>OLRV01001344.1_pt1 | contig 21145 bp, 25 predicted proteins | sample 1672421 | NCBI WGS metagenome assembly OLRV01 (sample SAMEA3136684, study PRJEB25190) | human gut metagenome | biome: human gut; feature: human-associated habitat; material: faeces | place: Austria | collected 2013
ACCAAATTCCAAGATATGTAAAAGGAAAATTAACCAATAATAGTGATTCAGATATACATTCGAAATATGTTAAGATTAATTTCTTGTCTAAGAAAGGTAATGTGATTTTGACAAAATATCTTGATATAGACGAATTGAAAGCAAAAGAAACAAAAAACTTTACCATAAACTTTGAGGCAGAAAATATAAAATCATTCAATATGAGCATAGTAGACGAATATATACAAGAAAAATCTAATGCTCAACTAATTAATTTATCAGATGCAGAAAATGAAGAAATAAAAAATACTATTCCAGAACAAAAACAAGAATCCAATCAAAATGAAGAAAAACAAATAAATAATATTTCAAATAAAAATGAAACTAAAACAAATGATGTAATAGAACAAGTACCTGAAGTTGATGATGAATATAATAATCTAGTTAATTTTGTAGATTATAAAGCTGATGAATTTAACAAATGTCATACTGATAGTATTGATGTTGCTTTATCTGATACAGATAATATTAGAAATACATCTTGTAAGCAATTTGCATATAATGGTAAATTGGTTGGTTATAAAATACAAGTTTTTTATAATGACGGTACTTATAAATATTACAAATAAAATTTTTAAGGCGATCAATTAATTTTGGTCGCTTTTTATATTAATTAAAGGGGGAATGAAAATTGAAATTAAACTTAAAAAGTGTGCTAGCTTTAGTAGTTGGTGCATTTTCATTTTTAGTAGGTTTTACAAATGTCTTTGCTGCTACACTAACTGAAACAGCGGTTGACGGTTATTTTTATACTCGTCGTGGTGGCGGACAACCTTATATGTCGGCTCAATGGAAACTATATGATATGGACGGTAAAGCTGCTTATTGTATAGAGCCGGGTGTAAATATTACTATTCACGATTACGACGGTGCGATTGGTTATATCAACTCACCATACTCTGATGAAATAAATCAAAAGATTGGATTAATTGGATACTATGGATACAACTATCCAGGACATCAAACTTTAAGATATAGAGCTGCGGCTCAATCTTTAATTTGGGAAACAACAGGCGGTCAAATCGTAGAGTTCTGGACTGAAAAATATGGTAATGGTAGTTTTATAAATCTTAATAAAGAAAGAAATGACATAATGTCTTTAGTAAACTCACATTATACAATGCCTTCTTTTAACAATGAAACAAAAGACGCTATCATAGGTCAAACAGTATCATTTACTGATAATACTGGTGTATTATCTGGATATGAAATTTATAGAAGTGATAGTGCTACTTCTAGTATTAATGGAAATACATTAAATATAATTCCTAATGCTGTTGGCGAGATTACTGTATCATTAATTAAAAAGACTTATACTTCTGATCCTACAATGATTTTTGTAGGTAAAGATAGTAAAAGTCAAAAAATGGGAATGTTTGGCGTACACGATCCAGTAGTAGCAAAAGTTAAATTAAATGTTAAAGGTGGTCGTGTTGAAATTATTAAGACTGACGCTGATACTGGTACAACTACACCAAGCGGTCAAGCTAGTTTAGTTGGCGCTAAATTTGGTGTTTATGATGTTAATGATAATTTAATTACTACTTTAACTACTGATAGTAATTCTTATGCAGTAAGTGATTATCTTCCTAGTTTAAATGTATTCTACATTAAAGAACTTGAAGCTCCAAAAGGTTATGTTCTAAATACTGAAAAATATTACTTTAAATTAGATAAAGACAATTTACTAGCTAGTATAAATATTAGTAATAAAGTCATTGAAAGAAAATATGAAATAACAAAAGTTGTAGCTTCTAATAAAACTCAAATAATGACACCAGAAGTAAATGTTGAATTTGGAATATATGACTACAACAATAATTTAATCAAAACTTTAAAAACAGATAGCGACGGTAAAATTTACTTTACTTTACCATTTGGGGATTATATTTTAAGACAATTATCAACACCTAGTGGTTTTGAAAAGATTGATGATTATAAATTTTCTATAACAGAAAGTGGTCCTACTATTAATAAAGTATTTAGTAATGCTGAAATAACTTCAAGAGTAAAAATTATTAAAGTTGATGATTCAGGTAATAGAATTGCTATAGCTGGTATAAAATTCAAAATTAAAGAATTATCTACTGGTAAGTATGTATGTCAAAAAGTAGCTTACCCTAATAGTAAAACTTATTGTGAATTTGAAACTGATGATACTGGTATGCTAATTACACCATATCCACTTAATAGTGGCGATTATGAACTTGAAGAAGTGAATCAAAAAATTAATGGTTATCTATGGAATAGTGCGCCATTAAGATTTAGTATTAATGAGAAATCTAATATTATTAGTAGTGATGACTTTGATAAAATACTAGAATTAAGATTTACAAATAAAGAAGTTAAAGGTGCTATTGAAATAAAGAAAACTGGCGAAAAGTTAGTTATTGAAAATGGTAAATACACCTATGAAACAATACCACTTCCTAATGTAGTATTTGAAGTATATGATGAAAACAACAATTTAGTTGGAACTATTACTACTGACGAAAACGGTTATGCTAGACTAGATAATTTGAAACTTCAAAAATATACTTTAAAAGAAGTATCTAGTTCTCTATCTCATTTAATAGATAATAATGTTTATAAATTTGAATTAGCATATAAGGATCAATATACTCCTATTATTACTAAAACATTTACATTAAAAAATTATCTACCAAAAGGAACACTAGAATTTACTAAAACTGATTATTCTACTGATAAAGCACTACCTAACACAGTCATAGAGATTTATACAGAAGATGATGTTTTAATGGGTACTTATACAACTGATGATAAAGGAATGGTTATTATTAAAGATTTACCTTTATCTAATGGTAAGAGATACTATATTTTAGAAAAACAAACTTCTGATTCATCATACTTATTAAATGAAGAAAAAATGTATTTTGAAATTAATGAGAATGGCGAAGTTATTAAAGCTAATATGAAAAATGAAAAAATCAAAGGTAGTTTAGAATTTACTAAAGTAGATTTATCAACAAGTAATCCTATTCCTAATACTAAAATTGAAATTTATAATGCTGATACTGACGAATTAATCTATTCTGGATTTACTGATGAAAACGGTAAAATCATTATTGATAATTTAGAATATGGATGCTACTATATTAAAGAAGTTGAAACTGCTTCACCTGACTATATTTTAAATACTGAAAAAATGTATTTTGAAATTAGAGAAAATGGCGAAATTGTTAAAGCTACTATGACTAATGAAAAAGTAGAAATGCCAAAAACATTTAATACTGATTTAACTAGCTCAATTATTATAATTAGTACTGCTGTTCTTGGTTTAGGATTATTAATATATGCAAAAAAGAAAAATAAATAAGATTATACAAATTTTAGGGTTGATATTGATTTTAATATCAGCCCTTATTTGTTTTAAAAAAATATATTGTAATTACAAAGTAGATAAAGAAACAAAACAAGTAATTGAAACAATGTTTGAAGAAGATACTACACCACCTACCATTGAAGAAGAACAAACAGAAGAAATTGTAGAAACTCCTAAAAAACAAGAAGTACATTTAACTAACAATTATCTTGGTTATATAGAATTAAAATCTGGTATTCAAAGATTAATAACTTCTGGAACAGATAAGAAAACACTAGATAAGGGTTTAGTTGGAACATTAAGTACTTCTGCGGGAATTGATGATGAATTTGGTAATCTCATAATTGCCGGTCATAGTGTTTATAATACATTTCAAAGTTTGCACTACTCCAGTATAGGCGATAAGATTAAAATTGTATCTCATAAAGCTACATATATTTATGAAATAGTAGAAAAACATACGATTAATGATGATGATATGTCTTATTTTAAAAGTGTGGATAACGAAAAAATATTGACATTAATTACTTGTAAAAATAATGGTAATAAAAGACTAATTGTAGTCGCAAAATTAAGGGGGTAAAAAAATGAGAAGATATAATACAAAATTTATTTTTTATATTTCAAAAGACTTGAAAAAGAAGTTAGAAAAAAGATCTCAAGAGTTAGATATTTCTATGTCTGATTATATAAGAACTTTAATAAAGCAAGATTTAAAACTAAATGATATTGCTTATGTTAATTCTATTATAGATAGGCAGACATTTGAAATTGAAAATATAAATAAAAAGTTATCTGGTTATTATAAAGGTTTATAAAAATTTAAGGGGGTTTTATGAATATAGAATTAAATAATGAATTGATTGAGCGTTGTAATAGTCTAAGTATGTATAATCGTGGTACTCATATCAAAGAAAGTGCTGAAAGTGATTATAAAAAGTTTATAGATACTTTTAGTAATCGTACTCTTAATCCACAGCAATTAGAAATTGTTAAAAAAAGGACAGAACAATTTAAAGAATTAATAACAAATGTTTATAATGAATATTTAAGTATATCTGCTAATTTTGTTCCTGTTAATGTTGCTGGACCAGCAAAATATAATTCTAATAAGTTTAAAAAAATTGCTGATAGAATGGATAAAAAAATGGAAGAAATAAATGATAAAATAAATAAGTTCTATGATAATACAGAAAGTATGTTGAAAAATGCTTATTCAAAAGATGAAATAATATTAAAATATAAGAATGGATATAATGAGCCAATAAGTTCTGATGATCCATTAGCTAGAGAAAAACTAGAAGCAAAGTTAGAATACTTACAAACTAAACATCAATCGTATTTAGATTTTAATAAAAAAGCAAGACTTAATAAAACGGAACAATTACCGCCTTATGTTCTTGCTAATTCTAATCAAAATATGAAAGCTGTTAAAGATAGATTACAAACACTAGATAAAATAGATAACATAGAAACAGGTCGTTATTATTTTGATAATGGCGAAGTTAGTTTTGATAAAGAAGATATGAGAGTAAAAGTTTTCTTTGATGAAAAGCCAGACGAAAAAACAAGAGATGAATTAAAATCTCGTGGTTTCAAATGGTCTCCAAAAAATTCTGCTTGGCAAAGAAAGCTAACACCAAACGCTATTTATATAACTAAAAGAATGTTTAAAGATATTGGAAGTTTAGAAATCAAATTAGTTAATGATTATACTAAAACTATATAGGTAATATTATGCTACAAGTATTAGTCGTTCAACAAGAATCGGCAAGTTGGTTAATGGACGCTGTCCGTTCTATCTTCTGGTTTCTTGCTAAAGGTGTATTACTTCTACTAGACGGAATGTTTTTAATAATTGATGATATATGGAAGTTTAAATTTTTTGATAATCCTTATGTAAATAAAATCTATTCATCTGCTATTATTGTTGCTTGTACTTGGTTAATATTAAAAGTTATATTAGAGCTGATTATGAGATACTTTGTAGATCAAGATGATAATAGCTCACCTACTAGGGTGTTTAAAGGTATTATTTTTTGTGTCGTTATGATGTTTTTAATTCCACCTATATTTAATTGGGGTTATGATTTATCTTCAAAAATGACACAGTATGTTGTTTCTGTATCATCAAATAATACTGCTAGTTCTACTTCTTTTGAATCTAGTATGTCATCAATGATACTTAATGCTTTTGCTGATGATGACAAGATGAAAGAAGAACATAAAAAATATTTTATAGAAAACTGGTTTACCGCTGATTATAACGAAGTTGAAGATGACGGTTTATTTGATAGTGGTGTTTATAAGTATAGTTTTAGTACTTTTCCAATATTTCTGGTAGGTTTAGTAGTTGTAGTACTTCTTTTCTTTATAGGAATACAAGTTGCTAAAAGGATTATAGAGTTAGCTCTCTATAAGGCCATAGCACCTTTTGTATGTACTTCTTTAGTGTCGAACAAATCACACGCTTTTGAAGTTTGGTGCAAGGGTGTTATGGGTACTTTTTTAGTCACGACAGTTCAATACTTATGTATAGGTATCTTATTTAATGTTTTCGGTCAAGTATCATCTGGAACAAATTATGTAATGTCAGTTATTTTAATTGTTATAGGTGCTTTATTATTTATAATAGCATCTCCACAATTAGTTTCTGCATTACTTAATGCAAATACTGGAGCTGGTGCAAATATGAGTGAATTACATACACTAGCTGCTTTAGGTACAAGTATGGTCGCTCTGTCTAAATATGGTAAGACAGTAGATAATTCTACAAGTTCAAACTCTAATACTGATAATTCAAATAGTGATAGTTCTGGAGCTGGTGCTGATACTAATATGGATAATTCTTCTTCAAATTTAGAAAGCGCTTCTAATAGTGCTTCTAATAATGAAGATAATAATTCTAATAGTAATCTTAATAATGAAAGTCCTGATAATAGTTCTAGTGATATATCTTCTTCTGATCCTGAAGTAAGTGATTTATCTGGTAATATAAATGATAATATCAATATGGATACTACTACATCTTTATCAGAAAGAATTGATACATATAAAGACTTTATGGATAATCGTTATTCATCATTAAATGATGATACACCTACATATAAAACTAATGTTGATTGGGGGAATATAAATGTATCTAATACCAAAGAACATAAGAGTTAAAAGAGAGATTTTTAAAGGTTATGGTGTTAAAGAAATTATCTTTTTAGGAATATCAATCTTTGTGGGTTATTTATTAGCTAGATTATTTGGTAAGGGTTTATTAAAAGTGTTTTTATTCTCATTTTTTCCTATACTTACATTTTTAATAACTCTACCTATGCCTAATGGTAATGGTAATATTTTAAGTATTCTAATTAAAATGTTAAAATTTAGAACAAGTCAAAAAAAATATAAGAAATATAATTCTTAAATATAAGGGGGTATGTAATTGAATAATAAAGTTGATGATGTACTTTATAAACTTGTAGAAACAAAAAAATTCATAGCAAAAGCAGCTTTAAATGATAATAGTAATACTTCTTATGAAAACACTATTAAAGGACTAAATAATATTATTGTTGATTATACTATGAATAATAAAATGTCTCGTAAAGAAATTTTAGATATTACTTTTTCTTTGTATGATATTGAAGTTGAAAAAACATTTTTAGATAAAGTTAAAGATTTCTTAAATATACCTAAACATATCAAAAATACCAAAGAAAAAATAATTGAAAATCATAAAAAAAAAGAAACTAAAAAACAATATGAAAAAGAAATAGAAAGTTTAGTAAAGGATAAACTAAAAAAAATGATTAAACAAGATAAATTAGATAGTCAAAATAAAGTTAATGATGATAAAGGTTTAGATAAAGAAAAACAAGAAAATATAAATATAACTAATAATAAGGATCTATCTATTAATCATAACATTAAAACTTCTGTTCCTACTTCCAACAAGGAATTTGATGGTGTAAAATATTTTGTGGTAGACATAAAAAAAGAAATCATCCAGTGTTATAATAAATTTGAAAACAAAAAACAAAAGGATGGTTTCTATGAATATTATAACAAAATTAAATGAATTAATCACTAAAAATTTTAATAAATTTTTAACAAATTATTTTAATAACATGAATTATGTTGATAAAAAAGGTACTTTTTCTAATTATTATAATTTTATAAATGATTTAGATTCATTCAATGATTCGTTTATTAAAGACATTATTAAGTCCTACTTTCAATATATTGATGAATGTTTCTTCAATTCATCATATAGAAAAAAATTTTGTAAATCTAATGGATTTTATGAAAGGAAAAACTTTGTAACTCTATTTGGCGAAATAACATTTAAAAGAAGATATTACTATGATACAACATCCAATGAATATTTCTTCTTTACTGATTTGTTTTTAGGTCTACCAAAAAGAAAACACTTTGATCCATTTGTCTGTGCTGAAATCTGTGAACAAGCTACTACTGAAAGTTATTCTAAAACTGGAAAAATAATTGCAAATAAAATTGGGAAAAGAATTTCTAATAATATTAATATTAATCGTGCTACCGCAAGAAATATAGTTCTTGCCTTTAATCCTGAATATAACGAAATTAATGACCTCAAACGTGTAGAAAAACTATTTATCATGCTTGATGAAAAATTTATTGGTTCACAATTTAATGAGGGAAAAGATTTCATGACTAAAGCATCCGTCATATTTGAAGACTACGAAAAAGAATATTCTTATAAAAAGAAAGAAACTTCTAAAACTAGATATAAACTAGTTAACCCTCACGCTTGTGCTTCTATTGATAATACTTTGTTAGAAGATACTATCGATTATATTTATAATAACTATGATGTTAACCATATAAAAGAAATAAACTTTATGGGTGACTGTGCAAAATGGATTAAAGAATTTCCAAAGTCTAATTGGTTTAAGTTTACATCTGATACTAAAGTACAATTCGCAATGGACAACTTTCATTTTAAGCAAGCATTAATAAACTTAACAACAAAGAAAAATAATGATATTTATGAAGCATTACTTGAATCTGTTAACTCGAATAATAAAAAAGATTTTAAATTATTAATAGAACAATTTAAAGATTTAAACCAGGATAGAATTGAAACAATTGAAAACAAGGAAAAATATATTTTAAACAATTGGAAGGAAAGACAAACTTATTTAAATAATAAATACATGAGATGTTCTATGGAATCTCACATCTCTCATATACTTGCTGATTTATTTACGGCAAGACCTAAGGCTTATTCAAAAAAAGGATTAAATCATTTATTAAAACTAAGGTTATTAAAAGTTAATGGCACTGACATAAAAAAGCTATATTTAAATAAATTAATAAATCCCTCTGAAATTAATGAATGTAATACCCAAACTAAAATCAATGTAAATAAAATAATATTTCCTACTGATACAAAAACTAATAAATATTTAAATAATTTTTATAATACTAGAATGGATACTTTTGACTACATACAAAAAGAAGAAATTAATTTTATTTAACTAATTTCTTAAAAAATTTAACTTTTTGCCACAAAACTCTTTACACTAACAAAAAAAATGTAAAAAAAATCTAAAATGTAAAATTAGTAAATAAAAAAGAAGAAATAAAATAAATTTTTTGATATAATATTATTAGTGATATTATGGTAATAAGAAAAAAAAGAAGAATTAAATGGAAAAATGTATTTTTAGCTCTATTTGTCTTAATCTGCTTAGTTGGACTAGGAACAAGTCTTTTTAACATCATTAAATGGAAAATAGAAGCCAAAACAACTAATAACCAAATTGAAACAGCACAAAAAGTTGTAAAACCAGTCGAAATAATTGATAATGATAAAATAGAGATAATTGAACAAGAAAAAGTTCCTTTAGATAATCCATATTGGGAATATGTTCAAATGAATTTAATAGATGTTGACTTTAATGATTTAAAAAACATAAATCCATCCACTATCGGTTGGATACAAGTAAATGGAACCAATATTAATTATCCATTTGTTCAAACAAATGACAATAAGTATTATTTAAATCATTCATTCAACAAAAGCAAAAACTCCGCTGGATGGGTATTCATGGATTACCGAAACAATATATCTGTCTTAGACAAAAATACAATTATCTATGCCCACGGAAGATTAGATAATACTATGTTTGGTTCACTAAAAAATATTCTTACTAGTGGCTGGTTAAATAACAAAAATAACTATATTGTAAAATTATCCACCGAATATGAAAATAACTTATGGCAAGTATTTAGTGTTTACAAAATAAAAACCACTAATGATTATTTACAAATATCATTTATTTCTAATGAATCATTCTTAGAATTCACTGATAAATTGATAAAAAGAAGCGATTTTAATTTTAACACCAAAGTAAATGAAAATGATAAAATACTAACTTTATCAACCTGTTATAATGAAAAAGAAAAAGTTGTTCTACATGCAAAATTAATAAAAAGAGTAATTAAATAAAAAATTAAATTTTAAGTAAAAAAAAGGAATTAAAACAAATATATTTAATTCCTTTTTATTATAAAACAAACAATAAAATAGCTAAAACATGTAACAAACTACCAATTACACAAAAAATATGAAATATAGAATGAAACCACTTATGTTTCTTACCTTTAACATAAAATATTACCCCCACACTATAAAATAAACCTCCAAAAAGAAGTAATAAAAATCCCCCAAAACCAAGCAATTTTAGTAAAACATTAGTTTTAATAATTATTCCCCAGCCCATTACCAAATAACAAATAAGTGAAAATACTTTATATCTTTTTAAATCAATAGCATTAAAAACAATACCAACAATCGCCATTAACCATACCAAAAAAAACATAAAAATTCCTGTATTAAAATCATATTCCATTAAAGTACATAAACAAAAAGGCGTATAAGTTCCTGCAATAAGTAAAAAAATAGTACAATGGTCAAATACTTGAAAAACTTTCTTTGCTTTTAATTTAGGGCTTAAACCATGATAAATACTAGAAAAAGTATATAAAAGTATCAACGTAATACCAAAAATAATTAACGATAGCAATTCATAAATAGTAAGTCCGCCACATATTGCTTTAACAATTCCATAATTAACTACAAAAATACCCAATGTTCCTCCAACAATATGTGAAACCATATTAAATATTTCTTCACCCTTAGTATAATTAGGTAAAATTCTATCATTTAACTTAATTCTCTTCATTAATAATCACCTCACTCCTAATTAGGCAAAGCCAAATTAGGATTATTTTTTATTCCATATGAATAATAATAACTAGGAATATTTCCTTGTATCAACTTTAAAGATAAAGGGATCACTGTACTAACAGTTATTTTCTTAGAAACAAATGGTAAATTAACTAAACTATTAACTGAAACAGAAACACCAATCTCTATTAAAGCATTATTAATTCCATATTCCTTAACATTAGTTTCTAAATCTGAAACAACATCTCCAATAATATGCATTCTAACAGGTATCTTAGGTCCTAAATTAGCAATTAAACTACTTTTAGTAACCGCTCCCATTGGTATTTCATAAATAATACCTTTTTTTAGCTTTGAAACATCATATTCACTATTATCAAAAATATCAACCATCTCAATATTTCCCTCTTCGATCATCTTCAAATTTAAAGCTACCAAATTAGTTATCATATTTAAAGTCTTATTTACCTCCAATGAATTAAAATCAATAAGCTTAATATTACCAGCAGCATCTTTAACAATATCAAAAAGTAGTTTATCATCAAAAGAATTAGCCATCTGTTTAGTAACCGATTTATTAATAACAAGCGTCATTAATTTAGTAGTTTCACTCTCAGCATAACTCATAAAAATATCACTAACTTTATTACTAAAAACAGAAATAAGCATATATGAACAAAAAATACCTACAATAATAATAAATATTATTATAGATATTTTACTGCCCTTTTTCTTTCTCCTAAATCTCTTATTCATACTATTCACCACTTATTAAATAATATGATAAAAATCTAAAAATTATAATTAGAATAAACAGACACAGCATAATACAAAGAATTAGATATCTCTTCATCCGGAGTATTAACATCCAACCATATTAAATAATCAATTATTCTACTATCACCTATATCAAGTAAATAAGAAGAAAGAAGATAATAACTAAATTGTGTATCCTCATACATATAATTATCTTTTACATAACTTATAGTATCATCCAAAGTATATTTTAAATAATTAATATCGATAGTAGAAGATTTATCTATCTTTAAAACTAACATAAAATTAACCTTATCATCTATAACATTACTAACATCTATCCTATTTTTTTGTAACTTACTACTAGCATATTCATCATCAATACGGTAAATAACATCACTAAAATTAACATAATCACTCTTAACAATATTAGAAGAATTTATAACCATATCATATAGTTCACTTTTCTTCTTAGTAGAAGACCATATTAACACTAAAACTAATGTAAAAGCTACTGAAAAAAATATTCTAAAAAGTAGCCTAAATATTTCCTTATTCATAAAACCCCCAAAATTATATCTATGCTTCTTTATAATAAATATTTAATTTACCCTTAAATAATTTACCCTGCAAATGATTTTGATCGACACCCGTTTCCGGTATCCATACTCTTAACCTTATATTAATATCACTACTTTGTTCCAATGACCCTTCATATAAAACATAATCAGTATCTTGTAGTCCAGATATAGTCCTAGCATTTAAAACCTTGGGCTCGGTATAATTCTTTCCCCCATCAACACTAAGACTATAAAGTAGTTCAGAAGGATTAATTCTATCTTCGTGTAATATTTCCGAAACTACTAGCAAATAATCAATCTTTTTAAAAGAAGAAGTATTACTAAGTGTTACTATTGTTTCATCCTCATCATCTACCTTATCATTAGAAGTAGGTGTTAAATTATCTAAAGTCAAGTTATTAGAAGCAAACTTTAAAAATTCCTTTTCATCAATTATATATATTTTTTTTGCATTATCCAAAAATATATCATAAGATAGGCTCATCCCAACCAAAAGAACTATAAAAGCCACCAAGGACAAAACCATATTTAACATTCTACCATATTTTTTAAAGAAAAGCCATATTATTCCATGTTTTTTATCTCTTTCTTCCTCTAATACAATTTTGTCATCATTAATTTCCTTTACTCTAAATTCATTTGTTTTCATTAATAACTTACCTCCTGATAACTTTTGTCTTCCTTCCAAGTGCTTTAATTAATTTCAATATATCACAAGAAACAACAACTAAACATGGTATCAAAATAACAAAAATCCATCCACCTTGTCTTGCCAAAAAGTATTGTACATAACCCAACTTAGGAATTTTTAAAATTACCTTTCCAAATATATTTTCATCTAATACTAAAGCATTGTCAGCAACATTATTATTATCTCCTTGAGTCCTATAAGTATATTTACCAGTTGCCGGCTCTTGATATTTTTCAATTATTCTATGTGTTATAACCATTCCATAAAATCTAGCATCCGTAGATTTAAAAGTAATAACATCTCCAACTTTAAGCTTACCAGCATCAACCTTTTTAGTAATTACCACATCGTTAACCATTATATTAGGTTCCATACTACCGGTCAAAACAACATAACCATTAAACTTACTAGGAGTATAATCCCCCTTACTAGCTCTAATTTTTACATCTAAATAATATACCAATAAAGCTGCTCCAACTAATAATAAGAAAATAAACAATGCATAAGATAATACCCCTAAAATAAATTGAATCGGGTTTTCTCTTTTTTTGACAATTTTAACCTTATAATGATTAACACCAAAATATTTTTTATCATCTACCTTCTCAATTTTACTCGTTATTTTTTTTGCCATAACCTCATCTCCATATCATTTAATCATTATATTGTATTGCATCTATAATAAAACTGCCACTTATATTCTTATTCTTTTCACTATCTTGAAGTTGATTATTTTCTTCTATCCAAATAATCATTGTATATCTTAATAAATTCCCACTTTTCAAAAAAGAATTAGTAATTATTTCTATATTTCCACTACCATTAATATAACCACTTTTGACCTCTTTATTTTCCTCATCTTTATTTTCCTCATATACCACATATTTCAAAGTATTATCACTAAATTCATTATTTGAAACATCAAAGAAAATAGTTATATATTGATCCAAAGAACCAGTACTTTTAACTATAAACTCTTTCTTATAAGCATTCTCAGTATCATTTATATGCTTAGGTTTAAATCTAGGTATAAGAGCAGGATTATTAACCACCTTACCATCAACATATTTAACCGATAAAGTACCAGCCTCGACAATAACATCATTATTTTTATTATTACCACTTAACAATAAATATGCATAAGTAGCCCCAATAATCGCCACAATTAAAGTAAGTACTGCCAGTATTGCATACCAAAATCCATTCCTATTTTCTTTTTTATTATTAGTATTATCCTTCATACTATCACCTATTATAATAATAACAAATAAATATAAAAAAAGCAATAAATTTTTGCTTTTTATACATAACTAACTACTAAACTTAGCAGTGATTCTATCACCATAGAAAGATTCAAAATTAATGTAACCATTAAAACTCTTACCAGCATCTTCATTTTGATCTTCCAACACTAAACTTATCCACATCACTAAATAATATTCAGCACTATTTCCTTTAACAAGCGAAGAATTTACTAAAGTGTTATTCTTTTTAAAATAAACTTTTTCATCAGTATTAAGTGAAACACTAATAGGATCTGTATAAGCAGTATAGTTACCATTATTCAAAGTAAACACTTGATATTTAAGTCTATCACTAACATAAGTCGTATTAGAAGTAGATACATAACCATATAAAATCTCATCACTATTACCATTATTAGTAAGATTTAATTTATATATATTACATATTTCATAGCCATCTTTATCCACACATTTATCGGTTTTACTAATTGCATCGACAATTAAAGCATCACTAAAAGGAACCAAACTAGTAGATTGTTTTATTACATTAACATCCATAGAAACATCAAACTTATAAGTATTCCCACCTATATTGCCATTATTATTAACATTAACGACCAAAGTAAAATATGCATAAGTTCCACTCGCCACTAATGCAATTATTAAAAGAACTACTACACACGATATAAAAATAATTCTACCCTTACTATATTTCATCCTAACCACCTACATAAGAACTTTCAATCTCACTAATTAACCTTTTATCAGTAATAGTATTATAAGAAATAGTTCCCTTATAATTACCATTCATCTCACTATTTTGATTTTCATCTAAATTTCTAAGCCATACAATAAGTGTATAACTAAAATCAGAATTTTCTTTCATCTTAAGAGATTTACCAATATTATAATACTTATCATTTTCAATTTTCGTAGTAGGAACATAAACACTACCTTTACTATCAATCATCATAAAATACAAATTAACCAAATTATTGGAAGTATTAAACTTAATCTTTCCATCCAAATAACTAGAATTACCAGTATTATTTAAAGTAACAGCATATTTATTACAAGCCATATTTCCATTATCATCAACACAATTTCTATTATAAGCTTTCATTATATCATCATCTTTTAAAGGAAATAAATCTCCTCCCCCAGATACTTGTGAAACACTGATAGTTACACTGCTATCCTTTAAAGAAGAAGCATTGATAACATTTTTATCACTAGTAGTTCTAAAACTAAAATACGCTAATGTCGAACCTATAATCATAATTATAAAAGATAGAATATATAAACAACTAAAGAAAATATTTCTCTTCTTCATATAATCACCTATCCTAACTAACATAATAACAAATAATTGCTAAAATTGCAACCAATAAAACCAAAATTATAAAAAAATAGTGTCAAGACACTACTTTTATCTACTCTATTTCAATTCCTCCAAAAACACAAACATAATTAACATAAATAGTTTTTCTCCTCTTTACAGTATTAACATCATTATATTTGTTTTCTACACCACCAAAAATTGGTACACCAGAAGTTTTAATAACAACATTATTAGGAACCTTAATATTCACACCACCAAAAGCACAAATACAATCAATTACAATATCTTCATCTATTTTAGCATTTGTTAAATCAAGTTCCACACCACCAAAGACAGTTACACATTTAGCGCCTTGAAACTTCTCACTAACTTTCTCCTCAGTAGAAGAAAATATTCCAAAATATTCATCTAATCCTGTAACACGATTTTTCTTAATCTTACTAATATTAGGTTTAAAAATAAAAGATATTCCTATCAAAATAAGCAAAATTGGAATAAATATTTTACCTACCATAGACCAATCAATAAAGTCCCAAGATGCTAATAAAAGCAAAACCCCAATGGCAAGACCCAAACAAGATGAAAGTAATCCATCCTTTTTAAAAATACCAATTAAAGAAGGAACGATAATAAACAAAGTCCACCAACCTTTAAAGAAAAAATCAACATTCCAAATACCTAAATTATTACCTAAAAATATAAACCCAACGATTATAATTATTACTCCCCAAATAACTGAATTACTACTATACTTCTTCATTTTTTATTCACCCAAAATAATTTTAACATAAATATTTTAAAATAACAACAAAATTATCTAGATAATTCCCCATAAAAAAATTAAGATTATTAAATCTTAAATTTTCTAATAATATATTTTTCTATTTTTTAAACTCATCTCAAAAGCAGGCAACCCATATTCCTTATTATAATAATCAGGAAATTCATTAAGATGCGCTAAAGCTATTTTCATTGTTAACAACAAATCATCATTAGTAACATTAGTAAGTGGATTAACACTACCATGTTCTAATTCTATATTTACTCCAGTCATTAAATCTTCAACACTAAACTTATCAAAAGTTATTTTCAAATCCTGAACAGCCTTTAAAAAATCTTGTTTACTATACATATAAACTCCCCTATCTATTAACCTATATGTAATCAATTAAATAATATACCAAAAATGATTAAACCTTAGAGTATTAAATATTAATTTTCAAAATAAAAAAACCTTAATTAAAAGGTTTCAAAATCATAAATGGGGCAATTACTACACCTATTGAAAACTTTTTAATAGCGTATACTCCCATAAGTTTGATATATAAATATCAATCACTATGTAAATTATAACATATTTTATCAAATAATATAAATATTTTTCAAAAAATATCTAAATTATTTTAATTTTAATAGTACTTCACTTACAGTCTCTTCTAGACTTTTTGTTAAAATATCACAGGATTGCTCCAACATCAAAGAAACTCCAAATTCTTGTCTATCTGGAACATAATATTTTACCGGATTAGATTCATAACCGACTATATCTTTTTTATTATAATATGCAAAACCCTGTAATATAGTAGAATCTAAATCAGGTTCATTTTCGTCATAACAAGTTAAATAAATTTTACAATTTTTTAAATTATTTAAATCTTCATCTATAGAATAGTTTGATGAATATCTATTACTAATATAATAAGATAAATTATTCTCATCTAATATTTTAGTTATTTTTTCAACAAGTATTTTATTCCATTCATATTTCAATCCTAAAAAATCTATAAAAACATCATATCTAGTTTCAACTTCATTGTAGTTATAATTTATTTCTTTGCTATTATCTAATTTTTGGGATACAAATTTCGAAAATTTATCAACATTAAAATTTAATTAATCTTCATAAGATAATTCTTTTTTATTTTCATAATCGTATTTAAAAATATTACTTACTTTGTCTAATATAATTGATAAATCATAATCATTACTATCAATTATTTTGTTTTTATAAAAATCAGTATTAAAAATATAGAGTGGTAAGTTTTTTGCAAGACAAAAGCCTATTTCAAATCCAATACCCGCATCATATGAAGTCCCATCTAATCTAGTTATAAAAATATCAGTATCATTTAATGATTTTATATCAGCTTCAAATATATTTTTAGCAACATTACCAATAGAACTAACTTTCATATTACTATCTTTGAACTGAAACTTGACGATCAAAAAAACTATATAATTTTGTAGCTAAATAGATATTATTTTTCTTCATATTCTTTAATTCTAGTATTTACTCCATCTATTACTTTATATTCTCTATGTTTGTTCTTATTAATTTTTTTCAAAAGTTCAGTTTCCAAATCTATATTTAATATTTCAGACAATCCTAACAAATAAATAACTACATCAGCAATTTCTTCCCCTACGTCATCTTTTTTTTTGCGCCAAGATTCATAAGCTTCTGCTACTTCTCCATATGTCAAACAAAATTCTTTATTAATATCAGTAACGTTAAATCCTTTATCTAATTTATTTTGATAAACATCTTTTTGTACTTGTTTTAAATCTATCATTAAATTCCCTCCTCTAACAAATTATTTATTATTTTTCTTATTTCAATAATTCTTTTTTCCATAAATTCAGGATGATCCTTAAACCATTTTATATTGAGTGGTGATGGATGTGGTAAAACAATTGCTAATTTATTATTAAAATAATTATCTTTAAAAATCAAGTCGTTAAAATTTTCATTTGGAAAAAATACCTTTGCCGATTTTGCACCTATTATTATATAAAGCTTATTATTTATATATTCTAATTCTTTTTTTATCCATTTTTCATAGCAAATTTTAGGTGGCATTCTGTCATTACCATTCTTATCTTTTCCTGGATAACAATGAGCAAGGGCTGCAATATAAAAATTATCTGGATTATAAAATATATCATCACTAATTTTATACCATTCATATTTCAATTTTTTTCCACTTTGATCTGTAAATGGTTTTAAAGTTTGATGAACAGTTGCTGATGGAGCTTGACTGATTTGAACTATTTTAGAATTCTCATTACCTAAAAATATTGGATGTGGTTTAAAGCCAAACTTTTCTTTACAAATTTCACATTTTTTTAAATTTTCTAATAAACTCCTAAAATCTTCTTTCATTCTTTTTTCTAAACTCCTCTATTTTTTGAATTACTTCATTGAAAATTTTGTCAATTGATTGCATCCCATTAATATATATTAAATTATTTTCTTCAAGTATTGATAAATAAGCATCTCTTACTTTATTTAAATGTTCTGGAGTTGCTTTTATATTAAATTTTGTATCTGTGTTTCTTTTAACTGATTCATTTGGTGTTATATCTATAAAAAATCCTATATCTGCTTTTGGAAAAACCGAATTAATATTAGTTACCCAATCCTTATTAACACCTTCAGCCATACGATAAGCAATGGCTGATGGTACATATCTATCAAATAGCATTACTTTATTTTTTAAATCCTCTAACTTTATATTTTTCATTCTTATATATCTATCAGTAGCAAATAGATATGCTTTTAAAATAGGGTCCAAAGTACCTTCTTTTGCCATTTGTTTCAATTCCCTACCTATATTAGTTTCAAATTCTTTTGAAATTTCGGCATCCACGCCTATATTTAAATAATAATTTTTTATCATTTCAACAAGTGTCGTTTTGCCACAATTATCTAATCCTTCAAATATAACTAGCATTTTATTCACATCCTTTCTTTTTCATTATACCAAAAACACATCAAATTTTAAATATGTTTGAGACTTAAAATTAGTTATTTCATGCTATAAAATAATTATGAGTTGGTCAGCAAAAGGCTTAATTGATTAGTATTTTGTAATAAAAAAAGTGAAACTAAGATTAGCTTCACTAAAACTCGCAATGGGGCGATATGTGGGAATCGAACCCACGAAATACTAGAGCCACAATCTAGCGTGTTAACCACTTCACCAATACCGCCATATGTGTCACAAACACGCTAATAATTCTATCATAAATTTAAAAAAAATACAATACTTTTATAATAATATTTAATATCATTTGTCATATATACTGTATAATTATTAAAAAAATACATAAAAGATTTTTAAAATATTAAAAAAATGCTACAATAATTATACAGAAGTAGGTGTAATAATGAAATTATTTGTATTAAGACATGGTGAAACCGAAGAAAATATCGACAAAATCATGCAAGGAAAAATGGATACCATCCTAAACGACATCGGTCGCAAACAATGTGAAAAAGTTAAAAGCAAAGTGAAAAAAGCCCAAATTGATTTAATTGTATCTTCCCCATTAAAAAGAACTATTGAAACCGCTAAAATAGCTGCTCCAGGAGTAGAAATAATTACAGATGATCGTCTTATAAGTCGCAATCACGGTGAATTTCAAGGCAAAAAAAGAACTGATATCAATCTATATGACTACTGGAACATTAAACAAAATAACAAATATAAAGAAGCAGAAAGCGTTATGGACTTATACAATAGAGTTATCTCATTAATAATCGATTTAAAAAAAGAGCATCCTAAACAACATATTCTCCTAGTAACACATAGTGGCATTTGTAGAATACTATACTATTACTTTAACGGAATTGATCCTTCTGGTGATTTAACCGATTATGAATCAACAAACTGTTCATTTGAAGAATATGAAATAATATAAAAAAAGTATGTTAGAAATTTATCATAATAATTCTAACATACTTTTTATTTTTCAACCCTCTCAGCAAAAGTTTTCATTTCCATAGTATCATCACTATTTTTATCTTCCGTTACTTTCACATCACTAATAGAACCATCCTCATTACCTTTATCATCACTATTCCCTTTAGTATCATCATTACTAACTACCACTATTTTTCTTTTTAATTTTTTATTAATTAAACCTGAAATTACAATAAATAAAATACCAACTAAAACCATTATAATTCCATTTATAAACACCATATTACCTAATGGTTTAATTAAACTAATAACTAAATTACCAAAATCATTAAAAAAGTTAACTAAAAAATCACTAACAAATTTCATACTACTCAAAAGACCAAGTAACAAAAAGAATATCCCCAAAGTTAACGTTACCACTCCAAAGTCTCCTAACGCTTTTATAAAGCTTCCTCTAAATAAAGCAATAATCAAAAAGAAAATAACACATACAAATACAATTATCCATAAATAATTATCAATCAAAAACTTAAACATATTACCATCAGAAACTATTTTATTGCTATAAACTAAATCAAGCACCTCATCGCCATTATTAGAAATCATCTCAAAAAGTTGCATTTTTTCTGTCTCAGTCAATTTAATACCAGACTCACTAGATATTTTATTAATACTATCTTTCAGTTTAGATTCTAACTCAATATTAGTTAACTTAGCATCATCATCCAAAGTAATAGAATAATAAGCAGCACTTCCTAAAATTTCTCCCACAAATTCCTTAAAAGAATTGGAATTTAAAACATTATTAATATCTTCTTCACTAAAACCGCTATCCTTAATTAAATTTTGATAAAATTCTAGCTTATTACCATTTTTATCAACCAAAGCATTACTAAAATCAACTTCTTGAACTAAATCAGTAATACCATTTGGTGAAACTAACTTAACAGCAATACCAAAAGTAAAAGCACCTATTAAAAAGAAAAACATAATAATCATAACAATAACAGCCAAAAAATTCCCCGTAAACTTAAAAAACTTCATAAAATATATACCCTCCTACTACTTATATAAAAATTATAGCATAAAAACAACAAAAACAAAATAAAATATGTTAAAATAGTAATAGATTGAGAGGTTATATTATGAGTAAATACATAAATGTTGCCATGCATATAATTAGTGGATTACTATTTATTGCAGTTGGAATATTAT
>OLRV01001360.1_pt1 | contig 20936 bp, 21 predicted proteins | sample 1672421 | NCBI WGS metagenome assembly OLRV01 (sample SAMEA3136684, study PRJEB25190) | human gut metagenome | biome: human gut; feature: human-associated habitat; material: faeces | place: Austria | collected 2013
GAAAGACTTGAGTTTTTAGAAGATGGCAAAATAGCCTACACATACATAACAAAGGCAGACGAAGAAAAAGTTGGAGCCGAAAACGGAGACTACGACGGAATTGTAGAAAATGGTAGAGATGTTGAAGGCGTTGAAGTTTCACTATTCTTAAGAGAAACAAGCAAAGGAATAAAAGCATCAATACGTTCTAAAAACTATATAAATGCAGCAGAAGTTGCAATGATGTTTAGTGGTGGCGGACATTTACGTGCAGCAGGTTGTAGCAATTTACCAGGAACCATAGAACAAGTAAAAAACCAGATGATAAACAGAATAAGAAGCTGCCTAAAATAAATTTTGTCGCCCAATAGGGACGCCCTTTCGCCAAATAGGGACGCCCCTTTTTGGGTGAAAGGAGCATTAAATTGAACGGAATAATTTTAATAAATAAAGAAAAAGGCTGTACATCGCATGATGTGGTTTATAAAGTAAAAAAACTAACAAATTCTAAAGTAGGACATACTGGTACATTAGACCCTAATGCAACAGGTGTATTACCACTTTTAATTGGAGAAGCAACTAAAATTTCTAAATATTTAATAAACCATGATAAAGAATATGAAGTTGTATTAGAATTAGGCAAAAAAACTTCGACAGCAGATGTAGAGGGAGAAGTAATAGAAGAAAAAGAAGTCCCAGCTAAAAGCCTAGAAGAGCAATATGTAAAAGAAATTTTTAAAACATTTATTGGAAAACAAGAACAAACTCCACCAATTTATTCTGCAATAAAAATAAATGGGAAAAAGCTATATGAATATGCAAGAAGAGGGCAAGAAGTAGAACTAAAACCAAGACAAATCGAAATTTATAGTATTCAGTTGTTAAGTATAAATGAAAAAGAAAAGCAATTAGCAGAGGAATGGTTTGAAACTTCTAGCATTGAAGATGTAATAAAGAATGAATTTAATAATGATAGAAAACAATATGAAGATGAAGTAATTAATGAGGCAAATAAAAGATTTGAAGAAGATTGGAATCTTATAAGCACTTATGAAGGAGCGCTAAATTACATTATATCTTATTCTTATGAAACTGAATATTCATGTACTGAATTTCCAAAGAAAATCTTAAACATAAATAATAATTTAAAATCGGATGGTGAAAAAGAAGACAAATTAGCAAATATTTTGGGTATAACAATTGATGAAGTACATGCAGGAATACAAGAATTAGCCCAAGATTTGGAATTAACATACTCTCAAGCACTAGATGCACAATTATTTATGCTAGAAATAAAAGATCAGAATTCAATTGATGAATTCACAAGGGCAGATCATGTGAAGATTACATTACCAAACAAGGAGAATGATGATATTCAATACTGTGAACATGGTTTTACAATATATAAAGTTGAGACGTCTGGAAATTATAAATTTATAGCAGAAAATTATAAAGGAAAGAAATCTGAATTGACAGTTCCAATAAATGAAGATATTTTTAAAATCAAGGTATCAGACGATGATATAAGAACATATGTATGTTTTAATGGACAAACATGGGAACAATTTATTGGAAGTTCAGGAAAGAAAACAACAAATGATGGAAGTCTCTTTGTGATTTATGGCAATGATGAAATCACTTTACGGAATTAATGAAGCAACTTTGACTAACTCAAAGCTTAATGTAAAAAATTCAACAAAAATAGCTTCTTTAGACAAAACAAAAATTAAGATGGCTGAAATACACTATAAAGTATACTATATATGCATAAGAAATGGAGAGAGCTTAGTTAGGGTGAAACTTGAGGATAAAATCATTCCCAATACAGTATATGAACTAGAGGAATTGGTGCCAAAACCACCAGAACTACGATAAAATTAATACATGTTACAAGCATATATATAAATCGTTTATCAAAAAATGCAGCAATTTGATAAACGATTTTTTGCTACTTTTAACATTTCCAACCAAAATACAAAACTTCCTCTATTTCTATTTACAAAATTAAAAAAATATGATAAAACTACAAGTGTAAAATTGTAAAAAGGAGTGAAAGTATTTTGAAGATAAAAGATGTAAATGAATTACAAAATTATGCATGTAAAATAAGGCAAGGTGTAATTGAAGAGGTATATTGTGCTCAATCAGGACACCCAGGAGGTTCATTATCAATAGCAGAAATACTTGCAGTACTTTATTTTAATCAAATGAATATTGATGAGAAAAATCCAAAAGCAAAGGAAAGAGATAGATTAGTCCTTTCAAAGGGACATACTTCTCCAGCACTATATAGCACTTTAGCTTTAAGAGGTTTTTTCGATACAAAAGAATTAAAGAATTTTAGAAATATAAATAGCAATTTACAAGGTCACCCAGATATGAAAAATATTCCTGGAGTAGATGCCTCAACAGGTTCTTTAGGGCAGGGATTATCTATTGCAAATGGAATGGCACTTGCTTCTAAACAAGATAATGAGGGAGTTAGAGTTTATTGCATTTGTGGTGATGGAGAAATAGAAGAAGGGCAAATTTGGGAAGCTGCAATGACATCATCTCATTATAAGCTAGATAATTTATGCTTAATAGTTGATAACAATAATTTGCAAATTGATGGGGCAGTTAGTGATGTTATGAACATTTACCCAATTGATGAAAAATTCAAAAGTTTTGGGTTTGAAGTAATAAATGTAGATGGGCATAACATTCCAGAACTTATTTCAGCTTTTGAACAAGCCAAAAAAGTTAAAGGAAAACCAACAGTAATTATAGCAAACACAATAAAAGGAAAAGGTGTATCTTTTATGGAAAATGAGGCAGGCTGGCATGGAAAAGCACCAAATGAAGAAGAATATAAACAAGCAATGAAAGAATTAGGAGGTGCTGTATAATGGACGAAACAAGAAAAATTGCAACACGCCAAAGTTATGGAGAAGCTTTAGCAGAGCTTGGAGAGAAAAATGAAAATGTAGTAGTTTTTGATAGCGACTTATCAGAAGCAACAAAGACATCAATTTTTGCAAAAAAATTCCCAGAAAGATTTTTTGATATGGGAATTGCAGAACAAGATATGATGAGTACAGCTGCAGGTATGTCTACTTTTGGCAAAATCCCATATGCAAGTACTTTTGCTGTATTTGCAGCAGGAAGAGCATATGACCAAATAAGAAATAGCATATGTTACCCCAAAATGAATGTTAAAATCTGTGCAACACATAGTGGAGTAACAGTAGGAGAAGATGGAGCAACACACCAAATGTTAGAAGATTTAGGACTAATGAGAGGACTTCCAAATATGACAGTTCTATGTACTTCTGATGATACAGAAACTCGTTGGGCAGTAGAGGAAATATCTAAAATACAAGGTCCAGTATATGTAAGACTTTGTAGACTAGCTACACCAGTAATATATGATGAAAATCAAAAGTTTGAAATAGGAAAAGCAATTCAAATTGGGGAAGGAACAGATGCAACAATATTTGCAACAGGAGTTGTAGTTTCAGAAGCAATTAAGGCAAAAGAAGAACTTGAAAAGCAAGGAATAAATATTAGAGTGGTTGATGTTCATACAATAAAACCTATAGATAAAGAAATGATAGTGAAATGTGCAAAAGAAACTAAAAAGCTAATTTCAATAGAAGACCATAGCATAATAAATGGTCTAGGAACAGCAATTGCAGATGTTTTAACAGAAGAATATCCATGCAAACTTATAAAACTTGGAGTAAAAGACGAATTTGGAAGATCTGGTAAAGCAACTGAACTCTTGGAACATTATGGTTTAACTGCAAAACATATTGTAGAAGCTGTTCAAGACAATTAAATAGTAGGAGGAAGCTAATGAATAAGAAGGGAATTACACTTATATCATTGATAATTACCATTATAATACTTTTAATATTAACGGGAATAAGTATTGGGGCTATAAATTATGCAAGGGTAAAAGATTCCGCTAAAAAAGTAACAAATAGAACAGAAAAACAAATAGAGGAACATGAGCAAACTGTAAATGAAGTTAGAGATATGATATAAAATATTAAGTTGAAATATGTCAAATTTATGACATTTTATAAAATAAATACTTTTTTATTGCAATTTTAACAATTTATTATTATAATAAAAGGGTAAAATATCATTAAAAAAATGAGGGGAAGAAATGATAGAATTTAAAAACGTATCAAAAACGTATTCAACAGGAACAGAAGCTGTACATGATGCAAGCTTTAAGATAGACAAGGGTGATTTTGCATTTTTAGTTGGACAATCTGGCTCAGGAAAATCAACTCTTATTAAACTTATACTAAAAGAAGAAGAACCATCAAGTGGTACAATTATTATTAATGGTAAAGACACTACATTTTTAAAACCAAAACGTGTACCATATTTAAGAAGAAGTATGGGAGTTGTATTCCAAGACTTTAGACTTTTATCAGACAAAACAGTATATGATAATGTTGCATTTGCGATGAACATAGTAAAAGCAACACCAAGGCATATAAGAAGACAAGTACCAATGGTACTTTCATTGGTAGGTTTAAGTGGAAAAGCAAAAGCATATCCAGATGAATTATCTGGAGGAGAGCAACAAAGAGTTGCACTTGCTAGAGCATTAGTTAATAATCCATCAATGATAATTGCAGATGAGCCAACAGGAAACCTAGACCCAGAAACAGCTTGGGACATTATGATGCTTTTAAATGAAATTAACCTAAGGGGAACAACAGTGGTAATTGCAACACACGCAAAAGATATAGTAGATAGAATGAAAAAAAGAGTTATTGAGATTGAAAAGGGCGTTATAGTAAGAGATGATAGAAAAGGTGGTTATAACAAGTGAAGTATAATATAATAGGATATTTCCTTAGCGAAGGATTTAGAAATGTATTTAAAAACAAAAAATCTACAATTTCATGTTTAGGAATAATGTGCGTTACGATGCTTATGTTTGGTGTATTTTTCGCAATAGGAAAAAATATAACACATATCGTAAGTAATCTAGAAGATGCACAAGCAATAAGGGTAAACATACAAAATGATACATCCGAAGAAGATGTAGTTAAAATGAAGGATCAAATATTAGCAATTGATGGTGTGGCAGATGCAAAAAGAAAAACAAAACAGGATGCTTTTAATGAAATGAAAAATAAACTAGAAGGATACACTTCATCAATGGAAGGAATTGAACCAGATTTCTTATTTGATTCTTATATAGTGACATTAACAGATTTAGACATGAATGATAGTGTTCAAGAACAAATAAGCAAACTACCACATTTTAGAAGTATTACAAGTAGTAATCAAACAATCAATACATTATCAACAGTTGGAAAATGGATAAGAATTTTTACAGGAACAATTTTGGTTGTACTTATATTAATATCAATATTTATTATTGCAAATACAATCAAACTAACAGTTCATGCAAGAAGAAAAGAAATATCAATTATGAAGTATGTTGGAGCTACAAATAGTTTCATACGAGCACCATTCATGATTGAGGGTGTAATTATAGGAATTATGTCTAGTGCAATATCACTTGGAATTGTAGGTGCGCTATATAATTGGGGAACAATAAAAATGGCACAATCAGAAACAATACAAAAAATTGGTGTTAATATGTTACAATTTAAAGACTTATTCTCAAGTATATTAATAGTATATATTATTTTAGGCGTAGGAATAGGAATTATAGGAAGTAGAATTTCAATGAGAAAATATTTAGACGTTTAAAAAGAAAGGAATTAAAAGTGAAAAAAACATGCATTACTGTAATTACAATTTTAACCATCTTAAACTTTAGTACAATAGTGCACGCTGTTGATTCTGAAATAACAGAAAATCAAAATGAAAACAATCAAAACCTAGAACAAAGAAGAATTGAACTAAGACAAAAAATAGAAGCAGAAGGTAAAAACCTAGAAAACATTAGCGTAGAACTCACAAAGAATCTTGAAGAAATAAACAAACTAGATGAAAATATATATGAATATGAAGAACAAGTAAAATCCATATCTGCAAGCTTACAAAATGTTGAAAAACAAATAAAAGAGGCAGAAACATACCTTACAACATTTGAAATAAGATATAATCATCAAAAAGAACTACTGCAAAAAAGAATTGCATATTGGTATGAAGCAGGTTCTACAAGGTATTTGGATGTTTTATTAAACTCAAAAAGTATATTAGATTTTATAGACAACTACTATTTGATAGGTGAAGTTGTTGAATATGATAATAATTTGCTTAAGAGTATTGAAAAACAAAAAAAACAAATAGAAAATATAAAAGAAGCATTAAGTATTAACAAAGAAAACTTAAAGGTAATTAAAGCAGAACAAAAAAAAGTTGCAGTTTCTTTAGAAAATGCAAAAGTAGTAAGAAGCAGTTATATAAATAGTTTAACAAATGATGAAATAGAAACAAGAAAAAGAATTGAGCTATACCAAAGTGAACTGGATTTAGTAGATTTAGAAATACTAATGACAGCACTTGAAAATACAGATACAACAAGATATGTAGGTGGAACATTTGCATGGCCAGCACCAGGATATTATACAATAACATCTCCATATAGTATGAGATTACATCCAATAATAAAAGTGTATAGACTTCATACGGGAATGGATATAGGGGCACCAATGGGAAGTTATGCAATAGCTGCAAATGACGGAATAGTCACTAAAGCAACATACTCATACTCATATGGTAATATGGTTATGATAGACCATGGAGGAGGAGTTTCAACACTATATGCTCATGGCTCAGAGATACTTGTGAGTGTTGGAGATACAGTAAAAAGAGGAGATCCAATTTTAAAGGTGGGATCAACTGGCTGGTCAACAGGACCACACTTACACTTTGAAATTATTATAAATGGAAATACTATAGATCCATATCCATTTGTAACAAGAGAAGCAACACAAGAAAGTGAAACAACACAAACAAATGAAGGACAACAATAAACAAAAAAGGAAGGGAATTTGTATGTTAAAGAAATTTTTAAAAGCATTTGGTATAATAGCTTTAGTTTCAATTATAGTTTTATCAGGGAATATTATGGTTGCATTTGCAGTATCACAGTCTGATTTGGATAATATTAACGACCAAATAGATAAAACTAAAGACAACATAACAGTATTAGAGGAAAAGCTTTCAGGAGTAATGAAACAAATACAATCATTAAATGCTGAAATTGCAGAATATGAAAATGATATTGCAGACTTAGATACTCAAATTGATAGCTTAAATGCACAAATAAATGAGGCAGAGATAGGGATTAAAGATGCAGAAGAAAAATACAATCATCAATTAGAACTATTAAAAACAAGAATAGCTGCATTATATGAAGCAGGAGATACAACTTATTTAGATGTATTGCTTTCTTCAAAAAGTATAACAGATTTTATAGATAAATATTACACTATATCTGAAATACTTGAAAGTGATAAAAATCTTATGGGACAAATGGAAGATACAAGAGTAAAACTAGAAGAATCAAAACAAGTTTTAGAAACAGGAAAAGAGCAAATTGAAGCTTTAAAGAAAAGTAAAGTAGATACAGCAAATTCTTTAAAACAATCACAAGCTGTAAAACAAACATATGTAGATCAACTAAATGATGAGGAAAAAGCATTAGAAGAAGATCTAGAGCAATTTGAACGAGATAAAAAAGAAATTCAAGATGAGTTAAGACGTATTGCAATTGAGAATAATGGTGGAAAGGAAGTTATTCCAGGGGATCCAACTAGTGCAGGATACATATTTCCAGTAGAAGATTGTGGATTTTACAGTATTAATAGAAAATACTATCCATCATACCCAGGACACACAGGTACAGATATTAATATAGGTGTTTATGGCAAAAGGGTACTTGCTGTTAAAGCAGGAACAGTTGTTACTTCAACAGCATTAAGAAACTCTTATGGAGAGTATAGAAGCTATGGAGAATATATAGTAATAGATCACCATGATGGTACAATGACCCTTTATGGACATATGTCTCCAAACTCAAGAACAGTTTCTAAGGGCGACGAAGTTACACAAGGACAGGTAATTGGAGTTGTAGGAACTACAGGTAATTCAACAGGTTACCACTTACACTTTGAAGTTAGAATAAATGGTAGATGTGTAAACCCATTACCATATTTACAATAATAATATTAAAAATTTAGAATAGAATATTAACAAAAGAATAAAGGCGAGCAACTATTAATAAGCTCGCCTAATTTAGAGAATTTAGGAGGAAAATAATGGAAAACAACAAGGCAAATAAAGTTTATAAAGTTGTAATGTTAATACTTATAACTGCAATAGTAACATTTATGATTACATCAATAGGGATGTATAATTATTTTATGAAGACAAACCAAGGTAGAATAGCGGTTGTAGAAAGCATAGAAAAAAACGGAGACGATTATTCAATGCTAAATGCTAAACTGCAAATAGTTAAAGATTACTTGAACGATAACTATATTGGAGAACTTAATTTGGATAAAATGATTGAGGGAGCAATTAAAGGCTATGTTGAAGGAGTTGGAGACGATTATACAGAGTATTTGTCAAAAGATGAATATGAAGAACTAATTGTAAATGTTACTGGCGACTTTGTAGGAATAGGTGTATATATTTATAAAGATCAAGATGGCAATTTAATAGTGCTTGCACCTATGGAAAATTCACCATCAGAGGAAGCAGGAATTGAAGCAGGAGATAGAATTTTAGCAATTGATGGAGAAAATTGCAATGAAATGGATATAAATGTAGCTTCATCTAAAATAAAAGGAGAAGCTGGAAGTACAGTAGAATTAGAAATTCAAAGAGGTACAGAGACACTTAAGAAAACAGTTACAAGAAGAACTGTAGAAATTAGTGATAGTGCTTCTAAAATATTAGATGGAAATATAGGCTATATAGTACTTTCAACATTTGATACAGACTGTTCAAAGAAAATAAAAAAATATATGGAAGAATTCCAAAGTAAAGGAATAAACTCTGTAATTTTAGATTTAAGAAATAATACTGGGGGAGTAGTAGAGGAAGCTGTAAAAATTTCTGAATTGTTTATTGATAAAGGAAATACAGTATTACGTTCATATAATAAGACAGAAAAGGAAACAATAATAAAATCTAGTAGTGGTAAATATAAAGATATAAATCTTGTAGTTCTAGTTAATGATTATTCAGCAAGTGCAAGCGAAATTGTTACAGCAGCATTAAAAGATAATAAAGCAGCAACTATTGTTGGAATAAAAACTTATGGAAAAGGCGTAATGCAAGAGATACAACCATTATTTGATGGGGCAATAAAAATTACAATAGAAGAATTTAAAACACCAAATGGGGATAAAATAAACAAAGTAGGCATAAAACCGGATGTAGAAATTGAAATTGACAAAGATTCAAATGAAGATCTTCAACTACAAAAAGCAATTGAAATATTAAAATAAGAGAGGAATATATGAGTTTAGAAAAAAAACAGGCAATACGCTTTCATACAATGGCAATAATATTAATAATAATTTTTTGCATGGCAATAACACCAAAAACTTTACAAAATGATACTTTTTATACAATAAAAATTGGTGAGTATATTTTAGAAAATGGCATAACAATGCAAGAGCCATTTTCTTGGCATCAAAATTTAGAATATACATTCCCACATTGGGCATATGATGTATTTATTTATTCAATATACAACATAGGTGGAATGACGGGTATTTATATTTCAACAATAATACTTGCATCAATTTTAGGTATGCTACTATATGCCGTAAATGTAAAACTTGCTAAGAACAAAATAATATCATTTGTGTTAACTATTGGAACAATGTATTTAATGAAACAATATATATGTGCCAGAGCACAACTTGTAACATTTATATTATTCATATTAACAATATATTTTATTGAACGATTTTTAGAAACTAAGAAGATAAGGTATGCAATAGGTTTAATTATAATTCCAATATTAATTGCAAACTTACATGTAGCAACATTTTATTTTTACTTCATTTTGTACTTGCCATATATTGCCGAATTTGTATTATGCATTTTTGCATATGCAAATGTAATAATAAGTGGAGCAAAGGTTGATTCTATAAGAAAGAAAATACAAAATCAAGGTGCGACAGAGGAATTACTTGAAAAACTTCAAAAGGCAGAGGAAAAACATAAGAGACTAAAAGAAAAAGAAGATAATAGAATTGAAAAACCATACAAAATAAAAATGACATATCATGACAGTATAAAAATTTTAATAATAATAATGCTAATATGTTTGCTTACAGGATTCCTAACACCACTTGGAACAACACCATACACATATTTAATAAAAACAATGCAAGGTATTAGTACAAAAAATATAAACGAACATTTACCAACAGTACTTGCTGAAAATAAAAAATTATTAATAACATTTGCTGTATATATTGCAATAGTTGCATTTACAAAAATTAAAGTAAAACTATCAGATATATTCTTACTTGGGGGATTAGGTCTTTTGGCAATACTTTCAAGAAGACAAGCATCTATGTTCTATTTAATACGGAGTAATTCCATTAAATAGAATGTTAGTTCAGTTAGATTTAGAATACAATAAAGAAATTATAAAAAAAATAGAGAAAAAAACTTCAACATTTTTAGGAATTGCCATAATTTCAGCAATAGTAATTACAATTGCAATATTCCAATATAAACCACATAAAGATGATGCATATATTGATGAAAGCTCATACCCAGTACAAGCTACAGAATGGATGAAGGAAAACTTGAATTTTGAAGAAGTAAAATTATACAATGAGTATAACTATGGTAGTTATTTAATTTACCAAAATGTACCGGTATTTATAGACTCAAGATGTGATTTGTATTTGCCAGAATTTAATGAAAATGTATATGTTTTTAGAGACTTTTTAAATATGAATAATATGAACATAACAAATATGGAAGAAAAAATAGATGAATACGGATTTACTCATTTTATAGTTTCAAATGGAGTGAGAATGAAAATGTATTTAGACTTAAAACAAGATGAATATAAAAAAATATATCCAACAGAGGAAATTGAAGATAACAACTTCTCAATTTATGAAAGGATAAAATAATATGAAAAAAAGACTTGGAATAATTGCTGTAGGTGTAATAGTAGATCAAATATTGAAATTAATAATTTTTAATACAATTGGAGCATCAGGACAAACAATTAATTTAATACCAGGTATATTACAGCTTACTTATGTTGAAAATACTGGTGCTGCATTTGGATTTTTTAATGCAAGATTGTTTCTAATAATATTTGATATATTAATAATGTTTTTCATAATAAAAATATTATTAGACAAGAAATATCCCTTAAATGATAAAACTAAAACAGGATTATGCTTAATAATTGCAGGTGGAATAGGGAACCTAATAGATAGAATTTTTAGAGGATTTGTTATCGATTATATAGATATAACACAAATTATAGATTATCCAGTATTTAACTTTGCAGATATTTTAGTGGTTGTTGGTGTAATTTTAATAATTGCTACAATCATTGTAAATACAGTAAAAAGTCAGGAGAGCATAAATGAAAACGTATAAAGTAGAAGAGATAGGAAGGCTAGATAAAGTAGTGAGTAATCTAGAACAAAATATGTCTCGAGAAACAATACAAAGAATGATAAAAACGGGAAAAATTCTCGTAAACAATAAACAAGAAAAGGCATCATTCAAAACTACAGTAGGAGATTTAATAACTTTAGAAGAAGAAATACCTGAAGAAATAGAGCTAAAACCACAAGAAATGCCACTAGATATTATTTATGAAGATGATGATATGCTTGTAATAAACAAAGAAAAAGGTATAGTTGTGCACCCAGGAAATGGCAACCCAGATGGAACACTTGCAAATGCAGTAATGGCAAAATGCAAAGGCTCTTTATCAGGAATAGGCGGAAAGATAAGACCGGGAATAGTTCATAGAATAGATAAAGATACTTCAGGTTTAATAATAGTTGCAAAAAATGATACAGCACATATAGCTTTAAGCAAACAAATACAAGATAGAGAAGTAAAGAAAACATATATAGCTCTAGTAAGAGGCGTAATAAAGGAAAATGAAGCAACAATTAATATGCCAATAGGTAGAAGTAGTAAAGATAGAAAAAAGATGGCTGTAACAAAAGATGGTAAAGAAGCAATAACACATTTTAAAGTATTAAAAAGGTATAATGGTTTTACTTTATTAGAAGTAAAAATAGAAACAGGAAGAACACATCAAATTAGGGTACATCTATCTGAAATTGGATACCCAATAGTTGGAGATGAAGTTTATTCAAATGGAAAAAATCCATTTGGAGTAAAAGGTCAAATGCTACATGCAGAAAAGTTAGAACTAAAGCATCCAAGAACAGGTAAAGATTTAACATTTGAGGCACCTGTGCCAAAATACTTTGCAAATATAATAAATCAATTAGAAAAGGAATAAATATGGAGGAAATTAGATTACAAAAATACTTAGCAGAAGCTGGAGTTGCATCAAGAAGAAAGAGTGAAGAATATATAACTCGGTGGTAGAGTAAAGGTTAATGGAAAGTTAGTTACAGAGCTTGGAACAAAAGTAGATCCAGAAAAAGATAAAGTAGAAGTTGATGGAGTACTTTTGGAAAAGCCAAAAGATACTCATACATATATTTTACTTAATAAACCAATAGACTGTGTAACAACAGCAAAAGACCAGTTTGGAAGGCAAACAGTTTTAGATTTAGTAAAAACAAATAAAAGATTAGTACCAGTTGGAAGGTTAGATATGTACACATCAGGAGCACTAATACTTACAGATGACGGAGATTTTGTATATAAAATAACACATCCAAAACACGAAATTACAAAAACATACACTGTAACCTTAAAGGGAATTGTAACAAAAGAAGATGTGCAAAAGCTTGAAAATGGTGTGGATATAGGAGACTTTGTAACAAGCAAGGCAAAGGTAAGAATATTAAAAACAGATGAAGAACAAAACAAATCAAGACTTGAAATAACAATACATGAGGGAAAGAATAGACAAGTAAGAAGAATGTGTGAGGCAATAGATAGAAAGGTACTTGCACTTCATAGAAGCAAAATTGGTAATATAGGTGTAAAAGACCTAAAATTAGGTACGTGGAGATACCTAAAACAAATAGAAGTTGACGAATTGTTAAAAAATTGATAAAATATATATGTAGGAGGGGTTTTTATGGTATCAGATGAAGAAATTAAAACCAATGTATCTCCATTCGCAATGAGAGAAGGAGAAATAAAAACTTTTGATGGAAAAGATGGATATGTTTCAATAAACCAAATAATTAATAAAATCAATATTGGACATATAACAGATATTCATTTCCAAATATTAGAATTAGTAAACGAGTTTGAGTTTATAACCTCAAGACAAATATTTCAAATACTAGAGGCAAGAGGGGTTGATATAAAGTCACAAGATAAACTAAATAATAAATTAGAACAATTAATAAAAACTAAAATTCTTACAAGATACTATTTTACAGCAGAAGATGGAAAGGGAATTTACAGAATTTATTCATTGGAAAAAATGGGAAAATACCTTTTAAACTCAAGAGGTGTTGAATGCAAATGGCAACCAACAGATAACACAAAACCAGTTGCAATGATAAAGAAAAGACTTGCTGGAAACCAAGTGATAGTATCATATTTAAGAAAAGTAAAAGCATTTGATAGCTATACAGTAAAACCAGTTTTAAATGGAAAACAAACAGGGAAAGTATTCAAATTACATGCAGGAATTAAAGTAACAAAAGCAGGAAAATCTGCAAGTTTAATATTTGAAGCAGTAAGAAGAGAAGAAGACTGGGAAAAGAAATTAATAGACAGAATGAAACTACTAAAAGACTTCTATGAAAACTTTGTAACATTTGATTCTGGCTATGATATTAAACCACAACTAGTATTATTATGCGAAGATGATAAACATACAATAGAAGCATTTAAAACAATTGTTACAAATAAGCTTGAAATATCAAATGCAAACATATACTTTACAACAGACTTAAAACAAAACTTACCAAGCTTAACAAATTCTTTAACAGAGTTTGTAATAGATGAAGAAACAGGTAAATATAAAATTCAAGAATTGAATTTGAAAATTTTAGAGTAAAAAAGTAAAATTTCACTAAAACCGTTGACAATATATTTACATAATGGTATAATGATAATTACGTTAAGGTATATGCTCTATACACTTTAATGAATTTTCAGAAAGGGAGGGCTATGATATGCCGCAAATTAACGTAGTGGATCGCGAAGGCGCGTCCGTAGGTTCTTATGAACCTGCAAATGGTACCATCGAAACCATGAATGGTACTTGGAACGTCGACAATGGCGGAATGGTTACCGACTCCGAAGGTAATTATGTCGGCCAGATGCACAACGGCAAATTAGACTATTAAGTCTAATTAAGAAAAGTAGCCACAGAGCAGAATAATCCTTGAATAAGGACTAGAAAAAACAAAAATTCCAGAGATTTTTCTCTGGAATTTTTGCCGCTATTTATTCTTTTTATTCTCACCTAAGTTAAAACTAACTGCATCTTCATTATTAAATAATACACTAGAATCTGTTGTGTCAGTTTGAATTGGGTCAATTTCAACATCCTCATTATCGAAGTCAATATAATTTGGATTAAACTTATTCTTCTTAACCTTTTTTGTTTCCTCATGAGCAATACCGCTATTAAACTTATCAAAGTTATATTCTTTAAGTTTATGAGGTTCTTTATATTTAGACTCTAAGAAATCTAATGTACCATAATTTACAACGTTTTTACCTTTGCTATCTTTCATTTTGTAAATACATGTCTTAAACTTTAAACCTTGAATTTTAGCCACTGACATGATTTCTTTCCAACTCCAGTTTATACCATCAATTTTGTCTGGTGTATAACTATTAGGTGCAGACCATTCACGTCTTTGTCCAAATTCTTTTTCCCACCATGCATATTCTTCTGGAGTACAATTACCAAATGTAATTTTTGTTGGGCAGTTAGATAAAAGTGTTTGCATAAATGGACTAGATGCACCACCTAAGCTAGATAGTGTAGGTACAGCAAGTATTGTTCCGACTCTATATTTTCTATATAATGTAACCATATCAGAGAAGAATGGACTTGCATATTTATCGAATTCATCAACATATAAGAAGTATGGAATTCTTGTTTTATCTGAACCAGGTCTACCTTCAACAGCACACATAAGTAGTGTTAAGAAGAAACGACCAAATCCTGCATGTGCAGTACCACCAATATCTGCAGGTCTTGTACATAATAATACAACTTCGCCATCTTGTAATACTTTATTAAAGTCTAAGTTATTTGTTCTGTTACAAATTATATCCCTTACACTTCCAGCCCTTAATAAATTTTCAAGTTCGGCTGTAGCGAAGTGAACATATCTTTCCATATCTTTACGCCCAGTAGAATCTTTATAAAAGTGTTGCTCAAAGTATGCAAGTTGGAATTTATATTTTTCCACTAAATCTGGTTCTTTCTTTAAGTCTTCGCATAAGTCTTCTACTAAGTCAAAGTTTGTTAAACATTCCAAAACATCTTCTAGGTTAGGTAAGTCACCATTATGGCGTCTTGGATATAATTCACCTAAGAATACACATATATTTTGAATTGCTTGGTAAGCTAAGTCTTTCATATATGCAAGTTCAGCTGTAGCACTTGCAGCATTGTATAAACCTTCTATTGTTAAAGCAATCATTAAACCTGCAAGAGATGGAGTAGGTAATGTAAATGGGTTTAGACCAATTGATGTTGAATCAAGAGGGTCGATAACATGTACTGGAATACCAAAGTTTTTAGCAACATCTGCAATTTTATAAGTTTGATCTGGGTCTGGTGTAACAGATGCTAAACCTAAGTTTTTATAAACTATAGTACCATCAGACATTGTTCCATAAATTAATTTACTCATAGCAGTTTTGTATGCTTTTTCTCTGCCTTCAGCAGGTGTAATCATGCTAAGATTAAAATGGCTATTCAAATATTCTTTACCATATGGGCAATTTAAAACAGCCAAGCCATTTTTAAGTGCATTGTAGCCCATTTCTTTTGAAGTTTCATTAAAGAAATACTTTTTCTCTAAATCTCTAGCCATCATAGGTTCCATAACTAAAGCAGATTTTCCTGTACCAGAAGGACCAACTATTAAAGTTGTTTCATATCTTCTTTTTTCAAGTAGCTTAACAGGTTTACCTGTAGATCTATCTGTACATAAGGTTATTTCATAGCTATATGGCCCAACACTATCTGGTGGGTTTGTAATATCAATACCACCAAAGTCCAAAATAGAATCCTTGTAAGAGTTTGGGAATATTGGGTCATTAATCTTTTTATATAACCAGAAGAACAATTTATAAAATGTTGTTAAGATTATATAAATAGGTGTTAATGAAAGTGCTCTTTTTGTAGCCTTAGCAAAACCCGCAAGTAATGCATTTGAGTTGGGTACAGAAAGTACACCAATCCAAGCCAATCTATTTAACCATTGTATAACCATTGAAATTCCAATTATATAGAATGCAACCCAGAAAGCATAAAAGTAAGAAATTTTACTTTTATCTGATTTTGAAAATTTTGAAGGGATTGCAAATGCATAAGCAAACACAGGGCATGCTAATGCCAAAGTATATCTAATTGGTCCCCAATAACTAACCGACATTCCCGTGAAGCATAAAAAAAGTAGCTCTACAATTCTATCTACTAATATATATGCGGTTAACAAAGTAAGGATATATGTAAAAAATGTGTTTCTATCTGTTTTTAAAACCTTTAAAAATTTATCTAATAATTTCACTGTTTGTTCCTCCAAACCTAATATATCTATACATATATATTATCCTATAAAACACGAAAAAAAACAAGTCTTTTTAGTAATTTTATTACAAAAATTACCATAAAATTGTAGTAATTATATGGAATGGAGGCTGATTTTTGAAAAATAATAAGCAAAGCTTTATGCAAGGCGTAATGGTTCTTATGCTATCTCAAATTATTATTAAGGTAATGGGGCTAGTTTATAAAATATATTTAACAAATAAAAGTGGCTTTGGAGATACAGGAAATGCCATATTTTCAGCAGGTTTTCAAGTGTATGCTATGTTTTTGGCAATATCATCAATAGGTGTTCCAAATGCAATATCTCAGTTAATATCAGCAAAAGTAGCAGTAGGAGATAACAAAGGGGCATATAGAATATTTAAAATTGCAATATCTATTTTTGGTTTAGTAGGCTTTTTAGGAACAGTCATTTTGTTCTCAAATGCAAAGCTAATTTCTAATGTGTATTTAGGAATACCAGAAGCTGAAATGACTATAATAGCACTAGCACCATCAGTTTTTATAGTGTCTATTTTAGCTGTATTTAGGGGCTATTTTAATGGTAGAGAAAGAATAAAAGCTACTGCAAATTCTCAAAGCTTAGAGCAAGTTTTAAAAACAATTTTTACATTTGCTATTGTAGAAATATTTTCATATGTTTCAAAAAACAATACAAGTATGATGGTTGCAGGAGCAGCAGTTGCAAGTACTTTATCTACCTTTTTTAGTTTTGGATATTTATACATATCATATATAAAGAACAAAAGAGAAATATGGAAAGATGTTCTAACATCAACTGAATGTGAAAAAGAAAGCATATCAAAAATAATTAGAAACATATTAAGCATATTTTTCCCAATAGCACTAACATCACTTCTAGGTTCTTGTAATAGAAGTATAGATGCATTTACAATAGTAAATACTATTAGCAAATTTATGACAACAGAAGATGCAAAATTTCAATATGGAATATTAACAGGCAAAGTTGAAGGTTTAATTGTATTACCATATTCATTTAATATTGCATTTGCAACAACGCTAATACCTTCAATTGCAGCATCTCAAGCAACTGGGGAGATAAATAAGGCAATACAAAGAATAAAATTTTCAATACTTGCAACAATATTAATAGCATTGCCGTGTACAGGTGTATTTTTCATTTTTGCAGATCCAATACTTAAATTATTGTTTCCAAATGCATATTTAGGCAAAACAATGTTAAAACTATGTTCATTAAGTATAGTATTTGTTGCAATAACTCAAACAATAGGTGGAGTTTTGCAAGGATTAAAAAAGGTGAAAGAACCAGCAATTGCAATTGGAGCAGGAGCAATTGTAAAACTTGTATTAAACCTTATCTTATTACCTATTGAAGGTTTAAATATAAATGGGGCAATAATTGCAACAATTGCAAGTCATATAGTAGTGTTTAGCATAAGCTTTTATTATTTGAAAAAATATGTTAGCATAAATTTTGGCATTATTAAATTTATAATAAAACCAATACTTGCAACAGTAGGTATGATTATAACGGCATATTTAATATATACAAGATTTTTGAATATCAATTCACAAAACATAAGACTTATAATATCTTTATTTAGTGGCATGGGAATATATATTATGTTAATCACAAAGCTTAAAATCCTATCAAATGATGAAATTTGCATGTTACCATATGGAAAGAAATTAGTAAAAACTAAAAAGGCTAGAACACAGTAAAATAGCGAACTTCAGGATTTGAAAAAGCTGAAAGCATTGAAAACAAAAGAAATTTTACAGAAACATCAACAAAAAAAAGAAGGATTTTAGCTAAATATGGCGAATTATCTAATTAGTAGATGTGATTTCTACATCAATACAAACTTTATAGGAGGTAGTTTTAAATGAACAAAGCTGAATTAATCGCAGCAATAGCTGCAAAAACAGGAGATACTAAAAAAGGAGCAGAAGCATCTGTAAACGCATTCGTAGATGTAGTAACAGAAGCATTAACAGAAGGAGATAAAGTTCAACTAGTTGGATTTGGTTCTTTTGAAGTAAGAAAAAGAGCAGCTAGAAAAGGAAGAAACCCACAAACTAAGGAAGAAATCAAAATACCTGCATCAAAAGCTCCAGTATTCAAAGCTGGTAAAGCTCTTAAAGATTTAGTAAACAAAAAATAAGGTTTATATAAATTAAGAAAGCGACCTAAAATTAAGGTCGCTTTTTCAATAACTAAAAAAGGAGAACTCTTATGGAACAGATTTTTTCAGTGAAGAATATTGTTATATATTTAATCTTAATAAATATAATTGCATTTTTAGCAATGTATATAGATAAAAGAAAAGCAAAAAAAGGTAAAAGAAGAATTCCAGAAAAAACATTATTTATACTTGTAGGGCTAGGTGGAGGAATAGGAGGAATTCTTGGAATGTACCTATTTAGACATAAAACAAAGAAAACAAGATTTGTAATAGGCTTCCCAGCCATACTAATATTTGAAGTTTTAGTAGTTATAGCAATACTTGTAGCCAACAAATAGCAAACAAAATTGCTGTGCACATAAAATGAAAAAATAAAAAAACAAGTAGACAAAGAAATATTAAAAGACAAAAAACGACAAAAACAGAACGTTACAACACGAGTTATTCACAGAGTTATCCACAGTATCCACAGGCAAAAAATAAAATAGACACAAGGTAACATAAAATAAAAACAAAGCAAAAAATGAAAATCTAATGGTAAAAAATCTAAAAAACTATTGATAATACGAAGAAAATAGTATAAAATATATGTCGTTAATGAAAGGAAAGTGATGTAGCAATGGAAAAATCAATGGATAAGATTGTTAATTTATGTAAGAGTAGAGGATATATATACCCAGGGTCTGAGATTTATGGGGGACTTGCTAATTCTTGGGACTATGGACCTTTGGGAGTAGAGTTTAAGAATAATGTTAAAAGAGCATGGATGAAGAAGTTTATTCAAGAGAATAAATATAATGTTGGACTAGATGCTGCAATATTAATGAACCCAGAAACTTGGGTTGCTTCAGGACATGTTGGAGGTTTTAGTGATCCTCTTATAGACTGCAAAGAATGTAAAACAAGACATAGAGCAGATAAATTAATAGAAGACTGGCTAAAAGAAAACAACAAGGAAGAAGTTGTAGATGGTTGGTCAGATGAAAAAATGGTAGATTTTATACATGATAATAACATTAAATGCCCAGATTGTGGTGCAAGTAATTTCACACCAATTAGAAAATTCAATTTAATGTTTAAAACATTCCAAGGAGTAACGGAAGATACAAAATCTGAGTTATATTTAAGACCAGAAACAGCACAAGGAATATTTGTAAACTTTAAAAATGTATTAAGAACAACAAGAAGAAAACTACCAATGGGAATTGGCCAGGTAGGTAAATCATTTAGAAATGAAATAACACCAGGAAACTTCTTATTTAGAATTCGTGAATTTGAACAAATGGAATTAGAGTTCTTCTGCAAACCAGGAACAGATATGGAATGGTTTAAATATTGGAGAGCATTCTGTAAGGAATGGCTTTTAAGCTTAGGAATGAAAGAAGAAAGTTTACGACTAAGAGACCATTCACCAGAAGAATTATGCTTCTACAGTAAAGGAACAACAGATATAGAATTTAAGTTCCCATTTGGTTGGGGAGAATTATGGGGAATAGCAGATAGAACAGACTATGACCTAAAACAACATATGGAACATTCAAAAGAAGACTTTACATATTTAGACCAAGAAACAGGAGAAAAATTCGTTCCATACTGTGTAGAGCCATCATTAGGCTGTGATAGAGTTGCACTTGCATTCCTTTGCAATGCTTATGATGAAGAAGAAATTGCAGAAGGAGATGTAAGAACAGTATTACACTTACACCCAGCACTAGCACCTTATAAAGTAGCGGTTTTACCACTATCTAAAAAACTTTCAGCAAAAGCAGAAGAAATATATGCAAACCTATCAAAGAAATACATGTGTGAATATGATGAAGCAGGAAGCATAGGAAAGAGATATAGAAGAGAAGACGAAATAGGAACACCATATTGTGTAACAATAGACTTTG
>OLRV01001363.1_pt1 | contig 20884 bp, 16 predicted proteins | sample 1672421 | NCBI WGS metagenome assembly OLRV01 (sample SAMEA3136684, study PRJEB25190) | human gut metagenome | biome: human gut; feature: human-associated habitat; material: faeces | place: Austria | collected 2013
TTTTATATAAAGAGCTTACAAATATGGGATATGAGTGTGTAGAACCGGGCGGAACAAAGCAACCCCAACCGACAATGGAACCCAGAGCCAGTGCGCACACCTGCAATGGCGAGAGGGACTTTTCCAACTTGACCTGTTCCGACATACCATTTTCTCCGTTATGAATTTGATACCGCTGCGGATTGCTTGTTATGGCTGCCATACATGCACATGAAGCCTGGTCGTTGCGCCCTTTGGCGCTCCCGGGCGAAAACTATAGTCCCTCCCTACACAGCAATAAGCGTGCCATATGTGAAAAACTTCCCTATGTCGGACAATATCCCGTTTTTTCACGAAAAAAAGAATAATAACCATTATTTTAATTTAAAAAATGATAAGTAAAATATAAAAATTTTAATTTTTATATCAAAATTTGTATTACATTATGTAAAAAAAGATCAGCTTGTGATTATTTGGCTAACCGAATCCGCCTGAAGCTCCTTCAGTCGGCCACACCCTCCAGCACCTTGATTTATCTGCCTTATGCAGCCCATCCCTGCAGACAGACCTGCGACAGCGGCATCAGTCACCGGCCATGAATGCCCTGAGCCAGGGGCTCCCGGCCCGCAGATAAGGGCAAAACAACCCTACGCAGTCAATATAATTGGAGATCGCCAAAATACCCCTGATGCGGCATGGAAATTGCTGTTCACAGCCAAGCTTGTGCCTTACGGCACAGCATTGTGACCACATCACCGGCCTGCCCATGCGGACTGGCGAACGTCCTTACAGATGGAGTTGACGTACCATGAGCATCACAGCGAGCCCCGGGCGGCTCTCCTGCGGCTCTTCCCTGCTGGCCGGCGGCCCTTTGTGCATCATCCTCGGCGCCCTGTGCTTCAGCACCACCGGCACCGTGCAGGCCCTGGCCCCGGATGGCAGCCATCCTCTGGGCATCGGGGCCCTGCGCATGCAGATCGGGGCGCTGGCCCTCTGGGCCTGGTGCGCCTGCCGGCATTCCCTGCCCGCAGGGCTGCGGCACTGGCAGCTGCGCTGGCTCATTCCCGCCACGCTGGGACTGTTGGGCTTCCAGGTCTTTTTCTTCTGGGGCGTCCAGCAGGCGGGCGTCGCCGTGGGCACGGTGACGGCCATCGGCTTCTCTCCCGTCATGGCCGCCATCCTAGCCCGTATCGTCCTGGGCGAACGCCCTGCCCGCATCTGGTACCCGGCCACGGGCCTGGCCCTGGCCGGGCTCGTGCTGCTCAATCTGGGCGGCAGCCAGGACACCAGCACGGCCGCCCTGCTCCTGCCTCTGCTGGCAGGGGCCTGCTACGGCGCCTACTTCGTCTTCAGCAAGCCTCTGGGCCGGGTCCACGCGCCGGAGCACATCATGCTCCTGCTCTGCGCGGGCAGCGGGCTCCTGCTGCTGCCCGTCCATTTCTGCACGCCGCCGCTCTGGCTGCTGCACCCCCAGGGGATGGGGATGGCCCTGTATCTGGGCGTCGTGACCGCCGCCCTGGCCTTCAGCCTTACCCTGGCCGGGCTGCGCCGCACCCCCACGGCCATGGCCGCCACGCTGGCCCTGGTGGAGCCGCTGGGCGCCGCCTGCTGGGGCATCTTTTTGCTGCATGAGCCTGTCGGCGGGCAGGAGCTGGCCGGTATGGGCCTGCTTTTCGGCGGTGTGGCCCTGCTGGCCCTGGGCAAGAAAACGGAGGACACGCCCCCCACGGAGGAACATGCCTCCTCCCGGCCCCTGCGCGAGGAAGGTGCCCCCCAGCACTGATCAGGCAGACAAGATCCCGGAGACTGTCGGCTGCAGACGACAGCTCCCAAGGGTCCGGGAAGGATGTTCTCCGTGTCCTCCCGGGCCCTTGCTTTTTACCGGCCTCCGTACCGGCCGCCTGACGCCGAAACACCAACGGGCCGCCCCTTTCGGGACGGCCCGTTTCGTTATCCGCAGAACACAGCGGCTCCACAGACGCAAAAAGCCCCTGACGCTCTCGCATCAGGGGCTTACATGCAATGGTGGGTCGTGCGGGGTTCGAACCTGCGACTCTCTGCTTAAAAGGCAGATACTCTACCTACTGAGTTAACGACCCGTTGAGACGTTTCAGATATACAAATCCCCACATGAAGTCAAGGATTATTTTACACAAATCCTTTTTTCCGGCCATTCCATGCCGCAACGGCATGGCTTTGTCCCCTCTCATCGTACGGGGCACCGCCACGGCCGGGCACTCTGACCTCTTTCGCCGGGGCTAGGCGTTCTTCTTTTCCTGCTTGGCCCAGGAATCGCGCAGGCCCACGGTGCGGTTGAAGACCGGACGCTCGTCGGTGCTGTCCTTGTCCTTGCAGAAGTAGCCCACGCGCTCGAACTGCACCTTGGCGCCCACTTCCTTGGCAGCCAGGGCCGGTTCCAGCATGGCGGTCACTTCGCGCAGGGAGTCGGGATTGATGGCATCCAGGAAGGTCTGGCCTTCGGGCATGGCATTGGGGTTCTCGGCCGAGAACAGATGCTCGTACAGGCGCACGGTGGCGGGCACGGCATGACGCGCGGAGACCCAGTGGATGGTGCCCTTGACCTTGCGGCCGTCGGGGCTCTGGCCGCCGCGGCTCTCGGGATCGTAGGTGCAGCGCAGTTCCACCAGATTGCCGGCATCGTCGTACACGGCTTCGCGGCAGGTGATGAAATAGGCGTAACGCAGACGCACTTCCGCGCCGGGCGCCAGACGGTGATACTTCTTGGGCGGATCCTGACGGAAGTCGTCGCGTTCGATCCACAGTTCACGCGAGAAGGGCACGGTGCGGCTGCCGTAGGCGGCATCCTCGGGATGCCAGGGCATCTCGAACTCTTCCACCTGGTCTTCGGGGTAGTTCTCGATGACCACCTTCACGGGATCCAGCACGGCCATGGCGCGCGGGGTGTGGGCGTTGAGGTATTCGCGGATGCAGAATTCCAGCACCGCGTAATCCACCATGGAATCGGAGCGGGCGATGCCGATGCGGCTGCAGAACTCGCGCAGGGCTTCCGGCGGCACGCCGCGGCGGCGCAGGCCGCTCAGGGTGGGCATGCGCGGGTCGTCCCAGCCCTTGACGTAGCCTTCCTTCACCAGCTGGATAAGCTTGCGCTTGGACAGCACCGTATGGGTGAGGTTGAGGCGCGCGAATTCGATCTGCTGGGGATGATACACTTCCAGGGCATCCAGCACCCAGTCATAGAGCTCGCGGTTGTTCTCGAACTCCAGCGTGCAGATGGAGTGGGTGATGCCTTCCAGCGAGTCCGACAGGCAGTGAGTGAAGTCGTACATGGGATAGATGCACCACTTGTCGCCCGTGCGGTGATGTTCGGCATGGCGGATGCGGTACAGGGTGGGGTCGCGCATGACCAGATTGGGCGAGGCCATGTCGATCTTGGCGCGCAGCACATGCTCGCCGTCGGCGAATTCCCCGGCGCGCATGCGGCGGAACAGGTCCAGGTTCTCTTCCACGCTGCGGTTGCGGCAGGGGCTCTCCTTGCCGGGACGGGTCAGGGTGCCGCGGTACTCGCGGATCTCGTCGGCGCTCAGGTCGTCCACATAGGCCTTGCCTTTGAGGATGAGCTGCTCGGCGTATTCGTAGAGCTTGTCGAAATAGTTGGACGCATAGAATTCGCGGTCGTCCCATTCGCCGCCCAGCCACTTCACGTCCTCGCGGATGGAATCCACGTATTCCGTGTCTTCCTTGACGGGGTTGGTGTCGTCGAAGCGCAGGTTGCACATGCCGCCGAACTCGCGCGCCACGCCGAAGTTCAGGCAGATGGACTTGGCATGGCCCAGATGCAGGTAGCCGTTGGGTTCCGGAGGAAAGCGCGTGTGCACCTGACCCCCGAAACGACCCGACGCGTTGTCGTCCATGATGCGGGCGCGGATGAAGTCCACACCGGCTTTGGGATTGTCGTTGCTTTCCGCGGCAGCGGCCACGGTCTCGGCCTTGTTTTCGCTCATGGCGTTGTTCCTCCGTAAGATATTGAACGCAGCAGGATACGCCAAGCCGGTACGGGGGTCAACGCTGCCCGCCGGGCCTTCCCGGCAAAGACGAAGATTTTTTTGTGCCTTTGCCGCATTTTCCCTTGACAAGTAGCCCCTTCCCGCCTAATGTACAGCCTCACGCGGGAATGACGATGTCTTCCCTGAGCGGAGAGGTGTCCGAGTCGGCCGAAGGAGCTCGCCTGCTAAGCGAGTATACGGGCTTAAACCTGTATCGAGGGTTCAAATCCCTCCCTCTCCGCCACTAAGGTAGTAAAGCCGGTACGTCAGCAATGATGTACCGGCTTTTTTTCGTGCCTGAAAAATGCCCTCCCCGATAAAGATGTATACCATTGTGTATACCGGCGTGCCGCAAGCCATTTCCAGGAGGGCGTGATCACTAGTCGCCGCGTCACTCCATTGCAATCTTTTAAGTATACAAAAATCAATACCTTCACTAGGTTATACAACAAGCACCAGCCCTTCTCTCACCGCATCTCAAGCAAATAGTTGCATAATTATTTATAACAATATATTTATACATTGATAATCTTACAAAAAGAGACTTACTATGTATACGATCATCACTGAAAACGATTTATCACAATGGAATGATATACCAGGACAAAAATATCATTTTCCTAATAGATATAAAAATTATCTAACTCCTGGAACAGAAGTTATATTTTATAAAGGAACTATGGTAAAAAAGGAATTTAAAGATAAAAGATTATCAAGATTTCCTCACTATTTTGCCTATGCTGTCATCGATAAAATAGAATTAGACCCTGAAAGTACAAAAAAAGATTGGTATGCTTTTTTCTCTGAATATCAAAAATTTGATCAACCTGTCCTTGCAAAACAAAACGGTGTCTTTTTTGAAAAAATCCCAGAGAGCAGAAAAACAAACTATTGGCGCAATGGCGTTCGCCCAGTTGCTCCTGACGTATTTTTTTCTATCATTGAAAACTCAACAGTTAGCACAGAAGCCATACAAGAAGATTCCGAGTTCATATCATATCAAGAAGGGACAAAAAGCATTATTTATTCAACAAAATTTGAACGTAATACAACGTTAAGACAGCGAGTTATACAAGAAAAAGGACTTACTTGCGTTTGTTGTGGATTCAACTTTGAAAAAACCTATGGTGAAATTGGTAAAAACTTTATTCACGTACATCATATAGTTCCGCTGCATCGTTATAGTGGAGAGGCTGTAAAAAATTCAGTGAATGATCTTGTTCCAATCTGCCCTAATTGCCATGCAATGATCCATAGGAACAAAAAATCAACGTTAAGCATAGAAGATTTAAAAGCTATACTCCTACAAAACAAACACAATAATTAACAGCGCACTTAAACTAATCACAATAAAAATTTAAGTAAAAATCATAATAAAACAAATATACTGCTGAGCATGTGCACAACTGTTAGGAGTAGCCGCCTACCGATAGCCATCGCTGCCTACAAGGCGGGAAAACAGGCTTCTGACTGAGTGTAACACGACATACCTCGTTCCGTACACGTTCACCAAGCCATCCCAACCTATCGGGATGGCTTTCTTTTTTGATGATCCGGCTGTCCTTGAAAGATTTCCCCCACAGTGTCCGCATTCTGGAACACCGTCATGGCAACCTTGAAGGATCGGGCGTCTGCCCGGCAGGCCCGGCAAAGCGCCGAAGCTACACCGCAAACAGCAGGACGATACACCATGAGCGACAGACATGGACGCAGCAACAAGGAGCGCTTCCCGCGCCGCAAGGACGAGGAAGGACGGATGCTCTGCCGCATGTGCGGCCAGCGCACCCTGGACAACCGCCACACCTTCTGCGGGCCCCGCTGCCTGCGGGACTTCTTCATGCTCACCGACTGGTCGCGTGTACGCCAGGTGGTCTATGTGCGCGACGGCGGCATCTGCATGAAGTGCGGCGCCCTGGTCAGCAAAAAGAACTTCCATGTGGACCATATCGTCCCCATCGCAGCCGGGGGGGACGAATGGGACCTGTCCAACCTGGAGCTTTCCTGTCCGCAGTGCAACCTGCAAAAAGGGACACGGGAAGAAAAAGAATACGTCGTCCTCAAGCGCTGACCGGCCTTCCCCGCCTGTCCGGCCGGCCCTGAGACCAGTGCCCCTCCTTGCAGTCTTCCCCGCAATGATTACTCTGTGTCTCACACGCCGGTCAGGAGCTCCCCGGCAGCCGTCCCAGGGGGGAGGAGACGCGCGCTGCGTCCCGGGCATACCGCGTGCAAGGGGGCCATCGTGAAAACTTCGGATGTCGTCAAACGGTATAGCTGTCTTTCCGTTTCACTGTTCTTCAACGCTCTGGGCATCGCCCTGATCACCCAGGCCCACCTGGGCACCACCCCCATCACGACCCTGCCGTATACGCTGGCCGCCATCTTTGGCCTGACCCTGGGCACCACGACCTTTGCCTGCAACCTGCTCTTTCTGCTGCTCCAGCGCATCCTGCTGCAACGCAGGCTGGGCATCGCGGAGCTCTTGCAGATCCCGGCCGTGCTCATCTTCAGCGTGTTCATCGACTTCTGGATGCACCTCACCGGCGCGCTGGTCACGGACGTCTATGTCTGGCAGATCGTCATGTGTATCGTGGGCAGCGCCGTGCTGGGCGCGGGCATCAGTCTTGAGATCATGAGCAATGCCACGGTCATCCCCGGCGAAGGCCTGGTCATCGTCATCGCGGCACGCTCCCGCAAGAACTTCGGCAACATCAAGGTCCTGTTCGACTGCTCGCTGGTCCTGGCCTCGTGTCTTCTCGGCCTTGCCGTGCTGGGCAGCATCGTGGGCCTGCGCGAAGGCACCGTGATCTCGGCCGTCCTGGTGGGCATGTTCGCCCGCCTGTCCTCCCCCTGGACGCGCAAGCTGAAGCCCCTGCTCTGGTCTCCGGAACAGCGCCAGCTTCTGCGCCACATCAAGGAGGAGATGCCGCCCCGGCAAAAGTGAGGCCTTTCCGGAAGGATGCCCCTCTGTCTGCCGACGCCGGCAGCCACGGCCACGGCGGACACGGCCATCCTTTTCGTGGTGTCCTCCCGGCGTTCCTGCCGTCTCTGGCCCCTGTGCGGCCTGACTGCTTGTACATGCCGTGATAAAGCTTGCCGTGCCGCTGGCTCCCAACACCACCTCGCCCTGGTGACCGCGCTAGATGCCGCCCTGCACCGGCCTTCTGCATCCGCCCCGCAGGGCATGCCAAAGCCCGTTCAAGCCACGCCCGCGAGAAGGCGTCACACGATCATCGTTTACCGGGGCAGCTCCAAACGCACCGTCACCGCGAACCAGACCACCTTGCCCCAGTCTTCCCGCTGCGGTGCGAAGGTCCCCTGCTGCGGGACCTCTCCCATGCTCACCGTGCAAAAGGGCCCCTTCTTTGGAGCTCTGTCCGCAAGGGCATCCTCCGCCCCCTCCTCAGCGGAAGCACTCGGTACAGCGGCCGGGCTCCCCTCCGCGATGCTTCCGGCAGCTATGACAGTCCCGTCCTTTGCTGCAGAAGCAGAGACGTCGGCAGGCGGCAGGTCGTCCGCGCTACTCCCGGCGGTATCGGTGTCAGCTTCGGGCAGACCGTCCCGCAGTCCTTCGACCGACAAAAACGTGCCCGCCAGCTGTTCTCCGGGCCTGCCCTTCTCTAGGCTCTGCCACAGATCGAACCGCCCTTCCCCGCTTTCCGGCAGCTGCCAAATACCCATCTGGCGCTCCAGAGCGGCCATGCCGGTGCGCTCCCGCAAGGCCTTCTCCACAGCAACGGCCTGCGGCCCCGGCACACGATACCGCGCCGTGAGCATCCGGCGGCCTGTGCGCGGCTCCGTGGCCGGACGGCAATACAAATATTCCAGCCCTTCCGGCTTGAGTTTCGCCTCTTCCAGAAAATCGGCACAGCGGTAGCCCGGCTCCACCTCCGCCGTCGGGCCGGACAGCCCCGGCAGGAGCAGGACCGGCCCGCTGTCGGCCGCCCGCGCGGGTACGACCAGATACAGGCCCAGCAGCAGGGCCATCATCATACGCATGATGCGTCTCCTTCCATTCCAGTTTCACAGCCCCGTCCTTTCGGGAACGCGGCTATTGGCCTACCACGGCCCGGCGGCGCAATCAGGGTATCTGCACCGCCCGCCGGACATCCGGCATGCCCGCTCTGCAGAGGATAAACGCCTCTGGCTGTCCGCCAAGATCCCAGCCCGGCCTTGCGGAAAAATAGATGGAGGACAGCCAGCCCCTTCCATAGACAGCTCGGCATTCCCGACACCGGAACGACACAGGCAGATGGGGCGATCCTGCGGAAATATCCCCGGCGGGACAAAAAAAGGGGAAGGATGCAAGACGCTTCCTTCCCCAATAGTCGGGCTATGCCGGGGCCGGGCCGTTACGCACGGCTTTCCCAAGCCTGAACGGTGTTCTTCAGCAGCATGGCGATGGTCATGGGGCCCACGCCGCCGGGCACGGGCGTGATGGCCGCGGCCTTCTTGCTCACGGATTCGAAGTCCGCGTCGCCGCACAGGCCGTCGTCCGTGCGGTTGATGCCCACATCGATGATCACCGCGCCTTCGCGGACCATGTCGCCCGTGATCATGCGCGGACGGCCGATGGCCAGAAAGAGGAAGTCCGCACTGCGGCATTCCGCAGCAAGATCGGGCGTGCGGGAGTGGCACAGGGTCACCGTGGCATCGCCGAATTCGCCGGGACGGGCCAGCAGCAGGGCCAGGGGCTTGCCCACGATGTCCGAACGGCCCAGCACCACGGCCTTCTTGCCGCGGGTGGGCAGGTTGTAGCGGCGCAGCAGCTCGATGACGCCCGCCGGCGTGCACGAGACCATGCCGGGCAGGTTGAGGGAAAGACGCCCCACGTTCTCAGGATGGAAGCCGTCCACGTCCTTGGCCGGGTCGATGGCCAGCAGGCAGGCGGAGGCGGAAAGATGTTTGGGCAGGGGCAGCTGCAGAAGGATGCCGTCCACGTCGTCACGGCCGTTGAGTTCGGCGATGAGGGCCAGCAGGGCCTCCTGCGTGGTATCGGCAGGCAGGCGGTAGGGGAAGGAAAGGATGCCCGCCTCGGCGCAGGCACGTTCCTTGTTGCGCACATAGACCTGCGATGCGGGATCTTCTCCCACCAGAATCACGGCCAGGCCGGGAGCGCGGCGGCCGGCCGACACAGCGGCCTCCACCTGGGCCTTGAGTTCCGCGCGGATGTCGCGGGCAGTCTGCTTTCCATCAATAAGGATCATGGCGACCTCGTGGCTGACGTTGGCGCCGGGGCCGGCGCGTGGAAGGGGCGGAGTATACTCCGGGAGCGCGCCAAGCTCAAGTCCGCGATATCCCTGACCCATAGGTACCGGAGCGCCTTGCGCTCCGAGCACGATACGTTGTACATTCAAACTTTGTACGGCCCTTCCTGCCCAAGGAAGTCCCTGCTGCCGTGATGCCATGTCCCCCATGCGGCGGCATGATGTGAGAACGTACTATGCTCCGAACTTTGCTGCTTTTCCTGCTTTGCCTGCTCCTGCCCGTTCCTCAGGGAGCTCTTTCCGCCTCCTCCGGGAAAGCCCCGGTCCAGGCGGAAACGGACCTGCCCCTGAACAGGACGACTTTCCACTTTTTCTCTCCCGAAGATATCGCCGCCAATTATAAAGCATCCAAGATCGTCCGTGTGGGCTATTTCGACCAGCACGGCGTTTTCGAAGGCGAAGGGGAACACCTCTCCGGCTATGCCGTGGCCCTGCTCACGGCCATCTCGCGCTATACGGGATGGGAATACAAGTGGGTCAAGATTCGCTTCGACGAGCTGGCCCAGCGCCTGGACGACGGCACCATCGACCTTTCCTGCGGCATCAGCTTCACGCCCGAGCGTTCCCGGCTCTACAGCTTTTCCAAACTGCGCGCCGGATACGAGAATACCTGTCTGCATGTCTCCAGCATGAGCGACATGCACTACATGGATCTGGAAGCCTTCAACGGCATGCGCATCGGCTTCTTCACCGATTCGCTCCAGTATGACGTGATGAAGCGCTTTGCCGCCCAGAACGGTTTTTCCTTCGAGTCGGTCTTCTTTGAGGAAAGCAACGAGATGTCCCAGGCCCTGGCCGAAGGCCGCATCGACGGCTATGTGGACGGCGTCCTCCAGGGCAAGGGCACCAAGGTGGTGGCCACCATCTCCACGGACCCCTTCTTCTTCGTCACCCGCAAGGATGACAGTGCGATCATGGACCCGCTCAACGAGGCCATGCGCCAGATCCTGCTGAACCACCCCACCTACCTGGCCCGCCTGTACGACAGTTATCTCAACATCTCCTCGGACGTGCCCGTGGTCTTCACCCGGTCCGAATGCCGCTGGCTGAAGACGAAACCTGCCATCCGCGTGGCCTACAGCCGCGAACAGGACATGATGGACCCCGAACACGGGGGCAATTTTCTCTATGCCTTCCTGAAGATGCTGGAACGCCAGAGCGGCATCCGCTTTGAGTTCCTTCCCCTGCCCTCCTATGATGCCTGCCTCAAGGCACTGGCCGACGGTACGGCGGACATCATGCCCGACGTCTATCCCCAGCTTTCTTTCCTGCGCAGCCAGAACATCTTTTCGGGCAGGACCTTCTATAACGCCCCCATCACGGTGGTGGGCCGGCTCCACGCCAAAAAGATCCCCGGCCAGGCCTGCACGGTGGGCTTCACCCGCGAGATGCGCAGCGTGATGCTGGCCTACCAGAGCGCCTACCCCGAGGACATCCCCAGGGTCTTCCCCAATATCGAGGCCTGCCGCAAAGCTTTCGAGAAAGGGGAAGTGGACGTCTATCTCTGGCCCTATCCCGCCGCCGCCCTCCAGGACGATCCGCCCAAGGACGGGCTGCTGCTCCCCACCCGGGCCATGTATCCCATGGCACTGGGCATCTCGCCCCATGCCTCGCCCTTCGTGACCTCCGTGCTGGACAAGGTCATCACCTCCACCACCACGGCCACCATCGACGCCCTGCTCCTCTCCGCCGCGCCGGATTCCCTGCTGGACGTCATCCGCCGTTTCCTGCGCCGGAACCTTGTGGAGACGCTCTGCGGCCTGGGACTGCTGCTGGTCCTGATCATGCTCTTCGTCATGCGCCACAACAGGCGGCGTCTGGCTGATCTCCGCGCGGCGGCGCTCACCGATCCCGTGACGCAGGGCCCCAACCGGGCCAGATTTCTTATAGATGCGGCCAAGATCCTGCAAAAGGACCCGCGGCGCTACTATCTGTCCACCATCAATATCCGAAAGCTCAAGCTCATCAACCGGGCCTGCGGCCTGCGCACCGGGGACAGCCTGATCCGCTTCTGCAACCGCGAGTTCGCCCTGCGCAGCCGCCAGGGGGAACTGGCCGCCTACAGCGGCTCGGGACAGTATCTCCTGCTCTGGAGATGCCCTGACGAGAGCACTTTCACCCAGCGCATGGAAGAGCTGTTCAGCGTCGCGGACATGGCCCGCAAGCTGTACCAGCGCCCGGTGAGCTTCTCCTGCGGTGTGTACGTCATCCGCAACGACGCCGACATGGAAGAACACGAGCCGCAGCCCACGTCGGGGACGGGGAAAAACGTCAACGAATCCGAGCGCTTCGTCTCCCGTTATCTGCTCTATGCCGAAACGGCGGAAGCCAGCATCGCTTCCGGCGGCTACCGCTCGCAATTCCTGATATACAACGAGCTCATCGGGGCCCGGCAGCTCAAGGCCAACGACATCGAGAACCGTATGGTCAACGCCCTGGAGCATGGGGAGTTCACCGTTTTCATGCAGCCCCAGGTCTGCCTTGCGGACAGGAGACTGCACGGGGCCGAGGCCCTCATCCGCTGGCAGGGCCCGGATGGGAAGATGGTCTACCCCGACGAATTCATCCCCCTGTTCGAGCAGAACGGCTTCATCCGTGAACTGGACCTCTTTGTCCTGGATACGGTCTGCGCCTGGATACGCCGCCGCCTGGACGAAGGCAAAAAGGTGCCCCCCATCAGCATCAATCAATCCAAGGCCCTGTTCTTCCACGACAACTATGTCGAGACCGTCCTCGGCATCGCGGCCCGCCACGATGTTCCCGCCCACCTGCTGCATGTGGAGGTCACGGAAAGCATGGCCTGGCTGGATGAAGAAGCCTTCATCCGTACCCTTGATGCCCTGCGCCGTGCGGGCATCGGCCTGAGCCTCGACGACTTCGGCAAGGGCTATTCCTCCATGGCCATGCTGCATTCCTTCGGCTTCGACACCATCAAGCTGGACCGGGCTTTCCTGGCCCCCGGACAGGATAAGCAGCGCTCGGTCTGGATCATCATCTCCTCGCTCGTGGACATGGCCCGCCGCCTCGGCATCGAGATCCTCTGCGAGGGCGTGGAGACCGAAGACCAGCTGCAAAAGCTCCTTGCCTCGCACTGCAAATACGGACAGGGCTATCTCTTCTCCCCGCCCATGAATCTGGAGACCTTCGACGCCTATGTGGACGCCCACGACCTGGAGCGGAAATAGCCACATGCTCCAGAGGGTCTCTCCTTCGACGGAGAAGGGCTCCGTCTGACGCCCCCAAATGCAAAGCGCCGCCTTCATCAAAAGAAGGCGGCGCTTTTGTCCGGCAAGCTCTCCCTGCCGCATAAAAAAGGGGGCCTTGCGGCCCCCTCGGGAATGCGGATGACGGCAGGTCGTACCTGCGTCTGCCGGATTAGTCTTCGCTCTCGTCCAGGGCGTAGTATTCCGCCAGCATGGGACCGAAGAATTCGGCGCCGTCGCCCAGTTCTTCTTCGATGCGCAGCAGCTGGTTGTACTTGGCCATGCGCTCGGAGCGGCACAGGGAGCCGGTCTTGATCTGGCCGGCGTTGACGCCCACGGCCAGGTCGGCGATGAAGCTGTCTTCGGTCTCGCCGGAACGGTGGGAGACCACCGTGGTGTAGGCGGCTTCTTTGGCCATCTCGATGGTGTCCAGGGTCTCGGTCACGGTGCCGATCTGGTTCAGCTTGATGAGGATGGAGTTGGCCACGCCTTCGGCGATGCCTTCAGCCAGGATGGAGGGGTTGGTCACGAACACGTCGTCGCCCACCAGCTGGGTGCGTTCGCCCAGGCTGGCGGTCAGCATGCCCCAACCGTCCCAGTCGCTTTCGGCCATGCCATCTTCGATGGAGATCAGGGGGTACTTGCTGGTGAACTCGGCCAGCCACTGGGCCATTTCGGCATTGTTGAAGGTCTTGTTCTCACCCTTCAGCACGTACTTGCCGTCCTGATAGAATTCGGAAGCGGCGGCGTCGATGGCCAGGGCCACTTCGCTGCCGGGGATGTAACCGGCTTCTTCGATGGCCTTGACGATGTAGCTGAAGGCTTCGTCGTGGTTCTTCAGGTTGGGGGCAAAGCCGCCTTCGTCGCCCACGCTGGTCACGTGGCCGTCCTTTTCCAGCAGCTTTTTCAGCACGTGGAAGATCTCGGAACCCATGCGCAGGGCATCACGGAAGCTCTGGGCGCGCAGGGGCATGATCATGAATTCCTGGATATCCAGGTTGTTGGGGGCGTGGGCGCCGCCGTTGATGATGTTCATCATGGGCGCGGGCAGCACCTTGGCGTTGACGCCGCCCAGGTACTTGTACAGGGGCAGGCCCAGGTATTCGCTGGCGGCACGGGCGCAGGCCATGGACACGCCCAGCATGGCGTTGGCGCCCAGACGGCTCTTGTTGTCGGTGCCGTCCAGGTCGATGAGGGTGTTGTCCAGCTGCACCTGCTGCAGGGCGTCCAGGCCCAGCAGGGCGTCAGCGATCTCGCTGTTGACGTTCTCCACGGCCTTGGTCACGCCCTTGCCGCCGTAACGCTTGCCGCCGTCACGCAGTTCCAGGGCTTCACGGCTGCCGGTGGAGGCGCCGGAAGGCACGGCCGCGCGGCCGCTGTGGCCGGACTCCAGAGAAACTTCCACTTCCACGGTCGGATTGCCGCGCGAATCCAGGATCTCGCGGGCATACACAGACGCAATGCTGCTGCTCATAATCGCTCCTTTGAAGGTTGATTCTTCCGCCGCGCGAAAGAGTCGTTTTCTCCGCTGCGCCCCCACGGGCGGTGGCGGGGCCATTGTCCGGCGACAGGGAAGCCCTGCCGCAAAAATCTTTCTTCCCCACAAGGGGGCGTCCGGGCCCTGCGCGCGACGGCAGGCCCGGGCCCACTGCCGCACGGAGCGGCACGGCCGGGACGGTCCTCAATAGGGGTGACGTTCGTAATACAGGCGGCGCAGACCCTCCAGCAAGAGCGAGGGCAGCACGGCATCGAAGACGTCGGGGCTGATGCGCGCGATGGACGGGGCAAAACCGCCCGTGGCCAGCACCAGGCAGTCACCGGGCAGGCCCTTTTTCAGGCGCTGTGTCAGGCCTTCCACCATGCAGGCGAAGCCGAAGACCAGACCGTGCTGGATACTCACCGACGTGCTGCGGCCGGGCGCGGGCTCCAGGGCGTCCACGTCCAGGTTGACGCGGGGCAGCTGGGCCGTTTCGCGCGCCAGGGCCGAGATGGCCGTGCGCGGGCCGGGAAAGATCAGGCCGCCGAGGTAGGCATTGCCGCTGATGCAGTCAAAGGTGACGGCCGTACCGAAATCCACCACGATGAGGGATTCCGGGCCGGGATGCAGACGGCGCGCCTCATAGGCGCCCACCAGGCGGTCGGCGCCCACTTCCTGCGGGCGCTCGTAATGGTTCTGCAGGGGGATGGGCATGTCCTGCGGCACCATCCACAGGGGGCAGCCCAGATAGCGCTGGACGGCTTCACGCAACAGGGGATCGAAACCCGGCACCACCGACGAGGCCACACAGGCCGTGAAACGGGGCTCGGCACCGGCGTGGCGCAGCAGTTCCAGCAGGGTCAGGCCCAGACTGTCCGAGGTCTGGGCGGGGTCCGTGCGCAGATTGTAGGAGGTCATCACCCCCCGGGAGTCGGCCAGACCGACCTTGATGCAGGTATTGCCGATGTCGAAAAGAAGAAGCTCTGGCTGCATGTCATACTCCTTGGGGAACAGATGCCCCGCGCACAGGAATCCGCAGGCAGAAAGTATGCCAGAAAGCCCGCCCGTTCGCAAGGAAGGGCAGCGTATCCCCCTGCCTGCCGTACTGCCCGGCACGTCCCTTTCCTCTGCGCCCGCAATCATCAGTCACGCGCCGTTTCCTCTCTTCCCGAAGAGCAGTCACCATGGGATACCCTTGCCCCTCCTCTTCCTCTCCCATCCGGCAGCCCATCTGCCCGGAGGATTTTCTAGGATTCGTCTTTTTCTGGAAAAAACAATCTTGAGGTTATAATATCCCCGTATCTCTCCCGACCTCAGGACATCACATGAACCCATTTCACGCCGGAGGATACATATGGAACAACTTTTCAGGGAATGCTGCGATTTTATCGATTCAGAATATAAACGCCTTGGCCATACTCTGGGCTATCGCTTTTTAACATGCCCCCAAAATCTGCTGAACCCGGACATGAAGCTCCTTTATTTGAGCCAAAGTCCCGCAGGGGAAAAAGACATCAAGGAACATCCGAGAACAAGCTGTGAACATGGCAGCCCCTTTTTTGTAGAGAGCTGGGACGGCGACACACCGGGAACGTCTTCGCTGCAGCGACAGACACAAGGGATGTTCGCCATGCTGCAGGCTCAACTAAAAATCCCCGGAACTGTCCGTGACTTCGCGGAACAGCATATACTTTCCGGCTACTTTGTCCCATTCAGATGCAAGGGCTTGGACAACTTAAAAAATAAAAAAGATTCTATTGAATCAGCATGTAATCTCTGGGGAAAAATATTTGCAAGATGGACACCAACACATATCCTCATATCTGGATCAGGCATTCTCAAATACGTAGTAAAGTCACTGCGCCAATCAGGATTTGAAGAATTACATAGAAAACATGCTTATTCTGGATGGCAAGGCGCATACATATATACATCTACTCTACAAAATAAAAATGTAAACATATTTATAGCAGCATTCCCAAATCTATCACACTTCAACATTTTCAGCAGAGAACAATGTATACCGCCTTTCAAAAATATGCTGAACGAAATATTCTCCCCTGCAATAAAGGATTAGGCCATCAAAAAGTTCCGTTTGCGGAAAAATCGCCCTAGTCCCCTACCCGCCGAACCACTCCGGCCGGGCCTCCGCGGCATCGGCGCGGCAGCCCTGCCAGAGACCGCGGGCGGCCAGGGCACGGCGCAAGTCGGTGATGATGCCGCGTTTCTCCAGGGCCCAGGCAGGGGCCAGCAGCTCGCCCGGAGCGGGGTCTGCCTGGATGCGCTGCATGACCACGGTGGAGGGGATGCGCGGCAAGGCGGCGCACAGCATATCCACATATTCGTCCCGGGCCAGGGGACGGTAGTCGCCCGCCCGCCACTGCCGGGCCAGTTCCGTACCCTGCGGCACATAGACGTTGTGCAGCTTGAGGCCCTGCATGCCCAGCGAGACGGCCCAGTCCACACCGTCGAGGAAATCGTTCTCGTCCTCGCCCGGCAGCCCGGCCATGAGGTGCCCGCAGACCAGCAGCCCGGCATCCAGGGCGGCGCGCACGGCATCTTCGGCCTGACGTGCCGTGTGGCCGCGGTTGATGCGGCGCAGGGTGTCGTCCCGGCAGGTCTGGAGGCCCAGCTCCAGCCAGACCTCGTCCAGCCCGCAACCGGCCAGCAGGGCCAGCTTTTCCCCATCCAGGCAGTCCGGCCGCGTGCCCACGGCGATGCCCCGGCAGCCGGGCAGGGCCGCCACCTGCTCCAGCAGGCGGGCCAGGCGGGAGGCCGGGCCGTAGGTATTGGAAAAGGATTGCAGATAGGCCATGAACAGGCGGTCGCTGTCCGTGGTGGTGTACTTGGTGTACCAGGCGTCCCACTGGGCGCGCAGGTCGAGACCGCGCAGGCCCATGCCGGAACCGGAGCCGCTGTCGTTGCAGAAGATGCAGCCCCGCGCGGAGAGCGTGCCGTCCCGGTTGGGGCAGGTGGCGCCCGCATCCAGTGGAATTTTTTGCACCCGGACGCCGTATTTGCGCCGGAAATAGGTGGCCAGGGTATGCCAAAGCAGCATGATTCACGCCTTTTTAGCGGATTTTTTGGGGCCGCGGACAGGAGAAAAAATTTGTACTGTGTCCGCAACAGCTTGACTTCAAGCCCATTTTAGCCGAACAAGTTTTGTCTGCTGCCGTGCGCTTTTCGCCTGCAAGGCCATGGTTCCCGCGGGAACCGGCCCGGAGCCTTACGGCATCCCCTACAGGTTCCGCCCTCCCTTCTCCGCACGACCGGCAGCACCATACGCATACCAGTAGAACGAGGCAAGCTAGCGTAATGTCCAAAATTGTGGATTTCTTCTTGGGAATGTTCTCCAATGACCTGGCCATCGACCTGGGCACGGCCAACACCTGTGTCTATGTCAAGGGGCAGGGCATCGTCCTGCGTGAACCGTCCGTGGTGGCGGTCAAGAAAGATTCGCGCGGCAACACCGTGGTCCTGGCCGTGGGCGCCGACGCCAAGCGCATGCTGGGCAAGACCCCCGGCAACATCAAGGCCATCCGTCCCATGAAGGACGGCGTCATCGCCGACTTCGAGGTGACCGAAGCCATGCTGCGCCACTTCATCACCAAGGTGCACAATTCCCGCCATCTGGTTCGCCCCCGCATCATGGTCTGTGTGCCCACCGGCATCACGCAGGTGGAAAAGCGTGCGGTCAAGGAATCGGCCCAGTCCGCCGGTGCCCGTGAGGTCTACCTCATCGAGGAGCCCATGGCCGCCGCCATCGGCGCCGACCTGCCCATCCAGGAGCCTACCTCCAACATGGTGGTGGACATCGGCGGCGGTACCACGGAAGTGGCCGTCATCTCCCTGGCCGGCATCGTCTATGCCCGCTCCGTGCGCGTGGGCGGCGACAAGATGGACGAAGCCATCATGACGCATGTCAAACGCAAGTATAACATGCTCATCGGCGAAGCCTCGGCGGAAGAGATCAAGATCAAGATCGCCTCGGCCTATCCCATGGATCCCGAACAGCAGATCGAGGTCAAGGGCCGCGACCTGGTGACGGGCATCCCGCAGAACATCATCATCACCTCCGAGGAAGTGCGCAAAGCCATCTCCGAACAGGTGGAAAGCATCGTGCAGGCCGTGCGCATCGCCCTGGAACAGACGCCCCCGGAACTGGCCGCCGACATCGTGGACCGCGGTATCGTGCTGACCGGCGGCGGCGCGCTGCTCAAGGGTCTCGACCAGCTGCTGCGCGAGCAGACCTCCCTGCCCATCACCGTGGTGGACGACCCCCTGTCCACCGTCGTCATGGGTACGGGCCGGGCCCTGGACAACATCCACGTGCTCAAAGACGTCTGCATCGACTAATCTTTGCAAGTGCAGGACGGCCCGTCGCCTTTTTCCGGCACGGCCGTCCTTTTTTTTCCTGCTGCTCTCACGGGTGCCACTGTGACATTCCGACGCTTTCTCCTCATGGCGGTCGGCCTTCTGGTGCTGTTTCTGGGCATGTATTCCTGGAACCAGCGCACGCACACGCTCGATGACATCGCCGCCAACGTCGGCCTGGAGATGAGCGGCACGGTGCTGGGCACCTTCGATTCCGTCAAGGGCAGCGTCATGGACGCCCGGCGGCGCTATGTGGATCTGGTGGGCGTGCGCGAAGAGAACGAGCGCCTGCGCGCCCAGGTGGCCGAACTGCAGGCCCGCATCGTCTCCCACGGTGAGGATCTGGCGGAACTGGCCCGGCTGCGCGAGCTGGTGCAGCTGCCCGTGGACAGCGCCTGGAAGCCCGTGGGCGCCCGCATCCTGGCCGGACGCATGGGCCCCAACGCCATCCAGGACAGCATCACCATCAACCGGGGCTACACCTCGGGCGCCCGCCCCGGCACCCCCATCGTCACCAACATGGGCCTTGTGGGCCGCGTGCTGCGGGCCAGCCCCCATGCCGCCACGGTCCTGCTCATCACCGACCCGGGCAGCCGCATCGCTGTGTTCGCCCAGCAGAGCCGCTCGGCCGGCATCCTGAGCGGACAGGGCCTGGAACAGCCGCTGGAAGTGGGCTTTGTGGAACGCGACGCCCCGGTGACCGCCGGGGAGATCCTCATCACCTCCGGCCTGGACGGCAAATATCCCAAGGGCATCCCCGTAGCCACCGTGGACAGCGTGGCCCCCTCGGACTCCACCCAGTTTTTGGCCGTCACGGCCCGCCCCCTGGTGGACGTGCGCCGTCTGGAAGAGGTGCTGCTGCTGGAGCCCAGCGGCATCAACCGGCCCCTGCGCCCCAGCGAGCCCGCCCCGGATTTCGTGGGCCCGCCCCGGCCCCCCAAAAGGGAGCGCTAGCCCATGCAGGCCGTGCGCAACATCTTCTGGTGGCTGTGCTTCGTGGCCCTGGGCATCTGCGTGCAAAGCCTCGTCCCCTGCCTCGATGCCTTGGTGGTGGGGCTGGTCATCCTGTTGCAGGAAAGGGACTACAAGAACCTTTGCTGGCTGCTGCCGCTCTTCGTCCTGCTGCAGGAAGGCATAGGCACCAGCCCCTTCGGGGCCACCATCGTCTGGTACGCGCTGGTCTGCCTGATCTACCGCCTGCTGCGCTGGCTGCTGGGCCTGGGGAACTTCTTCCTCGTGCTGCTGCTCTCCGTCTGCCTGGGCGGGGCCTGCTTCGGCCTGGGCTGGCTGTTCTCCCCGCTCTATGCCGTGCATTTCGATCCGCAGGAATTTTTGGACAGGAGCCTGATCCAGGCCCTTTACCTGCCCGTGGCCTGGTTGCTTCTGACGGCCACGCGGCCCCTGGCATGTTCGCATGACGAAGAATAGGCGTATCTTCCCCTCTGCCGCTCCGGAACCGGCCTCTCCCCTGACGGAAGCCCCCCGCCGCAAGCGCAAGAACTGGCGTTCCTGGCTGACCATACAGGTGGAAAGCGAACGCTACCAGCCGCCGCGCAGCGGCATCCTGCTCCTGCAGGTGCTGGTGGGCATCTTCTTTTTCGTCTTCGTCACCCGCTTCTGGTACCTCCAGCTCCATCTGGGGCCGGAGATGACTACGCAGGCCCAGAAAAACCGCCTGCGCACGGAGCGCATCTTCGCCCCGCGCGGCCGCATCTTCGACGATCACGGCAATATCCTGGCCGACAACCGCACGGCTTACGGCCTGGCCATCATCCGCGAGGACTGCCCGGACATCCCCGCCACCCTGGCCCAGATCAGCCAGTGGACGGACACGCCGCTGGAGCAGCTCCAGAACCGCTACAATCAGGACCGCTTCAAGACCAAGCCCTTCGAGGCCCTGCCGCTGGTCTCCGGCCTGGATTTCGGCCAGGTGGCCCGCATCGAGGCCGAGCTGGTCAACTGGCCCGGCCTGGAGATCATGGTCCGCACCAACCGCTACTATCCCGAAAAAGACCTTTTCGCCCACGTGCTCGGCTATGTGGCCGAAGCCAACAGCGCCGAAATGGAGAAAGACCCCGATCTGGCCATGGGCGACCTGGTGGGCAAGGCCGGTCTGGAACTGGAGCTGGAAAAGCGCCTGCGCGGCCACAAAGGCCTGTACCAGATGGAAGTGGACGCCCACGGGCGCATGCTGGCCAAGAGCCTGAGCGAGGCCCCCAGCGCCGGACAGGAGCTGGCCCTTTCGCTGGACCGCGACCTGCAGCAGGCCGCCTGGGACGCCCTTGCCGGTGAGGCGGGCTGCGTGGTGGTCATGGAGCCGGTGAGCACCACCGTTTTGGAGCCGCAGCACTGGCAGGCCAGCACCGTCATGGTGCCGATGGCCTGGAGCACCAGATTCACCGCCCCGGCGGCCAGATCGGCGGGGGAGGCGTCCTCGGCCAGATTGCCGAAGTTGGCGGCGGTGATATCCAGCGGCAGGGAGGGGTGGCTGTTGCGGGTGATATCGCCTACGGTGAGGTCAATGTGGTTGATGTCCCCCTCCTGAGCAAGTTTCACGATCTG
>OLRV01001368.1_pt1 | contig 20851 bp, 22 predicted proteins | sample 1672421 | NCBI WGS metagenome assembly OLRV01 (sample SAMEA3136684, study PRJEB25190) | human gut metagenome | biome: human gut; feature: human-associated habitat; material: faeces | place: Austria | collected 2013
CAGAGCAGCCGTGTAAACATGGTTAGCATCCAGCGTAAGAGCGGTGCCTGCAGTCTTCTTCACGTCTACGGTCAGCACGCCGCCAGCGATATCCCATGAAGCGACGCTCAGCAGTTGTTCGCTGACAGCGGCACGCGTGCGAACCTCAGCCTTTTCGAATACGAAGCTCGGCTCTTTGACATCCTCTTTCGTAACGACCGAGGGGCTTACGTTGTAGCGTACCGAAGTAGCCGAAGCTGCGGTCGTAGAAGTCGTCGAACCTTGTGCCACGGTCTCGGCCGATGCGGTCGAGGTGACTTTCCAAGCTTCATACGACAACGATTTCAACTCGATGGTCTCGATGCCGCCGACATAAAGGTCGGGAATCAGCAGCACGCTGGTCAGACGGCCTGAAATCATGGCTTGCAGGTCTGCGACAGCGTCACTTACAGCCTGAGCAATAGCCTTGTTGATGAAACCGTCCTCTTTCGTTACGGCATCTTCAAGATATTGCTTGATTTTTACATCGTAATCGTCGATCGCCTTGGTCAGCTTGGTCTCGTTCACGAGGTTGGCCGAAGCGACGGCAGCATCGAACGAAGTCTGGAATGCATCCTTGCAGGCGTCGCCGGCAGCCTTTATAGCTGCGTCTTTTGCTGCATTGATGGCATCCTGAATAGCCTTCTCCGTCGTAAATTTGCCAAGGTTCTGCGTTACGGCCGCTACGGCGTCACCCACGTATTTGGTAGTCGCATACGAAGAAAGCGTCGTGTTCAGATAGCTTTTCGTAACATAATTGTCCGAAAGGTCTTTTTCGATAGCTTCGATGTCCTTCTGGAGTTGTTCCTGTGCCTTCTCCAAAGCCTCGATGTCCTTGGCATTGGCATCTGCATCACTCTTTAGTTCGTCGATCCGTTTACCGAGAGCTTCGTCGGCACTCTTCAGGTTATCGACAGATGTCTGCAACGAACTGAGCTGCGACTCCAAAGTCGCGATTTTACCAGTGGTCAACTCGTCGAGGCGGTTGTTGAGTTTGTCGATGTCGTCGTCGTAGTCTTTACAACCGACACCGGCTAACATTGTTCCGGTTAAGAACAGTGCAAGAAATTTTCTGAATAAGTTTTTTTTCATAGTAATGAAGAATTGAAATGGAATTGTTTTTTAGTGTTGACGCATTTAGTTTTATCAATAGAGTGACGCTTGCTATTTCTCATTCGCGGAGCCTGCCTTTTTGTAGTATTTCATAGACTTTTCAGACCATCAAACACGTTATTTGTATTAAGTGACGCATTCTTTATAATTAGTTGACGCATTAAATTTTCCAGTTATGACACCATAGTTGCTGGTATCATATATGATACGCATGGTGCAAATATATATATAAAAATTTGCACAACAAAATTTTTATCCAAATTTTTGAAATGGGAGTTGTTTACGAGGAGGAGATATCCTATATCTCTTCCAGGATCAGAGAGTTGAGGAAGGAGCGACGTCTGACGGTACAGGAACTTGCATACCGTTGCGACATGGAAAGATCCAATTTGAGCCGTATCGAAGCGGGACGTACGAACCTTACGGTCAAAACGATGTGTATCATTTGTAATGCGCTGAGTGTGAGCCTGCGCGATGTAATTCGCTAAAAGGGATATACCTATATTTATATATCCCGACCTTATCGTCCGAAGGGTTCTTTTTTTGGGCATTTTCGGTAATTTATCGTATATTTACGACCGAAACAGAATAAGGTACAGCTATTTGTGAATACTATCGATTTGATTGTCTGCCTCATTCTGGTGTTAGCCGTCTGGAACGGCTGGCGCCAAGGATTTGTCATGCAGGTATGTTCGTTGGCCGGAATCATCGCAGGCATCTGGGTTGCTTCACGTTACGGTGCCGAAGTCGGCGCATGGCTGAAACTTGACCAGACGATTTCAGCAGCAGGAGGATTCGTCGTGGTGCTCCTGGCGGTCGTCCTGCTGGTAGCCATCGCCGGACGGCTGGTACGCAAATTGTGCCACTTCGCCGGGTTCGGGATTGCCGATATCGTACTGGGCATTGCCGTATCCGTTTTGAAATACATGCTGCTGCTGAGCGTCCTGTTTTCGGCGTTCGACACGCTGAATGAGGATTATACCCTGATCGGGGCCCGAACGATCGAGAAATCAAAAAGTTACAAACCTGTCATGCGCCTCTCCGAGCGTATTTTCCCGTTCCTGGAATGGGTCGGCGAACAGGTGCCGCGGCAGGCGCGGGAGCAGGACGAAGAATAGCCGATGGGAAAACGGTTCACAGGCGTGGTGATACGCGCCACAGGGAGTTGGTACGAGGTGCTGCACGACGGGGAGGCCGTCCGCTGCCGCATCCGCGGGCGCCTGCGTCTGAAAGGCATCCGGTCGACAAACCCGGTGGTGGTGGGCGACCAGGTCACCTGCGAGTCCGACGACGGGGGCGACTACGTCATCTGCGACATCTGCCCCCGCCGCAACTATGTGATCCGTCGGGCTTCGAACCTTTCGAAGGAGTCCCATATCATCGCCGCAAACATCGACCAAGCATTGCTGCTGGCGACATTGCGGGCCCCGGAAACGGCCACGGAGTTCGTAGACCGCTTCCTGGTGACCTGCGAGGCCTACAAGGTGCCCGTAACGATCGCACTTTCGAAAGCCGACCTGCAGGATCCGTCAGCCATGGCGGAATTCCGCGCCGTATACGAAGGTGCCGGATACCGCGTGCTGGAGGTTTCGGCCACGGAAGGTGTCGGCGTCGAAGCGGTCTGCGAACTGCTCGAAGGCCGCGTGACGCTGTTGTCGGGGAACTCGGGCGTTGGAAAATCGACGCTCATACATGCCATCGACCCGTCGCTCGACATCCGTACGGGGGAGATCTCCGACAGCCACCATAAAGGGCGTCATACCACGACCTTCTCGACGATGTACCCGCTGGCCGGGGGCGGGGCGGTGATCGACACGCCCGGCATCAAGGGGTTCGGGCTGATCGACATCGACGATGCCGAGCTGTGGCACTATTTTCCGGAGATGATGCGCGTCGCCCCTGAGTGCCGCTTCTACAACTGCACCCACACTCACGAGCCGGGGTGCGCCGTGGTCGAAGCGGTCAGGGAGGGGAAAATCGCCTATGCCCGCTACGAGAGTTACCTGAAAATCCTCGATGAAGATGAAAAATACCGCAAATAGGGACACCGCCTGGTATGGCGCGCGTACGGCCTGCCTTGCGGAGTTCATGACACCCGAACGCAATGAGGTACTTCGCCGCACGGTCGCCATGCGTACGCGCTACATGACCGTACTGGCGGAAAACATGTTCCACGGACAGAATGCAGCGGCGCTGATCCGCCATTGCGAAGCCTTCGGCCTACAGGAGATGCACACCGTCGAGACACTCTGCAGATTCGACCCCAATCCCGATATCGCCCGCGGCACCGACCAATGGGTCGACGTGCGGCGCCATAGCTCAACCGCCGGGGCGCTCGCCGCACTGCGCCGGGACGGGTACCGCATCGTGGCGACGACACCCCACCGCGAGGATGTGACGCCCGAGACTTTCGACGTCACGCGCGGGCCGTTCGCACTGGTCTTCGGCACCGAGCACGCCGGAATATCGGACGAGGTCATCGCCGGGGCCGACGAATTCCTGCGCATCCCGATGTGCGGCATGGTCGAAAGCCTGAATGTTTCGGCATCGGCCGCAATCCTGATCTACATGCTCTCGGAACGGGTACGGCTCACGGTCGGCGACTGGCGCATGGACGAGGCGCGGCAGGCCGAAGTGCTCTACCGCTGGATGATGTCCAGCGTGAAGGACGCCAAGGGAATTCTCGCCCGCAAATTCGGAAACCTACCATGAATACCATCCTCAGAAAACAATTCCTGGCCCATGTCGGCCAGACCTCGCCGTCCCCGATGCTGGTCGAGGTGGCGCGCGCCGAAGGGTCGTTCTTCTATACGCCCGAAGGAAAACGCTATTACGACCTGGTCGCCGGAGTATCGGTGAGCAACGTCGGGCACTGCAATCCTGCCGTCGTGAAGGCCGTACAGGAACAGGCCGCGCGTTACATGCACGTCATGGTCTACGGCGAGCTGGTCGAAACGCCGCAGGTGGAGTATGCCGCAAAGGTGGCGTCACTGCTTCCGGGCGGGTTGTCGAGTCTCTATTTCGTCAATTCGGGCGCCGAAGCGGTCGAAGGGGCGCTCAAGCTGGCCAAACGCTATACCGGACGCACGGAGCTGGTCTCCATGCGTCGTGCCTACCACGGGTCGACCCACGGGTCGATGAGCATGATGGGGGCTCCCGAAGGCGAGGAGTGGAAAGGAGCTTTCCGGCCCCTGCTGCCCGACGTGCAGGCAATCGAATTCAACGATTTCGGGGAGTTAGAGCGCATCACGCGCCGCACGGCATGCGTCCTTGCAGAACCCGTGCAGGGCGAAGCGGGCGTCCGCCCGCCTGTCCCGGGCTATCTGGAGGCGCTGCGGCGCCGTTGCGACGAAGTCGGGGCACTGCTCGTATTCGACGAGATACAGACCGGCATGGGGCGCACGGGAGCACTGTTCGCCATGCTCAAATACGGCGTTACGCCCGACATCGTGTGCCTGGCCAAGGCATTCGGGGGCGGCATGCCGCTGGGGGCGTTCGTCTCGAGGCCGGAGATTATGCAAACCCTGCAGGAGAATCCCGTGCTGGGGCATATCACCACCTTCGGCGGACATCCGGTATGCTGCGCAGCCGGGCTCGCGGCATTGAATTACCTGCTTGACAACAAGGTCGTCGAAGGGGTCGAGGCGAAGGGCACACTCTACGCACAACTGCTCGGCAACCATCCCGCCGTGCGTGAAATCCGCCGCAGCGGACTGTTGCTGGCGGTCGAATTGGGCGAACCGCAGAAACTCTACCGCATCATGGAACTGTTCAAGCAGGCGGGGATCCTGAGCGACTGGTTTCTGTTCTGTGACACGGCGTTCCGCATCTCGCCGCCGCTGACGATCTCGGAGGAGGAGATCCGCGGAAGCGCGGCACTGATCCTCAAATGCCTCGACGAATTGGGGTAGGCCGTGCAGGCAAACGGGAAAGAGGGTCAGAAACCCTCTTTTTTCGTATTACGCCGGAATCTCCCGGCCGCGATTACCCGCAATTAAACATATGCGGCAACTATTTTCCGACGACGGCGCATGCCGGCCATAATTTTCCGCATCGCCGTGCCTGCTCCGGCTGCGGAGTCAATGGTTTCCTATTCTTTGGCCAATGACTTGAGCAGGGCGATCTCCTCCGGCCAGCGCTGCTCGTCGGGGGTTTCAAGGATCAGCGGAATGCCGTCGAAACGCGCGTCCTGCATGATATAGCGGAAACATTCCATGCCGATCATCCCCTCGCCCAGGGGCGTGTGGCGGTCGACATGGCTGCCCAGGATTTTCATGGCGTCGTTCAGGTGCATGCCTTTCAGGTATTCGAACCCGACCACGCGTTCCAGCTCCGCAAAGGTTTTGTCGCAGGCCTCCGCCGTCCGCAGGTCGTATCCGGCGGCAAAGGCATGGCAGGTGTCGATGCAGACCCCCACGCGCGATTTGTCTTCGACCTGCTCGATCAGGTAGGCCAGGTGTTCGAAGGCAAACCCGAGGTTCGAACCCTGTCCGGCCGTGTTTTCGATCACGGCCGTCACGCCGCGGGTCTTGTCCAGCGCGATATTGATCGACTCGGCGATCAGGTCGAGCGACCGTTCGGGCGAAATCTTTTGCAGGTGGCTGCCGGGGTGGAAGTTCAGCCGGTCGAGCCCCAGCGCTTCGCAGCGCTGCATCTCGTCGAGGAAGGCTGCGCGCGACTTCTCCAGAGCCTCCCGTTCGGGATGCCCGAGGTTAATCAGGTACGAGTCGTGGGGCAGGATCTGCGCGGGTGTATACCCGTATTGGTCGCAGGCCGTGCGGAAGGCGTCGATCTGCGCTGCGGTGAGCGGCGCGGCCACCCACTGGCGCTGGTTCTTCGTGAAAAGGGCGAAGCCCGTGGCCCCGATCCCGTGTGCATTGGCGGGCGCGTTTTCCACACCTCCCGCAGCACTTACGTGTGCTCCGATATATTTCATATGATTGTCTCTGTATTAACTTAAGACAAAGTTAAGGATTTTGTAAATAATTTCATAAATTTGCATATTGAATTTGCAATTATAATCGCTTCACTATGAAATATTTTTACCTGCTTTTCGGGCTCATTCCCGCCCTTTTGGCCGGCAGCCCCGCGTTCGCACAAATATCCATCGACGAAGTCGATGCCAAAGAGGACAAAGTGACCTTCCAGGACAAACTGAAATCCACCTCCGTCGATGTGGACTATTTCAGCCTGGCCCGTTACAAGGCCGAGCGCGCCGCAATCCGCAAGGAGCGCAACTACCTCGAATTCAGCGGAGGCATACAGGGTTCACTCACGTCGTACAACGACCCGTGGATCTCGGTCTCGGGCGGTGACAACTCTATTGCCCTGACGGCGGTTTTCGGGCTGCGCCACCTCTTCACGAAGAACCTCTTCACGCTCGAAACCAAGTTCAATGCCAAGCTCGGCTACAACCGCATGAAGGTTGAAACGACCCAGAAAGATGACGAAGGCAACGAATACACCGACAGCGAGGGCATCTGGTTCAAAAACCAGGACGAATTCGTGATTTCCGTCGCCCCGTCGTTCAAGATGTCCGACAACTGGTCGTATGGTTCGATCCTGAATTTCCGCAGCCAGTTCGTCAACGGGTACAAATCGCGTACGGAACAAAAGGAGGAGCACCTCAAGAGCAAATTCATGACCCCGGGCTACCTCGACATCTCGCTCGGTATCACCTATAAAAGCCCCAAGGCCAAATTCCCGATCGTGGTCAACATCTCGCCGATCGCCCTGAATGCCACCTTTGCCGAGAACGAACTGATCCGCAAAACGAACGGGTTCAACTACGGTATCGAAGATCCCGACAAGACCTCGAAGTACGAGGGCGGTTCGTCGATCCAGATCGACTTCGACCGCACGTTCGGCAAGACCGGTTTCCTGCGCTACCGCACGACGCTCTACTCCTTCTACGGCTGGATCACGGACATCGGCCAGAAGAACAAGATCAGCGACTATTCCGAATACCGGATTGCATATGACGACTGGGTGGAGAAAGGCAGCGACATCAAGACCAAGCCCCGCCTGCCGATCCACCCGATCGTGCGCTGGGAAAATACGATCGACATCAAGGCAACAAAATACCTCTCCACGTCGTTAAGTTTCCAGCTTTACTACAACCGGGCACAGAACCTCGACGTGCAGACCCGCACGCTGCTGAGCGTCGGCCTGACGTATACGTTCAAGAACAAGGAAAAACCGCAAAAATAGGCCGGCCGCAGGCCGGCGCATGACACGCAAATGTATAAGAACTCGAAATACACCGTCCTCTTCCCGCTGCTGCTGGCAGCGGGTGTTGTGTTGGGGCTGCTGCTGGGGCAGTACATGGGCCGCAACAGCACCACTTCGGAGATCAAGGGCATGCTCCGCCAGATGGCACTGCCCACCAACAAGTTAACCTATACGCTTTCGCTGATCGAGAATCAATATGTCGATTCGGTGGCGATGGATTCGCTCGCCGAGCACGTCATCCCGCTGCTGGTCAAGGAGCTCGATCCCCACTCGGTCTATATTCCGGCATCGGAGATGCAGGAGATCAACGAACCGCTCGAAGGCGAATTCGACGGCATCGGCGTGGTCTTCAACATGGCGACCGACACGGTGATCGTGCTGAACGTCATCCCGCAGGGCCCAAGCGACAAGGCCGGGATCAAGGCCGGCGACCGTATCATCGAGATCAACGACACGCTGGTCGCGGGGCAGAAAATCCCGCAGCGCGATGTGGTGAAGAAATTGCGCGGCCCGCGCGGCACGACCGTGCACCTCGGGCTGGGACGCCAGGGTATCTCCGACCTGGTGGGCGTCGACGTCGTGCGCGACAAGATTCCGATCAAGAGTGTCGAATCGGCGTTCCGCATTGCCGACGGCATCGGTTACATCAAGCTGGGACAGTTCGCACGGACGACCTTCGATGAGATGCAGGCATCGCTGGACACGTTGCGTGCGCAGGGCGCTACCAAACTTATTTTCGACCTGAGGGGCAACTCGGGCGGCTACCTCGACCAGGCCATCATGGTCGCCAACGAATTCCTGCACAAAGACCAGCTGATCGTTTACACGGAAGACCGCCAGCACAAACAGCTGCGCGAATACGCCGACGGCACGGGCGCCGCGCAGGATATGGACGTAGTGGTGCTGATCGACGAGGGCAGCGCGTCGTCGAGCGAGATCCTCGCCGGGGCATTGCAGGATAACGACCGTGGTACGATTGTTGGACGCCGTTCGTTCGGTAAGGGACTCGTCCAGCGTCAGATCCCGTACAGCGACGGATCGGCATTGCGGCTTACTACGGCGCGTTACTACACGCCTACGGGCCGTTCGATCCAGAAACCCTATACGATCGGCGACGACGAAAGTTACGAAGAGGACATCTGGAACCGGTATAAGAACAACGAGTTCTTCTCGGCCGACAGCATCCACTTCGCGGATTCGCTCAAACGGGTGACTCCGGGCGGGAAGGTGGTCTACGGCGGCGGGGGTATCATGCCCGACGTCTTCGTGCCGGCCGATACGACCGACGTAACGAAATATTTTGTCGAGGTGGCGGGGCGCAACATCCTCTACCGCTACACGATCGAATATGCAGACCGTCACCGCGAAGCCCTGAACCAGGTCAGGACGATCCCCGAACTCCAGGCGTTGCTGGACAGCGACAAGGGCCTCGTGGAGGATTTCATCCGCTATGCGGCACGCAAAGGCGTCGCGCCCGATTACCGGGACATCGCCCGCTCGCGCAAGCTGATCGAGGCCCAGTTGAGGGCTTATATCGGCCGCAACACGGCGCTGGAGGACAACGGCTTCTACGCCAACATCTATCCCGTCGACAACGTGGTGGTGCGTGCCATCGGGATATTAAACGATACACAGAAAAATGATTAAAAAACTCATCGGTATTATCGTGGCCGTGGCGGTGATCGTCATCGTCGTCATTGCGGCTATCCGGCGCGACAATTTCCAGTCGATGTTATTGCGCGACGAGATCGAAGCGGGTGAAGAGGCATGACATATTATGACTATCTCTGCCGTCTTCTGGAGCCGATGCGGATTTACCGCACCGAGCACGGCACGCTCAGCGGCGCAGAACTGTACGCGGCGGGTGCAGCGCTGGACGGCGCGGACGGCGCAATGGAATATGCCGAAAGGGAAGGCGTTTTGCAGACAGCGGAGGGCGAAGGGCTGGCGCGGCGGGAAAAGCTTTTTTCCCGCTGCCCGGTTAATGTTTCGACCGCGCTGCGGCGTGAGGCGATCGCTGCGCTCGAGCGCATCAACACCGACAGTTTTACGCTTGATGCCATCAACTCGACACTCAGCGGCTGCGGCATCAAAGCGCTGGCGGAGGAAACGGAGAAAAAGGGAACGGTCAAGGTCTGGTTTCCCAACACAGTGGGCGTGCCGGAGGAATTTTCGCAGGTGGAGAGCATTATTCTTGACATCATTCCATGCCATCTGCTGGTGGAGTTTTATTTCCGTTATCTTACATGGCTTGAGTGCGAGGCGCAGGGCTTTACCTGGCGGATCGTGGAGGACGAAAAACACCACACCTGGGAAAGCTTTGAAAGGGCGGTGTCGGCAGAGTCATGACAGAGCAGGAACTTTCGGTCAAGCTGGCAGAAACCGAACAGCGCGCCAGGTCGAACATGCACCGCATTGAAAAACTGGAACAGCAGCAGAAAGATCTGAATAAACTGGTAACGGCAGTAGAGGTGCTTGCCTCGCGTGAAAAGAGCGTGGAAACAGACATCAAGGAGATCAAGGCAGATGTGAAGACCATCACGCAGAAAAGCGGGAGGCGTTGGGACGCGATGATCGACCGCGTGCTGTATGTGCTCATCGGGGCGGTGCTTTCGCTGCTGATGACAGGGGTGAGCTGATGAAAGGGAAAAGAAGGCGCACAAAAAAGAAACGCGTGAGCTTTTCCAAGCTCTTGCTGCTGCTCGAGAGCGGGATCGTGCTTTATACGACGTATGAGGGCTTTGCGTTGGCAAAGTTTGCGGTCGCGTCAGGTTTTATGGGTACGCTCCCATGGATCGCGACGATGGTGACGGCGGCGTGGGGCGCTTACGGGACGAGCGCCGCCTGCTACTACGCCAAAGCTAAGGCGGAAAACACGGCCGGCGGCGTGACGTACGAAACGGTGTGCCGCGGGCCGGATTGCGAGAGGTGAGGGAATGGAACTTCTGAAAAAGAGACTGGCGAACCTTCTGAGCGTGAAGAGTCTGGTGACGATCTGCCTGACGGTCACCTTCTGCGTGCTGACGGTGCAGACAAAGGTGACGCAGGAGTTCAACACGGTGTATCTCATGGTGATCGCGTTCTACTTCGGCACGCAGAACGGCAAGACGCAGGAGGAGAACTGACATGCGCCACAGCCGTGACATTGACGATCTGCGCGCGGACGTAGCGGCAAACTGCCGGACGATGATCGCGCTTGCTGAGCGCGAGGGGCTGCGCGTACTGGTGACGGAAACGGTGCGCGACGGAGCGTATCAGAAAATGCTTGCGGAAAAAGGCTATGCGGCCGCGGGGGCGGTGACACCGTCGTTCCACGCCGAACATGCAGGATTGGCCTTCGATGTTTGCAAAAATGAGGCAGGGCATGCGTACGACGATCCGGCATTTTTTGCAAGGGTCGGCGAGATCGGGAAAATGATCGGGTTTTCGTGGGGCGGGGATTGGGGAAAATTCCCTGATCGACCGCACTTCCAGTGGGACGCAGGCGGGTCGTATACGAGCGCGATGATACGCGCGAAGCACTATCCGCCGCCGATGCCGCGCTATGAGGAGGAAGAGATGACGCAGCAGCAGTTTGACGCGATGATGGAAAACTACCTGAAAAGACTGGCGCAGCAGACGCCGGCGTCCTGGAGCGCGGAGGCGCGCGCCTGGGCGGAGAAAAACGGCCTGATCGCGGGCGATGAGGCGGGGAACAAACAGTACCGCAGCTTTTTGACGCGCGAGCAGATGGCGGTGCTGATGCAGCGCTATGACGCGATGCAGCACGGCAAGTGACTAAAGGAACAGGTAAAAGCGCCGGAGGGTCTCCCCTCCGACGCTTTTTTGCGCTGTCACGACAGAAAACTTGCAGGAAATCTTGCAAAATGAGAGGGACATGAGAAACAAACTGTGGACATCTCCACGGAAATGACAAAAAGCAACATCAAAATTTGTTCAGTTTTTTTTCGCTTTCTGAACGGGTTTTCATTGATTTTGCGAGGAAGTTCCACTATAATTTACACTGAAGCCTGTATGAGCATCTTTCGAAGAATTTTTGACGGAATCCATGCAAGCAGAGAGGGCTCTTCGGCGATAAAAATGTTTATCAAAATCAGGGAGGGTTTTATCTTGAATAAGGTCATGTCACTGCACGATGCCGTTGCAAAGTACGTCGAGAATGGCGATACTCTTGCGATCGGCGGCTTCACCACCAACCGCAAACCGTACGCCACGGTCAGCGAGATCCTGCGTCAGGGTCAGAAGGACTTCATCGTTTATGCCGGCCCCGGCGGCGGCGAAGTCGATATGCTCATCGGCGAGGGCCGTGTGGCTGCCTACATCAACTGCTACACCGCCAACTCCGGCTACACCAACGTTTCCCGTCGTTTCCGTGCTGCCATCGAGCAGGGCAAGCTCACCTATGAAGACTATTCCCAGGACGTGCTGATGCTCATGCTGCACGCCTCTTCTCTCGGCCTTCCGTTCCTGCCGGTCCGCCTGATGCAGGGCAGCGGCCTGATGAAGTTCTGGGGCATCAGCGAGGAAAAGCGCAAGACCATGCCCAAGATCGAGGATCTCAAGTGCGCTGAGATCGAGAACCCCATGGTTCCCGGCCAGAAGGTCGTCGCCGTGCCCGTTCCCAGAATCGACACCGCGATCATCCACGTCCAGCAGGCCTCTCCGGACGGCACCTGCATCATCATGGGCGATGAGTTCCATGATATCGACATCGCGATCGCCGCGCGCAAGACCATCGTCACCTGCGAGGAGATCGTCTCCGACGAGTTCATCCGCCGCGACCCGACCAAGACCCGTATCTTCGGTGAGTGCGTGCAGGCAGTCGTCAAGGCTCCTTACGGCGCATGGCCCTCTCAGTGCTACGCTTACTATGACGACGACGATGCCGGCCTGAAGGAATACGACAAGGCCTCCAAGTATCAGGACGCCGAAGATGCCGTCAAGCAGCTCGAGAAGGCTGCCGTCAAGGCTGCCAAGGCGCTCGAGAAGGCTCCCGAGGACGAGAAGCTCAAGCTCGCTGCCGAGAATGCGCAGAAGGCTTTCGAGCTTGCCAAGAGCGGCGAGAAGATCCCCGAGACCTTCAAGGATTTCCTCGAAAAGTGGGTCTACAGCTGCGAAGATCAGCCCGCGCTGCTCGACAAGATCGGCGGCAGCCGTCTGATGCGCCTGAAGAACGAGCCGCACCTCGGCTATTCCACTACACATTAAGGTTTGGGAGGCTAAATAGAAATGTCTGATTATACGAAGTATACCAAGCAGGAAATGCAGGCGTATGCCATTGCTAAGAATATCAAGGAAAACCAGATCGTCATCGTTGGTACGGGCCTGCCGCTGATCGGTGCGTCCCTTGCCAAGCGCGCGGTCTGCCCCAGCTGCCACCCCATCGTCGAGTCGGGCCTGATGGACTGCGACCCCGTTGAGGTTCCCCGCTCCGTCGGCGATAACCGCTTCATGGCGCACTGCGCCGTGCAGTGGCCCAACATCCGCTTCGTCGGCTTCGAGGCCAACGAGTGGCTGCACGACGAGGATCGTCTCGTCGCCTTCATCGGCGGCGCGCAGATCGACCCGTACGGCAACGTGAACTCCACCTGCATTTTCGGCAAGGGCGACTACCTGCAGCCCACCACCCGTTTCACCGGTTCCGGCGGCGCCAACGGCATTGCCACCTACTGCAACACCATCATCATGATGCAGCACCAGAAGCGCCGCTTCATGGATCACGTCGACTACATCACCTCCTGCGGCTGGATGGACGGCCCCGGCGGCCGTGAGCGCGCGGGCCTGCCCGGCAACCGCGGTCCTCAGATGGTCGTCACTGACCTCGGCATCATGAAGTTTGATGAAGAGACCAAGCGCATGTACCTCGCTTACTACTATCCGTTCTCCTCTCCCGAGATGGTTCAGGAGAACACCGGCTTCGAGATCGACGTCTCCCGCGCAGAGCTGATGGAAGGACCCTCTCCGGAGATCATCCGCCTCATCCGTGAGGAGATCGACCCGGGGCAGGCATTCATCAAGGTTCCCAAGGATAAGTAATTTGTTATTTCAATAAGAAGGAGAACAAAATATGAGCGAATATTCCATGCCCTCTTATTTCCAGAGCATGCCGGTCATCGGCAAGGATTTGAGCGCATTCCACGAGGACAACGCCGCTGAGATCCAGGCGGTGGAGCAGGAGATCCACGAGATCCGCGAGGCTGCCCTCGAAGCCGGTAAGAGCACCGAGGCGCTCAACGAGTCCGGCCAGTGGACGGCGATGCAGCGCATCATGGAGCTCGTTGACGAAGGCACCTGGTGCCCCCTCAACAGCCTCTATAACCCCCAGGACAACAAGAACGGCAGCGTTGGCATCGTCAAGGGCCTCGGCCGTATCGACGGCAAGTGGGCCGTCATCATCGCCAGCGACAACAAGAAGCTCGCGGGTGCCTGGGTTCCCGGCCAGGCCGACAGCCTGCTGCGCGGCAGCGACACGGCCAAGCGCCTGCGCATCCCCCTCGTGTACGTGCTGAACTGCTCCGGCGTTAAGCTCGACGAGCAGGAGAAGGTGTACCCCAACCGCCGCGGCGGCGGTACGCCGTTCTATCGCAACAGCGAGCTCAACCAGATGGGCGTGCCCGTCATCGTCGGCATCTACGGCACGAACCCCGCCGGCGGCGGCTATCACTCCATCTCCCCGACCATCCTGATCGCGCATCAGGACGCCAACATGGCAGTCGGCGGCGCCGGTATCGTCGGCGGTATGAGCCCCAAGGGCCATGTCGACAAGGAGGCTGCTGAGGCGCTCATCAAGGCGCAGAAGAACCTCAAGAGCGACATCCCCGGCACTGTCGCCATCCACTATGGCGAGACCGGCTTCTTCCGCGAGGTCTACGCCGATGAAGAGGGCGTGCTCGCCGGTATCCGCAAGTACATCGACATGCTGCCCGCTTACGATCCCGAGTTCTTCCGCGTCGACGATCCCAAGGAGCCCCTGTTCGACGCCAACGACCTCTACAGCATCGTTCCGTTCAACCAGAAGCGCTCCTACGACATGGTCGAAGTTCTGGCGCGTCTTTTCGACGGCTCCGAGTTCATGGAGTACAAGCACGGCTACGGCCCCGAGATGATCACCGGCCTTGCCAAGATCGACGGTCTGCTCGTCGGCGTTGTCGCCAACTATCAGGGCATGCTGATGAACTACCCCGAGTACAAGATGGCGACTTACGGCCAGGCGATGGGCGTGGGCGGCAAGCTGTACCGTCAGGGCCTCATCAAGATGAACGAGTTTGTCACCCTCTGCGCGCGTGACCGCATCCCGATGCTGTGGGTCCAGGATACCACCGGTATCGACGTCGGCAACGACGCTGAGCGCGCCGAGCTCCTCGGCCTCGGCCAGAGCCTGATCTACTCCATCCAGTCCAGCAAGCTGCCGATGATGGAGATCACGCTCCGCAAGGGCACCGCCGCGGCGCACTACGTCCTCGGCGGCCCGCAGGGCAACGACAACAACGCCTTCTCCATCGGCACCGCCACCACCGAGATCTACGTCATGCACGGCGAGACCGCTGCGGCCGCCATGTATGCCCGCCGTCTCGTGAAGGAAGAGAAGGCCGGCGAGGATCTGCAGCCCACCATCGACAAGATGAACGCGCTGATCCAGGACTACGCCAAGAAGTCCAGCCCGAAGTTCTGCGCCAAGGCAGGCATGACCGACGAGATCGTCGACATGAACGACATCCGTCCCTACATCCAGGCCTTCGCCAACGCCTGCTATCAGAACCCCGAGAGCATCTGCCCGGTCCATCAGATGCTGCTGCCGCGCGTCATCCGCGACTACGACGCCCTGAACGCGCAGTAAAATATCACAACAATGCTTTTCTCGGCGCTGCGCGGAGGCAAGAACCGCGCAGCGCACGGGAAGGCAAACGGAGAGTACAATGAGCATTTATACCATGGGTATCGACGTCGGCTCCACCGCGTCGAAATGTGTGATCTTAAAAGACGGCAGCGAGATCGTTGCCAAGTCCCTCGTCGCTGTCGGCACGGGCACGTCGGGTCCGTCCCGCGCGATCGCTCAGGTGTTGGAAAACGCGGGCATGACGCGCGAGCAGATGGACTTCGTCCTTGCCACGGGCTACGGGCGCAACAGCCTTGACGGCCTTGCCGACATGCAGATGAGCGAGCTTTCCTGCCACGCCAAGGGCGCGGCGTTCCTGTTCCCGAACGTGCGCACGGTCGTCGATATCGGCGGGCAGGACGTGAAGGTCATCGAGATCGAGAACGGCATGATGAAAAATTTCGTCATGAACGACAAGTGCGCAGCCGGTACCGGCCGCTTCCTCGATGTCATGGCCCGCGTGCTTGAGGTGAAGGTCGAAGAACTGGGCGATCTTGGCGACAAGTCGACCAAGGAGGTCGGTATCAGCTCGACCTGCACGGTGTTTGCCGAGAGCGAGGTCATCTCGCAGCTCGCCATGGGCACAAACAAGTGCGACATCATCCACGGCATCCACAAGTCCGTCGCGGGCCGCGTTTCCGGCCTCTGCCACCGCATCGGTGTGCGCGACGACGTGGTGATGACCGGCGGTGTCGCACAGAACCACGGCATCGTGAAAGCCCTTCAGGAGCAGCTCGGCCACGAGATCCACACCACGCCCCTCACGCAGTATAACGGTGCGCTCGGCGCGGCTCTCTTTGCCTACCAGAAGGCTTTGAAGAACAAATAATCCCCATCATTCGTTATCAAATTTTTCTATATCGCATTAGGAGGAATCAATCATGGCTAAACAAGTCAGTCCCGGCGTGCTTGCTCTGCGCAAGGTCGTCGATGACGTCTATGCCGACGCCCGTGAAGCGAAGAAGCAGGGTAAGCTGGTCGGTTGGTCCAGCTCCAAGTTCCCCTGTGAGCTTGCTGAGGCCTTTGACCTCAACGTGATGTATCCCGAGAACCAGGCTGCCGGTATCGCCGCCCAGCGCGACGGTGAGATCATGTGCCAGGCTGCCGAGGATCTCGGCTTCGACAACGATATCTGCGGTTACGCACGTATCTCCCTGGCTTACGCCGCCGGTAAGCGCGCCAGCCGCAAGTTCGACCCCGAAACGCTCGAGTTCATCATCGACCCGAACAGCGGTAAGCCCCTCAAGGACGAAAACGGCAAGGTCGTCATCGATCCTGAGACCGGCAAGCCCAAGAAGGACCCCAAGACGCAGGTCCCCTACACGGTTCTGGACGATATCCACGAGATCGAGGCTCTGCCCGAGACCACCGAGAAGGAGATCGCCTACAAGAACTTCCGCCGCGAGGCCATCAAGCCCTACAAGCAGATGCGCATCCCCCAGCCGGACTTTGTCCTGTGCTGCAACAACATCTGCAACTGCATGACCAAGTGGTACGAGAATATCGCCCGTATGTGCAACATCCCCCTCATCATGGTCGATATCCCCTACAACAACACCGTGGAAGTCAGCGATTCCGCTGTCAAGTACGTCCGCGCCCAGTTCGACAACGCCATCCATGAGCTCGAAAAGCTCACCGGCAAGAAGTTCGACGAGGAGAAGTTCGAGCTTGCCTGCAAGCACGCGAACCGCACCGCGCAGAACTGGCTGAAGGTCTGCGACTTCCTGCAGTACAAGCCCGCCCCGATGAGCGGCTTCGACCTCTTCAACCACATGGCCGACGTCGTCACCGCCCGCGGCAAGGAAGCTGCTGCCGACGCCTTCGAACTCCTGTCCAAGGACCTGCAGAAGAACATTGAGGAAGGCACCTCCACGCTGCCCTTCCCCGAGCAGTACCGCGTCATGTTCGAGGGCATCCCCTGCTGGCCGAAGCTCCCGAACCTCTTCAAGCCCCTCAAGGAGAATGGCATCAACGTCACCGCAGTCGTGTACGCGCCCGCGTTCGGCTTTGTTTACAACAACATGGACGAAATGGCCCGCGCTTACTACAAGGCTCCGAACTCCGTCTGCATCGAGCAGGGCGTTGCCTGGCGTGAGGGCATCTGCCGCGACAACAAGGTCGACGGCGTGCTCGTCCACTACAACCGCTCCTGCAAGCCCTGGTCCGGTTACATGGCTGAAATGCAGCGCCGCTTCACCGCTGACCTCGGCGTGCCCTGCGCCGGTTTCGACGGCGACCAGGCTGACCCGCGCAACTTCAACGAAGCGCAGTACACGACCCGTGTACAGGGTTTGGTCGAGGCTATGGAAGCCAACAAGAAAGACTAAGGAGGCGTGCAAAAATGAGTATCGAAGCTATCGTTAATGAATTTTCCGCTGTTGCCGCCAATCCCAAGGGCCAGCTCAAGGCCTATAAGGACGCAGGCAAAAAGTGCATCGGCGTGATGCCTTATTACGCCCCCGAAGAGCTGGTTTACGCCGCCGGTATGATGCCGTTCGGCATGTGGGGCAGCAACAACAAGACCGAGCAGCGCTCCAAGGAATACTGCGCGACCTTCTATTGCACCATCGCCCAGCTCGACCTCGAGATGCTGCTCGACGGCACGATGGATCTGCTGGACGGTGTCATTACCCCGACCATCTGCGACACGCTGCGCCCCATGAGCCAGAACATCCGCGTCGCCATGAGCGAGAAGCTGCCCTGCATCTTCCTCGCCCATCCCCAGAACCGCTTTGCCGACTGGGGCAAGCAGTTCTGCATGGATCAGTACAACGCTGTCAAGGAAGGCCTTGAGAAGATCGCCGGTCACGAGATCAAGAGCGAGGACATCGCTGCGGCCATCAAGGTCTACAACAAGTCCCGCGCTGCCCGCCGTGAGTTCGTCAAGCTCGCAAGCGACCACTGCGACGTTATCGACCCGATCATGCGCTCGGCCGTCTTAAAGGCTGCCTGGTTCATGGATAAGGCCGAGTACACCGAGAAGCTCGAGGCTCTCAACACCGAGCTCAAGGCGCTGCCCGAGGCCAAGTGGAACGGCGTGAAGGTCGTCACCTCCGGCATCATCTGCGACAACCCGACGCTGCTCAAGATCTTCAAGGACAACAACGTTGCCATCGCGGCGGACGATGTCGCCCACGAGTCCCGTGCCTTCCGCACCGACGCGAGCGAAGAGGGCGACCCGATGATGGCGCTCGTCGATCAGTTCACCAACATCGACTACGACGTCCTGCTCTACGATCCGCAGTCCAACCAGAACCGCCGCGGCGAGTTCGTGGCCAACATGGTCAAGGAGTCCGGCGCACAGGGCCTCGTGCTGTTCATGCAGCAGTTCTGCGATCCCGAGGAGATGGAGTTCCCGTACCTCAAGAAGGCGCTCGACGCCGCTGGGATCCCCTTCATCAAGCTCGGCATCGACCAGCAGATGCGCGACTTCGGCCAGGCGGCGACCGCCATTCAGGCGTTTGCCGACGTGCTCTCCGTGCAGTAAGGAAAGTCTCTTTTCCCTCCTGCCGTGCAAGGCAGGAGGGAAAAGCCGTTAAAAACGCGCAAAAAGTGCATACGCGCTTGCAAATTGAGCAATCGCTTTGCTATAATCCAAATTGAAAGGTAAAAGGAAGAAATGGAATACAGCAGCCTGTTCGTTACCCTGATGGGTATTGGCACGGTGTTCTTTGGCCTGATCTGCATCATTTTCCTCACCATGGCAATGGGTGCGATCCTCAAGGGCAAAGAGAAAGCACCGGCCGCCGCTGCCGCCGCTCCTGCTGCCGCCCCCGCGCCGGCTCCCAAGCCGCAGGGCATGCAGCCTGAGATCGTGGCCGCGATCACTGCCGCTCTCTCGGAAGAGGTCGGTATCTCGTCCCGCAGCATGAACATCGTGAACATCAAAAAAATCTAATTTAATTTTTAGGAGAGAACAAACATGATCAAGCAGTACAATGTCACCGTTAACGGTACCACCTACGAAGTCACCGTCGAGTCCGCTGCTGGCGGCCGCATGGCTTCCGCTCCCGTCTCCCGCGCTGCCGCGGCTCCCGTTGCCCGCGCTGCCGCTCCCGCTCCCGCTGCTGCTCCCGCGCCTGCCGCTGCTCCCGCTGCCGCTCCCAAGGCCGCCGCTCCCGCCGGCGCCGGCACTGTCACCAGCCCGATGCCCGGCACCATCCTCGATGTGAAGGTCGCCGCCGGTCAGGCTGTCAAGGAGGGCGATCTGCTCTTCATCCTCGAGGCCATGAAGATGGAGAACGAGATCTTCGCTCCCTGCGCTGGCACCATCTCCTCCGTCGCAGTTGCCAAGGGCGCTGCTGTCAACCCCGGCGACGTTCTGTGCGTCATCGGCTAAATAACAGCATTCCCCTGAATTAACTGTGAAAGGAAAAGAAACATAAATGGCTGCTATTAACAATTTCATGCAGCAGACCGGCTTCTATATGTTCGGTCAGGAAGGCAACTGGAAATGCCTCATCATGATCGCCGTTTCCTTTGTCCTGCTGTATCTGGCCATCGTGAAGGGCTTTGAGCCGCTGCTGCTCCTGCCCATCGCGTTCGGTATGCTGTGCACCAACCTTCCCGGTGCGGACATGTTCCACGAGATCCTGTTCGCCGGAGGACATGTCCATTGGGACCTCTTCGGAGGAGCGCCCATCACGCAGGAATTCCTGACAGAGATGTCGGAAGCCGGCGTAGCCGATGCGGTGCTTGCCCCGTGGGCAGTCGGCAGCACCGTTAGCCTCGGTCTGCTCGACGTTCTGTACCTCGGCGTTAAGCTCGGCATCTACCCCTGCCTGATCTTCATGGGCGTCGGCACGATGACCGACTTCGGTCCCCTGATCGCGAACCCCAAGTCCCTGCTGCTCGGCGCTGCCGCTCAGCTCGGTATCTTCATGACCTATGTCGGTACCCAGTTCATGGGCTTCACTTACCAGCAGTCCGCCTCCATCGGTATCATCGGCGGCGCTGACGGCCCGACCGCGATCTTCGTCACCTCCCGTCTGGCTCCCGAGCTGCTCGGCCCTATCGCCGTTGCCGCTTATTCCTACATGGCCCTCGTCCCGGTCATTCAGCCCCCCATCATGAAGGCTCTGACCACCAAGGAAGAGCGCCGCATTGTCATGCGCCCGCTGCGTCAGGTCAGCAAGCGCGAGAAGATCATCTTCCCCATCATGATCACCGTGTTCGTGGCGCTGCTCGTTCCCTCTGCCGCTCCTCTGATCGCGTGCCTGATGCTCGGTAACCTCTTCAAGGAGTCCGGCGTTGTGGATCGTCTGCAGAAGACCGCCGGCAACGAGCTGATGAACATCGTCACCATCTTCCTCGGCTTCACCGTCGGTGCGACGGCCACCGCCACCACCTTCCTTTCCGTTCAGACCCTTGAGATCATGGCTATGGGTATCGTCGCGTTCGGTTTCGGTACCGCGGGCGGCGTGCTGCTGGCCAAGCTCATGAACCTGTTCCTGAAGGAAAAGATCAACCCGCTGATCGGTTCCGCCGGCGTTTCCGCCGTTCCTATGGCCGCCCGTGTTTCTCAGGTCGTCGGCCAGAAGGAGAACCCCTCCAACTTCCTGCTCATGCACGCCATGGGCCCGAACGTTGCAGGTGTTATCGGTTCCGCTATCG
>OLRV01001371.1_pt1 | contig 20803 bp, 22 predicted proteins | sample 1672421 | NCBI WGS metagenome assembly OLRV01 (sample SAMEA3136684, study PRJEB25190) | human gut metagenome | biome: human gut; feature: human-associated habitat; material: faeces | place: Austria | collected 2013
GCGTGGAGCCTCTACTGCGGCGCGGCGTATGAATACGAATTTTCCGGCGACAGCCGCATGAAAGCAGGCCAGTTCGAAGCGCCCGGGCAGAGCTTGCAGGGCTCGACCGTCTTCGGCGAGATCGGCACTGTGTGGGGCCGGAAAGACTCGCCGTGGAGCATGGACGTGAACCTCCGGGGCTACGCGGGCGAGCGGGAAGGCTTCAGCGGCATGGTGCAGCTGGCGTATGCCTTCTGAATATAAAAAAAGAGGACCCTTTCGGGTCCTTTTTTGTGGGAATTTTCATTATCGCGCGGGGCAGCTGACTTTCATGAGCTCTTCGATCATGCGGTGCAGGAGCTGCGCCTGCTCGGCATCGGCGGCGCGGTAGTACACTTCTTTGCCTTCGCGGCGGCTCACGATGAGGCCGCCCGCTTTGAGCTGCTTCAGGTGATGCGAGACGGCGGGGCTGCTCATGGCCATCATGGAAGAGAGATTGATGACGCATTCCTCGCCGTGGCAGAGGATCCAGAAGATGCGGAGGCGGCTCCCGTCGCCGAGCTGTTTGAATGTGTCCGCCGCGGTCTGGAATTTTTCCGTTTCCGGCATGCGGTTCAGTCTGTGTTCCAATGGCTGCCCGTGGTCATGGGGCAGGATCGTATCCGGCATGAGCGTCCCTCCTTTTCCTGTATTGTATCACATCGGGAAAGAACGGGAAATTTGTCATGAAAAAACCACCCGGAGGCGGTTCTCTCACAGATTGCTGCCGGCCATTTTCTCAAGGAGCGCGAGGGCTTCTTCCAGCTTCGGATTCGGCGCGTCCGTGCCGAGTCCTTCCCGGACGCAGCTCCGGATGTGGGCCCGGAGGATGTCGTGATTGACCCGGCGCAGGATGGCTTCCGCCGCCATGATCTGGTTGGAGATGTCCACGCAGTACCGGTCTTCTTCGATCATGCGGAGGATGCCGTCCAGCTGGCCCCGGGCGATGCGGATGGAACGGGCCGCTTTTTCCCGGTCAGCCTTCATTGCGGATGCCCGTTACGGTATAGCCCGCGTCTTTCACGGCGGCGCTGAGGACTTCGTCGGAGACGTCCGCGGAAAGGGCGACGGCCGCTTCTTTCGCTTCCAGGCGGACTTCCGCGGCAGTTACGCCGGGGACGGATTCCAGGGCTTTTTTCACATGAGCCGCGCAGTGCTGGCACATCATGCCTTCGATAGATACGATTTTTTTCATGGTGTTTCCTCCTTTTGCTGAATCGGAATGGGATGGATTCGTCTCCTCGGAGGGGAGAGCGGAAATGGGAGCGCCGCCGCTTTCGGGAAGGGCGTATTTCGGCCGGAAGAACCGCAGGCGGAGGGCATTCGTCACGACGAAGACGGAGCTGAAGCTCATGGCGAGGGCCGCTACCATGGGGTTCATTTTCAGGCCGAAGGCGGCGTAGAAGCAGCCTGCCGCGATGGGGATGCCGCAGGCGTTGTAGAAGAACGCCCAGAAAAGATTCTGCTTGATATTGCGGATGACCGCGCGGGAAAGCTCGATGGCTGCCGCCGCGTCGAGGAGATCGCTCCGCATGAGGACGATGCCCGCGGATTCCATGGCGATGTCTGTTCCCGCGCCGACAGCGATGCCCACGTCTGCCCGGGCGAGAGCGGGGGCGTCATTGATGCCGTCGCCGATCATGGCGGCTTTTTTCCCGCTTTCCCGGATGCGGCGGATCTCCCGCTCTTTATCCTGCGGCAGGACTTCGGCGATGACCCTGTCTGTGCCGACTTCTTTCTGGATGGCTTCCGCCGTTTTTCTGCGGTCTCCTGTGAGCATGACTGTCTCGATGCCGAGCGCCCGGAGCGATTCGACGGCCCTGCGGCTCGTGGGCTTCACGGTGTCCGCGGCGGCGATGAGGCCGAGCAGGCGGCCGCCGGATGCGAACCAGAGCGGCGTCTTTCCTTCTTCTTCGAGACGCGCTCCCTCTGCCGCCAGCGCTTCCGCGGGGATAGAGAAGGCTTCCATCATGCGGAGGCTGCCGCCGAGGCATTCTTTCCCGCCGATCACGCCGCGGATGCCCTGCCCGGGGATCTCTTCAAAGTCCGTGACGGGCAGGAGAGACGTTTTGGTCGCTGCCGCCTTTTCAGCGACGGCTGCCGCGAGAGGATGGGAAGAGAGATGCTCCAGAGACGCCGCCGCGCGGAGGAGCTCGTCTTCGCTGACGCCTGCGGCGCAGAGGATATCCGTCACAGACGGCGCGCCGCGGGTGATGGTGCCGGTCTTGTCGAGGACGGCGGTCTGTACATCGTGCGCCGCTTCGAGGGCTTCCGCCGATTTGAAGAGAATGCCGTGCCGCGCGCCCCAACCCGCGCCGACCATGATGGCTGTTGGCGTGGCGAGGCCGAGCGCGCACGGGCAGGAGACGACGAGAACGGATACGGCGATGGTGAGGGCAAATTCGGCGGACGCGCCGAGAAGAAGCCAGACCGCCGCGGCGAGGAGGGCGATGGCGATGACCGCGGGAACAAAGATCCCCGCGACTTTGTCGGCCAGACGGGCGATGGGCGCTTTCGAGCCGGTCGCTTCATCCACGAGGCGGATGATCTGGGCGAGAGCGGTGTCGCTGCCCACCTTTGACGCCGTCATGCGGAAATAGCCGCTCCGGTTGACCGTCGCGCCGATGACGGTATCGCCAGGGCGCTTTTCCGCGGGGATGCTCTCGCCGGTGATGGCCGATTCGTCGATGGACGCCGTTCCTTCGACGATGACCCCGTCGGCGGGGATGGACTCGCCGGCGCGGACGGCGATGAGGTCGCCCGGGACGAGCTCTTCCGCGGGGATGGTGACTTCTTTCCCGTCACGGATGACGGAGGCCGTCTTCGGCGCGAGATCGAGAAGCTCATTCACCGCCTGCGATGTGCGGCCTTTCGCGCGGGCTTCGAGAAATTTCCCCACCGTGATGAGCGTGAGGATCGTGCCTGCTCCCTCGAAGTAAAGCTCGTGGGAGAAATGGGCCGCTTCGGCAAGATCGCCCGTACCGAGGGCGATGGCGATCTTGTAGAGGGCGTACACGCCGTAGACCGTGGACGCGCCCGCGCCGAGGGCGACAAGGGAATCCATATTCGGCGAGCCGTGGACGAGCGTCTTGAAGCCCTGCTGAAAATACCGGCGGTTCAGGAAGAGGATGGGAATGAGGAGAAAAAGTTCCGTGAGGGCGCAGACCATGGCGCGGCTGTCGCCGAGAAAAGCCTCCGGCATGGGCCAGCCCATCATGCGGCCCATGGAGAGGTAGAAAAGGGGAATGGCAAAGAGAAAAGAACCTGTCATGCGCCGCTTCATGGCAAGATACTCCTGCCGCGCCGCTTCCGCCGGAGACGGCGCCTTTCCAGCCTTCGCCGCGTCACGAAGCGCCGCTCCGTACCCGGCCTTTGTGACAGCCTGCACGATCTCCGCGGAAGAGAGCTTCGCTTCATCGTATTCCACGACCATGCTGTTCTTCAGCAGGTTCACGGATACGTCCTTTGTCCCGGGCAGAGCGGCGACGCTTTTTTCCACCCGCGCCGAGCAGGCGGCGCAGGTCATCCCGGTGATTGTATATGTTTCTTTCATACGACCTCCTTATGTCCATACCCCCAGGGGGTATTACTCTCTTAAACTTAGTATAGCCTAATTTGACGATCCCGCAAGGACAGGAACGGAGATTTTTTTGCCGGTCGGCAGGAAGGTGAGGGGCGGAATGCCGATAAATGGCCTGTTTTACATATGCGAGAAAAAATTTTTAGCCATACAGAAAAAATAATAAAAACATATTGACTTTGCGGTGAGATATGATATGATGAGGACAACAGTTAAACAAATACTTAATTGTTGAAGGAACAGGAGAAGTCAAAAATGAAGAAGAGCTACAAGATCGAAGTGGACTGCGCCAACTGCGCCAATAAAATGGAAGATGCCGCCCGGAAGACTGCCGGTGTGAAGAATGCGGTCGTCAATTTCATGATGCTGAAAATGAACGTGGAATTTGAAGACGGCGCGGATCCGAAAGAAGTCATGCAGGCCGTGCGGGCGAACTGCAAAAAAGTGGAAGACGACTGCGAGATCTATTGCTGAGGGGAGCGCCGGGAGGCGCTTTCTTTCAAACCCATCAATTAAATAAGTACAAAAACATTTAATTGAACGAAGGAGGGAAAAGCAATGAATAAAAAGCAGAAGACTATGCTGGCGCGGATCCTTGCCGCCGCGGCCCTCATGATCGGTCTGTCCTTCACGGAAACGGAAGGCGTGGTGCGGTTCCTGCTGTACCTCGTGCCGTACTTCATCGTCGGCTGGGACATTCTGCAGAAAGCGGGGAAAGGCATCCGCAACGGGCAGATCTTCGATGAGAATTTCCTCATGGCCGTGGCGACGGTGGGCGCCATCGCGCTGGCCCTCTATGATGAGACCGGCGATTATACGGAAGCCGTGGCGGTCATGCTCTTCTACCAGATCGGTGAGCTTTTCCAGAGCTACGCCGTAGGGAAGAGCCGCCGGAATATCAGCGAGCTCATGGACATCCGGCCGGATTACGCCAATATCGAAAAGGACGGCGCGCTGGTACGGGTCGACCCCGACGAAGTGGAAACGGGCTCGGTCATCGTGGTGCAGCCCGGCGAAAAGGTGCCGATCGACGGCATTATTGTCGAAGGCGCGTCCACCCTCAATACGAGCGCCCTCACCGGGGAAAGCGTGCCCCGCGACGCGAAGGCCGGCGATGCGATCATCAGCGGGTGCATCAATATGACGGGCGTGCTGAAGATACGGACGACAAAAGAATTCGGCGACTCCACCGTTTCCCGGATCCTCGATCTCGTGGAGAACGCGAGCTCCCGCAAATCGAGATCGGAAGACTTCATTTCCAAATTCGCCCGCATCTACACGCCTGCCGTGTGCGGAGCGGCGCTGGCCCTCGCCGTGATCCCGCCGCTGGTGCGGCTCTCCGCTATGGGAACGGCGCCGGAATGGGACATCTGGATCTACCGGGCGCTCACCTTCCTCGTCATCAGCTGCCCCTGCGCGCTGGTCATCAGCATTCCGCTGTCCTTCTTCGCCGGCATCGGCGGAGCCAGCCGGGAAGGGGTGCTCGTGAAAGGCTCGAATTATCTGGAAACGCTGTCCAAGACGGGGATCGTCGTTTTCGATAAGACAGGAACGCTCACGAAGGGCGTCTTTGAAGTGAACGCTGTCCATCACAGCCGGATGGCGAAAGAAAAGCTCCTCGAATATGCCGCTCTGGCAGAGAGCGCTTCCTCTCATCCCATCAGCCGGAGCCTGCGGAAAGCTTACGGCGGAAAGATCGACCGCAGCCGTGTGACAGATATTCGGGAGATCAGCGGGAAAGGGGTCCTGGCCAAAGTGGACGGACGCTCCGTCGCCGCGGGGAACAGCAAGCTGATGGAGAGCCTCGGTGTGGAGTACATCCCCTGCCATCACACGGGCACCATCATCCATATGGCCATCGACGGGTCTTACGCGGGACACATTGTCATTTCCGACGTGGTGAAGCCCCGCGCGAAAGAAGCCGTGCGGGAGCTGAAACGGTCGGGCGTGCGCGAGACCGTGATGCTCACAGGCGACGCGAAAGCCGTGGCGGAGAGCGTGGCGGCCGACCTCGGCATCGACATGGTATGGAGCGAGCTCCTCCCCACGGGAAAAGTGGAAAAAGTGGAAGAGCTTTTGAAACAGAAGCCGGAAAAAGAAAAGCTGGCTTTCGTAGGCGACGGCATCAACGACGCGCCGGTGCTCCGCCGCGCGGATATCGGCATCGCCATGGGCGCCATGGGCTCCGACGCGGCCATCGAAGCGGCGGATGTAGTGCTCATGGACGACGACCCGCTGAAGATCGCCAAGGCCATTAAAATTTCCCGGAAATGCCTGGGCATCGTGTATCAGAATATCGTCTTCGCCATCGGCGTGAAGCTTCTCTGTCTCCTCCTCGGCGCGGTGGGCCTGGCCAATATGTGGCTCGCCATTTTTGCCGATGTGGGCGTGATGATCCTCGCCGTGCTGAACGCGATCCGCGCGCTCTTCGTGAAGGACCTGTAAAAAAACAGAAGAGCCTCTGTAAAGGGGCTCTTTTTGCTGCTCTTTTCCTCGCCGCCGGAAAACGGGGAAGTAGAAAAAATTTTCCCCGGAACGTATAATAGTAAAGATAAACAGAGGGGGAAAACCTCGATAAATACGAGCTTTTTTACCCCTTGCCCGTTCATGTACGCCAATTTGTACGCCAATTTTCTGGAAGTACGCCTCATCTTTATCAGAAAAGCCGCTGTCCATTTTACTGGGCAACGGCTTTTTATGGTGCGATTCAAAGATGAAGTCTGCGCTCCTTACCGGGAATCGCTGTAGAGATATTCTTCATAAAGAAATGTGCCGATGCTCCGCTTGTGTAGATTACAGATGGGGTACGGCCATTTTTAGTTACTCCCCGTATCGGTCTCTGAAAAATTTGGTATTTCTGTAATAGTTGATATTCCGCGAAGAGAATTGACGGCGCGGCGCGCTTCCTCCTTTAACAGTGACCTGTCTGTCCCCTGTGGGGCTTTGGATACATATTTTATGCGCTGAATAAACTCATAAAGGGGATGATCGGAGGCGTTAAATCCATTTGCCTTTTCAATTCTACCGGCTTCGTCCTCGAATTTTAAGGGAATGGTCACACAGATACACATGCCATGCTCTTCAAAATCAAAATGTATTTTGGCCCCTAACTGATTAATCATGTGCACAATGCACTCGCCATAAGGATACAGCGTGTCCCACTCTTTTTCTTTGTCCTGCTTTCCAAAAATCAGGTAATCCATTGAGACCCCGCAGGCAAGGGCGATACGAGACAGGTTTTCTGCTGTCATTGGCTGTTTGGGTTTAGCGCCGTGTACAGACAAAGCTTCAAGATCGCTGATTACTTGAGAGCGTATTCCGGTGGCCTTAGCCAATGCGACTTGTGTGCCAAATCCTGCCTTCACACGGGCGTCCTCTATTCGTCTCCCGATGGAATACCAGTCCATACTGAAATTTTCTTCATTTGTATTTTCCGACATGTCTTTTCGCTCCTCTGTGTCTCATTTTCAGTGTCAATGACGCAAATTTCCGGGTGGCCGTCTATATTTTCCGTATGCGCTCTGTTACATTTCCGGCTATATTTCCGTACATATGTTTCTATACAATTATACCATGAAAAATTGAGCGCCACTCAATAATGGCGTACACGCATGTTTTTGGATTCAGCCCAAAAGCTGAGAAAGGACTTGATAAGACATGAAGGATTTAACAATGAAACGTTTACTGGATGTAAAAGAACTGTGCGCGTATTGCGGTATCGGTATCTGCACGGCCAGAGAGTGGGGCCGCGAGATCGGAGCAGAAAGACGGATTGGACGCCGCGTGCTGTATGACCGTATGGCCGTGGATAAGGAAATTGACCGCATGGGCCGTGGAGAAGCATCTTCTGCTCTGCACGAATGGGAAGGGAGCGTGGCGGAATGATTTACGAGTATCTGCACAGCCACGAAGCTTACGGGAAATCCGCCGCCATTCCCGGCGATACCATCCGCGGCGAACTGGGCCTCACAACCCGGCGATTTGACCGCATTCTCTACAGAGAGAGAAAGGCTGGAAAACTGATCTGCAATAAGTCCACTGCGGGCGGCGGTTACTATCTGCCTTCATGCGTGGGCGATGTGATTGAGTTTGTGAGAGTGCAGGAAAGCCGCATCAAAAAACACGCCGTGACCTTACGGGCGGCGCGGGCATATCTGAAAGATCATGGAAAGAAGCTGGCCTCTTCCCACTGATAGGAGGCTGAGTCATGTATGGAAAGAAAAAAAGCCAGCCACAAGAATGGGAATCAACAGGCGGGCGGCGTGGCCATATTTTTGTGTCGCTACATCATTCGTTGTTATACAGTGCGGCGTATAAGGACTTATCGCCACGAGCACGGATGTTATACGCCTACATGAAGGCTAAAGGATGGAAGGGGGAAAACAAGTCCCCAAATATTTTCCCAGACATTCCATATGTTCGTGAAAAGGACAGAAGTCTCTTATTTACTTTTACGGGAAGCGACGCATTAGCAACGGGGTTGTACACGGCGAATTACGCAAAACCATTCAAGCAAGATAAGGACGATCTTGTCAGTCACGGTTTCATTGACGATGCCGCTCCCAATATTACACGGGGGAACGGGAAAGCGAAAGTCTTCAAGTTTTCAGCCAGATGGGAGAAGTGGCCAACGGAATCCCCTTAAACAAAATGGCATGGTAGAAGGAGCCAGTACCCCTACTTTACAGGAGCCAGTACTTTGCCCACTTTGAACGGTAAGGGTACGGGCTTCTATAAAGTACTCAAAAATCACACTTTTCCCCGTACTTTCTGTATATATTGCCATTTTCTGTATTGCTTTGCTTAACTAAAGAAGTACTGGCATTTTCTACCCATCATATATATATATGCCAAGGGGGATAAGGGGGAAGAAGGGAAAAGGGAAAATCTGGAAGTGAGAATAGACCCTAAATACGGTGCCAGAGGGGCAGAAATCGCGGGCGGGGTCTCGGCGAGGGGTAATTGCGGGCGCGCTTCACTCATTAGCAGGCACACTCTTTGCCGTTTGCTTTCATTATTTTCTGTGGACGGCGGCGCGGATTCTGCGTTGGCTTTTATTTTTGAGAGCTGTGATCAATCGAAAAGGAGTCTCTATGGGGTCAGACCCCACCCCCACCCGAAAGAGGCCCCGTCGTGGGTTCCCATACCCCTATACCACCCTCTTGGCCGTATCTGCGCGGAGAAAAAGAAACAAAAAGGGAGAGGCTTCCGTACTACTCGCAAAGCGAGAGATCCCTGAGGGAACGCTTCCGGAAGCCTCTCCTGATACCATCAGTGTAGCAGAGCCGACTGCGGTTTTCAATGGGCGGGCATAAATCTGCCCCCTTCTGTTGGGGAACTCATAAAAAAGAGCCGCCTGAACACAAGCTCAAACTGATTGGAACCCTGAGGGTACGCTTCGGATAGCCATTCAATACGCTCGTTGTAGCAGACCGGAAGGAGACGTTCAAGACAAAAAGAGAGGACGCGCAATCCACGCGTCTCAAACGAGAAAATCAACGTGGAGAATGGGGCGTCCTCTCCGATATCTTCACTATAACAGATGTTGAGAAAGCGGGCAATGGAGAAATCTGTTCCAGCATGTCTTTCCCAGAGCAGGGGTTATTGCCAGCAGGTATCACGAAAAGGAGTCTCTTTCTCTCTGAACCCCACCCCACCCCGAAACAGGGGCCCGGCTCTGGGTTCCCATACCCCTATACCACCGCTGTCTCTGGATGTGATGGCACTTATTATTAACAACGTTGCGAGCGCTAAGAAGAAAAGAAGGGAGACAAGGAACACCGGATTTACGGGATTTTACGGATAAAAGGACGGGAGAACGGTTTATGTCAGTTTGCGACTTCTTCAAAAGAGAAAATCGCAGGGATAATTAAGGCCGTTTTCTCTAAAACATTCACGAAAAGGCCTAATATGAGCGCTTTTGTTATATCATCCATATACTTTCATGCGAAGAACAGGAACGGGGCTGTAAGGGGCTGTTTTGGCGATTTTAGAGAGAATGCCCGTTTGGAGATGTGAAAGGGGCTTCTTCAGTGATGTATTCCACGGGCATTTGCCCTATCGGGCGCGATTCGTTGATTCAACTCTTTGAAAATTTTCTCTTAATATGCCTATTGACTTATGTATCCCAAAAGTATAAGATGAAGAAAAGAAGGAGGTGATAAAATGCCGGGCAAGATGGGAAGACCCACCGACAATCCTAAATCGAAGCCGATTCATGTCCGGATGGATGCTGAATGCGTTGCGATTCTTGAAGCATATTGCAAGCAGGAAGAAGTGACGCGGGCAGAGGCTATCCGACGAGGTATAAAAAAATTGGCTTGCGAGATCAGACAAAAATAGAGTGACCGCCACCCTGGAAAAGTTACGGTCACCCTATTGAAGAGAGGCTTGCGCCCCATGAAATCTATTTTATCATGGTGCGCGGCCCATTCAAAGAGAAAGGACAACCATCATGAAAAAATACACAGAATTGCCAATTGAGCAGAAGAACTTAGTGGAGAATTACTTCATCGGAGACGATGCCGCCCAGCAGTGCGAAGACACATTGATGATGCTTTTCAAAAGCAAAGACGCGGTAGTGGATGCTCTGGTCTGCGCTTATGGGGACTGGTATCATCGGAGCCGGAGCGCGTTGGAAGCCTTGCAGGCGGCAGGATTCACAAAAGACGAAGTGGAGATACTTGCCACCCAGTACTATACCTATCACCATCCAGAGTAAGGGGGGCGGCGGATATGACGAAAAGGAAAAGCGTTCCCGGCTTCTACTGGCGAGAGGACAAGGGCCTTTATGAACATCGTTTCACCGTGGATGGGAAGAGATACAGCGTTTACGGGAAAACGATCAAAGAATGCCAGGAAAATGAACTGAAGCGGAGAAAGGAAATCGAAGAGAAGGCCTACACCAGAAATCGCAATCTGACATTGGATACGTACTTCAAAGAGTGGGTCACTCATAAAGAGCAGTCGATCTCTGCAAGTACTCTGGGAAACTATGAAAGGACGTACCGTCTCCACATTGCGCCCGTACTGGGAAAGCGGAAAATCCGCGAGATAGAACGGCGGGAAATCATGCAATTTCAGAGCAGGCTTCATAAACAGCTGTCTACGGGGGTAACACGCCTTGCCATGGGTGTACTTAAACAGGTTTTTAAATCTGCGGTCATGGATGAAGTGCTTGTCCGTAATATCTGTGCGAGCCTTCCTTCTATGAAGCCAAAGGAGAATGAACGACCTGCTCGTGAGACTATCCACAGGGCATTGACAGAAGAAGAGCTGCGGATATTTTTCAAGTATGCCGCGTCGTCGTGGTATCTGAATCTGTTTTCCTTTCTCTTGTATACGGGCCTTCGGGCGGGAGAGGCCTGCGCATTGGAGTGGCGGGACATAGACTGGAAGTCCGGTGTGATTCATATCCGACGCACCATTACGGCAGACAGAACCGGGAAACGGGAGGTCGGGCAGAAAACGAAAACAAGATCATCTAAACGGGATATTCCTATCAATGAAGTCATGGCCGATATACTGCACAGGCAGTGGGAAATTTACAGCGAGAGGTATTGTGGAAGCTCGGTACGGGATATGTGCGGCCCTGTCTTCATGGGAATAAAGGGACAACATATTTTTCCGTCGGCTCTTGATTCGGTCATTCAGCAGATACTTAAACGGGCTGAAAAGCATGGCGAAACAATGGAACGATTCAGCGCCCATGCATTCAGAGATACCTTTGCGAGCAGAGCGGCGGCACAGGGCATTGATATGAACGTGTTAAAAGAGTTGATGGGGCATGCTTCTCTTTCCATGACAAGCGATCTTTACTGTCACGTCTACAAAGAACAGAAGCAGAGCGCCATGCGGGAGATGAAGGCAATCAGTCTGTAAGAGCGGGGCTGTCGGAAAAGACCGGCGGCCCTTTTCTTTACGCCAATTTGTACGCCACTTGTACGCCAATTTTGAGAAAGCACTCAGCAGTAAAAGACGATGACAGGCATGGCTGTATGATGCGAACATGATAAATAAATCTTCGATAAAATGGGGCTTTTTTTCATGACTGTACATCAAGGGGCATAGCCAAATATTACGGATAGCATGATATAATAGTAAAGATAAATAGAGAATCGAGCAATAAAGGAGGAACGCTGTGGATCAGCTGAAGGAAGAAAAAATCAGCCGTTTTGCCGCGCTGGGCGTAGCGGCGGAAGATATTTTCCGGGAGATCATGCGGGCGCGTCATCTGGATTACGTGCTTTTCCAGAATCCGTCGAACCGGGAATACGGGGTGTCGCAGGAGGATCTGCGGAAGGCGGCGGAGAAGCTCACGGCGGAGAAATTCGGCCCTGTGCCGGGCAGCGCGGAGACGTACGCCTATATTTACAGCCTCGCCTTGTCGGTGGACCCCATGCTCTTTGCGGACGGAGCGGCGCCGGTGAGTCCCCTGCTCGGGGCGATGGTGAGTGAGGCCGTTTCCCGCGCGGAGAAGGCAGGAAATACGGTGCTCTTCGCGGGAGCGGAACAGTATCTGCCGTGTCTCACCGATATTTTCGTGCGGCTCCGGGGGAAGCGAATCGCCGTGGCGTTGGCCGACGGGGAATGGAAAGAGCCTGTCGCTATGATCTATGCCCGCGGACGGGCCATGACGATGGACGAGATCGAAGAAGATACGGAACGGTATGATTATATTTTCTACGCCGGGAAGAATGAGGAAGAAAGTCTTGCGCTGTGGCGCGCCATGGGGGCGCATCTGACGGACGGCGGCTCCATGGAGGCGCTCCTTCCTTCGGAGATCCTCCGGTCGGAAAGCGCCGCCGCGCGGGCCGTGCTGAGGGAGGCTGCCGAAAGCTGCACGGTATCTTCCATGTACCATGCCGTGGACGGAGGAGAGGAGAAAGATCTCATCACCTCCGGCGCACGGGACGTCTCCGGAAGGATCGTATTCGGCGAAGCCGCCGACGAGGGAGGGATCCGCTTACTGGACCGGGCGGCCCTTTCCAGAGAGAGCTTTGCCCGCGCGGAGAGCTGGGATTATGACCTCTATGCGTGGAACGGGAGCGAGGCGCTCCAGACGATTCTGGCGGCGGGCCTGCTCGATCCGGACTTTGCTGCAGGGAGCGTGTATAAGGCGGTCCTTCCGATGAAAGGAACGCTCGGCACGTATCCGGTCATCCGCGGGGAAGCGGTGACAGAATCCTGTGTGCGGGCCGATCTGGTGAAGGAAGAGGCGGCGGCCGATGTGAAGCGGGCGGAAGCGGGCGATCTGCTTCTCACGGTGCGCAGGGGGCGGCTCATTTCAGCCGTGCTTCCGGAGACTCTTTCCGGAGCGGCGGCGGCCGGTGATGTGATCGTGCTCCGGCCTGTTGGCGAATATACCGCGGAATATTTGAAAGTCTATTTGGACGGGCCTGTGGGAGCGCTTTTCCTCGATGCCATGAGCACGGAGAGCGGCGTCCACGCGTGCGCGTCGAGGCTGCTTCGTGTGCCGGTGCGCCGGGCTGACGCGGAGCGGATCGCGCAGGTGACGGATCTCGTGCGGCGGCGCACGGCGGCTCTGGCGGCTGCGGAAGCGGCGTGGCGCGCGGCGAAGCGGGATTCTGTGGGACTGATGATGGGAGAGTAAGGAGGAGCGTATGAAGATCGTTCTGGCTACGCATAATAAAGGGAAGATCAGGGAATTTCGGGAAGCTCTTGCCGAGATCGGCTGGGAAGCGGAGCCCATTTCCGAAGTGGCAGATCTGCCCGATCCGGACGAAACGGGGGCGACTTTTGAAGAAAACGCGCTCCAGAAGGCGCGGTACTATTCTGCCGCCATCCATGCGCCGGTGCTGTCCGATGATTCCGGTATCGTCGCGGACGCACTGAACGGCAGGCCGGGGATCTATTCCGCCCGCTATGCCGGAAAACACGGCGACGATGAGGCCAATAATCAGAAGCTCATCCGGGAGCTCGCTCCATACAGCGGCGAAGAGCGGAAAGGCCGCTATGTGTGCGCGGTGGCGCTCGTCTGGCCGGACGGACGGGAAGTGACCGCCGAAGGCGTCTGCGAGGGGATCATCCGCGATTTCTACGCGGGGACAGGCGGATTCGGCTACGATCCGCTCTTCTTCCTGCCGGAATTCGGAAAGACTATGGCGGAGCTTTCACTGGAAGAAAAAAACGGCATCAGCCACCGGGGACGCGCGCTGCGGGCGCTGATAGAAAAACTGAAAGAGGAGAAATAAGGCCGTCTGCGGCATGAGTTTAGAGAAAATAATACCCTTCTGATGAATATTTGACATTGAGCATATCAAATATTCCTGATATTGAGCATGCAGGTATACTATATTTCTGATATAATATACAACATAAGGCTCATGTGGAAAGGAGGGAGAGAGGACATCAGCATGGCAAAAAAGAAATTAAAGCTTTTTGGATTCAATAACCTGACGAAAACGCTCAGCTTCAATATGTATGACATCTGCTACGCGAGCACCGCGGAAGACCGGGAGAATTATATCGCTTATATCGACGAGGAGTACAGCGCGGACCGTCTGACCAAACTCCTGACGGACGTGGCGGACATGATCGGCGCGAATATCCTGAATATCGCTTCCCAGGATTACGATCCGCAGGGGGCGAGCGTGACGATGCTCATCGCGGAGGAGCCGGTGGAGAATGAGAAGCAGGATGTGGTGGCCCATCTGGACAAGAGCCACATCACGGTGCATACCTATCCGGAAATGCATCCGCAGGACGGGATCTGCACCTTCCGCGCGGACATAGAAGTTTCTACATGCGGAAAGATTTCGCCGCTCAATGCGCTGAATTTCCTCCTCCGTTCATTCGACGCGGACATCGTGGTGGCGGACTACCGGGTCGGCGGATTCACCCGCGACGTGAACGGGAAGAAGATCTTCATCGATCACCGCATCAATTCCATCCAGAATTACATCGCGCCGCAGATCCGGCACAAGTATGACATGGTGGATGTGAATATCTATCAGGAGAATCTGTTCCACACCAAGATGATGCTCCACGATTTCCATTTGGATGATTATCTCTTCAATACGACAGAAGACAGCCTGCCGCCCAGAGAAGTGAAGCGCATCCGCCGCCTGGTGAAACAGGAAATGGCGGAGATCTTCAATGGGAGGAATATGCCGGCCATCCGCGACTGACGGAAGCGGGCGCTTTTCACAGATTTATACCGAAAGGAGACACCCTATGGATTTAAGAGAAGAAGCAATGGAACTCAGAAGAAAGACGCATCAGATCATCAAGACCGATCTGGCGGCTCCCATGGAAAACGGCCATGATCTGGCGGTCGTCTATACGCCCGGCGTCGCGGCGCCCTGCCTCGCGATCAAGGAGGATGAAGACCTGTCCCTTGACCTGACGTGGAGAGGCAATGTGGTGGCGGTCATTTCCGACGGCACCCGCGTGCTCGGCCTCGGCGATATCGGCCCGGCGGCGTCTCTTCCCGTCATGGAGGGCAAGAGCGCTCTCTACAAACGGTTTGGCGGCATCGACGCGATCCCGATCGTCATCAATACGAAAGACCCTGATGAATTTATTCACACGGTGCAGCTGCTGGAGAAGTCTTTTGCCGGCATCAATCTGGAAGACCTGTCTTCCCCGAAGTGCTATGACATTGAAGATACGCTGAAAGCGACCATGAACATCCCCGTATTCCACGACGACCAGTTCGGCACGGCCATTGCGGCTCTCGCCGGTGTCCTGGGCGGCCTGCGTCTCATCGGCAAGAAGCTCGATGAAGTGAAAGTCGTCGTGAACGGCGTCGGCGCGGCAGGCTCGGCCATTGCCAGACTGTTCCTGGAAGCGGGCGTACCGGCTGAAAATATGACCGCTCTGAACAGCAAGGGCATTCTCTATGACAACGGACATCTTGACCGTATCCAGAAAGCTCTCGCAGACAAGCTGAATCCGGAAGGACGCCGCGGCACGCTGGCCGACGCGGTTAAAGGCGCAGACGTGCTCGTGGGCTGCTCCGGCCCGGGCGTCTTTACGAAAGAGATCGTATCGACCATGGCGGAAAAGAATATCGTATTCGGCATGGCGAATCCCGTACCGGAAATGATGCTCGATGAAGCGAGAGAAGCGGGCGTTTACGTATTTGGCACCGGCAGAAGCGACATGCCGAACCAGATCAACAATTCCAGCGTATTCCCCGGCCTATTCCGGGGCGCTCTGGACGTGCGCGCCCGTCAGATCAATGAGGAAATGAAACTGGCCGCCGCCTATGCGCTGGCGAACCTCATGTCCGATGATGAACTCGACCCGGATCACGTTGTGGCCGATGTATTCGACGAAAGAGTGCCGAAGGCTGTAGCGAAAGCCGTGGCAAAAGCGGCGATCGAGACCGGCGTGGCAAGAGTCAAGGAACTGCCCGAACAGTACAGAGACTGATGCAGGCACAAAAAAACGGCTCCCGAAAGGGGCCGTTTTTCTGTGCCTGTTTTTATTGTTCCGTTTTGTTTTTTTCGATTTCCCCTGCGAGAACGCGGACGGCAGAGCTCGCGCCGATGCGGGATGCCCCGGCGGCGAGGAAAGCTTCCATGTCTTCTCTCGTGCGGATGCCTCCGGCGGCCTTGATGGAGACATTCGGACCGATGTGCGCCCGGAAGAGGGCGATGTCGGAGAGCGCGGCGCCTGCCGGGCCGAATCCGGTGGAAGTCTTGATAAAGTCCGCGCCGCCTTCGGTGCAGCAGCGGCAGGCGGCGATCTTTTCTTCCTCCGTGAGATAGCAGGTCTCGATGATGACTTTGACGATACGCCCTTCCGCCGCGGCTTTCACGGCGCGGATCTCTTCTGTGACATAAGCGGTATCGCCGTCTTTCAGCGCGCCGATGGAGATGACCATGTCGATCTCCGATGCCCCGTCAGAGACAGCCTGCTTCGTTTCGGCGGTCTTTGCGGAGAGGTTCGCGTTTCCCAGCGGAAATCCAACGACCGTGCAGACGGGAAGATGTGGGAAGGCTTCATGGGCCCGGCGGACGAAGACGGAAGGAATGCAGACGGAGGCCGTGCGGAAGCGGACCGCTTCTTCGCAGAGCTTCCGGATGTCCGCCCAGCGGGCGTCGGCCCTGAGCAGGGTGTGATCGACGCGCGCCAGAATTTCCTGTGCTGTCATGGCAAGATCCTTTCATTTGAAACGGCTCCACGGAACGAGCCGTTTTTCCAGCCATTCCAGAAGGAGCGTGAAGAGAAGCCCCAGAAGGGAGAGGACGATGACGCCCGCCATGAGGCGGTCGGTGATCATGAGGTCGCCGTAGTGGAGGATGAGCGCGCCGATGCCTTTTTCCGCGGCGATCATTTCCGCCGCCACGAGAAGAAGGAGCGCCGTGCCTGCGGCGATGCGGAATCCTGCGAAGATCATGGGGAGCGCGTAGGGAAGGACGACGCAGCGCATGGTGTAGAACCATCCGGCGCGGAAGCTCGCCGCCACTTTGATGAGCAGGGGATCGACGTTTTTCACGCCGGAGTAGGTGTTCATGGCGATGGGGAAAAAGACGCCGAGAGCGATGATGGTGACTTTGGACAGCTCGCCGATGCCGAGCCAGAGGATGAATAGCGGCAGAAGGGCGATCTTCGGGATCGGGTAGAGGGCGTTCACCAGAGGCGTCACCATGCGGTCGGCGAGGGCGGACGTGCCCGCCACGAGGCCCACGGCGAGGCCGAGTGCGCCGCCCGCGGCAAATCCCGCGAGAATGCGGCCGAGGCTGGCCATGAGGCTTTCCCCGATCTCTCCGCCGGAGATCATATCGGCGAGGGCGGTGAGGATCTGCGTCGGTGAGGGGAGGAAGAGAGAGGAGATGAGGCCTGCCCGGCAGAGGGCCTCCCACACGAGGAGGAGCACTGCCATGGACAGGAAGGAGACCCAGAGCGGGGCGCGGCGCTGCCAGCGGGTCAGTTTGTTCTTTACGGTGTATTCGGTCATGGCTGCACCTCCGTCATGGCTTCTTTCGCATCGCGGCTGATGTGTTCCCAGATGCGGCGGATGAATCCGGCGATCTCCGCGCTGTGTTCCGGCTTTTCCCGGTCGGCCCGGGGGATGCCGATCTCAAGGATATCCTTGACTTTCCCCGGACGGCGGGAGAGAAGGATGACCCGGTCGGCGAGCATGACCGCTTCTTCGATATTGTGCGTCACATAAAGCGTGGTGAGCTTTGTTTTTTCCCAGAGGGAGACCAATTCTTCCTGCATGATGATGCGGGTCTGCGCGTCCAGCGCGGAGAACGGTTCGTCCATGAGGAGCAGATCAGGGCTGACCGCGAGGGCCCGGGCGATGCCCACGCGCTGGCGCATGCCGCCGGAGAGCTGGTGCGGATAGGCGTTTTCAAAACCGGAGAGCCCCACCAGCTGGATGTAGTGGCGGATGCGGCCGTCCCATTCGCTCTTCGGAAGGAATTTGCCCGCTTCCAGGCCAAAGGCGATGTTTTCATAGACCGTGCGCCACGGCATGAGGCCCGTTTCCTGAAAGACGATGGACGTGCGGGGCTCGCGGTCAAGGCCTTCGCCGGTGAAGCGGACAGCGCCTTCCGTTGGCGAAAGCAGACCGGCGCAGATATTGAGGAGCGTGGATTTGCCGCATCCCGAAGGACCGACGAGAGCGGCGAATTCTTCTTCGTGAAGGGTGAGCCGGATGTCCTCCAGCACGGGAAGGGACTTCCCGCCGGAGGTGAATGTCTGGCTGACGTGATCGATGACAAGTTGCATGGAGATCCTCCTGGAAAATAAAGCCCCGGACGGAACCGGGGCGGATCATCATTTCATCGCTTTTTCAAGGAAGCCCGTATTGACGATATCGTCGGCTTTCAGATCGCCGCTGAGAAGGCCGTGTGCCCTGTACCAGTCGATCTGGGTCTGGATGTCGCTCACGAGAAGCACGCCGTTCTCATCGATATAGGGCAGACCGAGGCGGATATCTTCTTCCGGCGTCTGCACGTATTTCGCGATGATCTTCACGGCCTCTGCGAGTTCCGGCGAGTCTTTGCCGCCGGTGAGGGCCTTGTGATATTCCCGGCACGCTTTGTTGTAGGCTTTCATGAACCGCACGGCGGCGTCTTCATTCTGCGTGAATTTGGGAGAATAGAAAATGGCCGATGTCTGGTAGGGAATGATGTCGCTCACCTGGGTAATGAGAGTGCCGTAGCCTTCGGACTGGACTTTTGTCACATTCGGTTCATTCAGGATGCACGCGTCGATCTGGCCGCTCTGGAGCGCCGCCATGACGGCGGAGATCTTGCCGAGGGGAACGAGGGTCACATCGTCGGGGGAGAGCCCCTTTTCCTCCAGCAGGCGGCCAATCATGTATTCAAAGGTGGAGCCTTTCTGGGTGATGCCGATGCGGCTGCCTTTCAGGGACTCAATGGATGTGAGACCTGCGTTGTAGCGGTCCGTATTGGCGATGAGCGCGGAAGAAGAGAATCCTTTTTCTTCGCGGCCTTTGTCGGCGGTGATGCAGAGCTTCTGACCCTGGGCGGCCATATTGTAGAGTCCGGCGGTGATGCCCGTGGCGCCCACGTCGACTTTGGACGACGCCGTGGCGACGGCAATGGGCTGGGCCGCGTCAAACCACTGCGGCTCGATCTCGATGCCTTCTTCTTTGAAATAGCCCTTATCCATGGCGATGAAGAGGGGAGCACTGCTCGTCAGACGGAGCATGCCGAGAGAGACTTTGACCGGCTCGCCGCCGCTCGCTTTCGGTACGTCTCCGCCGCCGCATCCGGCAAAAGCGAGAGCCGTGAAGCAGGCGAGGAGAAAGGCGAATATCTTTTTCATAGGAGACCTCCTTACAGCAAAATCCACCGGCCATCGATAGGCGCTTTTTCATAAATCGGAGGAAAATGAGAGCTTCTCATTTTTCACCGCTCAATGAAGACCGCTCGATGATAGGTAAAAATTTTTTTTATTATAGTACAGCATGGGAAAGAATTCAAAAGGAACCGTGCGGGGAACGCGGATTTTTGATACAATAAATCAAATCTTATTAATAATTGGGAAACGGAGGACAGCCATGAAAAAGAAAGTGATCTGCGCCGCGCTGGCGCTGACTCTTCTCGGCGGTGCGGCGGCGGAAGCGAAGATCGAGGACAGCCGCCTCGCGCTGGGCGGCATCAGCATCGGGAGTACGGAAGCTTATGTGCGGGCCACCTACGGGAAGCCGAAAACGTACAGCCGGGACTATTACGCGCCGAGGAAGGGATATGTCCGCGAATACAATTACGGCGATTCTTTTTTTGTGACCGTTTTGGAAGAGACGGGGCAGGTCATGCGCATGATGTCCATGGACCGGCACAATAAGATCGCCACGCCCGACGGCATCACCATCGGTTCGGCAATAGACGACGTGCTCCGCCGGTACGGGGAGCCGGATCTGCGTCAGATCGACGGAGACAGCGACTATCTCTGGTATTTCGGCAGCAAAGAGAAAGGAAATCTCGTCTTCCGCGTGAGCTTCGGCAAGGTGACGGGCATCACCTGCGGAACGAAGTGAAATATAGAAAAATTTTATGGCTCGCATACATTTTTCTTGCGCCGAAAGGGGCTTTCATGTATAATATTCAGGTCTAATGTTTTAGGCACTTCCTGGCCCCTGGGATGCAGGGGACATAGGTCCGAGAAGGAGGCGATAGTATGAAAAAGTATGAAGTCATGTTCATCGTGAACGTAGCAGATGAAGAAGTAATCAAATCTGCTGTCGAAATCGTCAAATCCACCATCGCGAAGATCGGCGGAACGATCGACAAGGAAGATGAATGGGGCAAGCGTCAGCTGGCTTACGAAGTGAAGCACCAGACCGAAGGCTACTATGTAGTCATCGATTTCCAGGCTGATCCTGCACAGATCAAGGAACTTGACCGCGTCATCAAGATTCACGAAGAAATTATCCGTCATATCATTGTCAAATTGGATGACTAAGCAGGAGACGAGACGATGAATTCAGTACAGATTATGGGAAATCTGACGAGAGACCCGCAGATGCGCGCGACGAAGACCGGCAGAGCGGTAGCGTCCTTCAGCGTTGCTGTTAACAGAAGCTACAGCGCTCCCAATGGCGAACAGAGAGAACTCACTGATTTCGTCAATGTGGTCGCATGGGGCCCCCTGGCAGAAGCTGTAGGAAACCAGCTCAGAAAAGGAACCCGCGTCTTTGTAGAAGGCCGTTATTCTTCCCGTTCCTACGAAACGCAGGACGGACAGAAACGGTAT
>OLRV01001375.1_pt1 | contig 20777 bp, 17 predicted proteins | sample 1672421 | NCBI WGS metagenome assembly OLRV01 (sample SAMEA3136684, study PRJEB25190) | human gut metagenome | biome: human gut; feature: human-associated habitat; material: faeces | place: Austria | collected 2013
CGCTTCATCATGGTGCCGCCGCTGCCGTGGCCGAGCATCACCGTTGTATCCATGTACGTTCCTCCTTTTTCGGCGCGCATGCGCCGTCCGGCTCGTCGCGCGTCGGACCATCCTGCCCATCCGCAACTCCGCGGCGCGATGCCCTGACGCCGAGGGCGCAGGGGTTTTCGCCCCATCGCATCGCGCGGCGCGATCGCCCGCGTCCTACGGCTGCGGATTCGCCGTCGTCGTGACCAGGCGGCCGTTGCGCACGCCCTTCGTTCCCAGGATGAGGTTCGCGATCTCCTGGACGATCTCCGTCTCGCCGCGCAGCACGATCACCTCGAGGCAGTTGTGCTGGTCGAGATGGATGTGCATCGACGAGATGATGTAGTCGAAATAAGAATGCTGGATGCTATGCAGCTTTTCCTGAAGGTCGCTCGCATGGTGGTCGAACGCGATGGTGAGCGTCCCCACCACCTCCACGCCGGGGGTGGCGCACTCGTCTTCGACCAGCGCGTCGCGCACCAGGTCGCGCACGACCTCGCTGCGGTTCTTCGCCAGGCCGCGCCGCGCCACCAGCTGGTCGAAGCGCATGAGGAGCTCTTCGGGCATCGCCACGGAAAAGCGCATCAGATCCTGTGCCATACGTCGGTTCCGCCCGCGCGCCCGCTACACCAGGCTGACGGTGACGTTGGCCGCCGCCTCCGCATCATCCTCGAGCGCGTCGCGCGCCTCGACATTGCCGATAAAATGGAACGGCTGCGGCTTTTCCATCAGCGCGTAGGCCGCCTGCGCCTGTTCGTTGCCCTTGGCCGCCTCCACGCCGATGTTCAGCAGGCCGACCTCCGGGTCGCTCACGTTCATCACGCGGCGCATGTAGGCGCTGCCCATCATCGCGAATTGCACGATCCACTTCGGCTGGCAATCCGTGTTCGCGCCCGCGTCCACCAGCAGCATCGGGCGCCCCGGCACGGGCAGAAGCGTCGCCAGCGCGGGGCGGTCAACGCCTTTGATGCGGCCGATTTTGAACATCGCGCCTGCCATCAGCGCGCCCGTCGAACCGGCGGAGACAAACGCCTGCGCCTCCTTGCGGCGGACGATGTCCATGCCGACGACGAAGGTGGAATTTTTCTTGCGGCGCAGCGCCATGACGGGGTGCTCCTCGGTGGTGATGACTTCCGGCGCGTCCACCACCGTCAGGCGCTCGCGCACCCTGCCCAGCGCCTCCGCGTCGCCATAGGCCGAAATCGTCTCCTCCACCAGCGCCTGCGGGCCGACGAGGATGATGTCCATATCCGGGTATTCGCGCAGCGCGTCGATGGCACCGTCCACGTTGACCTTGGGGGCGAAATCGCCGCCCATCGCGTCTACGACAATTTTCATGGTTTCTTCTCCTTTATCTTCTCGTAAAGGCATACATGCCGATGCCCGCGGCAATCGCGAGATTGAGCGAATCAATCTGATGGCTGTGCGGGATGAGCGTGCTCACGCCCATCTGCGCGAACGCGTCCGGCAAGCCGCTAGCCTCGTTGCCGAAGACGAGCGAAAACGGCCCGTCCACCTTCTGCACGGCCTCGTCGAGCGGCACGGCGCCCGTCAGCATGAACGGGAAAAGCCGGCGCAGCGGATACTGCGCGCGGTATTGATCGAAGGAATCGAAGTGGCGCACATTGAGCGAGAACGCCGCGCCCATCGACGCGCGCACCACGCGGGGATCGTCCGAATCGACCGCCGGGCGGATGATCGCAATGTTTTTGAGGCCAAAGCCGAGCGCCGTGCGCAGGATCGTGCCCAGATTGCCGCTGTCGCTGGGGTGGTGGAGCACGATGTGCGGGCTGTCCTCGTCAAACCTGCCCTCCGCCTTTTTATAAACCATCGCCGCAAAGCAATTTTCTTTTTTGGAAATGCGCTCCAGCGCGCGGTCTGCGACCTCCACGCGGACGCCCGCCTCCTGCGCGTCCCTTTCCAGCGCCTGCACGCCCTCGCTCTGCAAGCCGTTTGAGGAAACCAGCAGCCGCATGCAGCGCTTCTTGGCATTTTTGAGGCACTCCGTCGCGGGGAAAATGCCCGGCGCGTAGGAATAATCCAGCGCCTTGTCATACGCCTCCAGCTTTGCCAATCGCTTTCCCTCCTTTGATTTTCAAACACATTCAACCATTTTGTCATTATAGCAGACTTGGCCGCCCGCATCAAGCAAAAGCGCGAAAAAAACGGCGCGGCGCGGGTTTGCGCCCCGGTTTCTCGTCCAATCCTCACGGTTTCCCTTCTTTATTATTGTTCAATCATTGACTGTTTTCTGTTTATACTTGTAAAAACATCGTTTTTCGCTTATAATGTCATGTTGAAAAAAGCTGCTTTACGCATACACGGTCTATATTTTCCCGCTTTTTCGCGCAATCCGGCTTGGATATTGGATACACGTCGCAATAGAAAGGACGTTTTCATGATGCCCGAAACCCTTCGCATCGGTCTGGATATCGGCTCGACCACCATCAAGTGCGTCGTGCTCGACGAAGCCGACAAGATTATTTATTCCTGTTATGAACGCCACCTCTCCCTGATCGCGCAGAAGACGCGCGAGCTGCTGACCCGCCTTGACAACGAGGTGGTGCACGGCGCGCCCGTCCGCCTGAGCATCTCCGGCTCGGCCGGCATGGGTCTGGCGCTCGGCTCGCACATCTCCTTCGTGCAGGAGGTCTACGCCACCAAGGTCGCGGCGGATATGCTCATGCCCGGCACGGACGTCATCATCGAGCTGGGCGGCGAGGACGCGAAAATTCTCTTCCTGCAGGGCACGCTCGAAGTGCGCATGAACGGCTCCTGCGCGGGCGGCACCGGCGCGTTCATCGACCAGATGGCCACGCTGCTGGGCGTGACCCCGACGGAGATGAACGAGGAGGCCAAAAAGGCGCAGCGCACCTACACCATCGCCTCGCGCTGCGGCGTGTTCGCCAAGACGGACGTGCAGCCCCTGCTCAATCAGGGCGCGGCGCGCGCGGACGTGGCGCGCTCCATCTTCATGGCTGTGGTCAACCAGACCATCGCCGGTCTGGCGCAGGGGCGGCCGATCGAGGGCAGCGTCGTCTACCTCGGCGGCCCGCTCACCTTTATGAGCGAGCTCCGCGCCTGCTTTGACGAGGCGCTGCACCTCACCGGCGTCTGCCCGGAAAATTCGCTGTACTTCGTCGCGCTCGGCGCGGCGCATCAGCCCTCCGAGCCGGTTCTGCTCGGCGAATGTCTGGAAGCCATCGAGGCGTTCCACAGCACGGAGAGCTACAACGCCCTGCCGCCGCTCTTCCGGGATGAGGACGAGCTGGCCGCCTTCCGCGCGCGCCATGCCAAGGCGCAGGTCAAGCGCCGCGATCCGGCGGCGTATGCCGGCGACGTGTATCTGGGCATCGACTCCGGCTCGACGACCATCAAATCCGTCGTCATCGCCCCCGACGGGGCGCTGCTGCTGACCCGCTACCAGAGCAACAGCGGCGATCCCGTGCCCCATGTGCGCAGCTTCCTGACCGACCTGCGCACCGAGCACCCGGATTGGGTGATCCGCGCGGGCGCGGTCACCGGCTACGGCGAGGATCTGATCCGAAGCGCGTTCGGCGTGGATTTCGGCCTGGTCGAAACTGTGGCGCACTTCACCGCCGCGCGCGCGTTCATGCCCAACGTCGATTTCATCATCGACATCGGCGGGCAGGATATCAAGTGCTTCAAGATTCACAACGGCGTGATCGACAACATCTTCCTCAACGAAGCCTGCTCCTCCGGCTGCGGCTCGTTTTTGCAAACGTTCGCCAGCGCACTGGGATACAAGATTGAGGATTTCGCCCAGTTGGGTCTGGCCGCGCGCAAGCCGGTCGATCTCGGCTCCCGCTGCACGGTGTTTATGAATTCCTCCGTCAAGCAGGCGCAGAAGGACGGCGCGGATGTGACCGATATCTCCGCCGGCCTGTCCATCTCGGTCGTCAAAAACGCGCTCTACAAGGTCATCCGCTGCTCCGGCCCGCAGGAGCTCGGGCAGCATATCGTTGTGCAGGGCGGCACGTTCCTCAACGACGCGGTGCTCCGCGCGTTTGAAAACGAACTGGGCGTGGACGTCGTCCGCCCGGATATCGCGGGGCTGATGGGCGCTTACGGTGCGGCGCTGCACGCCATGGCGCAGCGCGCGCTACACGCGGGCGAGAGCACCGTACTCAGCCTCGACGAGCTGAATGCCTTCACCCACAGCGTCAAGCAGGCGCGCTGCGGCCTGTGCGAAAACCACTGCCGCCTGACGATCAACGATTTCGGCGGCGGCCGCCGGTTCATCAGCGGCAACCGCTGTGACCGGCCGGTTTCCGGCGGCAGGCAGCAGAGCGGCCTGAATCTTTACGCCTACAAGCAGGAAAAGCTGCTGGCGCTCATCAACGACCGCCGGGAGAACGCGCCGCGCGGCACAATCGGCCTGCCGATGGGGCTCAACATGTATGAGCTTCTGCCCTTCTGGCACGCGCTGTTTACGGATCTGGGCTTTGACGTGGCCGTTTCCCCGTTCTCCAGCCGCAAGCTGTATATCGCCGGTCAGGCAACCATCCCGTCGGATACCGTCTGTTTCCCGGCCAAGCTGATGCACGGCCATGTCGATTATCTCATCGAGCAGGGCGTAAAGACCATCTTCTACCCCTGCATGAGCTACAACATGGACGAGCATCTGGGCGACAACCATTATAATTGCCCGGTCGTGGCGTATTATCCCGAGGTCATCGCCGCGAACATGCCCGCCGTGCGCCGGATTGATTTCATCCACGATTATGTGGGCATCGACCACCGCAAGGTGTTCCCGAAGAAGCTGACCGGCATTTTGCAGCAGCATTTCCCGGATATCACCGCCCGTGAGGTTCGCCATGCCTGCGACGCGGCCTACGCCGCCTACGACGCCTACATGAACGACGTTCGCGCAAAGGGCGAGGAGATGATCGAGCAGGCGCGCCGGGAAGGCCGCCGCATTATCGTGCTGGTCGGCCGCCCGTATCACGTCGATCCCGAAATCAACCACGGCATCGACAAGCTGATCGCGGGCTTCGGCGCGGCCGTCGTCACGGAGGATTCCCTCTCCTGGCACATGCAGAAGCAGGCGCAGGGCGTGCTCAACCAGTGGACGTATCACGCCCGGCTGTACGCCGCCGCGCGCTACATCACCACCCAGCGGGATATGAACCTCGTCCAGCTCGTCTCCTTCGGCTGCGGTGTGGACGCGATCACCACCGACGAGGTGCGCGAGATTCTGGAAGCCAAGGATAAGATTTACACCCAGATCAAGATCGACGAAATCACCAATCTGGGCGCGGTGCGCATCCGCCTGCGCTCGCTGTTCGCCGCCATCGACCAGCAGCAGGCGCTCGCCGCCCAAAACGAAAGGAAGGATTGACCCCCATGCCCAGCAATCACGTTGAATTTACCCGCGAGATGCGGGAGGCGGGCTACACCATCCTCGTGCCCAACATGCTGGAATTTCACTTTTCCCTGATCGTCAAGGTGCTCCGCCTCAACGGCTACAACGCCGAGCTGCTGACCAACAGCGGCCCGAACGTCATGGCCGAGGGCCTCAAATACGTGCACAACGACACCTGCGTGCCCGCGCTGCTGGTCATCGGCCAATTCCTCGACGCGCTGCACTCCGGCAAATACGACATCAACAAGGTCGCGCTGATCATCACCCAGACCGGCGGCGGCTGCCGCGCCAGCAACTACATCTATCTGCTGCGCAAGGCGCTCAAAAAGGCGGGGCTTGAGCAGGTGCCGGTCATCTCCGTCAACATGAGCGGCCTTGAAAGCGCCTCCGGCTTCAAGCTGACCCTGCCGCTGGTGCGCCAGATCGTCGCGTCGCTGGTCTACGGCGACTGCATCATGTGCGTCTCCAACCAGACGCGCCCCTACGAGCTGGAAAAGGGCACGACCGACGCGCTGATTGAAAAATGGAACGACGCGCTGATCGAGCAGTTCAACCGCGGGCAGGGGCTCTCCAACAAGGCCATGCGCCAAAACCTCGCCGCCATCGTCGATGATTTCGACGCCATCGAGCGCAGCCGCGAAACGAAAACGCGCGTCGGCGTGGTGGGCGAAATCTACGTCAAGTATTCCTCGCTGGGCAACAACGGCCTTGAAAAGTTCCTGCGCACGCAGGACTGCGAATACATGCTCCCCGGCATCATGGGCTTCGTGCTCTTCAAGATCGACAACCGCATCGAGGATCACCACCTCTACGGCGGCAGTCTGGTCAAGCTGCTCTTCTGCAAGGCGCTGATGAAGTTCTGCGAGCGCATGGAGACGACGCTGATCGAGGCCGTGGCCGCCCATCCGAACTTCGTGCCGCCGACGGCATTCCGGCACATCAAAACGCTGGTCAAGGGCGTGATCGGCTACGGCAGCAAGATGGGCGAAGGCTGGCTGCTGACGGCCGAAATGCTGGAGCTGGCCGAAAACGGCTATGAAAACATCATCTGCGCCCAGCCGTTCGGCTGTCTGCCCAACCACATCTGCGGCAAGGGCATGATCCGCCGCCTGACGCAGGTGCATCCGGGCATCAACATCGTGCCGATCGACTACGATCTTTCCGCCACGAAGGTCAATCAGGAAAACCGCATCCGCCTGATGCTCGCCGTCGCGCACGACGCGGACGCCAAGCGCCGCGAGCAGGAGCAGCTCATCGCGCAGGATGAGCGCGAGGGCGGCTGCACCGGCCGCTGCGAAGCCTGCAAGCAGCACATCGTCTGATACTAATTCTTGTTAAAATGGCTTAATCCGCGCACCATCTTTTTCGCTCTGACTTTGCCTCGTTCCGTTCAACGTACCTCCAGTACGCCTCACTTCACTTGGCTTCGTCAGAACAAAAAATCTGATGCGCTCTGTTAAGCATTTTAACTGCAAATTAGTATGAGCCGCGCTGACCGCAAAAGGCACGGCGCGCCCAAGGCGTAACGCAGAAAACTTTTTCGAATACGCAAACGCTCCCCCGACAAGGAACGGCGGCCTCAATGCGCCGCTTTCCCGTCAGGGGAGCGTGTTTTTTTATGATGGTCAGAACATCCCACATTCGCTTCGCGTCGGCCCCTCGCGGCCGGAGATGTAGTGCGCGACATATTCGCGGTTGATCTCGCGCAGTTCCTTTTCCCCGTCGATATACGCCTGATACATCTCGATAACGCCCGGCGCGCAGCCGTCGCAGGCCGCTTCAATCTGGCCGACGGATTCGCTGACGATCCGTTCGCGCTCCTCGCGGGTGGTATCCTTGATGAGATAGCTTTTCATGCTCGTTTCTCCCTTTCAGCGTCATCCGCTCACAGCAGCCCGAACAGCCGCAGCAGAAAAATCCACAGCGTCAGCGACACGGAGGAAAGCACCGTCGCCAACATGACCACGTTGCTGGTCAGTACGCCCCTGTGCCCCATGTTTTTGGCCATCACATAGCAGGAAACCGTCGTCGGCGAGCCGACCAAAATCAAAATCGCGATCATCGCGCTGCCGGTAAAGCCAAGCAGCGCCGCAATCGGCAGGAAGATTGCCGGGAGGATGAACAGCTTGATCGCCGTCGCCGCCAGCGCGGGCTTCATGCACTTGGCCGCCTCACTGCCGGAGAAGGACGCGCCGACCGCCAGCAGCGCAACCGGCGTCGCCGTGCCGCCGATGGTGCTGAGCGTCGAGGCAAGAATGCCCGGCAGCTTCACGCGCAGCAGCGAAAACGGCACGCCCAGCAGAATGCCGAGGATGATCGGGTTTTTCACCACGTTGACCAGCGCGCGCCTGACCGCCGCCGCGCCGTTTCGCTCGGGCGGAATCAGCCGCCCGTTTTCATCCGTATGCGGCGAAAATTGCAGAATCAGCAGCGCGTACACGTTGAAAAACGGCACGGCCGAAAGCACCATCATCGGCACCATGCCCGCGTTGCCATAGATGTTGGTATTCAGCGCCACGCCGAGAATCGCCGCGCTGGAACGCACCGCCGCCTGACTGAATTCGCCGACGAGCGCCTTGTCCTTCATCAGCCTGCTCGTCAGCGCCCATACGCCGAGGAAGACGATGGCCGTCACCGTAAAGCAGAAAAGGCAGAACATCGGGTCAAAATCGCTGTACACATCCATCTTCGCGATGGAGAGAAACAGGCTGACCGGCAGCGCGCACTTGAACACGTAATGATCCGCGGGCTTGCAAAAGGCCTCGTTCAGCACGCCGACGCGGCGCAGAAACCAGCCCAGCAGAATCACCAGAAACACCGGCATCGTCGTGTCGAGGGCAAAGACAAAGCTATCCATGGGGATTCCCTTCCTTCCGGGCTTCGGCGCTTGCCGCCTCGCAATGCACGGGAAAACGTTCCGCTCCAAAACCGCGTTTATTCTGTCATACTATAGCACAAAACAGGCGGACCGGCAACCCGTTTCCGAGTCGCTTCCGCCTGCTTTGGCTTATTTTAAGCTCTCCTCCAGCCGCGAAACCGCGTCGCGATAGATCGGCGTTTCTCGAAGGCCGGCAAGCGCCTCTTCCTCCCGCAGGCCGCGCAAAAGCATGGCGCGCCACGCCCGCGGCATTTGATTTTCCTGCGTTCGGGGCGAAATCGTCGGCGCAAACAGAATCGGGTTCGGCGTCATCGCCGGGCCGACCGCGACGTCCGACAGCCGTTTCAGGCAGCAAAGCGCCGCGTCCGTTTCGCCAAGCTTCAAATACTGCTCCATCATCAGCCCGTCGCTCATGCCGCCGCCCATGGAAAAGACCGCCTCCACCTGCCGGTAAATCTGCGCGATTTGCAATGCGTCGTGCGCGTCCGTCTGCACTTCCATCAGCAGGGTCAGCCTTTCGAGCGTCTGGGCGACGGCGCGATACAGCTGCTTCTGCACGACTTCCAGCGCTCGGTCGTCTTCGCCGCGCTTTTTCAAAAGCTGCACGCGCAGCAGGGTTGTGTCCTCCCTGCTTTCCGGCAATGCGTCCAGCCGCGCCTGCGCCGCGTCGAGCCGCCCCTCCGCCAAATCCATCGAAGCCAGCGCGCAGGACGCGCTTTCCCGCTCGGCGACGTTTTCAGACAGCGCCGCCTCTTCATACAGCGCGCGCCTCTTGTCGTGCCAAGCCGCTTTCGTTTCTTCGCTCTCATCCGGGAAGCTCATTTCCAGCACGCTGATCAGCGCCGCGCAGTTGAGCCGAAGCGCCGTATCGCCCGGATATTCCATCAGCAGGCGCGCCATGTCTTCCTGCGCTTCCCGCTGTCGGCCGTCGTGCACATGCCGCACAAACGTTTCCGAAAACGCCGTCAGTTGTTCGCGCGTCAGCCGCTGCTCAAAGGCCAAAAGCGCGTTGACGTTCGTGTGCAGGGCTCTGGCCAGCGGGCAGAGCAGCGTCACATCCGGGCAGGCCGCGCCCGTTTCCCACTTGCTGACCGCCGCTGCGCTCACGCCGAGCCGGTTTCCAAGGGTTTCCTGCGTCATGCCGCATGCGCGGCGCAGTTTGGCGATTCGCGCGCCGAGTTGGTCATCCATCCTCCCCGCCTCCTTGCAAGCATTATACCAAAGCCCCGCGTCTTCCGCAATGGAGGCGTTTTCAACCCGCGCGCCCGTTTGCTCAACCGCCGCTCATCATCCGTTTGAAATATCCTCGTGCGGCATGAATCCGCACATCCACCGGCCATCCGCCGTTTCGACCATCACATACGCCCATTCGTCATTGAGGCTGCCCAGATAGAAGATATCCGTTTCGGCCTTGACCGTGCACAGCTTCGCGCGGCTGACCAACGGATCATCCGTCAGGTAGGAATCCCGGTTGAACGCCACGGATTGATCCCCCGGCGCGACGCGGAAATTCAGCTCCGGCACGGTCGTTCCCTTCGGCAGGGCGCTTTGCTCGATCCAGCCAAAGCGGTAGTGGTCGCTGGAAATGCTGTATTGAATCAGAATCCAGCCGTCCTTCTGCCCATAGACCTCGATCCAGCCGTTCGTGCTGACCAAGCCCTTGCCGTTGCCGCTGCGCGCGTAGTTCGTCCCCGGGCCGGTGTAGACGGGGAATTTCTGCCCGCCGGTGAACTTGACCTTCTGGGACGTAAAATCGCCGGAGCGCAGGTTCGGCGCAGTCGTCAGCTTCTCCTTTGCGTCGTCAATCCACATCGGCAGCGTGTTGAACGACACATAGCGGATATCGCGCTGAACAGTGCCCTGCACCGCGCCGCAGTAAACGCAGTTCGACCAGTCGATAAAATCCAGCTTGTCATCCGAAACGCGAATCCCCCTGACTTCCGTTTTGCGGTATCTGCTCAGGCGGAACATGCCGTTCTCCCAGCGATACACCACCATTTTTTCATAGCTTTCGCCTGCATCATCCAATTGGGTCACAGAAAAATACAGGCCGTCGTCGTAAACCTGTCTGCCCGTGAAATTCCCGACCCAATCCGTTTCTTCCTCCCAGCCCGCCGTACCGACGCCAAACCACGCTTCTTCCTTTCCCTGCGGCACAGCGCCCGCGTTCTTGAGCCAGTATTTCATTTCGCCGTCCACTTTATGATAGCCGACGAGAATCCGCTCGCTTTTGCGATGCACCAGCGCGAAGCCGTAATCGCCCTTCGACGTGCCGCGCACCTCGCAGTAATCCTCAAATTCGTAATCCGGCCAGCGGCTCGCTACATGCTCGCGCACCTCCCGCGGCGGCTCGGTCGCAAAATACGGCGAATACTTTCCCGCAACACCAACCGACGCAATCAGCGTCATCATCAGCGCGCAAACCCACAAAACGACTCTTTTCATGTTTTTCCTCCATCATCCATGCGACATGCAGTTGGTCGGGACAAAGCCCCAATAGCATTGCCCGTCGATCTCCACAACGATCATTTCCCATTCCGCGCCCAGAAAAGCGAGGCTCCAAACCTTCCGCCCCGTCTTTAGATGCGCAATCGCCGCGCCGCTCCCCAGCGGGTCATCCGTCATCACGCAATCCTCCATAATCTCCTGCTGATACAGTTCGTTCTCCCAGAAATCGCTCATTTTCAGCCGTTCGACCTTCGTTCCCGCAGGCAGCGCGCTTTTTTCAATCCAGCCGATTCGGTAATGATTCCCGTCGATGTGGTATTGAATCAGCAGCCAGCCGTCGTATTGGCCGAACACCTGCACCCAGCCGTTCGTGCCGACCGCCGCCTTGCCGTTCCCCGCCCGCGGGTAATCCCTGCCGGGTCCCAGATAGACCTTGCGGCTGTGATTCGCTGAAAGCGGCACAACCTGCCCGAAAAGCGTGTCCCCGCGCGGGCTGAAAAAGCTGAATCCCGGCGGCACATCGCTGTTTTCCAGCGCTTCCTCCCGCGTTTTTGGCAGATTGCCGTAAGCCAGATAGCGCATATCGTTCAGCAGCTCGACCTTCGCATCGCCCTCGGCAAAATGGATCACGCCGTCCGTGTCCACCCGCGCGCCGTCATACGCCGCCAGCCTGAAACCGCCGACAAACTGTTTCCGGTCCTCCACCGTGCCCTTCGGCTCGTTCGGCATCGCCGCGTCCCATGCGTAGGTGATCGTCCGCAGGCCGCCGTTCCCATCCGCCGCCGAAATCGTGACGGATTCCCCATCCGTTTCCAGCCGCCCGCGTCCGCCCTGCGGCACGCCCTCCGCCGTCACAAACCAATCCGTCCAGCCGAATTCGCTGTCAAAGTAAACCTTCACCATTCGCCTTTGCTCCTGCTTAAACAGGATGAAGGCAAACGTCCGCCCCGCCGTCTCGACCTCGGCATAATCCTCAATCACCGCGCCCGAATATTCCCAATAGACGGCTTGCGCCCGCTCGTTGTCCAGCCCGAAGCCGCTGTCGTCGGCCAGCGCGCATCCCGCCGTCAGCAGAAGCGCCGCCAGTACGATTCCCCATCTTTTCATGTTCTTCCCCCTTCCCGCGCGCAAAAACGCCGCGTTTCCTTCTGTCTATAAGACGAGAGAACCGCGGCGTTTGTTTCAGTTTTTTTCCAAAAGAATCGTTTTTTTCACCGCGCACAGGCCGCCCTCGCTGCATATGCAAACGGAGCGCCCGCCCTGAGGGCGTCAGTTGCTCTCGTAGCCCAGCGTGCGCAGATCGTCCATGCGGTTGCGCCAATCCTCGCGAATCTTGACCCAGAGCTGGAGATTCACCTTCGTGCCCAGCAGATTCTCGATATCGCGCCGCGCCTCCGCGCCGATGGTGCGCAGCATCGCGCCCTGTTTGCCGATGATGATGCCCTTGTGGCTCGCGCGCTCGCAGTAGATCGTCGCGTGAATCTCGGTCAGGTTGTCGCTCAGCTTGTTGATCGCCATCATCTCCACGCCGATGCCGTGCGGCACCTCCTCGCGCAGATGCAGCAGCGCCTTTTCGCGGATGATCTCCGCGCAGATCTGGCGCTCGGGCTGATCGGTCATCATGTCGTCCGGGAAGTATTTCGGCCCTTCCGGCAGATAGGAGACGATCAGCTTTTTCAGCTCGTCCATGCCCTTGCCCGTGCGCGCGCTGATGGGCACAATCGCGTCGTAGCCCGCCTCGGCGAAGGACTGAATCGCCGCCATCAGCCGCGCTTCCTCGACGATATCGGTCTTGTTGAGCACCAGAATCTTCTTGACCTTGCGGGCGCTCATCTCCTCGACAATCGCGCGATCCTGCGGGCCGATTTCGTTTGCGTCCACCAGCACCAGCAGCACGTCGATGCCGTCCATCGCGTCCTGCACGCTCTTGACCATGTATTCGCCCAGGCGCGTGCGCGGCTTATGCAGACCCGGCGTATCGAGGAAGACGATCTGCCAGCCCTTGTCCGTCGCCACGCCCATGATGCGGTTGCGCGTCGTCTGCGGGCGGTTGGAGACGATGGCGACCTTTTCGCCGACCATCGCGTTCATCAGGGTGGATTTGCCGACGTTCGGGCGGCCGACAATCGCGGCAAAGCCCGAAAGAAATTTTGCGGTATTCTCGTTTTTCACTGTTCTAATTCCCTTTGTCTTTTTTTCTCCTTCCATCTGCCTTCGCCAGCCAGCCTTCGGCATTTCATCCGCCTGTTTGGTCACAGACAGCAGGAAATGCTCCTCAAAGAGGGAGGTCTTGCTCTATCCATCGAATGGAACGGAATCAAGGCTCCCTCCTTGAGGGAGCTGGCACGACGAAGTCGTGACTGAAGGAGTTTACTTTCCCAGAGACGACGGGCCAAAGCCGTGCGGCAGCAGCTCGCCAAGCGGCGCGCGCGCCACGTTGCCATCCCACGTGACCAGAACCTCCAGCTCCGGCGCAAACTCATAGAGCGACTGACGGCATGCGCCGCACGGATACGGCGCGGAACCGGCGGACGCAATCGCGATTTTTGTAAACCGGCGGCAGCCCTCGCTCACGGCCTTCACCAGCGCGGTGCGCTCGGCGCAGAGCGTATTGCCGTAGGCCGCGTTTTCGACGTTGCAGCCGGTGAAAACCCTTCCGTCCTCCGCCAGCAGCGCCGCGCCGACGGCATAGCCGGAATACGGCACATAGGCGTTTTTTCGCGCATCCAGCGCCAACTCAAGCAGCTTTTCATCCGTCATGTTCGTTACTCCTCTCTGGTCAGCCCGATGGATGCGAGCGCCTTTTCCTCCATCGCGCGCATCACAGGCTTCTCGGCCTCGGTCATGTGGTCGTAGCCCATCAGGTGAAACAGCCCGTGCGTCAGCAGATAGCCGCACTCGCGCTGCTCGCTGTGGCCGTATTCCGCCGCCTGCGCGCGCACGTGATCCATCGAAATCACGATATCGCCGATGGCGCAGGCGTCCGTGTCGGGGTCAAATTCCTCGCGCAGAAGCGCCTCGCACGCGCCCGCCGTCTTCCCCGCCGGGTAATTCACCGTCGGGAAGGAGAGCACGTCCGTCGCGGCGTCCTTGCCGCGCTGCTCGCGGTTGATCGTGCGGATTTCGTCGTCATCCGTCACGCGGATGAACACGGACAGCGGCAGCGTCACGCCCTCCGCCCGCTGCGCGGCCTGCGAACAGGTCTGCATCAGCGCGCGGGTCTGCGCGTCCAACAGCCCCTTTTCGTCTTCAAATTCGAGAATCATGGTTTTGCCTCCGTCTTCTGCTCCGCCTGCTTTTGTTCGCTGTGGTGCTGGGCGCGGCTCAAATCCACGCTGGGGTATTCGATGCGCTCGTGGAAAACGCCCTGCAGCACCGTTTCAAACGCCGAGCAGATTTTGCCGATGTCGCGGAAGGTCAGCGTACATTCGTCCAGCTGGCCGTCCTCCATTTTGCCGCGCACCAGCTTGCGAATCAGCGCGGAGATCTTCTCCTGCGTCGGGTCGGGCAGCGCGCGGACGGCGGCCTCCACCGTATCGCTGAGCATCAGGATCGCAGCTTCGGCGGTCTGCGGCTTCGGGCCGTCATAGCGAAAATCGCGGATATCGACGTTCTCCTCGCCCAGCATCTTCACCGCCTTGGCGTAAAAATACATGACGGGCGTATCGCCGTGGTGCTGGCGGATCATGTCGATGATCGGCTCGGGCAGGCGGTGCTTGCGCGCCAGCTCCACGCCGTCGCGGGTGTGCTCCGTCAAAATCGCGGTCGAAACGCGCGGGTCGGTCTTGTCGTGCGGGTTTTCGCCCATCTGGTTTTCCTTAAAATACATCGGGCGGATCAGCTTGCCGATATCGTGGTAATACGCGCCGACGCGGGCGAGCAGCGCGTTTGCGCCGACTGCCTCCGCCGCGGCCTCCGCCAGATTCGCGACCACCATCGAGTGGTGATAGGTGCCCGGCGTTTCGATCATCAGCCGCCGCAGGAGCGGTTGATTCGGGTTGGAAAGCTCGATCAGCTTGGAGGGCGTGACGAGGTTGAACGCCGTTTCCAGAATCGGCTGCAAACCGACGCAGAGCACGGCGGAAACCACCGCGCCGCCAATGGCGTAGGCCATATCCGACCACACGCCGCTCATGTCGCTGGACGTCAGCGCGCGGACGCAGACGAGGACGCCGAAATTCACCGCGCCGACCACGAGGCCGCTGACCACGACCATCACGCGGGTCGTGTTCTTGCGCATCATCCAGATGGCGACCAGCCCGCCCAGCGAACAGGTCAGCAGGACGCTCATCGTCTGCGACGTGACCAGCCCCGTGCCCTTCGCCGTCAGCAGGGTGATAATCAGCGTCAGCGCCATGTTGGTCACATACGCCGGGCGCGCGCCCAGCAGGTTGACCGCCAGCATCGCGCCCAGCGCGACGGGCATGGCGTTGATGTTCAGATATTCGCCCATCAGCAGGCACAGCAACACCGTCAGCACGCCCGCAATCAGCAGCACCAGCGCGCTCGGCCCCATGCTCAGCATCGGCTTTGCGAACAGATAGGCGTACAGATACGCGCTCGCCAGAATCAGCGCCAGCGTGATTGCCGTGCCGATGTAGAGCGGGTAATCGAAGCTGTTGCCCTCCAGCAGGCCGAGGGATTCCAGCACCGCGATCTGTTCGGCCGTCACCCGGTCGCCCTTGACCACGATGTTTTGATCCTGCTTGTAGACCGTCGGCTCCACCGCGTCGCAGGCCTTCTGCCGGTTTTCCTCCGTCGCCGCCTGGTCGATCAGCATGTTCGCCTTGAGGCTGGCGCGCAGCGTCGGAATCGCCACGTTATACCACAGATCCGTCCGCGTGTTGTAGGAGACGATCTGCTGAATGTTGTTGATCGCGTCGTTGATCTGCCCCTCGGTGATGGTGGAGACCAGCGTCGTGCGCGTGGCGGAGACCAGCGACTGATACAGGCTTTCAAAATCGCTCTCGCCGGTGTTCATCAGCGTGCGAAGCTGGTAATTGCTCAGCGACAGCCGCGTGACCAGCCCGGAGGCCTGCGCATAGTCCGCTTCGGTAAACGAACCGCCCTCGTCGCCCCATGCGTTTCGAATCTGCTCGCCCAGCTCGCGAACGGCGCGCAATTCGGAAAACACCGCGTCCATGTCGGAGAGCACGGTGTAAGAAACCGTGTCGTCTTTATAATAGACGGGGGAAACCGCGTCCGCCGCGGCCTGCCTGCGCCGCTCGGTCGTCAATTCATCGACGATATCCTTGCTGGCCGTGATCGTCTTGGGCGCAACGTCGCCCACGCTCAAATCGTATTGCTCCGGCGAAATCGCCAGCAGGCAGATCGCCAGCAGGATGAGGTAAGTCGCCGCCGCAAACAGCGCCTGCTGCACACGAAGGCTCAGGCTGTCAATCCATTTGCGGGCGCTCTTGCGCGTAACGTCCATCGCTCCATTCCTCCTTTGCGCGGGCGGCGTGCTCGTCATACGCGCGCACGATGGCCTGCACCAGCTCGTGGCGAACCACGTCGTGATGCGTCAGCCGCTGCACGCTGATGTCCTCCACGCCTTCAAGCACCTCGACCGCCTCGATCAGGCCGCTGCGCTTGCCGCGCGGCAGGTCGATCTGCGAGGGATCGCCCGTCACGACGATGCGCGAGCGGAAGCCCATGCGCGTCAAAAACATTTTCATCTGCTCGGTGGTGGTGTTCTGCGCCTCGTCGAGGATGATAAACGCATCGGAGAGCGTGCGGCCGCGCATGTACGCCAGTGGCGCAACCTCGATCACGCCACGCTCCTGCATGCGCTGGCAGGTCTCCGCGCCGAGCATGTCAAACATCGCGTCATACAGCGGCCTCAGGTAGGGATCGACCTTTTGGTTGAGGTCGCCGGGCAGGAAGCCCAGCTTTTCGCCCGCCTCCACCGCCGGACGGGTCAGCACAATGCGCTCGACCTCCTTGCTCTTGAGCGCTGCGACGGCCATCGCCATCGCCAGATAGGTCTTGCCCGTTCCCGCCGGGCCGACGCCGAAGGTCAGCGTATTGCGGCGAATCGCGCGCACGTATTCCCGCTGGCCGAGCGTCTTGCAGCGGATGGGGCGGCCGCGGAAGGTCGTCGCCACGATTTCGCCGTACAGGTTATCCAGTTGATCCAGCTCGCCCTTTTCCAGCAGGCTCACGGCGTACTGCACCACCGCCGTGTCCACGCGCTCGCCCTTTTCGGCCAGCGCGCAGAGCTTTTTCAGAATTTCGCGGGTGTTGTCCACATCCCGCTCTTCCTCGCCCTCCACCACGATATCGCCGCCGCGCAGGGCCACGCGCACCCGCATCAGTTTTTCCAGCAGGCGGATGTTTTCGTCCCCCGTGCCGAACACATTCTGCAAAGCCCCGGATCCCGAGGCCAATTTCTGTTCCTCTGCCAAAGAAGCAGTCCTCCCACGCCCCGAAGGGCTAATCTGCGCCGTGCCGCGCGCCGATGGGCGCTTCGAAAACGAGCACCACAGTCGCATACACGAACTCATCATCTATCATACTATAATCTACCCATTTGTCAAGGATTTCGACCCCGCTCGGGCAGTTTAATTTGGCAATTTTTTCCGCCGCGCCCTGCGCCTGACTGCGCGCGTCGCTGACGGTTCGGCTGCGCGGCACGCTGACCGTGCGCGCAAGCGTCTCCACGCGCCGCCAGACGGGCAGATACAGCCCGACAATCGGCTGAAGCTCCACGCTGACGTCCTGCCGGTCAAAATCCGGCGCATCCCGCACAAGGCGGCTGCCCTTCGGGCTTTCGATGCGCACGCGGCGGCGGATTTCCCCGGTTTCCACCGTGCCCGTCACGTTCAGCCGAACGCGCGCCTCTCCGCGCGCAAAGCAGCGCGCGATGATCTCCCCCTGCGCCCTGCACGCGCGCGTTTCGCCGCCGCCCGTCCGCTCCTGCCCGCTGATGAGCGTCTGCCCTTTGCGGACGGCCTGACCGGGCTTCACCCTCGGCGTGCCGCTCTCCGCGCTGATGCGCACGATAACGCCCTCCCGCGCCGCGACGATCTCCGCCCCCTGTCCGGCCACGCCTGCCCGTTCGCCCTCGCGCGCCCGCTGACAATCCACAACCAGCGTGCTGCCCTCGTATCGCGCGGCGACATGCGCCAGCCCCGGCACGGCCAAAGCCAGCGCATCGGCCAGATGATCCGTCGAAACCCGCCGTTTCAGCCACCCGACGCGCGCGTTTTCCGCTTCCAGACAGCGGCGCACCTCCGCGGCGTTTTCCCCCGCGCCGTCAATCTCCACCCGCCAGATCATTTCGGAGGACAGATAGACCCAAAAGATGCTGAGCAGCACGGAGAGCCCGAGCGTCCATCGCCTTTTTACGCCCCTTGCGAGCCTCAGCAGCCCGCCCGCCCGAATTTCCGCCATCTGCCAGCCGTATTTTTCGCAGAGCGCGGCCATCCTCTTTTTCTGCGCGGCCGGCACGACGACGCGCATGGTTCGCTCGTCCACCCGGCGGACGTTTTTCATCCGAACGCCGCAGGCTCCCGCCGCGCGGAGCAGGCGCTCCAGATTCAGCCCGGAAAGCTCCAAGGTCAGGTTCATGGCGCTCGCCCTCCCCCGGCGTAGGTCGCCGTCAGCACGTGCCCCTCGATGAGCGCCGCATCGACGGAGAGCGCCCGCAGCCGAAGCCCTTCGCCCTGCACGGTCAGCACCCCGCGCCCCGTCCGCAGGCGCACGCGGCTCTCCGTCATCTCGATCACGCCGTGCTGCCCCTCCACGAGCGCCGCGCTCTGCCCGCTGAGCGTCACGCGCGCGCAGTCGCTCGTCGCGTCCTCCGGCAGTCCGAGCGAAAGCGCAAAGCCTCTTTTCCGCATGCCATCCCCTCCCGCTGGGGAAAGGTATGTTATTTTCACGCAAAAAAGACGGGGCTGCCACGCTTGACAGCCTCGTCTAAAAAGCAGGATTCAGTGCGCCGTCCTCGCCGCGTTCTCCCGGCTGAGGGCGTACAGGTTGTCATACGGCACGACGCGCTTGATGGTCAGCGTCAGCTCGAAATACTGTTCGAGATTGGCCTGACAGCTCGCCAGATGCGCCATCATCCTGTCGTATGCTTCCTCTTTGCTCATTTCCTCGCGCGGCGCGGCGAGCAGGCGCATGTGATGTGGGTTGATAATCAGCAGCACGAACGCCATCTTCGGATCGCCGTTTTCGAAGATGTTTTTGAGCGCGTTTTCCAGCCGGTCGCGGCCGTACCGCCAGACCTCGGAGAGGAAATAATCGCCCTGCGGCAGCCGGAAGGAAGAGGTGACCACCGGGCGCGCCGCATCCAGCGCGTCGAGCTTGAGCGACTGCATGCGCTCGTCGATCTTCGTGCAGTCAAAGGCCGCGCCGCGCAGCAGATCGCAGAAGAACTCCCCTTGCAGCACCTTCGTGTAATCGTCCACCTGCTTGCTCTGCCGGCTCGCGTCCCGCGTGGAGAGCGCGCGGCGGGCGGTGCTGATCTCCCGGCGCAGATGCTCCTCGTCCCGCGCGGTTTCCATGCCGAGCATTTCCGGGCGACGAGAGAGATACGCAAAGAATTTCTTGCCCTCGCTCACGCTGAGCAGGGAGGAAATCGCGTCATAGCGGCGATGGCTGAGCAAATCAATGCCCTGCTGCGCGTTTTCCGCGACGTCGGGCTGCTCAAAGCCGAGGGTATTCCACTCGGCATAACGGCGATACAGCGAACGGATTTCCTCTTTATCGGAAACCAGCAGCAATTTGTACATGACGCCTCCAAAGGCAAAGCCAAAAATCGTTCTCAATTTGGGCACAACGTTCATATTATTATAGAATAAAAAATGAAACGTGACAAGGCCGCCGTTTCTTTTCCCCTAAAAAACAGAAGAATCACCCAAGAAAAGCGTCGTTTCTTGGGTGATTCTGTTTATGATTTCTGCGATATTCCGTTATTTTTCGAGGCCGAGGCGCTTAAAAACCTCGTCCACATGCTTGTAGTGGTAGGAAAGCTCGAAGCACTCGTCCAGCTCCGCGGGGCTGAGGTGGCTCGTGACCGTCTCATCCTGTTCGAGCATCTGGCGGAAGGGCTTCTGCTCCTGCCACGCGCGCATGGCGCAGCGCTGCACGCAGTCGTAGGCCGTCTCGCGCAGCATGCCCTTGTCGATCAGCGTCAGCAGCACGTGCTGAGAATTGGGCAGGCCGTAGGACATGCTCATCGAGCGGAGCATATTCTCCGGATAGACGAATAGGTCGCCCAGAATACGGGTCATCAGCACGAGCATGTAATCCAGCAGCTCGGTCGCGTCCGGCAGGATGATGCGCTCGACGGAAGAATGGCTGATGTCGCGCTCATGCCAGAGCGCCACGTCCTCCATCGCCGCCAGCGCGTAACCGCGCAGCACGCGGGAGAGGCCGCAGACCTTTTCGCAGTTGATCGGGTTGCGTTTGTGCGGCATGGCGGAAGAACCCTTCTGCCCCGCGCGGAACGGCTCCTCCACCTCGCGCAGCTCGGTCTTTTGCAGACCGCGCACTTCGGTGGCAAACTTTTCCAAGCTGCAGCCGGTGATGGCGATGACGCTCAGCAGCTCGGCGTAGCGGTCGCGCTGGAGCACCTGCGTGCTGATCGGCGACGGCTCCAGCCCCATCTGCTCGCAGACGTATTTTTCCACAAACGGATCGACGTTGGCATAGGTGCCGACCGCGCCGGAGATCTTGCCCACGCGGGTGATCTTGTGCGCGTGCTCCATGCGCTCAAGGTTGCGCTGCATCTCGGCATACCAGAGCGCGAATTTCAGCCCCAGCGTCGTCGGCTCGGCGTGAACGCCGTGGGTACGGCCCATGCACGGGGTCATCTTGTATTTGACCGCCTGATCGGCCAGCACGTCGATGAACCTGCGCATATCGGCCTCGATGATATCCAGCGCCTGAGAGACGATGCTGGAAAGCGCGGTATCCACCACGTCCGTGCTGGTCAGGCCGAAGTGCAGGTACTTCGATTCCTCGCCCAGGCTCTCGGCCACGCAGCGGGTGAACGCCACAACGTCGTGGCGGGTGGACTGCTCGATTTCC
>OLRV01001381.1_pt1 | contig 20710 bp, 28 predicted proteins | sample 1672421 | NCBI WGS metagenome assembly OLRV01 (sample SAMEA3136684, study PRJEB25190) | human gut metagenome | biome: human gut; feature: human-associated habitat; material: faeces | place: Austria | collected 2013
CTCAGAATTCGCAGACTTTTCAGCTTTTGATTCCATATCAGAACACCCGGTTTACGGCCCTCCGGGTCTAGCATGGCGGGAAGTTCTCGCCACAGCTGCTTTCCCATCTCATGCTGTTGCGGTTCATAGGTCACCTTTTCATTTTCCTTCGATGTTCTGCGCCAAAGAGTCATTTGCTCGCCAAACGCATTTTCGCTGTCCCAATAGTCTCCGCCCAACACCTCATACCCGACTACACCGGGCATTTCTTCTGAGCGTATCAGCAAAATGCGTCTGGATTGCAGGGTCAAAAGTTCTGCCTGATTTTTCGGCATCACAATCTCAACGCTCTGTTCCGTTCTGGCGTGCTCCCGCTCCCAGCAAGGCAGTTGCTTTTCCCGTAGAGCATCCTGCTCTGTCGAAAACGCCATATTCCGCAGCAGCGTTTCGTACAGATTTTTCCCCTTAACAGCCACAAACCCAATCTGCCCCAGCCAACCAACACCATGCCTTGGCTTATTGCCAGCCTTCGGGCGGCCGCCGCGTTCATCGTACCGTTCGTCATGCGCGTCGACTGGCTGTCGCTTGGCGCGGTGCAGTCCCTGCTCAAGACGGACACGCCGATTCCGACGAAGGACGCCATCCTCATCGACGTGAACGCCGTCGCCAATTTCCAGATCGCCTCGGAGTCCATCGTCATCGACGAAGATGGCCACCAAACCAAGGCGCTGGAGAACGCGGCCCGCAACTATCTCAATCAATCCAAGGAGCGCATGGAGAAGGACGTCACCCAGGTCCTGCTCGGCAAGCTCCGCGAGGTCATCGGCAAGACCGAGCTCAAGGAGCTCATGGAGAACCGCGACACGTTCGCCGCCACCGTCGCCGAATCGGCGCGTGTCGACATGGAGCGCCTTGGGCTGCAACTGACCACGTTCAACATCCAGGACTTCACCGACCGCCAACATGTCATCGACAACATGGGAGCCGAGATGGCCGCGGAGATCCAGCGCAACGCCAAGCTCGCGTCCATCAACGCCGAGCAGGACGTGGCCGTCCGTCAGAACCAGCTCGACCTGAAGCGCGCCGAGCTCCAGTCCATCGCGGACAAGGCCCAGGCGGAGGCCGACGCCGTGAAGGGCATTACCACCGCCGAGCAGTCCAAGACCCTCAAGGTCAAGGAGCAGGAGGCGGAGATCGCCGCCGCCGAGAAGAGGGCCACGCTCGAGCAGAGGAACGCCGACATCGAGGAGCAGAAGCTGAACGCGGCCGTGCGCAAGAAGGCCGATGCTGACCGTTACGCCGCTGAGCAGAAGGCCGATGCCGACCTGTACTCCACCCAGAAGCGGGCCGAGGCGGAGCGCTACCAGCGCGAGCAGGAGGCGCAGGCGACCCAGACCACCGCCGACGCGGACGCGCACGCCGTCAAGGTCAGGGGCGAGGCCGAGGGCGCCGCCGCCCAAGCGAAGGGCGTCGGCGAGGCCGAGGCCATCCGCGCACAGGGCGAGGCGTACAACACCATGTCCAACACGTACATCTTGGCTCAGCAGTACATCCAGGTGCTGCCCGACATGGTCCGCGCCGCCGCGGAGCCGCTGGGCAGGGTCGACCGTATCACCATGTACGGCGCGGGCAACGGCGCGAAGCTCGTCGGCGACACCGTCGACACGGTCTCCCAGATCAGCGAGGGGCTCTCGCAGTCGCTCGGCATCAACCTGAAGGCCCTGCTCAACAGCGCCGTCGCCGGGCACGCCGCGGGCGAGGCGGCCGCCAAGGCCGCGTCGCCGAAGTCCCAGACGCCCGCCGTAAGGACGGAAGAGCCGAAGCCGGACCTGCCCGGCCTGGGTGATTGGATGACGCCCAAGGCCGACTGACGGCCGGGCCGGATTGGCGCCCGCCTTCGGATTGCCGGAGGCGGGCGCCTCTCTTTCCCCGCGACGCATAAGCCCGGATATGACGAATTCATACGATGACGAAGACGGAACCATCCCACTGTCCGGACTCGACCGCGACCGGGTCTGGCGCGAATGGGGCATCGACCTGCAGGACACGACCCGCATGGCGGACGACCCGGAATGGGCGCAGGAGTGCCTCTGGCGCTGGCGCGGCGGCGAGTACATCCGCGGCCTCAGGCACCACCGCCCCGCGCCGGGCGACTTGGAACGCCTCGGGTCCATCGCCGCCGGCCATGGCGACCCGACGGGCAAAGAGCATCCCGACCCGCTGCCGGCCGGAACGGGAGGCGACCGGGCGTGGGAGTGCATCGACTGGAGCGAGCCGCCGCTGGTGCCGCCCCAGTATTTTCCGGGCGTGCGGGGGCGGCTCTGGGAGCGCCGCCGTCTGGCCCGTTTGAGGCGCTCCTGGCTGGACGACGGGGCCTACGGCTACGACGGCCCGCGCGAATGGCATCCGCGCATCGTCGGCCAGTACCTGCCGGACGAGGATGTGGCGGAGCGGGTCCACAGGGCCGTTCCCGCCATCGGCGTCGCCCTGCTCATCGGCGCCGGAGTGCTCATGGGGCGCATGCTGTCGTGAACATGTACGCCAAGGCCCGCCGGGGCGCCGGACTGACGCAGAGACAGGCCGCGCGGGCGCTCGGCCTGTCCGTCTCCCTGCTGGGGCGCTACGAGCGCGACGAGTCATGCCCGAATCGGCGGATGGTCGAGAGCATGGCGCTCCTGTACGGCGTGCCGGCCGGACGTCTGGGCGTCCCGCGCCCCCGTCCGGCCGGAATCGACCGCCATACCTGGCCGGGGGCCACGGGACGGCTCCATCCGTCCGACGGGCTGATGGCCGAATGGCTCGTCCTGTCCGGCGCGTGGGACACGTTCGGCGCGGACGAGTGCGCCGCCATGCTCGACGGGACGGGCGGCCGGTCCGTCGCCGCGTACGCCTATATGGGACGCATCCGGCTGGAATGCGCGACGCCGGCGAGAAGGCTGTCCCTCGCGGTGCCGGGAACGCACGCCAATGGAACATGGACGCCGAAAAGAAAGGAATCGAAATGACGGAGGAAAACGGAACGCTCAGGCTGCGCATGGTGGAGCCCCTGGATATGGACGAGGCGGCCCGGACGCTGGCGCGGGCCGGACTGCTGGTCCCGCTGACCGACTGGAGCGCCCGGAAGCGGCGATTCGACACGCACCCACGGGGGCTGGGCGTTCTGATGGCACTGCTCGTCCCCGTGGGTGTCGCCGGGTGTGCCTCGTCTCCGGGCACGTCGGTGTCGACGCCGGTCGCGGTGGGGGTCTGTGTGGCGGCCTTCGTCCTTGGAATCGCGCTGGAGGCCTGGATCGTAACCCATCATCCGCCGGTCCCGGAATCGCCCGCCCAGGTGCTCGCCGACGTCTTCGGCGTCGACGCCGCGCTCAGGGACGGCGCGCGTCCGTTCCATAGGGAGGGCTTCACCCGCCTGACGGTCCGGGACGGCGACGGCCTCGCCCAGGCCACGCTGTTCGTCCGCCACATCACGGACCCGGACGGCCATCGGACCGCGTGCGTCGCCCTGTTCGGCGCGGACGGACTGCCGGTCGAGCCGAGGGTGGACCGGTACTGACGCCTCCCTGGGACGCATGCCATTCTCCGGGCGGCTTCCCGCCGTCTGGAGAAGACAGTACGACCCGAAACGGGAGGAACATGATTTCGGACAACATCAGGGGGACGGCGGCCGTGGCCGCATTGGCGTCGCTCGCCGCGCTCGCATCGGCGGGCGTTGCGAGCGCGGCCGTCATCGGCACGCCGACCATCGTTGACGGGGACACCACATTCGTCAACGACGAGACCGTGGACCTGCTGGGCGGCGACTTGGGGGAGGCGGCGAACTTCGGCCTCGTCGGCTTCAAGTCGATCCGCCTGAACGCCCACACGAACAGCAACATCGCCACCGCGCACGCCTACGTCGGCGCCGCGTTCGGCAACCACGCTGCCGGCGTGGACGAGCCGGAGGTCAGCTATCTGGGCAAGGTCGACGGCGGCATCAACGTGAGCCTGCCCGCCGACTCCAGGATCGTCTTCGGCGCATCCACCAGCATCGGCCAGACCGACAATGGCAACAGCTGGACGGTGAATGGCAACAAGCTGGAGATGCAGACCAGTGGAAGCCTGCCGAAGTCCGAGCGCGTGCTCAGGGACTCCAAGACGACCGAATACCTCGATTTGAAGGCCATGGAGAAGTCCATGACGGCGCTGTCCGCCAAGTGGGCCAAGGCCGCGCCGGCGAACGCGTCGTACGACTTCTCCGACATGAACCGCCGCCATATCACGGCGGACGGCGACGAGGCTCATCTCGACATCGACGCGGCGGAATTGCAGGGCAACCGCGTCACCGCCACGTTGGGCGATAAGACCCGTCTCGTCGTGGACGTCGACGCCAAGGGCGCCGACACCGTCACCCTGCCCCAGTTGGATGTGGATGGCATCAACCATGCCGAATACGCCCACTGGACGGATAAGGGGGTCATCTACAATCTGACCGACTCCAAGTCGGAGGACGGCCAGTACCATGGCCGCGTCGGCACGGCGGGCGCCACCTCCTCCGTCATCCTCGCGCCCGAGGCCGATGTGGATGCGTCCCAGAACATCGAGGGCCAGATCATCGCCAGGAACGTGACCATCGGCGGCGAATTCCACCGCAACAGCGTGAACGTCCCCATCACCCGCCATGTGGAGGTGAGATTGGACGGCCAGGACAAGACCGAGACCACGCCGTTCGTCGTGCCCCAGCCCGCCAGGGAGCACTACCGTTTCATCGTCTGGACCACCAATCCGGACGGAACCGGCGACTCCTACAAGCCGGGCGACACCGTGTCCGACGTTGCGAAGGGCACCACCCTGTACCCGCAGTGGGAGGCGAGGCATGTGCTCCACTACGATACGAACGGCGGTGACGGCGAATACGGGGACTCCGACCTGCCGACCGACGTGACCGATACGGTTCCGGTCCGCGAGGGCTACGAGTTCGACGGCTGGACCATCGGCGGCGTCAAGTTCGATTCCGGCGAATCCGTCGAGGATAACGGCTCCGACGTGACCGTGATCGCACAATGGACCCCGGTCAAGCAGGACGTGACTCCGACGAAGCCGGACACTCCGAAGAACGATACGGACAAGCCATCCGACACCGACGTTCCGTCCAAAGATGATTCCGGCAAGACCGACAATGGGTCCGACGATTCCGGCAAGACGGACACGGACAAGCCGTCGAAGGATGATTCCGGCAAGACCGATACGGATAAACCGTCCGGCACCGATACTCCATCAAAGGATGACGGCAAGGACGACAATGGCTCCGACGATTCCGGCAAGACGGACACGGACAAGCCATCCGACACCAACACGCCGAAGGATCAAACGAACGCCATGCCCAAGGCCGAATCCCCGAAGGACGGGCTCGCCTCCACCGGCGTCGCAGTGGCGGTCGTTGCGGTGGCCGTGGTGGCGCTCGCCGCGGGGGCCATCGCGCTCGCCATCCTCGGCAAGCGCAAGTAGGCGCCATTCCACACGGAAGGCCCCGCCACGTCCGATAACGGATGCGACGGGGCCTTCCGTCTTTCGGCTGGGACGCATGCCGGTCTTCGGAAGGAAAGGAGCCGACATGGATTTCGGACTGAATAGATGGAACCCGTACGAGCTGACCGCGCCGGACGGCTGGGAGGCCGATCTGGACGCGGGCGGCATGGAGGACGAATGGATGTGCCGGTGCGGCGCGCTCGGGGCGTACGGCGTGGGGGACCGCGACGGACTGGCCATCGCGCGTCTCGACTGGCGCTGGGTGGCGCGCGGACGGCTGGGCGGCCCCATCCATGCGGAGCTGCGCGTTTATCTTCTCGGCGACGAGGATGGGCGTTTCGACCTGCGGCTGACTGAAGGGGAGCGGGCCGCCCTCGACGCGGACATCCGCGACTGGCTCGTGGGGGACGGCGTGCTTGACGCGTCCGGCAACGTCATCGGGGGCGACTGGCTGTGAGTCGGGGGCGTCACAGGCGCCGGCCGGACCTGTGGGGTTCCGCCGACGCGGCGCTGACCGACCTGATGCTGTTGTCGGCCGCCGCCTGCCCGTTCTCGCCCGTGTTCCTCGCGGGCGCGGCCGTCTGCGGCGTGCTGGCGGCCGTCTGCGGGTCCGTCTCCCTCAGGCGCCTGCGCCGCCAGGCGGAGTAGCTGACGCCATGCTCGGCCTTGAACCTGGCCTGCCAGCGGCGGGCGGCCTCGCGGCGCTCCTCGCGGTGCGAGGCCGCGTACGCCTTGTCATACCGGCGCATCTCCTCCTTGTTCGCCTCGCGCCAGGCTTTGTTGCGCCGATCGATGTGCTCCTTGTTCGCCTGGTAATAGGCCGCGTCGGCCGCCTTGCGTCTGGCGCGGCGCTCGTCCTCGACCAGGTGCAGGCGTTCGGGATGCGGTTCGCGGGCTTGGACGACCAGACCCCAGTCGACGTCATCGGATAAAGGCTTCATGCCCGGCCGTATGCGTCGCGGTCGGGACGCATGGAACGGAGCGAAGGAACGGAAAGGAGCCGATGATGGCTGAGAATATCGAATGGGGCGCATGCCCCGTATGCGGAGGCCGGGTGGCCGGAAAGATCGACAGTTGGAGAAGCGGCGACCGGTTGCATGTCGATCAGCCATGCGACGAGCCTCCCGTCTGCGGGAACGGCTGCCCCCTTGAGGACTTCGCGCCCCGCATCTCCTTCGTCGTCAAATGCGGTGACGGGGAGCCTGCCAAGGAGGTCATGAAAAAAGCCGTCGAGCGGGAATGGTCCCGCATGCTCGGCAAGGTCGCGCATGTGGACCCGTGCGTCTGCGGCGGCACGCCGGTTCTGGAGCTGGGAGAGGAGCGTAGGCTCGAGTGCCCGGACTGCGGAAGGATGGTATGGGTGGCCCGTCCTCTGACGGAGGCCGTCGGGGCCTGGAACGACCGTATGACCGACCTGCGGAAGCAGGACGCCAGACGCGCGGCCGCGGGACTTCTCACCAAAGGCATTGGTCTAGGCGTCGCATCCGCCCCGCATCCCCTGTCGAGGGAGGAGCTTGCCGCCTGCGGCAGCGAAAGGCTGCTGGCGGTCTGGGATGAGGACGGACGTTACCGTGAGCGCGAGGTGGCGCGGCCGCTCCCGCACATCGACCATGCCGCATTGTTCGATCTGACGGGCGCCCGCGTCCATCACTGGGTGCTGGCGGACGGCGCCATCGTCACCAGCCCGGACGGATGGACGGAGCCCGAACACGGGGAGTCGTCGCAGACTGTCCGGACATTGACGGGACATCACCTCGTGATTCCGAATTCCGCCGTCCTGTATGTGGCCGACTGATTTCCAGCGTGTCCGGGACGCATGGGGCGTTTGAACACAAAGGGAGGCAAAATCATGAGAATCACGGACGGAACGGAGACGATGGAGGTCTCCGTGAGGGAATACGGAGACCATTCCGACAGGGAAATCACCGACCAAACACTGCCTTCGCTGGTCGAATGGGCGGAAACCCCCGGCATCGTGGAAAACGTGCGACGGACGGCACAACGTCTGGTGGAGCTTTTTGCGGACGACGGAAAGAACGCCAGCAAGGTCATTGGCTGCATCCCCGATGAGACGAAGCTGGGTCTTGGCATCCGCCTGTACGCACCCGACATCCGGGACGATGGACGCGGTCTGCCGGACGACATCAGGCTGACGCGATACATGCGCGTCGGCAGGCCGAGTCCGGGCGTCGTCGTGGAAACCGAGCTTTACCGCTTGGGGAACGTTCTTCGCGGCCGTGACCTGAGTGGGCTTGACCTGCGATACCTCGACTTCTCCGGCGTTGACCTTTGCGACGTAGACATGTCGGGGGCTGATTTGAGGGGTTCGCTAATCGACTCAGGCACCCCTCTAGGCCACACCGTTTTCCGCGACGCCGACATGCGGCGTATGAGTTTTCTAGGGAAGCTGGAACCGAAGTGTCCCGTCTATCTGGAGAACGCCGACCTGCGCGAAGCCGACTTCAGCCATGCCAAGGTAAGCTGGTTCCAATTCAACGGGGCAGACATGTCGGACGCGATACTACGAAACGCCGTCTTCGAATGCACGAACATGGAGCGCATGAACCTTGCCGGAGCCGATTTGACCGGAACCAACATGGGAGGCGTCGACCTGCGGAAGGCGAATCTGACCGGCGCGACGATGGACAAGGCATTCCTGAACAAGACGGTGATGTCCGACTCGACAGTAAGCGGAGCGAGCGTGCAGAGTCTCCGTTCCCGTAATAGCAATGTCCGTCGAGTGGATTTCGGTCAAGCCTACGGGGCGGGGAGCATGTTCTTCGAGAACACGAAGACAAAGGGGAGCACTCTTCCCGGAGGGTTCGTCAACCATTATCGTGACAACAGTCTCATAGCCCAAGGGAACGGCTGGAAGCTGAACTACCGTCGAGGCGCTCTTACCTACGCGCTTACCTTCGACTGGCGCGACGGATGCCCCGAACCCCGCACGCTTGCCTACAATCCGAAATGGGCGGACATAGGCAACCGTAACAGGATTGAGGAAATCCGCTTCGTGCCGGGTTCCAAGGCACCGGAGGACATGAGCGTCTTCTTCGAGGATATGTGGGCCTTGCGCCGGGTGGACTTCACGAATCTGGACATGTCGAAGACAGTCAGTCTGGCGTGGATGTTCAACAATGCGGGGGACGGGGATGTTGAAATCGTCAACTTGAAGGCTCCGAACGCGAGGGACTGCGAGCGTCTGTTCCGACTTGGCCCCGACGTGACGAGCCTGAAGGTGCCCGGATTGGATGTGAGCGGCGCGGAGGTGGCCCGCGAGATGTTCGCTTCGCCGCATCGGATTGCCGAACTGGACCTGTCGGAACTGCGGCTGCCGCGAGCCAAGGACATCAACCGCATGTTCATGTACTGCGAGCGGCTTCGCAGGCTGGACATCTCCAATCTGGAGCTTCCCCCCGACGTAGAGATGGACAACAGGGGGCCGGCCATGTTCTCCACCTGCGTCTCCCTTGAGCACGTGGACATGCCGGTGAGGGGTGCGCTGGCCGACCGGTACGGGGGGATGATGGAACGGTTCAACGCGGGCGACCGCGCCGTGTTGAAAGCAAGGGCGTATCCGCGAGTCACCATACTCGCCCTGTAGAGGCGCTCATGGGACGCATGGCTCCGGTATCAAACGAAAGGAGCCGTTATGACCACCCCGCACTACATCGAAAATTCCGCCGACGCCATACGTTTCGTGCGAGACCGACCGTGGTATCCGCTGGACGAGAGCCATGTGTATGAGGTCCCCGTCTCCGCTCTGGGAACGATATGCATGGCCTGCTGGGCGACGCTGGAGGATACGCGATTCGCCGGGAACGTCATCGACGACGAGACGCTGCGCGGCCGCTACTTCGAGCTGTGCAACCGCGAGGATGACGAGGCCGTACAGAAGGAGTGGGGCCGGTTCAGTGACGACCTGTGGGCTTATGTGGACGGCATGGGCCTGGAACGTCAGGCCACATGGTTCATCGAGCTGAACGACCCCATCACCATCAAGGGGCACTACTGGGTGCATGACGGCGTGGAGTATCTGGATGCCGCGCACACCCTGCCGAGATTCGAGGACTGAGGAATCATGAAAGACTTGGAGAAGGCCCTCGGCAAGTGCTGTGACGGGTTCGCCGCATTGGCCGACGCACTGCCGTACACGCGCCTCGACAAGGACGGCACGGCGATCATCGGATTGAGGGAGCTGTGCGCGGACGGGAAGAAACCAGGGCTCTTTCTCAAGTGGGAGCTTCGGGACTGGGATTCCGAGGCGGACGCATGCTATTACGGTGCTGCCGACGGCCAGTGGCAACGTCATGGCTGGAAGATGGATGACATGGTCGAAAAGCTGCAGGGCGAGGATGCCGCGGATGTCTTCTCCAGTGTGAAGGAACTGGAGCTGCTGCTTCACATGGCCGAATACTTCGACATGCGCGTCGAATGGGTTGAAAGGCTGGACTGAATCATGCGATACGACATCAGGCATTTCCGCCGCCCCGTCTGCGCCTTTCCGGGCTGCGGGAACGAATACGACGGGGACGAGGCCGAGTGGTGGTCGGACCCGTACTGGGCCCTCGACCAGGCGTGGGAGGACGACTGGCTGGTGCTGGACGGCCGGCACGACGAGCCGGTCTGCTTCTGCCCGGAGCATCTGCTCCACGGCGGGGACGACAGGCCGGTGTGCTACGACCCGGAGAAGCGTGTTCCGGCCACGCCGGAGCTGAGGGCGTTCTACGACGACTTGGACGCCGTGGACTTCATGCCGTTGCCGAAGCCCGGATGCGAGCCCCAAGTGCTGCACGCCCTGCTCCATTCGGGGCTCGTCACGGCCGACCATCCCTTCCTGCTTCCCATCTGCGAGTATCCGCATTGCGGCGCCGTGTTCGCCGACGGGCCGTTCAGCGCCATGTGGTACCCGGACGAGGACGCGGCCGAGACGGCGGTGCATGACTTGCGACGCTGGGCGATGTTCAAGGGCGACGACGGCGAATGCCACGCCTTCTGCCCGCTCCACGTCCTGCACGACGGGGACGGCAGGCCGGTGCCGGTCGGGCGCACGGTATTGCCGCCCGCGCTGGCGGAGCGCCGCACCGACCCGCGGCTGCCGGCCGTGAGGCCCTCCTGCGCCGACGACGTACTGGACGTACTAAGAAAAGGATAAGCCCATGACATACACGGACAACAAAGGCCGGACGCTGGATGTCACGGTCTGGGATGGCAGTGACGTGACGGAGGACGTGCTGGGCGCGCCCCGCACGGGCGCGGACCTCGACCTGCTGGTCGAGACGGCGAAAAACTACGCCTACGGCCGCGGCGGCTTCGACCTCCCGCAGGCCGAGGTGAGGGCCGACTGGACCCTGACGTCCCCGGATGCGGGCGCGATATGCGGGCAGGCCTGGAGCTCCGACATGTACGACTACTGTACGGAATGCGGCGTCCTGCTCAATGAGGACTGCGAAAGCGCGGTCCCGGGCTGGTGCGTCTGGTGCGCAGGGGAGGAATAGCCGTGGACGCGGACGAATACACGGCGCTCGGCGGCCGGCTCGACATGGCGCAGATCGACGGCTGGTACGAACGTTTCGAGGACATCGAGATCGACCCGACGTTCCTGTGCCTCACCGACCTGTACGCGGCAGCCGCGCCGCTCGTCCCCGCCGATTGGACGGTCGTCGACCTGGGCGGCTACGTGGGCGTGCAGGCGGGGCTGTTCGCCGGCCGTTACGTGGATGTCGACTGTTATGACCTGTGCGGGGGAGCCGACTACACACCGCCCCGGCGTTACTGGGCGGGCAACGCGGTCCACGTCGTCTCGGACATCGCGTCATGGCTGGGCGCGAACCCTAGGCTTCCGCGCCGCACGCTCCTGCTCATGTCCGGCGTGCCACGGTACGAGCGGTTCATGGACGGACTGCGGGCGCGCGGGGGCGATTGGGCCGTCTGGTATCCGGGGCAACCCGCCGAAGGGCATGGCCCCTTGGGCTCCGCCATCGCCGCCGTGAGGCGGGACGCATGACGGCGGGCATGGAAATCGATTGCGCGGACGAATACATCGACGGACAGATCGAGGCCGCGGAGAGCCTGCTGCCCGACTCCGGCTTCAATCCGGACGACCCGGACACATGCGCCCTGCTGTCCATCGCACATTCGTTGCCGGCCTTGGCTGCGGAGGGGAGGATAAGAAGCTGACGCCATGTCCCGCACCTACAGAGACCGCCCCCGCCGGCTTGTCAAGGAGGACGCCAGGCGCGCGGGATTCGTCACCCATCTGCGGCCGTACGGGCCGCTTCCATGCGACCGCGTCGAGGTGGCCGCATACGCGCATTCAATCAAGAGCCGACGGCATATTCCGCTCCGACATCGGGACGACGTGAACGACGATTACGGCTCCACCCGCGTCAAGGCCGCGCTGGCCCGCGCAGGCCGCGATTACGGACCCGACTGGGACGATTGGCGCGTCTATCAGCGGCATCGGCGCTGGTTCGGCTGAGCCCGTTCCGGGACGCATGGCTCCGGTGGAACCGAAAAAAGGAATAGGAGCCGATCATGGAAGACATCAATCTGTACGATTTGGCATTCGCATTCACCCGGCGTCCGGAGGTCACGGACGCGAACGTCGCCACCGGCATGTGCCCGGACGACACCGTGCTGGTGGAGCTCGCCGGCGGACAGGTGGCCGTGTTCAATGTGCAGGACGAGTATCCGGCCGTCATACTGGGCACGCTGTACGCGGACGCCGACGGCATCAGGGAACATGACCCGCTGGAGTCCATCCACCACGACTTCGAGGGCGAGGGCGATTACGGCGACGGCGTGGATGACCTCATCGCCCAGTGCGCCGAGGCTCTGGGGAGATGAACACCATGAATGCCGACACCATACGTTTCGTGCGAGACCGACCGTGGTATCCGCTGGACGAGACCCACGTGTACGAGATTCCCGTGACGAGGCTGGCAGCGATATGCGTGGACTGCTGGTTGACGCTGGCAGACGCGCGATTCTCCGGCGACGTTCTCCCCGGCGAGAGACTGCGTGAACGCTACTTCGGCCTGATCGACCGCGACGACACCACACCGAAGGAATGGGACAAATTCATGGACGCCCTGTGGAACGTCGTGGACGCCATGGACTTGGGGCAACAGGCCGACTGGTTCGTGGAGCTGAACGACCCTGTGACCATCAAAGGCTATTACTGGTTGCACGACGGCGTCGAATACCTGGACGCCGCGCACACCATGCCGAGGGACGAGCGATGAACGGACTGGAGCTTTGCGACCGGCTGAGGCCGCTCCGTGACGCGGCCGCCGACAACGCCTACATGCTGGGCGACGAACGCGAGCGCGGGATGTATGACGGCTACGGCGCGGTCATGCGCCGGTGCCTCGAACTGCCCGAAGCGGACGTGGAGGACTGGATATACGGCTTCACCCACGCCATCTGGGAGTCGGGGGATGCGGACACGGAGTACGCGCGGGGCCGCGGTATCGCGATGGATTGCGTCCTCTGGTCCCTGGGTCCGACCGGGCGCGAACTGCGCGAGGCCATCGAAGAACGCCTGGGAGGGGAATAAGGGCATGGAAGTCATCAAGTGGATTTTCGTCGTGGCCGCATTGGCGGGCATGGCGCTCGCATTGGTCGAACTGGCGACGGAGAAACCCGATGCCGCCACCGATTCCGACCGGTTGCCGGATGGCTTGGCGGGCACCTGGGAGCGGAGGACCCCGGACGGCCGGATGGAGGCGACGATCGCCGACGGCGCCATCGAGGTCGTCCGGGTGTCCGGGGACTCGCGGGAGGTCCGCTGGAGGGGCGTCTACGAGGCGAAGGGCCGGAAATGGGTGGTCCGCGAGGCTCCGGAGGTCTCGGAGGAGTCCCATACATGGGTCGACGACACGACGCAGATCATCCTCAGCTCCATGCCGTGAGGACTTCCCGAGCGTGGGACGCATGACAGGCGAACGGAAAGGAGCCGGAGATGGAACACAACGACATCGACTTCCGAAAGGCCGTAAGGCTGATAGAGGAGGCCAGGGACAGGCTTGACGAGGCGTCGGAGATACTGGGCGCCTTCAATACCGGCGACATGAGCGGTAGGAACACCATCGCGGACAAGGCCTGGTCCATTGACCGGAACATCGCCGACATAAGGGCCATCGCCAAGCATATGGGGGCGGAGATGACGGACAGACTCATCGCCATCGACTTGGACAACACGTTCGCGGACTACACCACCGCATTCGCCGACTGCCTGGCCCAGATGGGCCGGCCCGTCAGGGGCGGCGACCCGACAACCTACGACTTCGGCTGCGACGGCTGGTTCGGGGAGGGCAACGGCGACGTGTTCCCCGAATTCCATTCACGGGCCGTCATGCTCGGCCTGTATCTGCGTGAGCGCCCGTACCCGCACGCGAGGCGCGCCGTCGATACGCTGACGTTCGACCATCCGGCATGGCATGTGGCGTTCGTCACCAGCCGCCGCGACGACGGAGACGACACGGCCCGCTGGATGCTCGGGCTCGGCATCGACATGAGCCTCGAATTCGACTACGCCAACCAATGCCTCGACCACATGGACCCGACCGGCATGGAATTGGGCCGGGCCGTCTCCGAACGCGCCCGCTCCGGCCGCTGGAGCATGGGGCTGCTGTCCGAGCCCAACGGCGTCGGCTGGTGCCATCTGCCCGACAAGGAGAGCCTTGAGGCCGACCTGTACATCGAGGACGACCCGGCCATGCTCGACCGGCTCATGGATCTGGGGCTCCCGGTGCTCGTCAGGAGGCATGCCTACAACACGGCGCAGTGCGAACGGGCCATGCGGTCGGACGTGCGGGGCGCCGTGTTCGACGATTGGACGCAGGTGCCCGGACTTGCGGAACGGTTGATCGGAGGCTCCCATTGAGCGGACGATACTCACTGCCGGACGGCATCGGCGTTCCCTACTACGTGCCCATATCGGACACAGAGTCGGACCTGCACATCCAAGTGGGCGACCGGTTCTACGGATTCGTCCGCGAGTCCCGACTGTTCGACGGACGATGCGAGTACACGCCGCTCGCCCCGGTCGGCGGGTATTACGAGCCGGTGGACGATACGCGATATCCGACCCTCCCGGAGGCGTTGGCCGCGTTGGCCGACCATCTCGGGGACGAGGACCTGAAACATCGATTGAAGGGGGAGTTGGCATGACCGACACCAAATGCTACATCTGCGGGCACGCTCTGGAGGAGCATGCGCCCTACGTGGTCTGGCACACCGGCTGGGACGGATGCGAGGAATGCGACCGCGACTACGAGAGGGGCGTCAGCCTATGCCCCGTGTGCATCGACGCACTGGGGTACATGGGCATGACGTTGGGTGGGAACACGTATCTGCCCGACCTGCCGTTTGGGGAAGTCGGGAATTGGGCATATGACACGCTTTGGCATGCCGTCTGGATGCCAGATGACATGACCATAGGCGAGGCCGAATGCGCCCGCGACTACCTCGACCGCGAGGGGCGGAAGGATCTCGACCCCGCGTGGGATAGCCTGCCGTTGCGATGGTGGGACACGCCCGAGGAGTTCAAGGCGTCGGAATATGCCGAACCGTTCCTGCGCCGTTTCGGATTGGACGAAGGCGACTTGGACCGGCTGGCAAAAGCATGTCTGGAGCACGGCGACGTACTGGACGATTGGCATACCGTCACCGACGCCCGCAAGGTCGGGGAACGGCTTCGGAAAGGCTAGGACACATGGACTACATCGAACGTCGGACCAAGCGGCTTGAGGCCGACTACCGGCATTGTCTGCGCGACCTGGTTTGACGAGAGTGCGCCCGCCTTCAGGCGGGTGGTGAATCGTCGTGATGTTTGTTTGCCGGTCGGCTTGGCAGACTGTTTTCAATGTGGGGAGAATGGTTCATGACACAGATTGGTTCCTGTGAAGGAGGTGTGGTCGTATGTCGTTGAGTGTGGAAGCGTTGGCGCTTCGGAACAAGAAGATCAAGGAATCAGGCAAGGCCACGCGGAAGCGTCGTAAGACGCAGGTGTGCCGTGCGTTCACTTGCAAAGTTGATTATCGCAAGTTGAAGTCCGAGCAGAGGAAGGCGTTGTCGGAGTTGTTTCGTGATGCGAAGCATCTGTACAATGATTGCGTCACCTCCGACAGTGTCTTCACCTATGTGCCGTCGCGTGAAGTGACCGTGCGCATGAAGGACGGGAGCACGGAGCCTCGCACGTTGGACCGTATCGGCGCGCAGATGATGCAGGGCGTCGTCCAGCAGACCAAGGACAATATGCGGGCCCTCGCAGCGTTGAAGAAGAAAGGGTATGAGGTCGGCGCATTGAAGCCGGTCAAATCCTTCGACAGCATTCCCCTGAAACAGCCGGGGCGAACCTATAGGCTGCGCGGCAACTACATTCGCATCAACCGTATCCCCGGTCTCATGCGCTTGACCGGAATGAAGCAACTCGACGGTTGGGAGATAGGCCCCGCGAAACTATTACGCAAAGCCAGCGGCTATTACGTGGCCTTCTCCTGCTTCAAAGACAAGACCGCATATGAGAAGGAACAACCCTACACGCCTGCGCCCGTCAACCCTATCGGCGGAGTCGACGCCGGATTGAAGGATGAGATCGTTGAATCCGACGGCACCAAAACCACCCGCCGTTACCCGGATTCAAGGAAAGCCCGGTATTGGGCGCGACGCATGAGCAAACGCGACAAATCCAGCCGCGGCTGGTGGAAAGCGAACCGCGCCTACCGTATGGAACATGAACGGCTCGCCGCACGACGCAAACATGCCGCCATCGAGGAATCGCAGCGTCTCACCCGCAAATACGCCACCTTGGTCATCCAGAACGAACAGATCCGCACATGGAACAAGAACAAGGGATACGCGCGGGGCGGTAGGAAAATCCATGCGGGCATCCTCGGACGCCTCTACGCCAACCTCAAGCAACAGCAGAACGTCATCATCCTGGACAAATGGCAGCCCACCACCTCCTGGTGCCGTAACTGCGGCAGGCGCACACCCTGCCCCGTCAACCTACGCACCTACACCTGCGCCTACTGCGGTGTCAGGGAGGACCGTGACCAGCATGCCGCATTGAACATGACCGTGCTCAGGCTCGCTCCGCTCTCTCATACGGACTTGAGAAAGGCAAGGGACATTCCCCATCGGCCCCTATCAAGGTAACGGAATCACATTCCGCTGACCCTCCAACCACAAAACCAAACAACAACCAGAAACGACATGTACGAAGAACCCCCGGTGAACCGGGGTTCGGTAGCGGTGCCAACAACACCCCGCCGGACGTAAGACCAAAAGGCATCCAATCGGACGCCCTACGGCAGTCGGGCGAAACCCGAGAAGCCTCCGCTTTTAAGCGGAGCGTAGTTCACGAGGAGTAAGGAGGAGACGGATGGACGACATCGAACAGACCACGGTCATCGATCCCGCCCGGGTGGGACGCATGGCCTCGAGCAGGGCGGACGGGCGGAGCACGACCTTATACGGCCGGCACCGCAAGGGCGCCGGAAAGCCACGCAAGGCGAGGCCGGAACGTCCGGTGGAGCCGTTCATGGCGGCTCTTATGACGGCGCTCGCCGCGCTGTGGCTGGCGGGCATGCTGGCGGCCGTCTGGCTCATGCCCATGTCGGCGCCGGCCCCATGGGCGCGGGAGGCCGCCTCGGCCGTCTGCGCGGCCGCGGCCGTCCTATCCACGGTCCCGGCATGGACGTACCTGGCCTGATACGGAAGGGAGAGGCGTCATGGCCTATAACGATTACGGCGCGTTCGTCCGGAGGAACGGCGAACGCATGGAGAGCCACGAGGACGCCGTGCTGGAACGGCTCGACGGAGGCTCGGGCGGCCAGGCGGTCTATGACCATCTGGCACAAGGTTCCGGCGGCGACCTGTACCATGCCGTGCTCGGCGACGGGGAATGGCGTCTGGGGGTGTACAAGACGACGTTCCCGTACCTTTGGCATTATGGGGACGGCCGGTGGTACATGGCCGACCTGCTTTCGTACGCGGTGGGGAAGCCGCGTTTCGCCTGCGAGGACGAACGCTACGAGCGCATGACCGGCGACAGGGTCACGCGCCCCGTCGACCTGTTCGATTGGGTCCGTGGCCTGCCGGAGGACGGGCTGGAGTTCGCAGTGCCGGGCGGCCCGACCGTCACCATCAAACGCGGACGCGACGCGCGCTGGCATGGCCCCACCATCCACGTCTCCATGACGGAGGCGGACGGCACGCGGTGGGACGCCGAGGCGGGCGACCGCTACGGCGCCGGGTTCGAGGACGAGGCGGAACGGCGCGGACGCGAGGTGCGCGCCATCGTCGGATACCTCGGGGAGGTCGGTCCGATGGGCTGGAGGAGGGTCGCCCGATGCCCGCGGTGCGGCGCGAAGCCCGCCGTCGGACGGCCTTGGACCGACCTGTTCGGGCGCTGCTCCATCGCCATCCGCTGCCCGGAGTGCGGTCTGCGGCTGGGGCTCCGGCTTTTGGAGGAGGTGGATTACGCCCCGTACCTCCACTCCATCGACCCCAAGGCCACCGCATGGGCGGCGGCGAATCTGACGCAGCTGGTGGTGTCGATGTGGAACCGGCAGGCCAATGACGCCAAGGCCATGCGCGGCATCCTGTCCGGACGGGAAAGAAGCTTCTGGCTGACGGTCGACGGCCTGTCCGCGGGCAGTATGACATGGCGCGTGTAAGCGCCGGGACGCATGGGTCGGAGCATGGAAATCGAAGAGATCAACGAACCGACCCGCAACTGGACAGTCGACGAGTTCGCCGACTTCCTGCACTACCGCCTCCAGCACGGCGACCGTGAGTCCATACGCAGCTGGTGGCGCAGCACAAGCCTTCTACGCAAACTGGAGGCGGCCGGACTGGCCGAATCCGACGGCGGCGAGGTGGCGCTGACGCCAGTCGGCGCCGAACTGAAGCGGGCGCTGTACCTGTTGGAGGAGTCGGACGGGCTGGCCGGCGCGCGGCTGAATCTGCGCATCCACCGTCTGGAGGACCGGCACGCCGCCCCGCTCGGCGCGGGCACGCTGATGCTTCTGGTGGCCGGCAGGTCGGGCAGGGCACGCGTCGACGCCGCCCGCATGCTTCTGGAGGACGTGGATGGCGGCAGGGCGTACGCCGACCGGCTGGCGAAATGCTGGGACCCGAAGGTGCGCATCCTCGCCGCGCCCTACGCCGACCCGCACCTGTTTCTAGGGGAGACCGATCCCGACATCATCCGCGCCGTCATCAAAAGCGGCCACGCCGACGACGTGTGTCGCGAGCGGTGGACGGCGTCGGCGTGGCCGTTCGAGATCCGCCTCGCGGCCGGCGCGCTCGTCACGGACGAAGGAGAAGCCGACCGCATGCTCGCCACGATGACGGGACACGAGCGCATCCGCTTCCTCGTCGAGTATCCGCGCCTCGCCGTCGGCCAACGCGCCGTGGACGCGTGCCGCGCGGATGACGACCACGCATCGTTGCTCGAAACCGATATGACCCGCGTGCCCGACGAATACCTGCGGGAGGCATTGGAGTCCGACAGGCACTGGGGCATCAAGCTCCGCGTCGACGACTACAGAAAGGCCCTGCGCGAGACCCTGAGGCTGGAGCGGCTGTTCACCGGTCCCGACAGCCAGGTGTTGGCCGAGGTCCGTGAACAGGTGGAGGCCGAAATCGCAGAGGAGGAGGAATGATGGGCGTCGACGCATTGGAGGAGCTGGTCGGCTGGCCGAACAACGGGAACACGTTCCTAGCGTCCGGCCCCGACGGCATGCGTCTGGCCGTGGCACCCGCCGACGTGGGCGGGGAGATTGGCATGATGGCCGCGTTCGACTGGGCGTACGCCCGGTACGGGGCGGCGTTCGCCGGTTCGGCCGAGCCGGTCTGGCGTCTGCGTCGCTGGCACGGATGCCGCACCACGGGCTTCGCCGACTGGATCGGCGACGCGGAAAAATTCTTCGGAGTGCGGTCGGTCATCCTGCTCGACGGTCGCGGGCACATCGTGGATGAAATCCGATTGGGGTACGGGACGCATAACGAACCCCAAGGAAAAACAGCCTGAAGGAGGCACTACCACATGGTTCAACTTGTCATCGCATTCATCATCCTCATCGCGGCCGCCGTTCTGGCAGGTCAGGTGTCCAGAGTGAAACCCCGGAGCCTCGACCACGGCCAGGCGTCCGAATCGGACCGGCAACAGGCCGCCAAGAGCATCCGCGGCCTGTCCTCCGCCATCGCCCTAGGCGGCGTGGGCATCGCCGTGGCCATCGCCGCCACGGCGTGCGTGTACTCCCTGGACGTGGGCGAGGTCGCGGTCGTCCGCAATCTCGGCGGCTCCGTGTCCGGCTCGCAGTCGGAGGCGGGCTTCCACGCGAAGGCCCCATGGCAGAGCGCCGTCAAATACGACACGCGCAACAATCTCATCAACTTCTATGGCGACACCGACTATGAGACGACCGGCGGCAGCGAGGTCGGCAAGCAGGTGTCCATCAACGACAAGTCCGGCGCGAGCGCGAACATCGACATCCAGGCCAACTACTCGCTGCGCCCCGACGCGGCCGTGAGCCTGTACCGCGACTACGGCTCGCAGGAGAACTTCGTGTCCAAGTACATCTCCAACGACCTGCGTTCCGTGACGCGCGAGGTCGCCGGAAAGTACGACACGATCACCATGCTGACCGACCGCGGCTCGTTCACCCGCGGCGTGCAGAAGGCCCTGTCCCAAAAGTGGAAGGGCATGGGCCTGACCGTCGAGCAGGTCAGCGTGCAGGACGTGCGCTATCCGAAGGAGATCACCAGCGCGTACGCCGCCGCGCAGGCCGCCGAGGTGCAGAAGCACAAGGCGTCCAACGAGCAGGAGACGGCGAAGGTCGAGGCGGAGACGAAGCGCATCAAGGCCCAGGGCGAGGCGGACGCGAACGACATCCTCAATTCGTCCCTGTCCGAGAACGTGCTCCGGCAGAAGTACATCGACGCGCTGTCCAACGCGAAGAACCTGACCGTGGTGCCGGACGGCTCCGTGCCGATGGTGCAGACAAAGTGACGCGACGCATAGCGCCCAATGCCCCCGCCCGGACCCGGGCGGCCACCGGCGCCCGGCGCGGATGGCGTGCGACGCGCCTGGTCCCAGCCGCGGGACGATAAAAGAGTCCACGCCGCAAGGCGTGGGAGCGGCATTGTCGAAGTCATCCCGGTGTGACTGGTAAAGGGCCGGAGGCGGCGGCGCGTAGCCCGCGGGCGC
>OLRV01001382.1_pt1 | contig 20706 bp, 19 predicted proteins | sample 1672421 | NCBI WGS metagenome assembly OLRV01 (sample SAMEA3136684, study PRJEB25190) | human gut metagenome | biome: human gut; feature: human-associated habitat; material: faeces | place: Austria | collected 2013
GATTGCGGCGACCCTTGATGCGAATGGTAAACATAGCGATTGTGTTTTAAAATTTGCAACTCAAAATTCGCTATGTTTTGGGTGGAAAAATCTCGTGATTTTTTGGTCAAGATAAAACAAAAATGGTGACTCCCGGGGGCCTACGTTTTTGTTTTATGCGAAATTCTCGATAATTGACAAAGCATTCATTATGAGTACATTGTAAAAACGACTCGATTTGAATAAAAAGAGGCGGTCCTTTCGGAACCGCCTTTTTTATTTAATAACCTCCTGATTTCATGTAGGCCAATATATAGTCTCGCCCCAAAACCGCTCAAAAATCTCGTTACATTTCACCGTGCATAATTGGTATGGAATAGTATCCACAAATGCGTGCCGGATGGAGGCCGACAATCTCCGCCAAGGCCATCTCGGTATAGTCCGCTTTAAGCATTTCAACGATGAATGTTCCGCGTGCTCCGGCCCATATTGGTTGCTCATCGCAGCCGATAAGTTTCTGCACTTTTCGGAAAGTATCGGATGCTCTTTCGTAGATGCGCTTCACCCTGCCGGTCTGCTTGGCCTCGGTGTTATGCTTATAAGTGAATATGGGCAAGAGATAATTTCCGACGGTCATCCCCTTGTATTTTTCAACGATGGCCTTCGCTCTTGGAATAAATGGAATAATAGCATTTTTCGGAGCCTTCTCCCTCGTGTAACAGAGCGCGTCTCCTTTCACACAATCATGAGTCAGATAAGCTATATCTATGCAGCTCATACCTCCGGTATAATAGCAAAATAGTAGCAGGTCAATGTGTAGCCGTTCTTTCCTGTCGAACTGGCTGCGGTCAATGTTCTCGATCTGGCGCATCACCTCCGATGGAATCACTTTTGCCGCAAATTCGGGCTGCCTAAGTTCATCGCGGACGCAATCGAAGACGCTCGTATTGATGCTCGGCACGCCGATTCTGTCAGCAGCCAAGTAGAACACGCTACGAAGTTTGCGGAGATGAGTGGACACTCCTCCTTCCTGTTGCTTGAGGAACGCGACATATGCCAATAGAAACTTCTCTCCGAGCTCGCTAAACGAATAGGTGTCGAACAGTCGTTTGTACCTGGCCTTCGTGAATTTATCCAGACTGTTATGCAACTGGCGATAAGGCTTGGCTGATTCGGAGCCGGATCGTTTAGCGCCATTCTTGTTGATTTCGTGATTTTCGTGTTGTTCGATAAACGCATCGATGACTTGTGAGACGGTAAGGACATTTTTCATCATAACTGGTTTTTAATGGTGTTTAGTTGTGTCTGATGAAGAATAGGGCGTCCCAAATAAGGATGTTTGAAAAATCGAGAAAAAAACAAAAAAATATCGGGTCTGATTATGTCTCTATGCTGAACCGGGTATTACTCAGCGTTTGGGCCAGTTTATCCATCTCATTACTTACAGTCTTATCGACGATCCGGGCGTATATTTGGGTGGTGCTGATCTTGGTGTGTCCGAGCATTTTGCTGATGGATTCGATGGAGACTCCGTTGGCATAAGTAACCGTCGTTGCGAACGTGTGCCGCGCCAAGTGCGAGGTTACGTTCTTCTCGATTCCGCAGATTGAGGCAATCTCCTTCAAATAGAGATTATATTTGGCGTTACTCATAACAGGCAGAAGAAAGTCACCGTCCCGTTTCAGTTCGTACTTTTTCAGTATGGATAGTGGGATGTCAAGAAGTTTTACTTTCGACAGAGTGCCTGTTTTGATACGATGAGTTTCAATCCAGATAGAACCGTCGTCATCGGTGACGATATTTTTGTCAGTGAGGGCGGCAGTCGTGGAATAGTCATAGCCGGTGAAGCAGCAGAACAGAAAAATGTCTCGGACTTTTTCGAGCCGCTTGTTATCCGGTTTATAGTCGATGATGCTTTCCAGTTCTGATTTCGTTAGGTAGCCGCGGTCTTTCTTCACCTTTTTGAGTTTATGGTCGCAGAATGGATCTTTGGGCATCTGGCCGTTCTTGAAACACATGGTCGTGATACGCTTGAAAATCCGCATCAGTTTCTCGGACGAGTTGGTGTCGAGACTATACTCGATCTTCAGATAAGCCTCGAAGTCCATCACGAAATTGCGGTCCACCTGGCAGAGCAGGATGTCGTTCTTACGCATCTTGACTTTCAGGAATTCCTTGAGCCGGCGATAGGTCAGATCGTACTTATTAAAGGTGGATTGAGCGAGGTCGATGCCGATCAGTTTCTCCTGTCTGTCGTTGAACTCCTCGAAGACTGCCAGCAGCGTATTACTCTTGATATTCGTGCCCAGGAACGCATCTCGCACCATTGAAGCCGTCACTACCTCGTTAGCCTCCGAAAGGCTGTGATAATGCATGATCATCTGCCCCTTGATGCTGTCGAGGTAGCGGTTGAGCTGGAGCGCTTCTTTGGTCTGGCCCTTGCCCCGGCCAGATTTCGGGTCCCAAATGGCTGAAGACACCTCAGACTTGAGGCTGAACTTTACTTTCTCGCCGTCGATAGTGATTCGTGCGCAGAGCGGCACCTTGCCATTTTTCTCTAATTCCCACCTCGCGAGAAAGAGGATTCTGAACGTACTTTTCATAACTGTTTACCTGTCATTAAGATTAGGTAAACCGTTGGAAAACAGTTTGAAAAAAGCGAAAGTGTCCCACCTTTTTTCTCAAAGTGTCCCACTTTTAGGTTCATGTCGAACCGGTGGGACACTTCTGAGACGCCAAAGTGTCCGGAAATGGCTTTTCGATGTCCGTCGATGTCTTGGGAGAAGGCATGAAAAAACCCACTGAAACATCGTTTCAAAGGGTTTGGCTTGATTTTGTCCGTTGTTGACTTTGGACTCGGAGCGGAAAACGAGACTCGAACTCGCGACCCCAACCTTGGCAAGGTTGCGCTCTACCAACTGAGCTATTTCCGCAATCAGCAAATAATCAGCAGTTTACGAGCATTAAAATAGCCATTCCACCCCTCGATGGAGACCCAATGGAGAGTATTTCCACCTCCTGCAAGTGAATAAAATCGTGTTATAAGTTTCTAATTGTCATTGCGTTAAGCTATCGACTATCCATAGCCCAATGTGGAGTGCATTCCCATAAGTGCATAATCTTTTAATTGTGAATGAATTAAGTTAATTGTAAGAGACTAACCGACCCCAACCTCGGTTCAGAAAAAAAGAGGAAATTTCTTTCCTCTCCCCTGCTCTCTCCTTTTAAGAGAGTGTATGTTGCTTTTGTATCTATATGAACTGCTCTAAATATTTCTCTTTGAATCCAGCCAGCGGGAATTTGAATACACCCTGTTTGCCATCCGTTGTCGTATAATCAAATATGACCGTATCACTCTTTATATGGGCATCAAAGAGATTAAGGGTGTGGTTGGACTTGGGAAATGTTATAAGATTAGATAACGGAAGTACAAAAATGCCTGCCTTTCAATCTTGCGGGTCTAACTGAAAGGAGAAACCTGTTATATCCTGCCCTCGTTTGCAGAATCGAATCGCCATATCCTTTTCAGGGTCGATGTCGAGTTCAAAATAATAAGTGAATTTCAATGGTGTAGGTTCTGCTGTTTTGCGTCCTACGAATAGACAGACATTGCATTCCCGTGCGTAAGTTACGGCTTTGGCAACATAGGAGTACTGAATATCATCGACAGTCTCCGTCTTTGTCTCTCATTCAATTTTTGGTGTTTTTCTTTTCATTTTAGCTAAAATTTATATTGTGATTAAATCTTTGATTATGATGTAAATATAGTGAAAATTTATGAAATATGCAAGTAAAATAGAAAGGACAAACTTGTGTGGAGGGTCTAAATGTTAACCCTTTTGCACAAGTCTGTCCCTCTGACTATTTTGTTTAGTAAATCAATTCATAAGACCAAGCACCACCGTCTATTCTTGCAACAGTGCCATCGTTATTTAATGTGTAGACGCCAAGATCATCGCTATCCGATTCTGATCCCCAAACGACATCAACCTTATCAGGTAATTTAGCACTTTGCCTGCCACAGAATCCGAGCAAATCAAGTGGATAAACATCAACAGGAACATAGCCCGAAAAATAAAGTAGGTCAATATTAATGGGTGTAGCTGTTTTAGAATAAGAGATTTTGGCCGTCTCTATTTCGGTATCATCTTCATTGTAATCCTTTGCAGTATATTCTACAAGGTTTCCGTCTCTCCATGTACATTCGCTCACACGTATCCGAGATTCATTATAACTATAACGTTTTTCAACACGTTGCAAATAACCGTTTTTATCATATTCAAGTTTATAATAAATTGCTCCGTCCTTTTCATCATTATCCTCTGTAACTTCTGTTACATAACCATATGAATTCAATTTACATGTATAATTTATATCGCTACCTTTTACAGTTAACGAATTTCCATTGTAGGTAAATTCATAAGAATCATTTCTCAAACCGTCTACTTTTTTAACCCGATTCTCGGAATCATAGGTTATAGTGGTTGTCCATGATTCGTCCCATTCAGCACGAAAGACTATCTGTTTAACCCATTTTTCGGGAGTAGGCGCTTTCCCGCCATTGTCATCATCATCGGAACAAGCCGAGAAAGAAACTGCCGCAAACATAGCGGCCACAATAAGAAACAACTTTTTCATAGTTGCAATAAGTTTAGGTTGTCGCTCTTGCACCTATGCGACGATTAATTTTTGGATCTAATGAAACAGAAAGCGTGGTGCCGAAAACTTATTTTAGTTGAACAGGTCGTAGGAAACCTTATAGCATAAATAAGCAACAGCCCCACGCCTATACCCACGAATGGATATGACGCGGCAAGATGTCTGCCTATTCCCCGCTATAATCGAATTTCCTACGTTCGTTCAACGAGAACAAGCAACACTTTCCGTGTTTGTCGTATGTCCCACAAAGATAGACAAGACAAACTAAAAAGCAAAACATCTTTCCGATTTCTCGGAACTGTTGCAGATTGAATTGTAAACTCTTTGGAGTTAATTCAGCGATTAGTTATCTTTGAAATATAATTATAAGAGCGAATAATGTCTTGTAAATATGATTTTAAATCGGACTTAAAAACTGCAATCTTGGATGAAGCATTTCATTTAGGGATAAAAATATCATCTTCAAAATCATTATATGATATTCTCATTGATTATTTAACGATATATCATAAACTTATTCCCAGTAAACCGCGTGATGTTTTTGTTTGCCCTCAATTAAAGGCGGATTTATCAACGCACCCCAAAGCAAAAGAAATAAGAACTATAATTGAGATTGCAAAAAGAGGGGGTAATCTTAACCCGTTTCAAAGTAAACGCCTTTTACAGACAAATTTCCACGATCATATGATTACGGAATGGAATATTTATCATTTTCATCTATCATTAGAACAGGACAAAAAAACAAAATTTGTAAAACAAGTAAATTCTTTACTGTTTGCATATATAGATAATAATAGTATTGCTTTCTTGGGAGTAGAAACACATAAAGATGGGATATTTGGCGATACAAAATGGTGGACTTTACTCCATGATAATTTTCCTCAATTAATCGAAAAATATAAAAATGATGCAAGGGATGTTTATCCACCTTTATCTGCATCAGACAGACAGCAACTTTGGGATAAAGGATATACAACACTTATGGTGAAAGTTAAAGATTGTGTATATTATAGCCCAAACATCGGACGTACCACAAGTGGCCATAACATGGTGGTTATTCGACAAGCTATGTCTATTTTGGATTGGATAGATTCCATTTCAGAGCAACTTGACAAATATTATGATGCAGTATGCAATGCTTTAAAGGTAGAGAGTGCTGTTGCACAATATAAAGTCATTATTTATGGAGAAGATTTAATATTGGCGGAGATGTCAAGTTTACAACAGGTTCTTAAATTTAACGAAGTATTTGATTTGTCAAAATTGAGGTAAAAGGTTTCGACTTTACGCCTGTATAAACTCTGTAATTATAAGTTGCAGATAGTTCAGATATTTAATTATCGACTTTACGCCTACATAAAAATAGAAATTAGGGACTGCAAAATCTTCTCGAACTTGCAACATCCCTAATCTCTGTAATTTACAGTTTTGCTATGTCGATATGCAGGCCGAGTTTTACGCTCCTGCAATCTCCTGTATTGCGGCGTCCATGTAAACAGCCTGTCCGCTGGATTGACGTCCCCACCAATGGCAACCGAGTGCGTCGATTATGACCTCACCCTGCTGTTTGAGTTCCTGTGCCAAGTAAGGCGATACCAGCCACCACTCGAAAACCTCCCCGTCCGTATCGACAAAGGGATACATGTATTCCTCGTCGATTTTACCTGCACGGATCAATTCCTCGACCACCTCGTTCTGTCCATAAAACACATGCAAATCTGCAATGCGTTTTGCCCTTGTTTCTCTGTCCATATTTTTAGGTTTTACATTCAATAAGGGGGAGGGGCTTTAGTAGGGAGTATTCGATTAAATTCAATATATTTGCATATGATTTAACCTATTACTAATATGGAAACGAATTATATTATTATCAATTTTTGTGTGTCAATTCTGGCAGGACTAGGTGCGGGTGCAGGGCTATTCTATATTCTAGGAGAACAATGGATAAAAAATAAATTTACAAAGAGCATTGAAACCTACAAAGCAGAACTTGATAGAAAAAATCGAGAAATACAGTCTTCGCTAGATTTGCAACTAGATCGAATGAGAATCCGATTTGGAGAATTACATAAAGAGCGTATCAATGTGATTAGGAAACTGTATCTTATGATTAATCATTTGAATACAAGTGTTGCATATTTAGCTCTACCTGATGAACTATTACTAGCAAAAAAAATAGATGCCAATGAGCTAATTACTAAAATTCAGTTAAATCATCATACGATTGTTCAATATTTATCAGATAATCAAATATATTTACCTCAATCTCTGGTTGATCGAATAGCAGGGATGGGATATACACTTAATTCGGTTGCAAAATATTTCCAGCAACATGGAAAAAATGCGTCCAAAGAACATATTATCGAAATGAATGAGAAATCGATAAGACCACTATTGAACGCATTGCGAGATGAATTCCGAGAAGTTTTGGGCGTTGAAAAGAAATGATTTCAGTATATTCTCACTTTATAGTTTATTTGTACTTTCACAGTCTCTTTTCCTAATCATCCTATCCCTAATAATGGTCATGCAGGCCGTTGTCTTGCCGTTTATCTTGGGTGTGGTAGTCTTTACCTCGTATCATTTATTGAGGTCTGCGGCCTTTGCTGTCTGCTTTATCCCCAAATCATCGTAAATGCGTTGCAGTTCTGCTTTAACCTTACTTTTGGTAATAGGCGTCTGCTTGGTAAAGGTCGTGTTTACCATCTTCACGATTTTATACTCGGTAGGTGCTGGCTGGCGTTTCATCAGCTCCCGTTTAATATTGCCTACATGGTATTTCAATGCCTGCACCTTGTCCGTTCCCAACTCGTCGTAAGCCTGCTTCACCAACGGATATTTAACAGCTATTTGAGCGCATAAGTCCTCGTGGCTCTCCAATGAAAAGAATGGCTTGGTCGTTTTCAGACGGTGGTATTCATCGAACAGGTCTTTGAATGTAACCCGTGCGTTGGCCTTGTTCTCTATCTTCTCCATAATCTCGCTGAACGTGTGGCGGGTTATCGTGTAGCCATTCCTCTTTAATTCATCTGTAAGGTTTATATAGGTTCTGTAAATATGCCTGCATATCTTGAAATTCACAATATCCATATTAGCGAGGTTCTTATCCACAATAAGGCGGTTATCTTCTATCCTTACATATTGTTCGTTGATATATTTGATTTTCGATAAGGTCTTTTCTCGTGCCGTATCGCTCAACTTGTTTATCTCGTCAGCATAGCTTACCGCCTCTGCAAGCACTTTCTTTGTCGATGCCACGAATTCATCGAGGGTAACATCACGGCTGTACTTGGTCGTAGAATAGACGTGTATAATCTCGCCCTTGTATTTGGAATCCCGTAACCGTCCGCAAATCTGTGTGAACAAGGTCGAAATATCCAACAGCGTGTGGGATTTGTTGCCGTCGCTGACGATGAATGTAACGCCGTTCTCGTCGTAAATATCGCACCCCTCAAAGCAGGTCGAGGTGTAAAAGTTTATCTTCTTCACGGGGTCGGACGGCTGACCGATGGGATAATCCTTGCCTAATTTGCGTTGGTTGTTCTCTCCATTGTCCCCGCTAACTGAACAGACCACTTTAACCTGTTCGGGAGTAAGTTTTGCAAGGTCGATTACTTTTGTAGTAAACTCCACGCTGTTGACGAAGATATGCAGGTTATGGGGTAAGCCTTTATCCAACACCTTGCGGCACTCCTTAACGATATAGTGGGCAGGTTTGGAGGTCTGACGGGAACGGATGTTGACCTCTTGCAGATGCGGTCAGTTGATTTCACAAACAGGCAGGTGTTTTAATTCCTCCAACACATACTCCTGCTCAATAGGGGTAGCTGTCATATAAGTTGCCTTATCGAATTTAGCGGCTTCTGCAAGTAAATTCTTAATGGCATTATGACGGAACGAATAGGAGTTGAACAAAACGTGTCATTCATCTACCAGCAGAAACGTATCTTTATAAGGGTCTATGCCGATACTTTGCAATGCCTTAATGGTTCGTGGCACGGAATCGTATGTAACAGCTATCTTTAATGGGGAATGGTTCTGTGCATAGTCGATAATGTCCTGCTCGGTGATACCCTCGTAAACGCCCAGCACGGAAATATCATCCTTGCGGTAAATGGTCTTGTTCTTTACCAATGCCACATAAGGCATGGCGATAATGGTTGGAATGGAGTTGCGGATAGCCAACTCGGTAGCACCGCATCCTGTCTGCTTCTTGTTGAACAAACAGTTTACAGGAATATCGGTCATTCACGGTTTATTGGTTTCCTTGTTGATTTCTCCCAAATAAGTTACTCCAGCGGGAGCGTCGATAACTCAATTTTGATTGGCAATGTTATTTGTATTCATACTTATAAATGTTTGATTGTTAATATATCTCTTTTCTAAAATCTTCTATCTCTATTATCTTCCATATTTTTTAATCCTGTAATTGTATTTATAAAGGAAATCTTCATTTCGTACTCAAAAAATGTGGTAACCGATAAATGAAGAACAGTTTTAATCACGAAAAATAGATTCATCAACCAAGTAAGATGAATACTTTTTTTAGCGATATTTTTTTACACACAAAAATGCGTGAATAAAAAAACAGGCAAAAAAAGTTTTTCATCACACGAGTTGTGAGAAAAAAATTATCGCAAAAAATCGTGTGTCGTTTTTTCGAGGAAAAGTTTTTCAGCACAAATAAATTGTTCTCACTCTTACATGATGTGTCATTAAAAGTGGCTGTTTTTAGTGAATGCACTTTTTAATGATTCCATATTTTTTGATTCTGAAACTATCTTATTAAAGGGAATATTCATTTCGCACTCAAAAAATGTGGTAACACAACGCAAAGAAAAGGCAGACGAAATCTGCCCTTATAAGAATTGCTCAATTTGTAGTGTGGGATTCTTTGCTGAATTGCTTTGCAAAGATACAACATATCTGTCCAAAAGTCAAGTAATTTGGCAATTATTTTACATAATATTATAGGGTTTATTATAACTTATTGATTTAGAGAGAAGCAGCTGTTCACTATCTATTATGGCTTATGCTCCAGTACCTTTGCCCTGCCGCAAGGGTATTCCTTACGGTCTGCAATCTTTGGGCGGGGATTGCAGTCATTATCAGCCCCTCTGCATAAAGGACAGAGTATGTAAAAGCCATGAAAAAGATGGTTATTTCAATGGATGACGCACAGCGTCAGTTTGCATTTGTCAAAGGCAATCGGCCTGTAAACGTCAGAACCGTGAAACAGAAAGAGAAATCCATGAAAGCCTATGGACAGCTAACCCCTATCACGGTAACCGATGGAGAAAAGGTAATTCAGATGGGCGGTCGTCTGATGGATTTGAAAGGGTTTGAAATTCCTAACGAGGATGCAGGAAAGTATTACGCCGTATTGGACGGCCAGCACCGATTGGTGGCTTATCAGAATTTGCAGTTGGATTTGAATGACCTTGTAATTTGCGAACCCCTCAATGCTGAATTGTCGATTACAGAGGTCATAGCGCAAATGAACATCTGCACCACCGTTTGGAAAAAATCGGATTACATGGCCGCACCTGCCATGATGCTCAAAGAAGCCAACGAGGTATTCGATTTCGCCATGTTCCTGCACAGTAAGGCTTGTCCCCTCTCCACGATTTCGTTATGGTGCTTCGGCAAGAAAACCCTGCAAGCGAAAGACTTGGTGGAGTGTCTGAACACGAAGAAACTGCCTGAAATCTTTGAGGATAAAACATGGTTTCGTTCCAGCATAAGGTGGTTTAAGGCCGCACAAGGGAAATTTAAGGATAAATTCCTCATGAACAGGTATTTAATCGACTTTATCATCAAGCAATGGAAACCCGATGAAGATTTCGAGGTGTTCACGGCAGAAATGGAACGGAAGATAAACGACCTCACGCGCGACCAAGCAGACCAGATTATGAATCCTCACAAAACAGAAGGTATGGCACGGGAGCAGTTGATTATGGATATGCTGACCCAGTATCTCGGTTAAGAATTACTTTGCACTTATAAGGTTTGTAGAGGTCAGGAGTCAATAGGCTCCCGACCTCTTTTTGCCTTACAAGAGATGTTGCATAGCTGCGTCGATTTGGCTGTTCTCAAACGAATCAAGGTAGATTTGTGTGGTCGATAAATCAGAGTGCCCCAGCGATTCGGAAATCAAGGCTACGCTTACGCCTGACCGCTTTAAGACGGTTGCGTAAGTATGGCGGGCTACATAGGTCGTTAATGGTGTATGCAGTCCTATTTCCTCACTCAATTCGTGCAGGCGTTTATTGACGTGTTTCAACGTTTTCTTAACGCGTTCCAATATCTGCTTCTCGGTCGTGTGAATTTGGCGGTCAAGGATTGGAAACAGATAATCTTCCTCCACTTGGTCGGTGTGGTACTTGTCGATGATTTCCTGTGCCTGTTCCGTAAGACAGCAGTTCATCATCTTACCTGTCTTGCGTCTTGCATAGTAGATTCTGCCGTTCTCAATGTCACCGTATGTCAGCAGGGCAATGTCTTTGAAATTGATGCCTGCCATGAAATACGAGAACAGAAAGATGTCTTTGGCAAGTTGGGTGTAAAAGTCCCTGTCCGATAAATCCAACTCAATCAGTTTGTGGATGTCCTCTTTCGTGATGGCCCGCTTGCGGGTATTCGTCCATAAGCTACCCACTTTGAATTGCTGAAAGGGATTCGATTTTGGGACAAATACACCCTCTGAAACTGCCTTATTATAGACGGCTTTCAACACGCTGAACTTGGTGGCAAGGCTGTTGTTTACATTACCCCTTTGACGTAGGAATATTTCAAACTCACGCAGATAAGTTAAATCCAATTCATCAAAGCGCATGTTCGTACTTTTGAAATGTTGCATCAAAGCAAGCGTTACCTTGTGTTTGCTGGCGGAACCGTACTTTTCGACCTTTTCCAATCTGTCGATTATCTGTCTGAAATAATCGCCTACCGTACAATCCATACGCTTACCAATGGTCTCAAACAGCGTTTCAAAGGTTACAGGGATTTCAAGGGCTTCCAGTTTCTTAATCTTCTTCTCGTACTCTTTGATTTTGGCTGTTATCTGAAACTGAATATCGTCCCTGTCAGGGCAGTCATCCGTTATCTTTTGTGCTTCTGCATCCCAGTATTCACGGGATACTGACACACCCAAACCGACCGATTTCTTGCGGTTATCATGGAAGAAAAGCAGGCATAAAGGGCTGGTGTTGTTCTTGTAGATTACGTCCTTGCGGAGTATTACTCTGAAAGTCATTGTTTTGCATCGTTAGATGCAGGAGGGAAAACACATTTTCAATGGAGAGTTTAATGGAGAGGCAATGGGGAGGCAGAGCCGTAGAAAGGCTGTTTCAGCCCTCTTTTTACCATGTGCAAACAAAAAAATCAGCAACCCCATTTCTGTAAGTTGCTGATTTTCAGAGCGGAAAACGGGACTCGGACCCGCGACCTCAACCTTGGCAAGGTTGTGCTCTACCAACTGAGCTATTTCCGCAATATGTTTTTCGGCCTGCGAAAAGGCTTTCACCCCTCCTTCCGGCATCCGAAACTCGCGTTTCGGGATTGCAAATATAAACTGAAAAATTTATTCTGCAAAATTTTCCGGCAAATTTTGTCACAAAACGATATCCCCGGCCTTCGGAAAAGCCGGGGACACCGTATGGGAAACCCTTATATCCGGGCGGCGGAATGAACCGTCCTGCCGGGAAGCGGGGAATTAACGAACCAGGAATCCTTCGTCGGCACGCTCCGGGATGGGCAGTTTGGCATAAATACCGTCCTGGAGCTTGCTGCGTACGGCCTTGAACGCCTCGATGGTGACATTCACGTCCTCGAGGGTATGGACTGCGGTCGGGATGATGCGCAGGATGATCTCGCCTTTCGGGATTACGGGGTAAACGACCATCGAACAGAAGATGCCGTGATTCTCACGCAGGTCGACGACCAGATTCGTAGCCTCAGGGATGCCGCCCTTCAGGAAAACGGGCGTCACGGGCGAATTGGTCACACCGATCTCGAAGCCGTTCTCTTTGAGGCTGCTTTGCAACACACGCACGATCTCCCAAAGCTTCTGCTGGTATTCGGGGTGGTTGCGGATCAGCTCCAGGCGTTTGAGCGCACCGATAACCATCGGCATCGGGAGCGACTTAGCATAAAGCTGCGAACGCATGTTGTAACGCAGCAGGTTGATCAGCCAGCGGGGGCCACAGACGAATGCACCGATACCGGCCATCGATTTGGCAAAGGTGTTGAACAGCACGTCTACGCCGTCCACTACGCCGAAATGCGACGCCGTACCGCGGCCGCCCTCACCCATCGTACCGAAGCCGTGGGCATCGTCGACCAGCAGGCGGAACTGGAAATCCTTTTTCAGGGCCACGATCTCGTCGAGCTTGCCCAGGTCGCCCTTCATGCCGAAGACACCCTCGGTGATTACGAGTACGCCGCCGTTCTGCTCTTCGGCCAGGTCGGTGGCATGCTGCAATTGCAGGCGCAGCGACTCCATGTCGTTGTGTCCGTATACGAAACGCTTGCCCTTGTGCAGGCGCAGGCCGTCGATGATGCAGGCGTGTGCCTCGGCATCGTAGACCACCACGTCGCGCGGCGTCAGCAGGCAGTCGATGATCGAAATCATACCCTGGTAACCGAAGTTCAGCAGGAAGGCATCCTCCTTGCCGACGAACTCGGCCAGTTCGCGCTCGAGACGCTCGTGGTAGACGGTCTGGCCGCTCATCATGCGGGCGCCCATCGGGGCCGCCATGCCGAACTGCGCGGCACCCTCGGCGTCGGCCTTGCGGACTTCGGGGTGGTTGGCCAGCCCGAGGTAGTTGTTCAGACTCCAGTTGAGCATCTTCTTGCCCCGGAAAGTCATGTGGGGGCCGATATCGCCTTCCAGTTTGGGGAAAGCGTAATAACCGTGGGCGTACGACATGTACTGACCGATGGGGCCACCTGCATTTTTCTCAAGGCGTGCAAAAATATCAACCATAAAATATTGTAATTTAATGTTTAAGTTTCCGTTTCGGACGCGCAAAAGTACAAAAAAACCTTTTAGCCATCAAAATTAGCCGTTTTTTATTCGGCACGGGTACGCATTTATACTTATTTCCGGATATTAGATAAGGAAAAAGGCCGCTTTCGGCGGCCCGGGGAAGAACTTTGTTCGGTTTTTCATTTTTTCGATCGGCGGTCTATCGCATCGACGATCACCGCGACGGCACCGTCGCCCGTCACGTTGGTCGCCGTGCCGAAGCTGTCCATGGCGATGTAGGTGGCGATCATCAGCCCCGCGAGCGTCTCGTCGAACCCGAGCATCGACTCGAGCAATCCCAGCGCCGCCATGATCGCGCCGCCCGGCACCCCCGGTGCGGCGATCATCGTCACGCCCAGCAGCAGGATGAACCCCGCGAAAGTCCCCGCCGGAATATCCAGCCCGCCCAGCATCGAAACGGCCAATGCACAGGCCACGATCTTCATCATCGACCCCGAAAGGTGGATCGTGGCACAGAGCGGTACGACGAACGACGCCAGCTGGGGGCGCACGCCGAGCCGGAGGGTCTGCGCCAGGGTCACGGGGATGGTGGCGGCCGACGATTGCGTGCCGAGCGCCGTGACATAGGCCGTAAGCATCGTACGGAGCATCCGCAGCGGGTTTTTGCGGGCAACGAGCCCGGCAATGGAGAACTGTGCGAGCAGCAGCACGACGGTCATGAAGAAGATCACCACGATCAGCTTCACGAAGACGCCCAGCACCCCGGCCACCTGCCCGGACTGGGTCATCGAAAGGAAGATTCCGAAGATATAGAAGGGCAGCAGCGGGATGATGACGCCCGCGATCACGCGGTCGATGATCGACTTGAAATCGTCCATCACCCCTTTGAGTTTCACGCTGTGCGTATAGGCCATCCCCAGCCCGAGTACGAAGGCCAGTACCAGCGCCGACATGACACCGAACAGGGGTGGCATCCCAACCGTGAAATAGGGTGCGGGGGCCGTTGCGGCCGCGTCGGGCAGCACGGCTGCGGCGCCTTCGAGCAATGCGGGGAACAGCGCCCGCCCCGTGAGGTAGGTGCCGAAGCCCGAGAAAAGGGTGAAGGCATAGGCCAGCGCCGCCGTGAGGGCCAGCAGGCGCCCGGCGTTGCGTCCCAGGTCGGCGATGCCCGGCGCCACCAGCCCGAGGATGAGCAACGGGATGACGAACGAAAGGAACTGGCCGAAAATATCATTGAACGTAAGGGCGATACGCGTCGCCCACACAGGGAAGAAAAAGCCGCAGCCGACCCCGAGGCCGATGGCCAGCACGACGCGCGGCAGCAATCCGAACCTGAATTTCATAAGGAATGGTTTTTGTAAAGGTAGAAAAATATTTCCGTTTTAGCTATCTTCGGCTTTGCCTCAGACAGGCGGCGCCCCGGCAAAATGCAAGTAAACTTGCTTTTGCCCCCGGCATATACTATCTTTGTGGTATGACTTCATTATTCCATGACATCATCTTCGGCCCGGTACATTCGCGGCGGCTGGGACTCTCGCTGGGGGTCAACCTCCTGCCCACCGAGTCGAAACTCTGCTCGTTCGACTGCATCTACTGCGAATGCGGCTGGAATGCCGAGCATCCCGGCGCGCGGCGCTTCAACACCCGCGAAGACGTCCGCACACAGCTCGCAGCGACGCTGCGGCGCATGGTGGCCGACGGCACCCCGCCCGACGTCATCACCTTCGCCGGCAACGGCGAGCCGACGATGCACCCCGAATTCGAAGCCGTGATCGGCGACACGATCGCCCTGCGCGACGAGCTGTGCCCCTCGGCCAGGGTTTCCGTGCTTTCGAACGCCACGCAGCTCCACCGCGAGGGCGTGCGCCGTGCCCTTCGCAGCGTGGACAACAACATCCTCAAGCTCGATTCGGCCTTCGACGCCACGGCACGCCTGATAAACAATCCCCAGAGCCCGGCCTATTCCGTACGGAGGGTCGTCGATCAGATGAAAGGCTTCGACGGGCACCTGACCGTGCAGACGATGTTCCTGCGCGGGGAGTTCGACGGGCAGCGGGTCGACAACACCACCGAAGAGGAGGTCGCGGCATGGCTGCGCCTGATCGGCGAAATCCGCCCGCGGCAGGTCATGGTCTACTCGCTCGACCGCGACACCCCGTGCCGGACGCTCGAAAAGGTGCCGCGCGAGGAGTTGCGGGCCATCGCCACCCGCGTCGAGGCGCTCGGCATCCCCTGTTCCGTAGCATAAACCGCACCGCACCATGAAACACCTCCTGCTGCTCCTGTCGCTTGCGGCCGGCTGTACGGCCGCCGCACAGAAGCGCCCCGCAACGGGCGGACTGTCCGCTTTACAGGACAGCATCTGGCAGTGGGCGGCAGACAACAAGGCTACCGATCCGGTCGCAAACGCCATCTACGCATCGGCGGTCAACGAACCGGACGGGGTCATAGACGTACACATGATCCGTGCCGACACGGCGATGAAAGCCCGCTTCCGCCGCCGCGTGCACGACAGCCCCCTGATCCGGCTCCACGGGTTCGACCCCGACACGACACCCTATCCGCCCGCACCCGAAGGGGCTGCCCCGCCGGATGGGCTCACGATGGAGGCCGAATACGCATTTTATCCCGCCTGCACCGAACATATCCGGCTCACAATCCGCCACAAAGGCGATTCGACGGTATATTTCGGGAGCGACTACACCGTCTGCCGCTTCCAGCACGGACGGTGGGAAACGCTGCCCGTCGTCAATGCGTGGAACTCACTGCTGACCGGCATCGGGCCAAACAACCTGTCCCGCACCGAAGTACCGCATCCGGCACCGACCGCCGAATACACCTACGGGTTCACAGCCCGGCTCGCACCCCGCATCTACCCGGCCCGGTATGCGCGTTACCGTATCTGCAAACAGGTGTACAAGACCTGTCCATACCGTTCCTACCTGCTCACGACCGAGTTCACGGTGACGCCGTTCGTCCCGTTCACCCGCTTTGCGGAACCGGCGCAGGGGCAGGACATCCAATTTTGATCCACAGCCATGCAAATACTCCTTTCCTGCGCCAAAACGATGGCCGAAAACAAGCCGGCCGAAATCCCCCGAACGACCCTGCCGCGTTACGCCCGCGAGGCCGCGGAGCTGGCACTGCAGCTGGCGACGCTCACCACCGAAGAGCTGGAACGCATGCTGCGCACCAACCGGCAGATCGCCGCGACCAACCGCCGGCGTTACCGGCAGTTCCACGGCGAAGAGGCCCTCCCCGCGCTGCTGGCCTACACGGGCGTCGTATTCAGGCATATCGCCCCGGAGCGATTCACCCCCGGGGATTTCGAATACGCACAGCAGCACCTCAACATCACGTCGTTCCTCTACGGGCTGCTCCGGCCGCTGGACGCAATCCGCCGCTACCGGCTGGAAGGGGACGCCGTATTGCCGGGGCACGACGACCAAACGATGTTCGGGTACTGGCAGGGACGGCTGACGGAGGCCTTCCTCGAAAAAATCCATGCCGACGACGGCATCCTGGTCAACCTCGCCAGCAGCGAGATGAAGCGCCTGTTCGACTGGAAACGCATCCGCCGCGAAGCGCGTATCATCACGCCCGAATTCCGCATCCGTGAAGGCGACCGTCTGAAAACCATCGTGGTCTACACGAAAATGTGCCGCGGAGAGATGACGCGCCACCTCATCAGAAACCGGATTACGGATCCGGAAATGCTCAAAGAATTCGAATGGGAAGGGTTCCGCTTCGACGCCGCGCTCAGCCGGGGCGACGACTGGACGTTCACGATGTAACACGGCCGCAGGAAACCGAAGAAGAACCCTCCGGCTCAGTTTCATTGCCCCTGGTCGACGAACAGGAGCCTGTCCGTCCGGTAACCGCGTCGTTCGGCCAGCCCCCGTTCGAACGGATGGTCGTAGCGGGCGATCTCATACCAGGTGCCCATGTAGCGCGCCAGGTCGAACGACGGCACCGGAGTGCGGTCGGTACGGTCGGCGGCACGGCCGTATACCACGCCGATGACAAGCAGCGCAGCGGCCAATAATACGATCGCGATTTTCACTCCCCAAACGGTTTTTAGGGAGCACGTAACAGATTTTATGCCGCAGCACGGCAAACAGGAGCGGAAACGGCGGTTTTATTCCCCCGCAGCGAGCAGCGCCCGCAGGATACCTTCCTCGTCGTAACCGCAGAGGGCGTAGAGCTGAGCCGGGGTTCCGTGCTCGACCCACTCGTCGCCGATGCCCAGCGAGTGCACGGCCACCTCGCAGCCGCGGGCATTGAAAAATGCCGTGACGGCCTCGCCGACGCCCCCGCGCAGGGAACCGTCCTCGACCGTGACCACATGGCGGAACTTGGCACCGACCTCGGCCAGCAGGGCTTCGTCGAGCGGTTTGACGAAGCGCAGGTCGTAATGCGCCACGCTCACGCCCTTCTCCGCGGCGCGTTCCGCGGCACGGTCGGCAGCGTTGCCGACCGTCCCGACCGTCACCAGCGCCACGTCCGTACCTTCGCGGAGCCTCCGGCCCCGGCCGACGGGCAGCGCTTCGAAGGGAACGCCCCGCCACAGACGTCCCGCACCGTTGCCGCGCGGGTAGCGGATCATGAAGGGATGACCGTATTGCAGACCGGTATACATCATGTTGCGGAGTTCCAGTTCATCCATCGGCGCAGCGATCGTAAGTCCCGGCACGGCACCGAATGCAGCCATGTCGAAGACCCCGTGGTGGGTCACGCCGTCCTCGCCCACGATGCCGCCCCGGTCGAGGCACATCACCACGGGCAGATCCTGAATCGCGACGTCGTGGATCACATTGTCGTAAGCCCGCTGCATGAAAGACGAATAGATGTTGCAGAAAGGCACCATGCCCGCAGCGGCCATCCCCGCCGAGAAGGTCACGGCATGGCCCTCGGCGATACCCACGTCGAAGCAACGCGACGGCATGGCGTGCATGAGCATGTTCATCGAACAACCCGACGGCATGGCAGGCGTGACGCCCACGACCCGCGGGTCGAGCCCGGCCAGTTCGACGAGCGTCTCGCCGAAGACATCCTGGTAACGCGCCGCAGCGCCCGGCGAGGCGATCCGCTCGCCCGTATCGGGATTGAAACGTCCGGGGGCATGCCACGTGGACTGGTCGTGCTCGGCAGGCAGGTAGCCCTTGCCCTTCACGGTCATGACATGCAGCAACTTGGGCCCTTCGATGTCGCGCAATGCCCGAAGCGTGCGCACCAACTCCTTGAGGTTGTGGCCGTCGACGGGGCCGAAATAGCGGAAATTGAAGCTCTCGAAGAGGTTGCTCTTGTTCAGCACCCCCTGTTTCACGGCGTTGCCCGCCTTCTGGCAGAGGCGCAGCAGGCGCGGCGTATGCGAAAGGATGCCCCACAACCGCTGCTTGAAACGGTTGTAATGCACCGACGTGGAGATTTTGAGCAGGTAGTTCTTCAATGCGCCGGTGGCCTGGTCGATGGCCATGTTGTTGTCATTGAGAATCACCAGGATATTGGTGCGTTTGCTGGCCCCGGCGTTGTTGAGCCCTTCGAACGCGAGGCCGCCGGTCATCGAACCGTCGCCGATGACAGCCACGACCTGATGCCTCTCGCCCCGCATCTCGGCAGCCTTGGCCATGCCGAACGCCGCCGAAATCGACACCGAGGCATGCCCGCCCCCGAAAGCGTCGTAGGGGCTCTCGGACATGCGCGGGAAACCGCTGATGCCGCCCAGCAGGCGCTTGGTCTTGAACGCCTCGCGGCGCCCGGTGATAATCTTGTGGGCATAGGTCTGGTGCCCTACGTCCCAGACGATCTTGTCCGCGGGCGTATCGAAAACGTAGTGGAGTGCGGCGGCGAGTTCCACGCAGCCGAGGCTCGACGCCAGGTGTCCGGGATTTACCGAGCACTCGTCGATGATATAGCTGCGCAGCTCGTCGCAGTAGGTGCGCAGTTCCTCCGCCGAGAGTTGCTTGAGGTCGCGGGGGGAATTTATTTTTCGGAGTAATTTGTATTCATCCAACGTCATGGCAGCACAAAGATAGCGCAAGGAGCGCGACAAACCAAACTTGTTTGAGTTTGTCCGAACCGCAGCCTATCTGAAACGAGGTTAAAGATAGCACAAGCCGAGCACAATGCCAAATTTATTCGGACATTGCCAAGGCGAAGCCTGTGTTCCGTAAAACAGCTCAGACCGGACATGGCGCCGTTTTTTTCCGGCATAGCCGCCATACCGCCTATTTTCTGTAAAGATAGTCATTCTTGCGTTTTTTTCAATAAAAATTTTTATCTTCGCGTTACGGTAAACCCATCGTACAATGAAATACAAGCGAATACTACTGAAACTGAGCGGCGAATCGCTGCAAGGTTCGCAGAAATACGGGCTCTCCCCCGAAGTACTCCAGTCCTACGCCGAACAGATCAGGGCGGCTGCGGCCACAGGCGTCCAGATCGGCATCGTCATCGGCGGCGGCAACATTTTCCGCGGCCTCACGGGCGCAAAGAAAGGCTTCGACCGCGTGAAAGGCGACCAGATGGGCATGCTCGCCACGATCATTAACTCGCTGGCCCTGCAATCGGCCCTGGAGGACAACGGCGTGAGCAACCTGTATATCACCACCGTTGGCAGAGGCGTGGACGATATGATCGACTACGTATACGATACCTTCTCCAAGATGGTTACCAGCGATGAGGAAAACCCCGGTACCATCTCCGAAGTGAAGGAGCTGGATACCGCCAGCGGCACCGCGCGCTATTTCTCCTATGCCTATTCCTATCAGAACGATACCGAAAACGGCGGCACCGAAACCAAGTACTCTCAGTGCCTGGTGTGCTATATTCCCGCCAATGTGAAGAACTCCTGCGTGCTGGTATCCGTCAACGTCTATCCGGATTCCGCCGAGGGTTTCCTGAGCGAGGATGTGCTGGTGGCCGAGGCCCAGAAGGGCATCGCTGTTGTGAACATCGACAAATAATAACGCGTAATAAAATTAGATAATTTAAGCGACGCAGCAAAAGCTGCGTCGTTTTTCGTTATGCTGCCTGTCGCTTCTGCATACGCTTCCAATTCCAAAAGCCGTATAGATCGT
>OLRV01001385.1_pt1 | contig 20686 bp, 17 predicted proteins | sample 1672421 | NCBI WGS metagenome assembly OLRV01 (sample SAMEA3136684, study PRJEB25190) | human gut metagenome | biome: human gut; feature: human-associated habitat; material: faeces | place: Austria | collected 2013
TTCAAGAATCAGAAACGGATTTTCCCTGGTTCCAAGCTTTGCCGCTGCGGCATTCGCATCGTAAATGTTGCGCTTCGACTCCGGAATCTGCTCTATCTGGTCAACGACCCCTCTTGTCATCACCGGAAGTTTCTCATCCGCCTTTAATTTATTCCGGTACCCGACAACCCCAAGACAGACAACAAGCACCCCCAGCATACAGACTGCGGATGCAATTCTCTTTTTCCTGTTTCCGTTATTTTTTTTCTGCCGATGCCATCTTACCATCTTCAATACGAACGCCCCTTCCTTACCTGAGTACATTTCTCAGCTTGAATTCATTTTGTATCGTATACTTCTGTTCCAGATATTGCATATCAAAAGAAACCGAAACGGATGCCTTTTCCGCGGAAGCATTTACTGTGCCGGTAAATGCCGTAACATATTCGCCGATCAGATTTTCCTGCACCTCATCCGTATCTGCAGAAATCACCGTTGTATCGGTTTTTGGATCTGCCACAGCCATTTTCTTTGTATATAATTTCTTTCCACCTGCAGAGATCCAGATCACCCGCTTGCTTGCAGCCTCCGGGGCTGCGGCACCTGCCGGATTTGTTATCGAAGGTGTCCCCGGAATCTTATATATGACGATTCCTTCTACACCGGATACCGAAGGATCAAGCTTTTCCACCCGGTTTCCCTCCATCACCCACATACCAATCTGTTCCATCAGAATCTGTGACTCCGACTGTAAATCAATCTGTGCGGATGCATGGTTATAATTTTTGTGCGCCATCCCCAGAAAAAGAATTGCAGCGCCAAAAATAATCGTTGAAATTGCAATCGCAATAATCAGCTCCACAAACGTAATTCCACTATGATCTTTTCGCACACTGCCACTCCTTTCCAAAGTTATTTCTCAATAAAATGTTTTCCGGTATCGCTTACCAGCTTTACCGTATATGCCGGTACTCCATCAATATAGATGGCACTTACATTCGTATTTGCCGTATCAAAGCACGCCGTTTTCGTGTAGGCAACCTTGATATAATTTCCACCGGCACCTTTTTCCGTCACCTCATTGCCCGTGCTGCTGTCCATCCGGATTTTGATGGTATTGTTACACAACCGCGTACCGTCATCCGTCAGCTTCGTATCATCAAAACTGCTTAAATTATCCGGAAGAATCCGCATATAATAGCCATTATCCAGTTTATAAACATACATATAGTAATCACCGGTTTTGCTCATCGTTTTCACCTGAAGCGCACTGAGCGAAGAATCAAGGGTCTTTACCACCTTCTGCGTGTTGGCATAATGCAGATGCCCGATCATCATCACCGATGTACTCGCCAGAATTCCCATAATTGCAATGACAATAATGATTTCTACCAATGTAATTCCGTTTTGTCCCAGATGTTTTCGTTTTTTCATTGGCACACCTCTTAATTCTTTTTCCAGTTATCGTAATTCAGATACGAATCCAGATCCAGATTTCCGGAAATATTCGATACCGCCGTTGAAGAACAGTCACGAAAAAACTGCGAAAACAAAGGCGTATCCCGTTTCTGGTCTTCCGCGAACAATTGCGATACCAGAAGTTTATTTCCCTTTATATGACCGGTTCCCGCAGCGCCTGCATTCGAATCAAACGAAATCACCCCGCCAGAAATAATCAGTCCCTCAAAATCACCGGACACTTTGACATCCCCGGTTGCAACCACAAGTCCCCGCGTAACCGTATTTGGAAGCGCATAGGTCCCGGTGTTTTTCACCAGATACACATCTGTGGTTGGTGAATAAACGGTCACACTTTCGGTAGTCGATGTTTTATGTTTTTCCAGTTCCTGTTCGAATGCTTTCCGGTCAATCAGTTTGTCAAACAGCGGATTGACCGTTTTATCAATCACTTCATGACCACTGGCATCTGTACTTGTCAGACGCACCTGATCCGGCGTCACACCCTGCCCGGAATCGGTAAGTCCCAGTTCTAAAGACTTATAGCGGACCGCCAGCTTAGAACAATAATCCCAAAACAGACCGTTAGCGTCTTTCCAGTTATCCGGCTGAATCGTCACCTTCTTGACATTCAGGGCATCCGAAGCAGAAGCACGCGAAAGAATATCTCCCTTCAACGTCATAATGGTTTTCTTGTCAATAATCAAAGCATTTTCATCCAGATAGAGATTGGCATACTGTGCTACCTTTCCCTGATTGTTCTTGTAATAATTTGCAAAGAAATCATTTGCATCCTGTTCCGTCTTAAAATTCAGGTAATAATACATTCCCTCCGGGAAATAGTATGCCACAAGCGGCTGACTGCTGTTTAGATACCCTTGTAACGTATCGTCAGAAATACCAATATGCGCAGCATACCCACTTCTGTCAAACGTTCCATTTTTGACATACTCTGCCGGCACATAATAAGCCAGCTGATTGGTTCTCGCAGAGATGGATTCTCCCATCAGAACATCCTGATTTTTTGCTGCATCTGTCTTGCGGGAAATAAATGTACGTCCCGCCAGCATCAGATAATTTAAATCTTTGAGATTCAAATTACACGTTCTGCCATTTACCATCATAGCACTGCTGAAATCCGCATCCGAAGATACCGTATCGGAAGTTCCGTAATTTTTCTGGAAATTATAACCATAATAATTTCCTTTCAAAGTCACCTTACTTCCAACTCCACGTAACTCAAGATCATCTGCCACATACGTATTTCCGTTGATCTCCATCGTGGAAGATCCGCTTCCCGAGGTCTTTATATTTTCCGCCCAGATCGAAGAATTTCCGTTTCCGACCGTAAGCGTAGAGCCACTGTCCGTCACGATATCGCCGCGTGTGAGAATCGACTTTCCCTTTAAAGTTCCGCTTCCGCTGCTGTCGGCCAAAATACCATCCGCTCCGGCGTACACACTTCCATCCACCTGCACATTCGATGCATTTACATGAATCTGCCGGTCCGCAATCAGAGCATATTTCATAAACTCCTGGATCTGTCCCTGCCCGGAAAAATTCATCTGCGGAGTAGAAAAAATAAGATCCGTTGTGATCTTTGTCTCATAATCCTGCGCATCCTTATATTTCACCTGCACCCCTTTTAATGTAAAGGTACCCGCACCGTAATCCAGTTCATACTTCGGATCCGCTGCAACAACATAACATCCCTGTTCGGCAGTTTCTTTGATACATCCTTTGACTGTATCGGTGTTATAATCCGAAACCGTATACACGACATTGCCGGATGCATCTGTCGTATTTGTCTTTCCCGCAGATGCCTTTGCAAACTGTCCCTCCAGATCTTCCATATATTTTCGGGAAAAAACATCCTGTGCATTTGCTCCCGATGCGGTATACGTCAGATAATTTTCAAGGACATCCGTATATGCTTTCTCGAGCGATTTTTCTGCAAGTTCTCTTGCACCGGTACGCAGATCATCCATAACTGCATCTGCACTGTAGAAATTTTTCTTCGTACCGCGCTCCACTTCTTTCATCTGGATATTGACAATCGTGATTTTTGTAATCACAACCGCGATCGCACTCACAACCACCATCAGAATCAAAACGGCAAGCAGAGAGGCTCCGCGATTATCCCGTTTCAAAGAAATCTTTTTCATCGCTACTCTCCTTTCGCCGAATTCACCGTAATATACCGATACGTTTCCTTATCGGAGCTGTTGCCTTTTCCCTTTTTGTATACACTAACCTGCAGATTCACCTTCCGGACACCTTCTTTGCTCTCCACCAAAGGTGCGACACTCAGCAAATAGCTATCCTGATAGATGTTTCCCGCATTGGTTGTTGCCGCCGGGTCATCCGGGTACGATTTGTTGCCAAGATTGGACGCAACCGCAGGCATCTTACAGCCGTCTTTCGGTGACACCACCAGCTGATAAGAGAGATGCTTTGCGTTGACCTCACTGATATTCTGACAGACAACGATCAGTTTCGGAACCGCCACTCCAGCCGCACAACGGATTTCAAGTGCATCCCTGTCCTGCTTGACATTGTACATCAGATAAATGTGTTCGATATTCTGCATGTCCTCCTCTGCAAAATCATTACAGGTATAGACTTCTGCCGGGTCCACTCCATCGATATTTTCACAGGCGTAACTGCATGCGACAAGCACATGCGTAGGTTCCACCGTAATGGAAATCGTCCGCTTTAAATTTTTTTCTATTTCACTTTCACTCTGTGCCGGGACATTGTTTGCACCTGCATACTGTGCATTTTCTGCGGAAAAATAAGTAAGTGCTTCCTGTAACTGTCCACCTTCTGCCGCCACAACATCTTTTGTGTCATCAATTCCATCCATTTGAGGCATCAGCGCTGTATTTTCCGGCACATCCGTGCTGACTTTTACTTCAACATCATATTTTTGACCAATCGCATCTGCCGCACCGTAATAAGATACTTCTCCGGCGGTCGTACTTCCTCCCGCAGCTGCAGGGGTATATCCCGTCTGCACATAACCGGTCAGATACGGCACGGTAAATCCCCCGGCTGACACAGGCTCCACCAGTTGTGGCTGTTTTTTTAAGTCCTCCATCACTTCCTGCGCCAGATTGGTCGCATGCTGTTTATCTGCCGTCATTGCATTGTATTTCATCGACTGCGTAAAATACGACAACAGCGGAATGGAAAGAATCGCCAGAATCGCCATGGCAAGAATCACTTCCAGCAAAGAAAATCCTCCATTATTCTGTTGTTTTTTCATCCGGAAGCCTCCTTCCCCATGTCAGCTTTTTCTATTGCTCTGCGGTTCCAGAAGAAGAACCGCCAAAAATATTGTTTACCCCTTTTGGCATATTCTCAAATACCGGAGGAACATAATCTTTTCCGGTGTTTTCAAGATAATACATATTGAGTGTCATATCGCCCGTTAATTTTCCCGTAGAATTGTCGAAGCTGGCGGAAAACTGGGCAATCGTTGTACGATCCTTAAACTTGTTGACATAGGCAATCATATCCTTTAATCCTTCATAACTTGCCTCATAGCGGATGCCAATCGATGCATAATACCCTTCCACATTTCTGGTCGGACCTGTCGTGTTTTCCGGTGTGCTTTCAGTACTCTCTGTGCTCTGTGTATCCGCAGACTCCGTGGTCTGTGTTTCCTGTGTTGTCGTTGTATCTTCCGTAGTATCCGTAGATGCAGCAGCACTTCCGTCTGCAGCGGCTGTACTGTTATCTGCCCCAATCGGCATATTCATGGCAAATGTCACATCTGTAATATGAAAATTGCTGCTCTTATCCTCGAACTCCTGCAAAGTTTCAATTACTTTTTCGGTTTTCATATCTGCCGGATAAGCCGCAATAATATCCTTTTGCTTTTTCTGCATCGTCTGGATATTTTCTTTTACTTTTGGAAGTCCGGCCTCCATCTGTTCCATCTGCTGCACTTTCGCCCGATCGGTCGTATTCTGCTCTTCGATCTTCGCCGCCTTGCTCATTCCCTTATTAAAAATAAAGAAATAGGAACATGCTACAATCACAATTGCAAAGAAAATGAGCAACAGCCGCTTATCTGAATCTGAAATTTTTAATTTATTCATTTGTCTGCTCCTCTCCCTCTGCGTTATTGGTATCCGTGTCCGTATCTGTGCCGATATCCGTGTCTGTGTCCTCCGATGTCGGAACCGCCTCCTCGATCAGATGTCCGTCCTCACCGATATCTGCCTGGGTGTAATAGCCATTTAACGTGTATGTCCATGTGCTCACACCGCTTTCGTCGTCTTTTTCCTCCGACATGGATGGAATGGAAAGATCCTGAAGCAGGGTCACATCCGCAAAATTCAAAAGCATCTGTCCAGCGGCAATTTCTTTATCTGTTTTCAGATTGATACTGACTAAGTCTGCATCTGCCTGAATACTCTCTACCTTGACATCGTTTGGCAGCGCATTTTCCAGCTGCTCAATCAGCGGATACAACTGCTCATTTTTCGTAACGGTGGCAAGATCCAGCTTCTCATATACCTGTTCCTCTGCCTGTACCCGCGCATAATCATCATAGGTTTCCTGCACATACGAAAGATCATTGATCCGTTTCGTCAAATTGCGATGCTGCGTATATGCCACCAGCTGACGCACACTCGATCCAAGAATCAACAATACACTGACTAATACCGCTCCCACAAAAATGACATAAGCCGTGTGAAGGTCATTCTTTTTGGAATCTGCCACAAGCATGTCCTTCGGTTTGGCATCAATCGGATGCACCGCCGCACCGATGACCGAAAGGAAACCAACAGCCGTTGCCGCCTTCGGTCTCGTCCCGGAAGATGCCGCATCCAGTGTTACCGTCCCCTCAGCCGCCTTGTTTTTTCCGCTCCGTAAATCGATGACCTTCGTGAAATCAATTTCCTGCAGCGGAAGCGGAAGTTCCTGTGCAAACAGTTTGTGCATGCCTGCAAAACGGGAACCATCGCCAACCAGATAGACATTCCCGACAAATTCCTGTTTGACCTGGTTCTGATAATACTCAACCGCCGTGTTTGCAATGCGCAGATGATACCGCAGAGACTCCGCCAGATCCTCATATGCCTCTTCTGCCAGAGCCTGCTGACGCTTCATCTCCTCCTGGTTTCCCATCTCCGGAACCGTCGGACGGTTGTATATCACATTGTGGTCTAAAAGGAAATCAAGTGCTTTCTCCTCATCATCAATCCCAAGCACCGGATGGTCAATCACCGCCGTAATCGTAGCGCCATAGCCGTACGGTGTCACACGCTGAAAGACCAGTTTTTTATTTTCCAGAATACTGATCACCGTTGCCTGCTCTTCCAGCTGCACAACCACAGCATTTTCCAGAAAACTGTCACACAGAAGCTGTACCGTTCCGTTTCCGATATAATCAAACGTTTCTACCTTCAGTCCTGCCAGTTCTGAGAACGTCACATAGTTATTCAGAAGATTATCGGGAATTGCCACTAAAAGCAGCTTGAGCATTTTCTTCCCATCTTCTTCCTCCACATCCATCTTGCTGTAGCTGATGGTGTAATTGCTCACATCCATCGGGAAATAATCACGGATCTGGGATTCAATGATTCCCATGATCTTATTGTCTTTGACAAATGGGATCATGACTTCACGGGTCACGACTTTTGAGGAAGAAAGGGTAAATACGACTTCTTTCTCATGGATATCGCGCTTGCTGAGTTCGACTTTCAGTGCAGACGCAAAAGCTTCCTTGTCGCGGATATAGCCATCTTCCACCGCATGTTCCGGGGTGCGGAACGCAAACGCTTTATGTACCGGCGGATTTTTCTTGCGGTAATCGGCCAGTGCGACTTTTGTCCACCATACACCGGCCTCAATACTTACTACTCTTTTGACCATTTTCATTTTCTCCTTAATATATTTTCCGAAAGGTTTTCATTGGAAAATGTACAAAAATAATTATGCTTTGTTCATGTTCTCTGAAAAATCACAAATCCTAATTATTTTTCTACATTTTCCATCGTAACGTTGTGGCATAAAAAATTGTGCGGTGAAAATGACAGATGTTTAAAATTCGCCACAGGAATAAGAAAAACTTTACTTTTTTAATTATGCCATACGTAGCAGTTCATGCCATGTTTTAATAAATGCCCATCATGCCGAGATACCAGGTCCAGAAACAGTTGCCCCAGAGTGCGGCGATGAATATGCCTGCCGAAAGGTACGGACCGAGTGCAAGCAGGTTGTTTCGCTTGCTTACTTTCATGCGGATGGTATGGATGACGGATCCAAGAATGCATGCAAGAATAAATGCAAAAATAATGTTTTTTGCGCCTAAAAGCAGGCCTGCATATGCCATGAGTTTGATGTCTCCCCCACCGATTGCTTTGCCGGAGGAGAAATAATACAGGCCATACAAAAACAGGCTGACAATGACTGCCCCGATGATATGGGACAGGATATGCCGGAAATCATACACGGTCATGATGATACCGAGCAGTCCCAGAAACAGGTTCTGGGAAACCGGTATCTGATAGGTTCTCTCATCGATGACCGCAATGACAATCAGGGCAGATGTCATGAGGCAATACAGCACACTGCTGAACGTGAAACCGCCCGCCATGAAAACGACCACATACAGCACACCATTTAAAGCCTCGATTAATGGGTACTGTATGGAAATCCTAGCACCACATTGCCGGCATCTGCCCCGAAGAATTATGTAGGAAAATACAGGAACCATGTCCCGCCAGCCCAGCTTACGCCCGCAGTTCATACAGTGCGAAGACTGCACGATATTCTCTTTTTTCGGGATACGGAAGATCAGCACATTTAAAAAACTGCCGATGACGATTCCGTATAAAAATATAACAATATAAAGAAAAATCGTAAGTTGAGTTAGCATTTGTTTCTCCTAATTATTATTTAGATGTAATCTTTTCAAATTTACCAGTATCTTCTGATACCGAAACCATCGGCGCAGTATCCTGGCATTGAATGGTAATTGTTCCAATTGCTTTTCCTTCAGTAGATTCAAATCCTAAATCACTTAATTTTGTAATTTTAGAAATATCTATAAAATCATTTTGCAATTTATCAGACTCAGTTCCTGACGCAACTGTTACACCAGAACCATTAATTGTAATTGTATAACTTGCATCAGTGCATACAGAAGCATTAGATGAATAAGCGGTTGTTGCTGCTGTGCATAATGCACTCAGCTGCTGTATATCTTTCGCTTTACGTGACTTATTAATATACGGAATTACCTGTGTACCAACAATACCTACCAAAATTGCCATAATAGCGATAACGATAATCAACTCTACGAGAGAGAAACCTTTGTTATCCTTCTTTTCATTCTTTGCTTTCATGTTCTGAAGCAGTTCCATAATTTTCTTCATACCCTTTGTTCTCCTTTTTTGAATATATTTTTATGTATCTATCATCACATGTCTCATGGCAGACATGTAACAACCCTTCTTCTGCCTGCGGTCAGGCTCCGATGCTGTCGTACAGACTGTACATCGGCATCATGATCGCAAGGACGATCGGCACCACAATAACTGCCATCACAATGATGATGAGCGGTTCCATTGCGGCAAGCAGTGCCTCGGTCGCCGACTCCACCTCTTCATCATAATATGCTGCGACTTTGTCGAGCATGTCTTCCATATTACCGGTTTCCTCCCCGATCTCTATCATGTGGTAGACCATCGGTGGGAAGACCCCGGAATCTGCCAGTGGCTTCGAGAGCGGGATTCCACGGCTGACCTCTTCGGTCGCATCTTTTAATGCCTGCTTAACCACGGCATTCCCCATCATCTCGGTCACAAGCCCGAGTGCATCCACCAGCTGGACACCGGAGCCCATCAGTGTGGACAGGGTTCGCGTCATGCGCGAGGATGCCGTCTTGATGCTGAGCGGACCGACCAGTGGTACCTTTAGAATAAATTTTCCTAACATATGTGCCCCGCCCTCTGTCTTTTTCCACGCATGGATAAATATGGCAATCCCTGCGATGATGGCAACAATAAAATACCAGCTGTGCACAAAGAAATCACTGACTGCCATGACTGCAAGCGTGATACCCGGCAGTTTTCCGCCGACTTCGTCAAACTGGGAAGTAAAGGTAGGCACAATCTTAATCATCATGATGGCTACAACAACGATAATAACAAGAATCAGGATGACCGGATAAATCGCCGACTTGATGATCAGCCCCTTCAGGTGGGCCTCTTTTTCAAACTGACTTCCCACACGGCTGAATGCTTTATCCAGTCCACCGGAGGATTCCCCGGCGGCAACCATCTGCACCATGAGGTTTGGAAAAATCTTCGGGTGCTCCGCCATCGCAACGGCGAGGGTCTCCCCGCGCTGTACGGAATCCCGCACTTCTGCGATTGCGTTGGCAAACGGTTTGTTCTCGGTCTGCTCGGATAGCATGTCGAGTGCCTCAACGACGGTCACGCCGGCATTTAATACGCTCTCAAACTGGCGGCAGAATACGCTCATTTCGCGGACGCTGACGGCTTTTCCTATATGGATTTCGAGATCTTTGTTAAATGCGTTGGCTCTTGCGATGGAAACGATGGTGTTGCCACCGGATTTGAGTTCTGCCGAAGCAACTTCCATGTTCACGGCCTCGATGGTGCCGGTTTTTGGTTTTCCATCGGTCCCGACCACTTCGTATTTATAACTTGCCATGTCTTAACTCCTTTTTAAAACAGCTTCTGCTGCATGTTTCCTGTATCCTGTGCATACTCTACGGCATTTGCCGCATCGATTTTGTGTTTCAGGTACAGGCTGAATAAGGAATCATCCATCGTCTGCATGCCAATCTTCTTGCTCGTCTGCATGATGGATGGAATCTGGTGTGCCTTATCCTCCCGGATCAGGTTTTTGATCGCCGGGGTACCGAGCATGACTTCAAATGCCGCCACACGGGATTTCCCGTCGATCGTCGGCAGAAGCTGCTGGGAAATTACCGCCTCAAGAACCGATGCCAGCTGCGAGCGGATCTGGTTCTGCTGGTGCGGTGGGAACACATCGACAATACGCTCAATGGTAGGTGCCGCACCGATGGTATGCAGGGTGGAGAATACCAGATGTCCGGTTTCTGCTGCCGTGATGGCAGTGGAAATCGTATCAAAGTCTCGCATCTCCCCCACAAGGATGATGTCCGGATCCTCACGGAGTGCCGCACGGAGCGCATTTCCATAGGAATCGGTATCCAGCCCGATCTCCCTTTGGTTTACGATGGACCGGTTATGCTTATGTAAATACTCGATCGGATCTTCGAGTGTAATGATATGTTCGTTCCGTTCTTTATTGATGACATCGATCAAAGATGCCAGTGTGGTGGATTTACCGCTTCCGGTCGGTCCCGTGACAAGGACAAGCCCACGCTTTTTCTTTGTCAGCCCAAGGACAGCTTCCGGCACCCCGAGGTCCTCCGGTGTCGGGATATCGCTTGCCACGATACGCAGTACAGCCGCATAGGAACCTCTCTGGTGGAAAGCGTTGACACGGAACCGTCCCACACGCGTATCCGTGTAGGCAAAGTCCACTTCCCCTGTGGCCTCCATGGTTGCCTTCTGTTTCGGTTCAAACATAGATTCCACCAATTCTTTTGTCATCGCAGGTGTCAGCTTATCAAAACCATCCATCTCGTAAAGTGTTCCGCTAATACGGCATTTTGGGCGAACCCCAACTGTAATATGTAAGTCGGACGCATGATGCGCTTTTGCTATCGAAAGAAGCGTATACATTGACAATTCCATCTGTTTTGCTGCCTTCCCTTCCCTGTTTTATTTAATCCTCTTCGTCATCGTATGCCACACGCTGCACTTCCTCGACGGTGGTGATTCCGCGCAGTGCGTAATCAATGGCACTCATGCGAAGCGTTTTCATGCCATGTGTGAGTGCGATCTCCTCAAGCACATCCGCATTCTCCCCGCGGTTGATCGCCTGCCGCAGGTCTGCCGTGACCGGCATGATCTCATAAATACCGATTCTTCCATAGTATCCGGTTCCGCCGCAGCGGACACATTCTTTGTGCCCCGGTGTGCGGACATTGATCCGTCTGGCGGGATCCTTTATGCCGAGTATTTTTTTCTCTCCTGCGGTTGCCTCCCGGACAATTCCGCATGCCGGACAGACCCGGCGCACCAGACGCTGGGCGATTACCCCGACCACGGAATCCGCAATCAGGTAGTTTTCCACTCCCATATCTGCCAGACGGGTGATGGTATTTGCCGAACTGTTTGTATGTAAGGTGCTGACCACCAAGTGTCCGGTGATGGATGCCTTTACCGCAATCTCTGCGGTCTCCTGGTCACGGATCTCCCCGATCATGATGATGTCCGGATCCTGACGCAGGATGGAACGCAGTGCCGAGGAAAAGGTAAGTCCCGCCTTTTCGTTTACCTGTACCTGGTTGACCCCGTTTAAGTTCGCCTCAACCGGATCTTCTACCGTGATGATATTGACACCTTCTACGTTTAATTCATTTAATGCAGTATATAATGTCGTGGACTTACCGCTTCCGGTCGGTCCCGTGACGAGAATAAGCCCGTTCGGATGGCTTAGGATGTGGTCAAATTTTTTTAATTCGTCCTCCGGGAATCCCAGATCCCGCTTGTCCAATGTCAGTGCTTTTTTCTGTGCGAGACGCATAACGACCTTTTCCCCATAGACGGTCGGAAGCACGGACACACGGATGTCGTATTCCTGCCGGTCCACAATGCTGGTCGCACGACCGTCCTGCGGGCGGCGCTTTTCGGAAATGTCAAGTCCGCTGACAATTTTGATTCTTGCGATCAGTGCGGCATGCAGGCTGATGTCGTGCCGCATGGCTTCGTGCAGCACGCCATCCACACGGAACCGGATCCGCACCTGGTTTTCCATCGGCTCGATATGGATATCGCTGGCTCTCCTGTGGACCGCCTGCTCGATGATCTGTCCTAACAGTTTGACAATCGGTGCCTGCTGGACATTGTTCTCATCGTTTCCACTCCCGGGATCTAGGGCTGCCCTGGCTTTTGCCTGTTCCTGCTTTTCCCTTGTATACTGTTCTGCCACACGCAGGGCTTCTGCATTTCCATAGTAGCGGTCGATGGCTGCCGCAATATCACTCGGGGTTGCAGCAAAACGCTCCACCTGACACCCGGTAATGATGGAAACATCGTCCATCGCCCGGATATCCAGCGGATCGCTCATTGCCACGCACAAAAGATTGGGATTTTTCTCATTGAACTTAAACGGAATCAGATTATACTTCCGCAGCACTGCCTCGTCCAAAAGCCGGATGATTTCCTCCGGGATGCGCAGGGTTGACAGATCGACACTCTGTATTTTCAGCTGTGCCTTCAGTGCCTCTACGATCTGTTTTTCGTCTGTAAACCCCAGATCTATCAGTACCACTCCGAGACGCTCTCCCTGTTTTTCTGTTTTCTGGACCTGTAACGCTTTTACCAGCTGATCCTGCGAAATGACTCCTGCATCCACAAGCAGATCGCCCAGTCGCTTCTTCCGGGCAAACCCTACCAACTTATCCATGTAATACTCCCACTACGTTAAACATTTATTATTTTCGAATAATTTCGAGCAATTAATGATTATTATAACCTTTTTTGTTCTCTATTGCAATCCTTTTTCATGTATAAAATATAACTTTATTGCATTTTACCGTTTCTTTTTTTGTGCAAATTTCACATCTAGGTCTTTTGTCCTATTTTATTTGCCGTCATTTCCTCCACAAAAATGCCATATCCTTTCGTTGGATCGTTAACAAGCACATGGGTCACGGCACCAATAATTTTCCCATCCTGCAGGATCGGGCTTCCGGAGAGTCCCTGCACGATTCCGCCGGTCAGCTTCAGCAGGTTCTCATCCTCCACATGAAAACGGATGCCCTTATTTTTATCTCCCGGTGTATAATCAAGATCATCAATTACGATGCGATATGACTGCAGTTCCCCGGACGCATCCGACAGAATTACCGCATCCTTTGTCTGAATCTCCTGTTTGTAACCGACCGGACACAACAGACTTTCGTTTTTCTTTTCTTCCCGGAAGTTTTTCGTCAACGTGCCATAGATACCGATTTGTGTATTGCTGGACACTTCTCCGATCTGGTTGTCTTTCCCATAATAGACAACTCCCTCCAGCTCTCCCGGTGTTCCCCGGACACCTTTTTTGATACCGAGCACCTGTGCTTTGTACAGCCGGCCGTCTGACAGACGGAGCAGGTCTTTGGTCTGTCCGTTTCCGATTCCGTGTCCCAGTGCCCCGAAGTTTCCGTCCTGATCAAAATAGGTCAGCGTGCCGATTCCTGCCATGTCATCTTTCACCCAGAGTCCCAGACGATAGCCTTTGTGTTCTGCTGCCTCAACCGGCTCCACCGATACCTGAATCTGCTCGGCTCCGCGCCACAGGGTCAGCACCACCGGTTGTTCCCCGTACTGATTGATCCGCTCCATCAGTTCTTCTTTTTTCGTGACCGCTTTTCCATTTACAGCAGTAATATAATCCCCCGGAAATACAATGTGTTCTGCCGGCTGCCGGCTGCTTCCGTCCACAGTTTCCACCGGGCCGGATCCCAGCACCAGTACTCCCTGGGCAGCCCCGTAAATGCCCACCACCTGTCCGCTCACGTATAAAGATTTTCCGTTCACCACGGAAACCTGCACCTCTTTCATGGGAAGGATGCCAAACAGATAGCAGGTCAGTGTATATTCCCCCTGCTTCAGCTGGCTGCACGTTTCCACTGCCCGTTCCTGCTTCATTGCCTGAAACGTCCGCTCCCCGATCTGTGCCATAACGGATTGCGGTTTTGTGGACATTGCCAGTGTGACCGGAATTTTTTTGTCCAGTTCCAGTTTCTGCCCCTCCTGCACGTATACATGATCGGGAATGGCATGTATCATGGTGGCATAGGCAAAGCAGCACAGCGCCAGAACATAAATACAGATAATATTTTTGAATATACGCATATAAAAAGACCGCATGCCAAAGGTTCTCCTATCTTCTCGGATACCTTTAGTATGCGGACTTTGGTTTTATCTATTCGTATTTTTCTGCCAGACGTTTCATCTCGCGTGCGTTTTCTAAAACCGTATCCGTGATCTCCACGCCGCCAAGCATCCGCGCCAGTTCCTCGATACTTTCCTCTTCCCGCAGCGGATGAATCCGGGAAACCGTGGACGCATGCTCCACCGATTTTTCAATCAGGAAATGGGCATCTGCCATGGCAGCAATCTGCGGCAGATGAGTGATGCAGATGATCTGGTGCGTCTTTGCCAGCAGTTTCATCTTCTGCGATACCATCTGTGCCGTACGCCCGCTGATTCCACTGTCAATCTCATCAAAGATCAACGTCGGAATCTCATCCGTATCCGCCATGACGGTCTTGACCGCGAGCGCAATACGGGAAAGTTCTCCGCCGGAAGCGACCTTTCCCAGAGGCTTTAACGGTTCTCCCGGATTGGTGGAGATCATAAATTCTGCCTCATCCCAGCCTCCGGCACTGTACTCCGTCTTCCGGAATTCCATCGTAAACTGCACATCTAAAAAATTCAGATCTTCAAGTGCCTGTGCAATCGCTTTCGTCAATCCCTTTGCCGCTTTCTTCCGGATTCCGGAAACCTCTGCACACAGCCCGTCCAATTCTTCTTTCTTCCAGTTCATGGAAGTTAAAAGATCATTTAAGTATTTATCATAATCCTGTAATACGGCAATACGCTTTGTTTTTTCTTCTGCTGACTGCAGAATCTCTTCCATCGTATTTCCATACTTGGATTTCAGGTGATTGATCTCATCAAGCCTCTTTTCGGTCTGATAAAAGACTTCGTCATCAAATTCCTCCCCCGACAGGTAAGAAGAAATCTCATGATTGAAATCGCTCAGCAGATTATCAATATCGGTAAGCATCTGTTCCATCTGCGCAATGCGCTCCTCATATGCCGAAACCGAACTGACTTCCCGCAGGGCACGGCTGATAAGTTCCGATGCATTCTCTCCGGTACCGCCGTCTCCCCCGGTAGCTGCACCGGCAGCCGATATGGCATCCATGATCTTTTTTGCGTTTGCAAATCTGCGATACTGTTCTTCCAGCCGGGTATCCTCCCCGACGGAAAGCTGTGCCTCTTCGATTTCCTTTACTTCATACGCAAGAAACGACAACTCTCTGGCGCGCTCCTCGGTATCCAAAGACGAGGACTCCCACTCTTTTTTCAGTTTCCGGTATTCCTGATAACAGGCGGCAAGACGCTCTTTTTTTTCTCCCAGCGCGTCTTTTGCATAGGCATCGAGGATTTCCAGATGTTTCTTTTTGGAAAGAAGGGACTGGTGCTCATGCTGTCCGTGAATATCGATGAGCAGAGACGCCACCTCTTTTAACCGGGAAGCAGACACTGCTTCTCCATTGATCCGCGCAATTGCCCTTCCGGAAGTTATCTTACGACTTAATATTACTGTTTCATCCTCTGTTTCTATGCCAAGTTGCCGGATCGCATCCAGAACCTTTGGGTTTTCAACCGAAAAGACCAGCTCCACAAGTGCGGTCTCTTCGTTATCCCGGAGCAGTTCCTTTGGAACCTTCTCTCCGAGTGCCAGTGCAACCGAACCAATGATGATGGATTTACCGGCACCGGTCTCTCCTGTCAAAATATTAAGTCCTTCTTTAAATTCTACCTCTGTTTCTGTAATAAGAGCGAGGTTCTTCACATGTAGATTTTGTAACATACATTCTCCTTCTACTTTTCCGAAGCATTTTTATTACTGTTCTACAATTTTCCGAAGCTTTTTCATGATGTGCACCGCGTCATCGGACGTACGGATCACACACAGAATCGTGTCGTCTCCCGCAAGTGAGCCGACAATCTCCTGCATACGCATGGCATCTACTGCAGCCGCAACGGCTCCCGCCATACCGGACACGGTTTTGATCACAACAATATTTTCCGCAGCATCCACGGACAAAAATCCTTCCCTGAGAACCCTTGCATATTTTTCCATCATATTGGAATCCGCGTCCGTAATCACCGCATATTTTTGTCTGCCGTTGTCGGTCGAAATCTTTGTCAGCTTCAGTTCACGGATATCACGGGATACGGTTGCCTGGGTAACCTGAAACCCTTCTTTTTCGAGATATGCGGACAATTCTTCCTGTGTTTCCACATCTTTTTTCTGAATCAATTCGAGTATCTTTGCCTGTCGTGTTGTTTTCATATGTCCTCCTTTGCGTCCTACGGTCTCATCTTTTTCCTCAGTATTTCCAGGAAACTCTGGTTACTGATTTTGCAGATCCGGATGGTACTTTGTGCCTGTGCAATCCGCACACGGTCTCCCACGTGCAGATGCTCCGGTGTGTCCCCGTCAAAGCTGACACATGCCGTCTCGTCCTTTTGAAACCGTCTGCTTCCCATCTTAATCTCCACAACATCCTCCGCTCCAAACACAATGCTTTTGGAGTTTAAGTCATGTGCATTGATCGGTGTCAGAAGAAGTACCCTTGCTTTCGGGTCCACGATCGGACCTCCGGTGGAAAGATTATACCCCGTGGAACCGGTCGGTGTCGCAACAATCACGCCATCTGCGTGGTAAGTTGTCAGATATTCCCCATTGACATACACATTTAAAAGCAGCATGGACAGATCCCCGGACCAGTGGATCACGACATCATTCAATGCCATATGTGCACCGTTTCCGCCAATTTTTTCGCCGGTCAGAACAATCCGCTCTTCCATGATGCAAGCATCCTGCATCAGACAGTCGATGGCATGAAATACGGTAGCTTCCTCAAGCTCACACAGATACCCCAGTGTCCCAAGGTTGACACCGATCAGCGGAATCTGCAGCGCCTCCACCTTGGTTGCTGCGCGGATTAACGTGCCGTCTCCGCCGAGAACAAGGATACATTCCGTGTCTGCCGGAATCTCGGAAAGTGCAAAATCTTTCTGGTTATCATCCTCCACATTGCTGACACAGATTGCAGCACTGCCGCCCTTTTGTTGTATGTACGAGACAATTTCGTTTGAGAGTGTCAGATCACGATCTTTGTACCGGTTCGTGATCAGCATAAATTTACGCATCTACTTATCCAATTCTCCGTGTGCTGCTTCCACAACTGCGTGAATATCCACGGATTCCTCCTTTATTGCTTCGTCCGATTTTTCAATATGCACGAGATACTCGATGTTTCCCTCCGGTCCCTTGATCGGTGAGTATTCCAGATGGTGTACCGAAAATCCGTTTTCCAGTGCAAAGGTAATGATCCTCTCGATCACTTCCTCGTGAACGGCCTTATCACGTACCACGCCTTTCTTTCCCACTTTTTCCCGTCCGGCTTCAAACTGTGGTTTGATCAGACATACCATCTGTCCGCCGTCCTTTAACAGTGCATATGCCGCCGGGAGCACTTTGGTCAGGGAAATAAATGAGACATCCACCGAAGCAAAATCGAGCACATCATCGATATCTTCCGGTGTGACATAGCGGATGTTTGTTTTTTCCATACAGACAACCCTTGGGTCCTGGCGCAGTTTCCATGCAAACTGGCCATATCCCACATCGACGGAATACACTTTCTTTGCCCCGTTCTGCAGCATGCAGTCCGTAAACCCGCCCGTCGAAGCACCGATGTCCATGCACACCATGCCATCTAAGGAAATGGAAAAATGTGTCATCGCTTTTTCCAGTTTCAGACCGCCGCGGCTGACATATTTCAATGTATTTCCGTGGATCTCAATCGGAGCATCCTCTGCAAAAGTGCTTCCCGCCTTATCCTCCCGGTTATTGTTGACAAATACATTGCCTTCCATAATCATGGTCTTTGCCTTTTCCCGCGATGGTGCCAGACCACGTTTTACAAGAAGTACATCCAATCGTTCTTTCATAATTCCTCCGGTAATTCTGCTAATATTTTTTCCGTCACGGAATCTGCATCCAGTCCCAGTGCTTTTTTTAATTCGCCAACACTTCCATGTTCCACAAAGCAGTCAGGAATTGCCATCCTGAGGACCTTTGTATGCAGTGCTTCTTCCTCCAGAAATGCAGCCACATGCTCTCCAAATCCCCCGCTTGCCACGTTCTCTTCCATCGTCACAAGAAGCGGATGGGATTCTGCCAGTTTCCGCAGGCAGTTTTTATCCAGTGGCATGGCAAATCTTGCATTTACCACCGTTGTCGGGATTCCTTTTTCTGCCAGTTTTTTTCTTACCTGCCAGGCGGTTTCCACCATCGAACCGATCGCAAAAAGTGCAACCTCTGTACCCTCGGCGAGTACTTCCGCACAGCCTTTTTGAATCGGTGCCCGCTGATCTTTCCAGAGATCGCAGGCTTCTCCGCGCGGATAACGGATCGCCACCGGTTCCTCTGCAGCAATCGCATACTTGAGCATATCGGAAAGCTCCCATTTGTTTTTCGGAGCCATAACCGTCAGGTTCGGAATACTTGACAGATACGACAGGTCAAAAATTCCCTGATGCGTGGCGCCATCCTTTCCGACTAATCCTGCACGGTCTACGGCAAACACAACCGCAAGGTTTTGTGCACACACATCATGTAATACCTGGTCATAGGCACGCTGTAAAAAGGAAGAATACACCGCAAATACCGGTTTGAGTCCCGCCTTTGCCATGCCGGCTGCAAACGTCACTGCATGCTCCTCGGCAATTCCCACATCAAAAAAACGTTCCGGGAAAAGATTTTTAAATCTCTTTAAACCGGTTCCGTCTGCCATCGCTGCGGTAATCGCAACCACCTTCGGCTCCCGCTCCCCCATTTTGCGCATGACGGTGGAAAACACATCCGTGTAATGCGCTTTTTCCTGATGATACAGCGGAACACCGGTGTCAATGTCAAACGGTCCCGTTCCATGGAAGCGCGCCGGATGACGCTCGGCAGGAAGATATCCCTCTCCCTTGATCGTGCGTACATGAACCAGCACCGGACCGCGCACACGCTTTGCTTCCGCAAGCACTTTTCGGATTTCTTTTATGTTGGTGCCATCCACCGGGCCTAAATAGGTGATTCCCATATTTTCAAAAAACATTCCCGGAACAAACAGCTGTTTGATACCGCTTTTGGCGTTCCGGATCCGTTTGACCATCCGTTCCCCCACAACCGGAATCCGGTTTAGGGAATTGGTCACACCGTCTTTTAAATCCAGATAGGCATCCGAGGTGCGGAAGGAATTCAGATACTGGTTCATTCCTCCCACATTTTCGGAGATCGACATCTGGTTATCATTTAACACAATAATAAAATTGGTTTTCATGCGGGAGGCATTGTTCATTGCTTCGTATGCCATACCGCCGGTCAGTGCCCCGTCTCCGATCACAGAGACCACATAATAATTGTCACCGGTCAGTTCCCTTGCCTGCGCCATGCCAAGTCCTGCGGAAATAGACGTGGAGCTGTGCCCGGTATTGAATGCATCCGCCGGGTCTTCCTGCGTCTTTGGGAATCCGCTCATCCCGCCATACTGCCGTAAAGTGGCAAACCCCAACTTACGCCCGGTTAAAATCTTGTGCGTGTAGGACTGATGTCCGACATCCCAGATAATCCGGTCTCTCATCAGGTCAAATGACAGATGAAGCGCCATCGTCAGTTCAATCACACCCAGATTCGATGCCAGATGTCCTCCGGTTTTTGCAATATTTTCCACCAGAAAATCACGGATTTCTTCCTGTAGCTCCGCCAGTTCTTCCTCGTTTAGTTGTTTGATATCATTTACTTTTTTTATCCGATCTAAAACCATGTTGCCCTCGAAAAATTAATGATCCCTGTTGATCAAATAGAAAAACAGGTCATGCAGAAACGTATGCTCTCCTTCAAATTCATCCAATATCTTTATTGCTTCCCCGGAAAGCCGCTCTACATCCTTTTTTGCCTGCTCCAGCCCCTCGAATGTCACATAGGTTGCCTTCTCATTTTCTGCATCACTGCCGATCGGCTTACCGAGTTTTTCAAAAGATCCCGTGACATCGAGAATATCATCCTGAATCTGAAAGGCAAGTCCCAGCTTTGCTCCAGCTTCCTGCATACGCGCAACCGACACTTCATCCGCGCCTGCCAAAATGGCTCCGATCATAAGCGATGCTTCAATCAGCGCTCCGGTTTTTAACCGGTAGATAAAGTCCAGCCGGTTGCGGTCGATGGTCTGTCCGGTTTTCTCGCTCTCCACGTCAACCACCTGTCCACCGATCATTCCGTATATACCCGCTTTTTGTGCCAGCACGGAAAAAGCCCTGAC
>OLRV01001387.1_pt1 | contig 20681 bp, 17 predicted proteins | sample 1672421 | NCBI WGS metagenome assembly OLRV01 (sample SAMEA3136684, study PRJEB25190) | human gut metagenome | biome: human gut; feature: human-associated habitat; material: faeces | place: Austria | collected 2013
ACCGCAGCGGGGAGGGCTGCCCGAAGCAAAGCGCAGGGTCAGCACGACAGGAGCGCAGGTTGCGCTCGATGCAAAAGCGTGCGTGTCCTTGTTAAGCGAAGGGAACAAAGTCCGCAATAAAGTAAACATCCCCCGGTCGGGGGATGTTTACTTACGAGATGGGAAAAGCTAGGAGCTGAGAAGCCAAACGCGAACAAATGTTTCACGTGAAACATTTTTACTGGCTGTCCGCGGGGGCATTTTCCGGCGGGGTAAAGGATTCCCGAAGCTGGACCTGTGGCTCCATTTCCACATGCAAGGGGGCAGCTGGCAGCTCCCGGATGAGGCGGAGCAGCAGGGCAACGGCCTGCCGGTCCACCGTCTGCGGGATGGTGATGCAGCTGAGGGCGGGATTTAGGCAGTGGTTCATTTCCGGCTTGCGCAGCCCAATGCAGAGCACCTCGGTATCCTGTGGGACGCGGATGCCGCTGCGAGCCAGGGTATACAGGCCACCTTGGGCCATGCTGTCATTCTCGTAGTAGATGACACGGGGGCGCTGGCGGAGAACGCAGTATTCCTCGGTGGCGGCGGCCCCGCCGGCAATGGTGGGCGCGGCCTGGAAGGTCCATTCCGGCTGGATGCGGATGCCCAGCTGCCGGCAGGAATTGAGGAAAGCCTTGGTGCGCTGGCTGGTGCCATCATAATGGTCGCCGCCCCGGATGACCGCGCATTCCCGGTAACCCTTTTGGTGGATGAGGGCAGCGGCCTGGGAGCCGGTTTGGGCATGGTTTACCCCGGCGGTGGAATACTTCCGGCTTTCGGCATTGATGAGAACAAGAGGGATGGAAATATCCGCATTTTCCAGCTGAATGAGATCCTGCTCGCCGGCCCCGCCGATGATGACGCCATCGTAGCGGCCCTGCAGGATGGGGGAGAGCATCTCTCCCAGGCGGCCGCTGAAATAGGTTTGGATGAGCAGCTCGTAAGGCTCGGCAGGTTCCTGCTCCTGCTGGAGGATACTGTAGAAATTATACAGTCTATCGCCCAGTAGAGTGGTGCGGTGATCCAGCGGCCAGTACAGCGCGATGGTGAGACGGCGCCGGCCGGCCCGCAGCAGCTGCGCCCCGCGGTCCGGGCGGTACTGAAGCTGCTGGATAGCTTCGGCAACGCGCTGCTGGGTGGCGGGGGAGATGTGCATTTCATCCCCGCGGCCGTTGGCAACGATGGAAGCGGTGGTGAGGGAACATTGCGCCAGCGCGGCGACATCTTTGAGGGTGGACATGGGCAGGCTCCTTTCGGGGGGTCTTTCTTTTAAGTATAGGGCAGAAAACTAAAATATCAAGTAAAAAGTAATAACTTTAGTAAAATTACATTGGACTAAAGTAAAGAACTGTGGGAGCGGCATTTGTGAAAGCCGCTGAAATTAGTGGGAATGGCTTGCAAAATAGGTCAAAAGATGATTCAATAAAATTACATTAACGATTTAGCAAGACTGTGTGATGCCGGACGGCGCGTGGTCCTTTTGCGGAGACGCGGCAGGGCGCGGCGCAGCGAAGCGCAGGCACCGCCGCGGAGTGGGGGAGCATTGTCCATCCCGCAGGGATGGCGATGCGATAATAGCGCAGCGGCGGTGCCGCAGGCGGCGCGCCCGGGGAAGGGCAGGCGCGCGCCCGGCAGGCAGGGCAGTAAAGAAGGAAGGTATGAATATGGCAGAGAATATTGTATTTCAGATCCTGCGCTCCCACCTGATGGAGGGTGAGCTGACGCCAGGGACCCCCATCGCCATCCGAGTGGACCAGACCCTGGGACATGACCTGACCGGTATTATGGCGGGGCAGACCTTCCTGGCGGTGGGCGCCGACCGGGTGCAGACTGAGGCCAGCGTATTTTACTGCGACCACAACACCCTGTGCGTCAGCGGAGAAAACGCGGATGATCATCTGTTCCTCAAGACCGCGGCGGCCCGCTTTGGGGTATATTTCTCCAAACCCGGCAATGGTATTTGTCACTTTTTGCACTGCCAGCGCTTTGCCAGGCCCGGCAAGGTGATGCTGGGCGCTGACAGCCACACGCCTACCTCCGGCGCGCTGGGGATGCTGGCCATAGGCAGCGGCGGCCTGACGGTGGCAGAGGCGGCACTGGGGCAGGGCTTTAGGATGAATGTCCCCAAGGTGATGGGGGTAAAGTTGGCCGGCCGGCTGCATCCTGGCGTGACCGCCAAGGATATCGCGCTGGAGCTGCTGCGGCAGGTAAGCGTCAAGGGTGGCATTGGATACATTGTGGAATACTGCGGCGATGGAGTGAAGGAGCTTTCCATCAGCGAGCGTCAGACCATTGCCAATATGAGCATCGAGATCGGTGCGACGACCGGCATTTTCCCCAGTGATGAGCGGACGAGGGAGTTCCTAAAGGCCCAGCGGCGAGAGAGCGACTATGTGCCGCTGCAGCCGGAGGAGGGTGCAACCTACGACAAGGTGGTGGAAATCGATTTGGACCGGCTGGAGCCGCTGGTGGCGGAGCCCTCCATGCCGGATAAGGTGTGTACGGCCCGCAAGGCAGAAGGTGTGAAGCCGGGTTCGGTATTTATCGGCAGCTGTACCAATGCTTCCTATTCCGATATTGCCCGGGCGGCGTGCATCCTGAAGGGGCATAAGGTGCATAAGGATATTGACTGCACAGTGGCGCCCGGCTCCCGGCAGGTGCTGGCGCAGCTTATTAAGGACGGGGTGTTGGCGGATTTGGTGGAATCCGGCTGCCGCATCCTGGAGTGTGCCTGCGGACCCTGCATCGGGGTGGGGCAGGTGCCGCCCCATAATGGCATTTCGGTACGGACCTCCAACCGGAACTTCCCCGGCCGGTGCGGCAGCAACGATGCCTATGTTTACCTGGCCAGCCCGGAGACCGCGGCGGCCACAGCAGTGACTGGGCATATCACTGACCCGCGCGACCTGATGGATGTCAGCGTATTGGCAAAGATCCAGGAGCCGGAGGCGTATATTATCGATGATTCTTCGCTGATCGCGCCCGAAGAAAACGCCGACCGCCACGCAGTAGAGGTCATCAAGGGACCGGATATCTCCGAGCTGCCGATGCGTGGCCCGGTGAGGGAAACCATTGATGCCGGGATTGTGCTGAAGCTGGGGGATAACATCACCACCGATGATATTATCCCGGCTGGGGCCTCCATCCTAAAGTACATCTCCAACATTCCGGAATTTGCGAAGTATACCTTCTGCTATACCGATCCGGACTTTGTGGACCGGGCCCGCCGCATGGGGCACAGCGTCATCGTGGGTGGGGAGAACTACGGACAGGGTTCCAGCCGGGAGCATGCGGCCATGCTGCCGATGTGTCTGGGTGTGGAGGCGGTCATCGCCAAATCCTATGCACGGATCCATAAGGAGAACCTGTTCAATTACGGCATTCTGCCGCTGATTTTTGAAGACCCGGCGGACTATGAAAAGCTGCAGCAGGGTGACCGGCTGGTGCTGGAAAATGTGCCGGAGGGTATCCGGGCGGGACGGCTGACGGTAACCGTACCGGAGCGTGGCCTGACGCTGACGGCGGTGCTGGAGGCTTCTGACTACGATAAGAACCTGCTGCTGGAGGGCGGCGCGCTGAATCACCTGGCTAAGCTACAGAAACGCTAAGCGAAACAGAAAAGAAGCTCCCGGCTGGAAGGATGGGAGCTTTTGTGCTGTTTTGCTTTAACATGGTGCCGCAGGGAAATAAGGGGAGTCCCCGGCTTATGAACCGGGGGCTTTTCATTTTAACAGACTCGGTAATCGCTGGCGGCAAGGGGGATATCCCCGCCGTGTCGGCGAAAATATTCCAGCAGCAGCTCGGACATTTCGTGGGGGATCTCCCGCACGACCGGACAGCCGACATAGCAACCGTAGCCGCCGGTGCCGCTGGCACGGTAGCTATTCAGGCAGATGGTGAATTCATCGGTATCGGCGACCGGGTGGCCATCGACCAGGAGAGAAACGACCCGCTGACCGACTGGCCGAGAGATATCATAGGCATAGGATACCCCGGCATAGTAATCGTAATTGTAGTGCTCCACCTTGGGCTCCAGGAAGCAATCCGAGACCCGCAGGGTATTATCCTCTCCACGGGTGAAGTAGGCGGCGCTGCGCTCCATAGCCTGGCGCAGCACAGCCCCGGTGATGCGCAGCACGGTGAGGGTATTGGTATAGGGGTAGGCGATGAGAAGATCCCGACGGCGCACGACCTGCGGCAAGCCGGCCACATCATTGGCCAGGCTGGCGGCGGAAAGCTGTGCCCCGCTGACCTCCAGCTGAACGGCATTGAACAGGTCGGCCAGGCCGCTGCCCTCCGCGGCCATTTTTAGGGGAGCATCCGGCAGCAGCGGGTGGGGCAGGTGACCGACCACCTGATCCAACCAATCCTGCGCGCCATGTTCCATCTGAGCAAACTGCCGCAGCCACTGGGGATGGCAGGCTCCGCCGGCGGGGATGGTGTGGCTGGAAAGCCGCTTTTCCGTGCCGGAGACGACGGCCTCGATCCGCAAAAATTCCTGGCCGCGATCGGAGGGCTGCACCACAAAGGTGCCGGAGACCATCTGCCCGGGGACCGACATGTGCTGGTGCCCGGTAAGCAGGATATCAAAATCGAGCTCCTGGCAGATGCGGTAGGCGACATTTTCGTGGGTGGAGGAAAGCACCCGGCCGGTGGTAAGATCCCGCTCGAACCCACCGTGATAGACGCAGAGGTTGAGGTCGGTTTTGCCGCGGAGCTCTTCCAGTGCCGCGGCGGCTGCTGGAATGGGATCGGAGATGGTGATGCCGGAAAGATGCTCCGGCCGTTCCCAAATGTTCACATAGTCGGTGACGATGCCGACGATACCGATGCGCAGACCGTTTTCCAGCGTATGGATGCAAGCCGGGAAGCGCACCCCCGCGCCGTCCCAGCGGATATTCTGACAGACGCAGCGGGCCCGCAGGGCGTTTAGGTAGCTTTCCAGGTAGGGCATGCCGTAGTTAAAATCGTGGTTGCCCAGTGTGACATAATCGTAGCCGCAGCAGTTCATCATCTCGGCAAAGGGGGCGGCATTTTGCAGGGTATCGTGGCAGAAGGCCCCCAAAGGAGAGCCCTGCAGCAGGTCGCCGCCATCAATGATGAGAGTGTTGCCATCGCGGGTGAAACGACTGGCGCACTTGAACAGGCCGATGTCACGCTCCTCCCGGCTGCGGTAATCGGTGGGGTAGATATAGGCGTGAAGATCGGAAGTGAAAAAGATGGTGAGTTTTTTACTTTCCATAGTTACCCCCGTGCCAGCCGGACGCGGATCTTGGCGGAAATGGCCTCGATGATGAGCACCAGGATGATAAGCCCCAGCAGGATGGCACCGACCTCATTCCAGCGGTAGCTGCTCATGGCAAAGATAAGCGGTGCGCCGATACCGCCGGCCCCGACAAGGCCCAGTACGGTGGCATCGCGCAGGTTCATATCAAAGCGGTAGATGATGGTGGAGGTGAAATCGGCGGTGAGCTGCGGCAGGATGCCGTAGCGGATCTTCTGGAAGGTGGTGCAGCCGGCGGCATCCAGAGATTCCAGGATGCGTTTATCCAGGTCCTCGATGCTCTCGATGAACATTTTGGAGACCATGCCGATGGAGCACAGCGACATGGTGAGCAGGCCGGCAAAGGGCCCGGGACCGGTGACGCGGATAAACATAAGCCCATAAACAAAGGCGGGAACGGTGCGGATGGCGGCAATGATCATGCGGCCGATGAGCGCAATGGGCCGGGGGACCAGGTTGCTGGCGGAGAGAAAGGAAAGCGGCAGCGAGATGACAGCGCCGACGATGGTGCCGAGAAACGCGATGCAGAAGGTTTCCAGTAGCAGGTAGGGAACGCCATTGGTGCCCAGGGTGAACAGCAGCTTGGGGGAGGGGTGGAAGATGCCGGAGAGGATGTTCTTGGCGACCTCCAGCCCGTTGCCGGTGGGATTGCTGACCCGGACAGCTGAAGCGGACCACGCCAGCAGACAGGCCACAATAAAGGCGGCCAGCAGCTGCCAGATCCAGGTTTTGGGCGCGGAGGCATAGGCTTTTTGAATTTTATTCACAGCGGTACCTCCTTTTAAGTCAGGCGCTTGCGCAGGGCATGGCTGATCCCCTCGATGATAAGCACGGTGATAAAGAGGACAATGAGGATCATGCCAAGGCTGTCATATTCGCGCCAGCCGATTTTTTCATTCATGATAAGTCCCAGACCGCCGGCGCCCACATAGCCCAGAATGGAGGCATAGCGGACATTGCCCTCCAGGCAGAAGAGCGAAACGGAGAGATAGGTGGGCAGTACCTGCGGGAATACCGAGGTGACAAAGGCCCGGATACGGGTAGCGCCCAGAGCTTCCATGGCCTCGAAGGGGCCCATATCCACTGTTTCGATGACCTCGAAGAGCTGTTTGCCCACATAGGCAAAGGTAAACACGGCAATGGCACAGGTACCGGCCATGGTGCCGAGACCGAAGATATAGGTAGCGATAAGGGCGCAGACCAGTGTGGGCAGGGTGCGTACCAGGCTGAGGAACAGCCGGACGATGGAAACCACAATGCGGTTGGTGACGATATTGCTGGCGGCGGCGATGGCAAAGGGAACGGCCAACACCGCGCCGATGAAGGAGCCGAGGAAGGACATCTTGATGGTATCCCACAGGGGAGTCCAGATCTTGGAGAGATAGGCGGTATTGGGCGGGAACATGGCCACCAGAATATCAAAGAACTTGCTGCCCTTTTTTACGAGGACGGTGAAATTGAAGCCGGTGATATGGACAGAAACCGCCCCCAGCAGCAGGATGATGAGGAGCACGAGCCATGCACGGCTGCGCTTTTCCTCCACCACAGCGCCGCTGGGCAGAGTGTAACGGCGGGGCTTAAAGATACGGTCGTAAAGGCTCATGCGGTCGCCTCCGTTTCGGCATCATCCCCATAGATGGCATTCAGGACGGCCTGATCTACCTGCTTGGAGGGGCCATCGTAGACGATGCGCCCGGCCCGAATGCCAATGATGCGGTCGGCGTACTCAATAGCGAGCTCCACATGGTGGATATTGAGCAGAATGGAGATGCCCATTTCCTTATTGATGCGGACAAAATCCTGCATGACCTGACGGGCGGTGACAGGATCCAGCGCGGCGACCGGTTCATCGGCCAGGATGATCTGCGGGTCTTGGGTGAGGGTGCGGGCCAATGCCACACGCTGCTGCTGGCCGCCGGAGAGCTGGTCGGCGCGAATATAGGCCTTATCCAGGATGCCGACCTTATCGAGGGACTCCAGGGCCTTCATTTTATCCTCCCGGCGGAAAATACCCAGCAGTACCCGCCAGAATGGCATATCCGGTACGCAGGCGGAGAGAACATTTTTGATGACGGTGGTGCGGGTGACCAGATTGAAAGACTGGAACACCATGCCGATGCCCCGGCGGAAACGGCGCAGGCTTTTGCCGGAAAGGGTGCTGACATTGATGCCATTTACCGTAAGGGTGCCGGAGGTGATGCGGTGCATCCGGTTGACGGAGCGCAGCAGGGTGGATTTACCGGCACCGGAACGGCCGATGATGGCGACAAATTCACCATCCCGGATGGTCAGGTTTACATCGTCCAGCCCCACGGTGCCATTGGGGTATACCTTGGATACATGGTCAAATTGAATCATACGGTCTCCTCTTCTGCGGTTAGAATACGGGTCTCATTCATAAACCGGGATACACACGCTGGGGGATGTATTCCGGTTTGGGAACGAGAATGGGGAGGACCGCACAGAGGAAAGCAGTAATCTGTGCATGTCCTCCCCGCATATGGGATGGAAATGAGAAACCGAAAGGTTAGTTGGCGGCGCTCAGCTCCTGGATGAGCTTCTGAGCGGCGCGCTCGCTGTCATAATCGGAAGGCTGGGCCTTCTGATAGCCATTGTGGCTGTAGATAGCGATAACTTCCTTGCCGGCATCGGTATTGCCGATATTGATGAAAGCGTTCTGCAGAGCGGCGATGAACTCATCGGTCATGATCTCGGAGTTCTTGCTGACGGAGATGGTGTCATTGTAGATGGGGGCGGTAACACCGATGACGCCGGTCTCCTCCCAGATGGAAGCCTCACGGCTGAACTCGGTGTTCCAACGCTCGGCATAGTCGCGGCGGGCATCGGCATAGGTCACCAGCACGTCCACCTGGCCGGAGGCCAGACGGGCAAAGGCGCTGGCGTAGGAGTCGGACTGCACGGCGCTCTTCAGGTCAGAGATGCCCTTGCCGTAGTGATCCTGCAGCCACAGGGCGGGATAGATGTAACCGGCGGGGGAAGAGGTGCCCATGACGCTCCAGTTGGCGCTGTTCAGGTCTTCCCAAGTCAGCTCTTCGCCGTTATTAACCTTGGCGAGCAGCTCCTGACCCTTATCGGAGGGGCCGGCGATCATGAGAGCACGATAGGAAACAGCCTGCTTTTCGGAAGCTTCGGTGGGCTGGCCATCGTTCCAATCCTTGGCGTTATCGGAATCCTTGCTGAGGCCGTTACGGGTGGCAGTGAGGATGACCTCGGCGCCGTCATCGTACAGAACATAGGTGCCGCCGGGGATGAGGCCAACATCGATGGTGCCGGCTTCCAAACCTTCGCCGACTGCCTCGTAGGTGGTGCCGACGGTGATCTCAACTTCGCCGACCTCGTAGCCTTCTTTGGCCAGCTCTTCCTTGAGCATTGCCTTCAGGGGCTCGGTGACGGTGATGATCTCGGCGGGCTCACGGGAAGGAACGAAAGCGACCTTGAGGGTTTCGATCTTCTTGGTATCCGTGTCATTGCCGGGGGTGGTGTTGTTGCCGCAGCCGACCATCATGCTGAGGATCATGACGACTACCAGCAAAAACGCAAACAGCTTTTTCATTTGTTTTTCCTCCATAATGATTCTTCATTATCCTTTTTGCCCGCGGTGTGCGGGCAACTGGCGGTGCAGCAAACTGGGCAGCCTGCTACACTATCTAAAGTATAACATGCTGCCCCGCGAAATTTTTTTCTGTTTTCGTAAAAAAAGTATTATCTTACGGCCGGCGGTCACGGTCAAAGTAGATGGCGATGAGATCCTCAAAGGCCAGAATAACATGGCCAAAGAAGGGATTGGGAAGGCTGCCGACCAGCGTCTGTTTGGAGCCGTCAATGACAAAAACAATATCAGCAAGCCGGGCCAGGGCGGAATCCCCGCGCTTGGTAAAGGCCATGATCTTGTGGCCATGCTGCTGGGCATGACGCACATCGTTAAGCACCGGCTCGGTCTCGCCGCTTTGGCTGACGGCAAACATCACCGAGGGTTCGCTGCCGCCGGGCAGGTGATGAGCATCCTGGAAGAGCATATAATCGTAGAAATGGACATTATTGAACACCATAAAGCCGCAGATGGAAAGCCGCTGCGCGATGTAGGAGCCGACGATATTGGAGAAACCGGCACCGGTGGTGAACATCTTTTCCTGGCGGGAGGCTTTGAGCAACCCACAGAAATCATCGATGAGGGTATCAGAATAGTTATCAATGAGATTTTTGAGATTTTCGGCATTGCGGCGTTCATCCCGGCCATTCAGCTGACGGCTGAGATAATAATACAGCTCGCTGTACCCCTCAAAGCCCAGCCGCTTGCACATTTTTACGATGGTGGCGGTGGAGACAAAATTTTCGGTGGCGACCTGCTGAATGCCGACCCGTTTTTCTCCGCGTTCCAGGTGCGCGGCTATACTGGTGATGATCTTCTGCTCGTCTTCCGAAAGCAGATTGGTAAGTAAGAAATAATTATCGCCCATGCGCTGGCATCCTTTCCACGGTTGATTTTATACATTATAACACCTTGTTCGGCAGAGTTCTACCGGTATATTGTAAAATCGAACGGTGCAAAGGGGGGAAAATCCCATGAACTTTATGTGAATTTTATGGATGAGGGCTTGCCTTAAAGTTAGCTTTAGGTTGTAAAATACAATTATATTAGACTCTCCCGAAAGGAGCAAGGCAATGGAACCCCCCAAGATAAAATATAGGATAGCGGCGTTGATGTTGGCACTGATGCTGTTGGTACTGGTTTGGGAACGGCAACCGTACCGCTTCCTGGTCCGGGGTCAATTATTTTGCGAGCTATGTGCAGGCGAATACCGGCAGCGGGCTGGTGGGCGACGCGGCGGCCCCCTACTACACAGGGGAACCGGGGGATGTTATCGCCATGGGCAACGACCACTTCCGCCACATCGTGATGATAAGCGAAGTGCTGACGGATGAAAGCGGTAATACTGCGGATTATCTCATTTGCTCTAATACCGGTGATCTGTGCGATTTCCCGGCCGGGGCGTACTTTTACACCGATCAGCAGCTTATCAAAATCCATGGCTGGAACTGAATATCGCCAGGGCTTCCGTTTTACCAAACGGGAGCCTTTTGCGTGCCGGGCGATTCTTTACATTCCGGGCAGTCAATGCTATAATTATCTTTTAACGATAGACTGGAAAGGAGGCGGCGCTGTATGGGACTTCCCGCCCGTTTGGTACGCTCGCAGCTCAATTTTTTTAAGCCTTTTGTGGCGAATTGCTCGCTGGAGGTGACCCGCAAGGGACAGGATAAATTGGGCGAGCTAATGGAAGCGATCCACAAAAAAGATGTCATTGTGAGGGATTATTCGTTTGAGCGCTTTGAAGGCGCCTGGCTGATCCCGCGGGATGAGCGCCGCAGCGGGGTGATCCTGTATCTGCATGGCGGCGGCTATACCTGCGGCGACCTGGACTACGCCAAGGGCTTCGGCGCAACGCTGGCTGATGAATGCGGGATCAAGGTATTCTGCGCCGCCTATCGCCTGGCCCCGGAAAGCCCCTACCCGGCCGCGGTGGAGGATGCCCTGGAGGCCTACCGCTACCTGCTGGAGAAAGGTTATGCGCCGGAGCAGATTGTGCTGTGCGGGGAAAGCGCCGGAGGCGGGCTCATTTGCGCGCTGTGCCTGCGGCTGAAGGAGATGAACATGGCGATGCCCGCGGGACTTATTGCCATTTCACCCTGGACGGACTTGACCTGCTCCGGGAAAACCTATGAGGAAAACCGCGAAGCGGACCCATCCTTGACCGAAGAGCTGCTGCGCTTTTATGCCGATTGTTACACCGGTGGGCTGACCTCCAAGGAGGAGCCGCTGGTTTCGCCGCTCTTCGGTGATCTGACCGGTTTTCCGCCAGTGCTGCTTTTTGTGGGCGGGGATGAGATATTGCTGGATGATACCCGCCGCCTGCACCAAAAACTGTTGGATGCCGGCTGTGAGAGCAAAATGATCGTAGCGCCGGAACGCTGGCATGCCTATGTGCTGTATTATCTCAATGAGAATATGTCCGACTTTGAGGAGATGGGCAAGTTCCTAAACCGGGTGATGGGCGGGGAACGCAAGCTGCGCTGGATGCAGCTGGATAACGCCGCGAAAATCTATCCCGCCGCCCGCCGCCGTAACTGGAACAACCTGTTTCGGCTCTCGGCTACCCTTACTGAAACAGTGGATGTGCCGACCCTGCAAACCGCGCTGGATGTGACTGTACGGCGGTTTCCCTCCATTGCCGTTCGGCTGCGCCGGGGAATGTTCTGGTACTATCTGGAGCAGATCCCGGCGGCGCCGGCCATCCAGCCGGAAAAGAGCTATCCGCTGGTGCATATGCCCTTTGATGATATCCGCAAGTGCGCGTTCCGGGTGCTGGTGTACCGGGACCGCATTGCGGTGGAATTTTTCCATGCGCTGACCGATGGCACCGGGGGGACCATCTTCCTAAAGACTTTGCTGGCGGAGTACCTGTGCCGCCGGTATGGGGTAGAAATCCCGGCGACTGATGGCGTGCTGCGCCGTCTGGACCCGCCCCGTGAGGAGGAGCTGGAGGATAGCTTCCAGAAGTATGCGGGCCGGGTGGAGGCAAGCCGCAAAGAGGCGACCGCCTACCACCTGAGTGGGACACCGGAACCGGATGGCTACCTGGACCTGACCACGCTGATGGTGCCAGCCGCCGAGCTGAAAGCAAAGGCCAAGGAATACGGTGTGACGGTAACGGAGCTGCTGTGCGCTGCCATGATGAAGGCGATTCTGAACCTGCAGGCTAAAAAAGTACCGAGCCGCCGGCGCCGTCGTCCGGTAAAGGTGCTGGTGCCGGTAAACCTGCGCGGGCTATTCCCCAGCCAGTCGTTGCGGAATTTTGCCCAATATGTTACGCCGGAGGCGGATTCCCGCCTGGGGGATTACACCCTGGAGGAGCTGTGCCGCATTGTACATCATCGCATGGGGCTGGAGGTCACCCGTAAGAATATGAGTGCCCGCATTGCCACCAATGTAAACAGTGAGCGCATTCCCATCCTCAAGGTGATGCCCCTGTTTATCAAAAATTTTGCGATGAAGATGGTATTTGATACCGTAGGCGAGTGCAAGAGCTGCCTGTGCATGTCCAATCTGGGTGTGGTACAGGTGCCGGATGCCATGCGGCCGTATATCCGCCGGATGGATTTTATCATTGGTGTGCAGGCCAAGGCACCGCACAACTGTGGGATCATCACCTGGGGCGATACCGTTTATATCAATATGATCCGCAATATCCGGGAGCCGGAGCTGGAGCGGCATTTCTATGAGGTGCTGCACTGGATGGGCCTGCCGGTAAAGGCGGAAAGCAACGGGCGCTGAAGGCGCCAAGGGGGGAACAGCTATGTATTGTGTTAAATGCGGTGTGGAGCTGGGCGACAGTGAGAAAAAATGCCCACTGTGCGGCACCACGGTCTTTCACCCGGAGATGGAGCCGCCCAAAGGGGACGGGCCTTACCCGCCGGAGGAACACATCCGCAAGGAAGTGAGCCGCAGCGGCGCACTCTTTGTAGTGACGGTGCTGACGGTACTGCCTATTGTTATCTGCCTGCTGTGCGATTGGCGTATCAATGGCGGAATCGTATGGTCGGGTTATGTGACGGGTGCGCTGCTGATGTGCTACATCGTTATCGTACTGCCGCTGTGGTTCCGCAGGGGGAATCCCGTTATTTTTGTCCCGGTCGATTTTGTGGCGCTGGGGGTTTACCTGCTGTATATCGATCTGGCTACCGGTGGGCGTTGGTTCCTTTCCTTTGCTTTTCCGGTGGTGGGGGCGGCAGGTATTATTGTCACGGCAATGGTCATCCTGCTGCGCTACCTGCACGGTGGACACCTGTTTGTATTCGGTGGGGCGTTTATTCTTTCCGGCGGGCTGATGGTGCTGGTGGAATTTCTTATCAACCTGACCTTTAAGCTCCATGACGCTCTGCTGTGGTCCATTTACCCGCTGGCGGCCGGCATCATTTTAGGGCTGACGCTCATCATTATCGGCTGCTGCCGCCCACTGCGGGAATCACTGCAGAAAAAGTTTTTCCTGTAAGCCATAAAGCAGCACAGTGCCTAAAAAGGGCAGGAGGGATCCTATGAATCTTCAGCACATGAAATATGCCGTGGCTGTGGCGGAGACCGGCTCCATCAATAAAGCGGCGGACCGCTTGTTTGTGGGCCAGTCCAATCTCAGCCGGGCCATCAAGGAGCTGGAAAACAGCCTGGGTGTTGCTATCTTTGAGCGCAGCGCCCACGGGATGGAGCTGACCCCGGAGGGCGGGGTGTTCCTGCGGTATGCCAAGGCGATCCTGCAGCAGGTGGATGAGGTGGAGCATATGTTTACCGAAGGCTCCGCCAAGAAAAAGCACTTTTCCATCTCGGTGCCGCGCTCCAGCTATATCTCGGAGGCCTTTGCCCGTTTTTCCTGCGAGCTTTCCGCCGATGAGGAGTTTGAAGTCTTCTACAAGGAAACCAACGCTATGCGTACCCTGAAGAATGTTCTTCAGGACGACTATAAGCTGGGCATCCTGCGGTATGCCGAAAACTACGACCGCTACTATAAGGAATTGGTGGAAGAAAAGGGTCTGCGGTGTGAGCTGGTGGCGGAATTCCGCTATGCCCTGCTGATGAGCAAGGACTGCCCGCTGGCGCAGCAGGAGAGCATCACCTATGAGGACTTGAAAAACTATATCCGCGTGGCCTATGCCGATCCGTATGTCCCCTCGCTGCCGGCTTCCGAAGTGCGGCGGGAGGAGCTGCCGGATGATATCAACCGGCGGATCTATGTCTTTGAGCGGGCCAGCCGCTTTGAACTGCTTTCCCGCAATCCGCAGGCCTTTATGTGGGTCTCTCCGGTCTCGCAGGAGCTTTTGGAGCGGTATTCGCTGGTACACCGCCCCTGTGTGGATAGCCGCCGCCGGTATAAGGATGTGCTCATCTACCGGCAGGACTACACACTATCTCCATTGGATAAGCAGTTCATCGCGCAGCTTATTGCTACCAAGCGGGAGCTGCCGGATAATTGGGATCAGTAAGGGCACCCCTGCCCTTATTGCCGGAAGGTATTTGATGTATAAAGTGATTGAACGGAAGGCGTCTGCTGTGACAGGCGCTTTTTGTATACAATTTTCGCCTGCGGTATATCGATAAAAGCAATACCGATATTACAGAAAAGCAATTCCCATGGCGAATGGGATGTGATAGAATAGCCTTGGAAAGGTACCGCTTATTATCGATATCACATCAACGGATTGACAAGAAGGGAAAGAATACTATGAATACCAAAGAGATCAAAAGAGCCACGATAGGCCGCCTGCCGCAATATCTGCGGTATATCAGCTCCCTGCCGCAGGAGATTACGACCGTTTCCGCTACCGGCATTGCCAAGGCGCTGGACCTGGGCGAGGTGCAGGTGCGAAAGGACCTGGGCGCCGTATGCGGCGCGGGGCGCCCCCGTGTGGGCTACGACCGTGCTGAGCTGACCGCCTGCCTGGAGGACTGCCTGGGCGGCCGCCCGGTGGCAGCGGTAATAGTGGGGGCAGGCAAGCTGGGCCGCGCACTGCTGGATTACGCCGGTTTTTCGGAATATGGTACCAACATCCTGGCGGCATTTGATTTGAATGTCCCGGCAGAGGGCGACCGCAGTGAGCTGAAGCCGGTGCTGCCCATGTCGGCGCTGGCGGATTTCTGCGCCGCGAATCATGTGAGCATCGGCATTGTTACGGTGCCTAAGGAAGCCGCGCAGGCGGTGACCGATGTCTTGTACCGCAGCGGCGTGCGGGCATTCTGGTGCTTTGCACCCTGCCGGCTGCAGCTCCCGCCCGATGCTGTCATCCAGTACGAGAATCTGGCGCTTTCTTTGGCGCACCTGAAGGCACGCCTGTAACCGGAAGGAGGTCGAGCGATGAATCTGGATCGTATCATTTCGGTGCAGAACAGCATCACCGTTTTTCGGGATGGCGACCGCTGCCTAAAGGTTTTTAATGAGGACTGCGCCAAGGCGGATGTCATCAATGAGGCGCTGAACCAGGCCCGAATGGAGGAAACGACCGTCACTGTCCCCAAAATTCTGGAGGTGACCGAGGTAAATGGCAAGTGGGCCATTGTTTCGGAGTACATCAAGGGTGAAAATCTGGAACAGTTGATGGAGCGCTATCCCGAAAAGGCGGGGGAGTATATGGAACTTTTCGCCTCTCTGCACTGCCACATCCACCAGCAGTCCTGCCCCATGTTCAAAAAGCTCAAGGATGAGCTTCAGCGCAATATCAACAGCTCGGAGCTTTCCGCCACCGACCGGTATGACCTTTATTCCCGGCTGGAGCGGATCCCAAAATATAACGAGGTCTGCCACGGCAACTTTGTGCCGTCCAAGGTCATCATCAGCGCCGCGACAGGAGAACCATATATCATCGATTGGTTCCATGCCACGCAGGGCAATGCCGCCGCAGATGCCGCGTTGACCTATTTGCTGCTGCGGATGCGCGGCCGCAGGGAGGAAGCCGAGCAGTACCTTGCCTTGTTCTGTGAAAAAAGCGGAATCGAACCGCATTATATCCGCCGCTGGATGCCGCTGGTGGCGGCTTCCCAAACGGTAGTAGCCAATGCCCGCAGCCGTGCCGTGCTGCAGCGGTGGATCGATGACCCCGCAGGGGCGCAAGAGATGGAAACAGAGGTGAATGAAGCATGAAAGTTACAGTTTGTATCGGGTCTTCCTGTCATGTGCGCGGCTCCCGCCAGGTGGTGGAGCAGCTGCAGGATCTCATCCGGGATCATAACCTCAGCGATGAGGTGGAGCTGTGCGGGTCCTTTTGCATGGGCCAGTGCCAGCTGGGTGTCTGCGTAAAGGTGGATGATGAGTTCTGCTCCGTCACGCCGGAGGGCACCCGCGCGTTCTTTGAGGAAAAGGTGCTGAAGCCCCTGAATAAGCAATAAACCGCCGCGGCGGGGAGGAAGCTTCTATGGAATGTCTGACCCTGAAAAAAGCCAATTGCAAAAACTGCTATAAATGCATCCGCCACTGCCCGGTCAAGGCTATTCGCTTTTCCGGCAACCAGGCGTATATTATCCAGGATGAATGCATCATGTGCGGTCAGTGCTTTGTGGTCTGTCCGCAGGATGCCAAGCAGATCGTCAGCGAGGTAGGCAAGGTGCGGGTAATGCTGCAAAGCGGCGCGCCGGTGGTAGCCAGCCTGGCCCCCTCCTTCATTGCCAATTACGCCGGCAGCGGCATAGAGGAGATGCGGGAGGCGCTGAAAAAGCTTGGATTCTATGATGCCGAGGAAACGGCCCTGGGCGCTACGGTAGTCAAGCGGGAATATGACCGCATGGTGGCAGAGGAAAACCGGGATATTATCATTTCCTCCTGCTGCCCATCAGTCAATTTGCTTATCCGCCGGTATTACCCGGCGCTGCTGGGATATTTGGCACCAGTTATGTCCCCTATGCAGGCCCACTGTGCCGATATCAAGCGCCGCATTCCCGGCGCTAAAACCGTATTCATTGGACCTTGTGTGGCCAAAAAAGAAGAAGCCCAGGAATGCGGCGAAGTGGATGCCGTACTGACCTTTGATGAGCTGACCGAATGGCTAAACCAGGTGAATATCACTGTGCAGCCGGCCCGCGAACTGAAAAAGGGCGGCCGGGCGAGACTGTTCCCCACGGCAGGGGGTATTCTGCGCTGCATGGAAAAGCCCAACGCAGGCTATACCTACATGGCGGTGGATGGTGCCCAAAACTGTCTGGAGGTGCTGGAGGATCTGCTGCATGGCGGGCTGCACCACTGCTTTATTGAAATGTCGGTGTGTACCGGCAGCTGTGTGGGCGGGCCGGTCATGGAAAAATTCCACCGTTCCCCGGTGCGGGATTACCAGGCGGTGGACCGTGTGACCGGGCAGCAGGACTTTGACCTGCCCCAGCCTTCCTCAGCCCAATTGAGCCAGAAACGCCTGCCGCTCATCAAGGAGCGCCATCTGCCATCAGAGCGGGAGCTTGCCGATATTCTGCGCCAAATGGGGAAAAAGAAGCCGGAGCAGGAGCTGAACTGCGGCTCCTGCGGCTACAATACCTGCCGAGAAAAGGCCATTGCCGTTTATCAGGGCAAGGCGGAAATCTCCATGTGCCTGCCCTACCTGAAGGAACGCGCCGAGAGCTTTACCGGAAATATCGTCAATAATTCACCGAATGGCTTTATCCTGCTCAATGAAAAGCTGGAAATCCAGCAGATCAACCGGGCGGCGCTGCAGATGATGAACCTGTCCTCTCCCTCCGATGTGACGGGAGAACCGGTCGTCCGTGTGTTGGATCCGGGGGATTTCTTTACCGTATTGGAAAGTGGGCAGAGCATCGAGAAAAAGCGCATTTATCTTTCGGAATACGACCGCTATGCTGAGGAGACCATCATCCCGGATCACGAGTTCCATCAGATCATTTGTATCCTGCGGGATGTGACCGAGGAGGAACGGGTTCGCCGGCAAAAGGAAGAGCTCAGCCGGCAGACTGCCGAGATTGCGGATGGTGTGGTGGCCAAGCAGATGCGCATTGTGCAGGAAATAGCTTCCCTGCTGGGCGAAACGGCCGCTGAGACCAAAATTGCCCTGTATAAATTGAAAGGTTCGGTATCCGATGAATGACCTGTGTGTAGAGATTGGCTACAATAGCATCAACCATGTGGGCGAGGAATTGTGCGGCGACCATGTGGAAGCGGTAGGACAGGGAGAGGATTCCTCGGTGCTGGTGCTGGCCGACGGCTTGGGCAGCGGGGTAAAAGCCAATATTCTCTCTATTCTTACTTCCCGCATCATTTCTACCATGATCGCCGAGGGCCTGCCGCTGGAAGAGTGTGTCAAGGCCATCGCGGCTACGCTTCCCATCTGTTCGGTGCGCAAGGTGGCCTATTCCACCTTTACCATCATTCGCCTTATCAATAATGAGGTGGCGGAGATTATCTGCTACGATAATCCCCCGGTCATCCTTATCCGGAACGGTGTGTCCACCGATCTGCCAGGCCGGGATATGATCGTGGGGGGAGATAAAAAAGTACATAAATCCGAGCTGCGCCTGCAGGAAGGAGATATCCTGGTGGCGGTGAGCGATGGCTGCCCCCATGCCGGCATCGGTGTGGCGTATAACTTTGGCTGGCAGCTAAAGGACATTGCTGACTTTATAGCGACCGCTTCGGTGGCCGGTTACAACGCCAAGACGCTTTCCACCATGCTGGTGGAGGAGTGTGACCGCTTGTATGGCGGCAAACCCGGCGATGATGCCACCGCCTGCGTGGTGCGGGTGCGCCGCCGCGCACCGGTCAATATTCTGTTTGGCCCGCCCCGCAGCCGGGATGACGACGCCCGCATGATGACGCTGTTCTTTTCCAAGGGCGGCAAACGCATTATCTGCGGCGGCACCACGGCGTCCATCGCTTCGCAGTATCTGGGGTCGCCCATCACCACCGAACTGCACTACCAAAGCAGTGGCCTGCCGCCCATTGCCCACATGGAGGGTGTGGACCTGGTGACAGAGGGCATTATCACCATCAGCCGGGTCATTGAGTACGCCAAGGATGTGCTGGATCAGAACGAACGCCATGAGGAATGGGGCTATGGTCACGATGGTGCCTGTCTTATCAGCCGGATGCTGTTTGAGGAAGCGACGGATGTCAATTTCTTCGTTGGCCGGGCGGTAAACCCCGCCCATCAGGATCCCAACCTGCCCATCAGCTTCAATATCAAAATGAAGCTGGTGGAGGAGCTCTCCGAGCTGCTGCGTAAAATGGGCAAGAGGGTCAAGGTCATGTATTTCTAAAAAATAAGGGGGAGCCCATGAGAAAGTTTGATACCAAGGTGCAATACCTGAAATACAAGGTGCTGCGGGAGGTGGCCCGGCAGGCCTGGAATGATACCCTGCTGGATAATGTCATGTCCATTCCGCGGGAGCTGGCGCCCCGCAATGCCGAGACCGTCTACTGCTGTGTCTACAAGGAGCGTGCCATCCTGAGCGAACGGGTACGCATGGCCATGGGCGGCAATAAGCAGAACCCCAATGTCATCGAGGTCATTGATATCGCCTGCGATGAGTGTCCCATGGGCGGCTATGAGGTCACCAATTCCTGCCGCGGCTGCCTAGCCCGTCGGTGCGAGGATGCCTGCCCCAAGGGAGCCATCTCCTTCCACAACCATGTGGCGCACATCGATAAGGCCAAGTGTGTGGACTGCGGTGCCTGTGCCCGGGTCTGCCCTTATTCCGCCATTGTAGACCGCAAGCGTCCCTGCGAGAACGCCTGCAAGATCAAGGCCATCACCATGAATGAGAATAAGGCCGCCGCTATTGATAACAATACCTGCATTTCCTGCGGTGCCTGCGTCTATCAGTGCCCCTTTGGCGCCATCACCGATAAATCCTATATCCTCAATGTCATTGATATGATAAAAAAGAGCGGGGACAATGAGAAATACCATGTCTATGCGGTTATTGCCCCCTCCATCTCCAGCCAATTCACCTACGCCAAGCTGGGCCAGGTGGTCACCGGGCTGCATCATCTGGGGTTCTATTCTGTGGTGGAAGCCGCCCTGGGTGCCGATATGGTGGCCGATGCCGAAAGCCGCGAGCTGGTGGAAAAGGGCTTTCTGACCAGCTCCTGCTGCCCCGGCTTTGTCAGCTATATCGAAAAAGCCTTCCCGGAAATGAAACCCTATATTTCTCATAACCTTTCCCCCATGGCTACTATCGCGCGGTACCTGAAGGAACACGATGAAACAGCCAGGGTGGTATTCATTGGGCCATGCACCGCCAAAAAGGGAGAAGCCCAAAAGCCGGAGGTCCGCCCCTATGTGGATGCCGCAATGACCTTTGAGGAGTTACAGGCGCTTTTTGACAGCCGGGAAATCGATATCACTGCGCTGGAGGAAGGAATGCTGGATGAGGCCTCCTACTTCGGACGCATTTTTGCCCGCTGCGGCGGTTTGGCGGAAGCGGTGGCCCAAGGGATCAAGGAGCATGGTCACACCGATTTCGAGCTGAAAGCAACCTCCTGTGACGGTATTGAACAGTGTCGCATTGCCCTGTTCAAGAAGAGTAAAAAGCTGCTGGATGCCAATTTCATTGAAGGAATGGCCTGCACCGGTGGGTGCATCGGTGGGGCAGGATGCCTGACCCACGGTCCCCGCAGCCGTGCCGAGGTAGATAAATACGGGATGGAAGCCAACGATAAAACCATTACCGAGGCGTTGGCAGCTCTGGAGCCTAAGCCCTAAACATAAAACAGAAACAGTGCGTACCGCAGGCTGGCAGTGCGCACTGTTTTAGGTTTGTACAGGGGGCAGGTTTGGGGCCCGCAGGGCCGCGGCGCTTCGCGCCGCGTAGGCC
>OLRV01001392.1_pt1 | contig 20618 bp, 17 predicted proteins | sample 1672421 | NCBI WGS metagenome assembly OLRV01 (sample SAMEA3136684, study PRJEB25190) | human gut metagenome | biome: human gut; feature: human-associated habitat; material: faeces | place: Austria | collected 2013
AATACTTAGGGAAAGTGACAAAAATCCACTTATCCTTTCGTTGGTAATTCCGATTTTTGTGTTTTTGCACAAAAAATCATTTACAAATCCACTCAGTATAGCTATAATAAACTCATCGGAACAACAACATCAAATTAGATTCCTCATCTTATTGCTTCTCCTAATAGATAATTTTAACCGGGAAAAAGGGCTGACCTCATCAATCAGCCTTTTTTTCCGCCCATTTTCCCACGATGACCGATTGTTCAGGGCAGTCACGCCCGGAAAATAAGACAGGATTTTATAGTTTTTTCCAAAAATATCTATTTTCCTGTCCTCTCGTTTTCTCCTGTTTGCCCTTCTTCCGCGCCGGACAGATCCCGCAGCTGCTCTGCCAGCCGATCCGGATGGTTGGTGATGATGATGTCCGCCCGTGTCTTGGCGATGTCCAGGGCGTCCCGGAGCCGCTGGGGATTGTCCCCCACCACGGTGTGGTAGTGGACGGTGATGCCCAGGGCGCTGAGACCCTGGGAGAGGATCTGGGCGTCGGTGTTGGCGATGTTGCCCAGCGTGGAAAAATCGTGTGTGGTCATGAGAATAGACAGATCAAACCGGGATCGGATTTCCTCGATCAGCTCGATCAGAAGCCCAATGCAGATTATTCTCTTCATAATATTGATGTGGCAGGATCTTAAGAAACTGCTTCGCCTCTTCTGTCTTCCCGAATTTCTTTGCATAAGTTCGAAGTACAGGGACTCTCACTCCTATCACTGATTCTTTCTCTACTGTTGGCATCAGTTTTGCGTGAAAATCCCGATATTTTAGATCCTGCATTGCAAAAAGGTCCTGCTGCACTTTTGGTATTACTTCTTTTGGAGTCATCTTTATTCACCTGCTTTCTGCTAATTTGCAGTATAACACACACTTTATGCCACTGCAAGTATATATAGAACAAATGTTCTTCTGTATTTTATTTCTTTTTTTTGCTATGAAACCGTTGTTTATTCTTTGTCTTTGCCGCTCTCTTTGCTAACTTTATATTTCTGGCAGTAATATTTGCACATTAATTGCAAACCGCAGGTATCACATTGTGGAGTACGTGCCTGGCATACATAGCGACCGTGCAGGATAAGCCAGTGGTGAGCTATGGGGATGTCTGTTTCCGGTATATGTTTTACCAATTCTTTTTCGACACTGAACGGAGTTGTACATTTATCTGATACGAGACCCAGGCGATGGCTGACGCGGAACACGTGTGTGTCTACTGCCATAGCCGCTTTATTGAAAACAACGGATTGGATGACATTGGCTGTTTTGCGGCCTACGCCGGGCAGTTTTACCAGTTCTTCAAGGGTATCGGGTACCTCACTGTTGAATTCTTTCACCAACATCTGTGCCATGCCTACAAGATGTTTAGCTTTGTTGTTGGGATAGGAGACGCTGCGGATATACTCGTATACCACGTCGGGAGTAGTAGCGGCGAGTGCTTCGGGAGTAGGGAAGTCCCGGTAAAGGGCGGGGGTAATCATATTGACGCGTTTGTCCGTACATTGTGCAGAGAGAATAACTGCTATCAACAGCTCGAACGGATTGTCATAATGCAACTCTGTTTCGGCTACGGGAACGTTCTCCCTAAACCAAGCAAGGATTTTTTCATAACGCTCTTTCTTTCTCATCTTAATTTGTTTTTATGATAGTGAGGAGATACTTTCAGATTGAAATAGAAGATGGAGATAACCGTGAGGCAGGCTCCGAAAAAATATGCCATATCGAATGAGGTAATCTGTGCGATATAACCTCCTGCTGTCAGACCTATACCAATGCCTACATCCCATGAAGTCAGGTAGGTAGAGGTGGCTGTTCCGCGCTGGTTGTTGGGGGCCAGGTTTACGAACAGCGTATTGAAGGCGGGGAACATCGTCCCGAAGCCTACTCCCAATAGGAGGGCAACCATAAAAAACAATATGTTTGTCAGTTCCGGGACGGTCTTCATCAGTAGTCCGCAAGCGGACAATATGAAGAAACAGCTACATACCAGATATAGTCCTAAAGTTATGACTTGGGTGATACGTCCTTTATCCACTTGTTTGCCGGAGAACATACGGGACACTGCCATGCCGACGGCCATAAAAGTAAAAAACAATCCGGAATTCAAGGTAATTCCTATTTCTTTGGCATACATGGCTACATAAGTGCTTGTCATGCCATATGGTATGGAGAGCAATAGCAGTGCGATTCCTGCCGGGATACCTTTCAGCAGCACAAAGCGGTCCAATGAGATAGGTTCTCGTTTGACTGGTTGTTTGGGTGGGGTCTTGACGAGGCATGCGGCAACAAAACCGATAGTTCCTGATATGAGCGAGCAGGCAAAAATCGTTTCAAAGGAATATATGTCATGCATGAAAAGACCAATCATCGGGCCGAAGCTCATGGCTGTATTGTTCATCAGTCCATAATATCCTACGGCTTCGCCGCGACGGGACGAAGGGGTAATGTCAATCACAATTGTATTTCCCGCTACGGTCACCATTCCAAATGCAAGGCCGTGGACAACCCGCAACATGATGAATAAAGATAGGACTCCCGCTAACATGTAACCTGCGAAAATGGTGATAAAGATGAAGTATGCCACCAGATAAAGAGGCTTGCGGGCTAGCGTGTCGAGCAGGTATCCCGAAAACGGGCGTATGCAGAGCGAGGCAATGGTGTAGCATGACAAGATGACACCTACTGCTGCATTTCCGGTATGGAATACCTCAGTCAGGTAGAATGGAAGAACCGGTAGTATCAGATAAAAGGCAAAATACAAAAGGAAATTGGCAGCCAGGATAAGGCAATAGCCGGAGGTTACAAGTTTGTCTTTTGCCATAGCGAAAAATAGTGGTTAGCGATGAGTGGTTAGTGATGGGTGATTAATGATATGCTGAAAATGCGCAACTTATTAATCACTAATCACTAACCGTTATTCACTATATTTAGTAAGCGCTCTCGAATTCTTTCAAGAAGCGTGTGTCATTTTCAGAGAACATACGAAGGTCTTTCACCTGGTATTTTAAGTTGGTGATGCGTTCGATACCCATACCCAGGGCATATCCGCTATACACTTTGCTGTCTATTCCGTTCAGCTCCAATACATTCGGATCTACCATACCGCATCCCAAAATTTCTACCCAACCCGTGTGCTTGCAGAAGGGGCAGCCCTTGCCGCCGCAGATGTTGCAGCTGATGTCCATTTCGGCACTCGGCTCGGTGAAGGGGAAGTAGGAAGGACGTAGACGAATCTTGGTGTCACTGCCGAACATCTCTTGCGCAAAGAGCAATAAAGCCTGCTTCAAGTCGGTGAAAGATACATTGCGGTCTACGTACAAGGCTTCTACTTGGTGGAAGAATGCGTGTGCGCGGTAGCTGATGGCTTCATTACGGTATACACGTCCCGGACAAAGCACGCGGATAGGAGGCTGTGTAGTCTCCATAACACGGCTTTGCACGCTGGATGTGTGTGTGCGAAGAATGATGCTGTGCGATACGTTTTCTGTATCATTTTCGATGAAGAATGTATCCTGCATGTCGCGTGCCGGATGGTCTTCGGCAAAATTCATGGAGGAGAATACGTGCCAGTCGTCTTCCATTTCCGGTCCGTCGGCGATGTTGAATCCCATACGGGCAAATATATCGATGATTTCGTTTCTCACGATGGAAAGCGGATGGCGGGTTCCTAATTCTACCGGGTAGGCTGAACGGGTCAAGTCAATATCGTCACAGCCGGTATCCTGGCTTTCGAATTGTTCCTTCAAGGCGGCAATCTTTTCTTGTGCTTTGTTTTTCAGTTCGTTCAAGCGCATTCCCACCTCTTTTTTCTGTTCGGCGGCTACATTGCGGAAATCTGCCATTAAGTCATTGATGGCTCCTTTTTTACTGAGGTATTTGATGCGGAGTGCCTCTAATTCCTCGGCGTTAGCGGCTTTCAGCGCCTCTACTTCCTGCAGAAGCTGATTGATTTTAGCTATCATATCGTTGTTATCTTATTTATTTTCTAAGTTAAAAACGGTGCAAAGATACAATATTATCATTGTTTTGCCGCCAATTGGGGAAGATTATTTGGTGTCAGTGGTACAAAATTTCATGTGAAGAAGAAATGATAGAGGATGGGAGAAAAAATGATATATATGTAAAAGTCTTCATATTGTTTATGGAAAAAACATAAATGAGCGTTGTTTAGTGACTTTTAAAATATACTTTTCGTATCTTTGCGCCCCGTTTACCGTTCTATGGAGGTAGAACAAACTGGCGGTTGGTATTTATTAACATACGTCAAAGAGAGAGAGAGTTAACGGAGTAATTGTTGCATTAAAGTTAGAGTTTGAATTGATGAAATTGAAGACAATCCTGCCAGTCGTGGCAGTTGCGGGAGTACTCATGTGTGAGCCTGCCGTATTGTTGCATGCCGGTACATCTGATTTTGCTTCTCCCGAAGCTATGGGATGGTTCCGTAAGAAAAAGAAGAGTGAAACCAAGGACAGCGTTCAATCCAAGAGCGACTACGAGAAATTGACAGGTTCCGGTGCTATTGCCCGCAAGGGAATGTTCAATGTTTACCAGAAGAAGAGCGATTATTACTTTGAAGTGCCGGCAAGGCTGCTGGGACGTGATATGCTGGTAGTAAATAAATTACAGCGTGTTCCTTCCGAACTGAATGAGGCAGGTGTGAACCGTGGTACGAATTACGAAAATCAGATGGTGCGTTTTGAATTGGACAAGGCTGCCAACAAGCTGTTGGTACGTCAGAGCCGTCCTCTTCCGTTGGCGCCGGATGAGGATGCCATACGGCAGTCCGTACTGGATAATTATATTTCTCCGCTGATAGCCGGTTTCAAGATTGAGGCATTCAATAATGACTCTACCATGATAGTGGTCAAGGTCAACGATATTTATGATGGTACAGAGACGAGTATCAATAATGTCTTTACGAATATCAACCTGGGAACTTCGGCCATCAAGAATCTCTCCCGCATTTTATCTATCAAAGCTTTTGAGAACAATGTGGTAGCCACTTCCGAGTTGACAACTAAGGTGACCGAGGGAACAACGACTGTGTTTGTTACGGTCGAAGTCAGTTCCTCTCTGTTGCTGTTGCCGGAGAAACCTATGATGGGACGTCTGGATAGTCCGCGCGTAGGTTACTTTACCAATCCGTTGTTGAATTACAGTGACGGTCAGCAGCGTGTAGACAAGAAACCCTTCATCACCCGCTGGCGTCTGGAACCGAAACCGGAAGACCGGGAGCGTTACCTTCGCGGTGAATTGGTGGAACCGGCCAAGCCGATTGTGTTCTACATCGAGAACTCCACTCCCCGTCGTTGGCGGAAATATATCAAGCAGGGAATCGAGGATTGGCAGGCTGCTTTTGAACGTGCCGGATTCAAGAATGCTATCATAGCCAAGGAACTGACGGACAGCATGAATGTGGATAAGGATGACGTGAACTACTCCGTGCTGACCTACGCCGCCTCCACCAAAGCCAATGCCATGGGCCCCTCTATCCTCGACCCCCGTTCGGGCGAGATATTGGAAGCGGACATCATGTGGTGGCATAATGTGCTGGGCATGCTCCAGGAATGGATTACAGTGCAAACCGGTGTCGTACGTCCCGAAGCAAGAGGAGCAAGGCTGCCGGATGAACTGATGGGTGATGCCATGCGTTTTGTGGCATGCCATGAGGTGGGACACTCGTTGGGATTGCGTCACAATATGATTGCTTCCTGGACTTTTCCGACAGATTCTCTGCGTTCCAAAACATTTACGGATCGTATGAATACCACTTCCTCCTCTATCATGGACTATGCACGTTTCAACTATGTGGCACAGCCGGGTGACGGTGTTACGGCGCTTTCTCCCCATATCGGTCCGTATGATATGTTTGCCATAGAATACGGTTATCGTTGGTATGGTAAAGAAACCCCAGAAGCAGAGAAGGACTTGCTTGCCGACTTTCTGAGCCGTCATGCAGACCGTTTATATAAATATAGTGAGGCGCAGGATGTACGTGATGCCGTAGACCCGCGTGCGCAGAATGAAGATTTGGGCGATGATGCTGTCCGCTCGTCTCTGCTGGGTATTGAGAACTTGAAGCGTATTGTTCCTCAAATCATCCAATGGACTACTACCGGCGAGAAAGGACAGACTTATGAAGAAGCTTCCCGCCTATACTATGCGGTTATCAACCAATGGAACAATTATCTTTATCATGTATTGGCAAATATCGGTGGTATCTATATAGAGAACACGGTTGTGGGAGACGGACAGAAAACCTATACCTTTGTGGAGAAAGAGAAGCAGCAAGCAGCCTTGAAGTTCCTGCTGGATGAAGTGCTGACCTATCCCAAATGGCTGTTCGACACAGAAGTGGGAGAGTACACCTACTTGCTGCGCAACACTCCGCTGGGCGTAGTGGAAAATGCACCGACACAAGTGTTGAAGAATGCCCAATCCTATATCCTTTGGGATTTGCTGGGCAACAACCGCCTGATGCGTATGTTGGAGAACGAATCGGTGAACGGCAAAAAGGCTTTCACGGTGGTAGAGCTGATGGATGGCCTGCATCGCAACATCTTTGCCACTACGGAACGCGGTGCCTTGCCGGACGTCATGACACGCGCCTTGCAGAAGAACTTCGTAGATGCACTGATTACGGCAGCTGCCGAAAGCGAAGGAGTGAAAATAAACAAAAAACTGATGGACAACCACTTCTTGCTGGACCATCAGACTGCCCTTTGCAGCTGTGACGAGCATGCCGGTAAGACTTTGGATGCCGACCGTATGGGTGCACACCGCGAACTGAACTTCTACGGTTCGCAGATAAACCGCGTATCTGATGTCATCTCCGTGAAGCGTGGTGAGTTGCTTCGCATCAAAGAATTGCTCCAAAATCGTCTGGGTGCATCGGATATAGCCACTAAATATCATTATAAGGATTTGATTTTGCGTATCAATACTGCATTAGGAGTAAAGTGATTTTTCTTTTCAATAGAGTATTAATTAATTTTATATGTAACGCATGAAAAAACGTGTATTAATCGTTTTGCTATGCTTTGTAGGAGCTTTGTCATCTGCTTTTGCTGCAGAGAAAAAAGTCCAGGGCGTAGTAATATCTTCAGAGGATAACCTACCGCTTATCGGTGCTTCCGTTTATGTGACTGCGGAAGACTTGAAAAAGGCGGGGAGTGCTCAGACTACAATGGGGGTCATCACTGATGTGGATGGTCAGTTCTCTATCGCTATACCTGCGGGGATAACCCGTTTCTTTTGTAGCTACGTGGGATATGACGTATTGGAAGTGAAGCTTGTTCCGGGAAAGGAACATTATGAAATAACACTTCATGCATCTTCCCAAATGCTCGATGCCGTTGTTGTGACGGGTTACCAGACAGTGGAGCGCCGCAAGCTGACGGCAGCGGTATCCAAACTGGATATATCGGACGAGACCATCGGTGCAGTAAAAAGTATCGACCAGGCACTTGCCGGACAAATTGCCGGACTTTCTGTCAGCCAGACTTCCGGTGCTCCGGGTGCTCCGGCAAAGATACGCATTCGCGGTACTGCTTCATTGAATGGTACACAAGACCCTTTGTGGGTGCTGGACGGCATTCCTTTGGAGGGAACGGATGTTCCCGAACCGGATGAGCTGAATGACATCACCAACATGAAGCAATCTTCCATTGCAGGCCTGAATCCGGCAGATATTGAGAATATCACTATCCTGAAGGATGCGGCAGCCACTGCCATCTATGGTGCGAGGGCAGCCAATGGCGTCATTGTGATTACAACAAAGAAGGGTAAGGTCGGTAAACCGGTTATCAATTTCTCGTCCCGGTTTACCTATACTCCTACATTGAGCCTTGACCGGTTGAACTTGCTGAACTCAGCGGAGAAAGTAGGATTGGAAATGGATATGATCCGTAATAACTATTCTCCGGACAATCATAAAGGAGGCGTATATAATATTCTTTCCAATTACAATGAGTTGTCTGCTTTTCAGAATGGAGGATGGGATGCCTTGAGCAGTGATACACAAGCTGCCATCAACCGTTTGAAGAGTGTTAATACAAACTGGGGAGATATCCTTTTCCGCGATGCTTTCAGCCAGGAATATAACTTGAGCCTTTCCGGCGGTACGGAAAGGGTTACGTATTATACCTCTTTCGGCTATTATAAAGAGGATGGAAATGTGGACGGTGTGGGTATGGACCGTTTCAACTTGGTAGGAAAGACTTCCTATAAGGTGAACAGTATACTGAAAGTGGGTGTCTCCATGTTTGCCAACCGTCGCAAAAATACCAATTATCTGACAGATGCATACGGTATGTCGAATCCCGTGTTCTATTCACGCAAGGCTAATCCGTATTTTGAACTTTATGACAAGAATGGCAACTATAATTACGACTACGATATTCAGAACAACACTGATAAGGATTTAGGATTCAACATCTTTGAAGAACGGCAGAACACGTCTAATGAAAGCGTGGTGAATTCTTTTTCATCTATATTTGATGCGGAGCTACGGTTCAATGACAAGTGGAAGCTGACTTCCCAGTTTGGCTATCAGTTGGAAAAGACTTCCAGAGAAGAAATAGCGGACTGGGAAAGCTATGCCATGCGCTATTACTATAAGTTGAGCGAATACTCCCAAGGTGGAGAAACCAAACACTTTCTGCCCGAAGGAGGTATGCAGAAGTCTTATGAGAACTCCAATTCACAGATTACTTGGAAGGCGATGGGAGAATATCGCGACAGCTTCAATGATATTCATGAACTGGAAGTGATGGCAGGTACCGAACTGCGCAAGACTTGGTACGAAACCTTGTTCTCGGCAGGGTATGGCTTCGACCGCAAGACGTTGACCACCAAGCCGGTGATTTTCCCCAACGAAAGTTATGCCACGTCTTTCCCGCTCCATCAGACGACGTATAAGGAGAATGCTTATGTGTCTTTCTACTCTACGGCCTCCTACTCTTTATTGAATCGCTACACGGTGGGAGGAAGTATCCGTTTTGACGGTTCCGATCTTTTCGGTGTGAATAAGAAGTACCGCTATCTTCCTCTTTATTCTGTCAGTGCCTTGTGGCGTCTGTCACAAGAACCGTTTATGCAGCAGGCCAAGTGGGTAGATAACCTGGTGTTCCGTGCATCTTACGGTCTGCAGGGAAATATTGACAAGAATACTTCTCCGTTCCTGCTGGGTACATATCGGTCGGAGAGTATTTTGCCCGGAGTATCGGAAGATGTAATTATCATTAATTCCGCTCCCAACAAGAAGTTGCGTTGGGAAAAGACGCAGTCTGTCAATGCCGGCTTTGATTTTTCTGTATTGAACCAGGCTATCAATCTGAGCGTGGACTATTATTACCGTAAGGGTACCGATTTGATAGCTTTGCGCATGCTTCCTCTGGAGACGGGCTTTACTTCAATGAACGTCAACTGGGCAAGTATGGAGAACAAAGGTGTGGAAATCAGCTTGTCTACCCGTAACATAACGACAAAAAACTTCTCCTGGTACACAAATTTCAATTTTGCCTATAACGGTAATAAGGTATTGCAGGAAAACATACCGGAGCAGCAGACCACTCCGGGACGTGAAGGCTATCCTGTAGGGGCAATTTTCGCACTGAAGACTGCGGGAGTGAATAAGGAAACCGGTAATATGATGTTCTATAATCCGGAGGGAGAGAAAGTGACCTTGAAGGAGCTTTACCGCCTGAAGGACGAGTGGGGGATAGGTATTGCCTCTTCCGATGTAACTGCAGCCGAAGAGAGAACCTTTTATTCGTATATCGGGAGTAGCGATGCTCCTTATACGGGAGGTTTGATTAATACCTTCAGCTATAAAAACTGGGAGCTGAATGTCAATTTCTCTTTGACGTTTGGCGGGTATGTACGTACGCAACCCTCTTATGACATCATCAATCCGGATTATGGCAAGAACTATAATGCGGATGTGCTGAACCGCTGGACTCCGGAAAACCCGAATGCGGAGCTTCCGGCATTTATGCTGAGTGCTTCCAACCCGGAAGAGTACTCCTGGTATGATTCTAAAACCATCTGGAGAGATTTGGATATCTGGGTGAAGAAGCTGAACTACGTACGTTTGCAGAATCTGCGTCTGGGTTACCGTATCCCTGAGCTCCTGACAAAGCGTTTGGGAATGAACTCGGCAACGGTATCTATTGAAGGACGCAATCTCTTCGTGTTTGGTTCGGGATATAATAACTACATGGATCCGGAGTCGATGTACAATCCTTATGCAACTCCCGTACCCAAGTCGGTTACATTCAGTTTGAACTTGAATTTCTAACTTCAAAAGCAGAAAGAAAATGAAGAAAACAATAAGTCTGATGATAATGGCCTGCATGCTTCTGCTTGCGGCATGCGACAACTATCTGGATATACAGCCTACCGGTAGTGTCATTCCCAATTCTTTGGCTGAGTATAGAGCGTTGCTTGCCCGTTCTTATAAGGACGTGAGTAAATTCAGTGACCGGGGAATGGCTTGTTTCCGTTCCGACGAGATGCAGGTTCGGGATAATGAATATGACCAAAATTATTATATGGATATAGAGCGCTGGAACGACCTTGCTCCCAATGCCTATACCTCATCGTTTGAATGGGCCAAGTATTACAATGTGCTTTTTATTGCCAATCACGTTATTGAGAGCAGAAGTGATATTAAGGAAGGCACTGAGGAAGAGATAAATCAGCTTGTAGGAGAAGCGTATATGCTCCGTGCTTATGTACATTTCTTATTGGTAAATCTTTATGGACAGCCCTATACTAAGGAGGGAGCTTTGGATACCAAATCGGTACCGCTGAAATTGGATACGGATTTAGAGAAAGTCCTGAAACGCAATACGGTGGAAGAAGTTTATACTTCCATCCAAGCAGATATTGACGAGGCACGCAAACTGGTCACGAAGGCAGAATGGGAACAGAGATATTCATATCGTTTCAATGCGGCTTCGGTAGAGGCGTTTCAATCACGCGTATCCCTTTATAAGGGCGAGTGGCAGACGGCTTGGGATGCTGCTGAGGCAGTGCTTGCCGTGAAGTCTGTATTGGTAGATTTGAATGATGCCGCTGCAACTCTTCCTAACAGTTATAATTCCGTGGAAAATATTACTCCACTGGAGACGCCTCTGAGCAGTACAATCAATGGGGCTGCTCTGGCTACTCCGGTTTTTCTCTCCCTTTATGCTGAGAACGACCTTCGGCTGGACAAATATTTTGCTGAAACGGATGAAAAAGGTTTCCGGAAGAATAAGAAGGCGGGAAGCAATAACTACTTGTGTACTTTCCGTGTGGGTGAAATATATCTGACGGCTGCTGAGGCTGCTGCCCGACTTGGAGAACTGTCTCAAGCACGTACTCGCCTGCTGGAACTGATGCGGAAACGTTATGCACCGGAGGCCTACGAAGCGAAATCCGTTGTTGTCAATGCCATGGATAAGGAAGCGTTGGTACAGGAAATATTAGATGAACGTGCCCGTGAACTTGCTTTTGAAGGACATCGCTGGTTTGACCTTCGTCGTTCCACCCGTCCGCGTTTGGAGAAAGTGCTTGATGGTACGCGTTATGTACTCGAAGAGAATGATGCCCGCTATACATTGGCCATTCCGAAAGAAGCCATAGAAGCCAATCCGGGATTGCTGAACTGATAAAGATAAAACTCCCCGATTCTGTATTGACGAGAATCGGGGAGTTTTGTCTTTATGTGGATTGGATATGTATTTTTTACGTACCTTTGCACCGTTTTTTGTAATAGACAGTATAAGATGATACAGAATCAGAGACCTCCTATCCGTAGAATTGCTTTTCCTATTCTTATAGCATTGAGTATTTCGCATTGTTTGAACGATATGCTGCAATCGGTTATTTCGGCAGTATACCCTTTGTTCAAGGAGGATTTATCCTTGAGTTTTGCCCAGATTGGTCTGATTACGTTAGTGTATCAGATGTCGGCGTCCGTGTTTCAGCCTCTAATGGGATTGTTCTTTGATAAGCGCCCCATTGCCTGGTCATTGCCGATAGGTATGGGCTTTACTTTGGTCGGTATCATGAATCTGGCTTTTGCTACTAATCTGTATTGGTTGCTGGCTTCGGTATTCATTGTGGGTATCGGTTCGTCTGTACTCCATCCGGAGGCGTCACGTATTGCTTTTCTGGCTTCCGGCGGAAAACGCGGACTGGCGCAGTCTCTATTTCAGGTGGGCGGGAATTTGGGAGGCTCGCTTGGACCGTTACTGGTGGCTTTGCTGGTAGCTCCTTACGGGAGGAGATACATTGCCTTTTTTACGGTTTTTGCCTTGATTGCCATCGTGGTGATGATTCCTATATGTCGTTGGTTCCGTTCCTACTTGAATCATATCAAGAAACGCCCGATGCTTGTGGCAGGAAAGATAGAACGTCCCCTTTCTTCAAGAATGACGGTGTTTGCCATAAGTATTCTGCTGATACTTATCTTCTCCAAATATATCTATATGGCAAGTTTGACGAGCTACTATACATTCTATCTGATCCATAAATTTGGTGTTACTGTTCAGGATTCACAGCTCTTCTTGTTTGTCTTCCTGGTAGCTACTGCCATCGGAACATTGGTGGGAGGTCCCGTAGGTGATAGGATAGGACGTAAGTATGTTATCTGGGCTTCCATTCTTGGAACGGCTCCATTCAGTATGATGATGCCTCACGTAGGGCTTGCATGGACAGTAGTGCTGAGCTTCTGTGTCGGTCTGATGCTTTCTTCCGCTTTTCCTGCCATATTGCTGTACGCCCAGGAATTGCTACCCAATAAGCTGGGTTTGATTTCCGGGTTGTTTTTTGGTTTCGCTTTTGGAATTGCCGGTATCGCTTCGGCTGTATTGGGAGGTATGGCAGATAAGTATGGTATAGAGGCTGTTTATAATGTATGTGCCTTTATGCCTTTACTGGGGTTGGTGGCTTGCTTTCTGCCTAATTTGAAAAAGAGATAGAGATTTTTTATTCCCATTGTCAGCCATACGGAGAGAACGAAAGGTGCGGTCAATGTAATAATTCCCCAATTCATTCCCACAATTTGCAATACAACAGAGAGTAAAACGGAACATGCAGCCCATATACAGCTCATCCAGCTTTTACCTCCTAAAGCAAGGGCACACAATACGCCATTATATCCCATCAGACCCATATTCAAAGCTTCGGAATCCACTCCCAATAATGTGGCTAGGAGGAGGGGGAGAAGTGCTCCCAATATGGTATATACTGCTGCATTCCGGGAATTCACGAGAATGCCTGCAAGGAAAAATAGTCCGGTCATCATGTTTCCTTGAAACATCACCTGGCCTATGCCCATACTGAAACATTGTAAGTAATTTATGGAGGAAGAAGCGGGTGTTTCTGTATCAGAGACGAGTAGCATGTCAGGCATCAGCCAACTGCACAATCCCAGCAGCATCCATACAGAAAGGATAAAAGGGGTAGTGAATCCGGGCAACACGCGTTGCATGTTGAAAAACCGTGCAATGTAGGTAGATGCACACGAGGCAATAGCCATCAGCATCAAGGAACTTACAGTCAGAAGCATAAAGACCCCTACGGCTATTCCTACCAGTGTACCGTTAAAACCATATAATCCATTTTTTATATCATCACAGTCATATCCTGAGATACGGGCTGTCAACGTACTTATTATGTTGCCACTTACAGCCAATAGGCCCATTTGCCATGAATTCAAAAAGATTCCAATCAACATCAATAATCCGGACAATGCATTGTTTTGGAACATGACTTGCCCTATGCCACGTCCTAAAATAAGTAATGACTTGCGTGTAAAAGCTTCTTTCATGAGTTGTCGAATGAAAATGGACTATATGTAAATTTATAGCTCGTTAATGCGTACAAAAAAAACGATTAGACTAATCTAACCGTTTTAATTTTCGTGGAGCGTATGAGACTCGAACTCATCACCTCGACACTGCCAGTGTCGCGCTCTAGCCAGATGAGCTAACGCCCCGTTGCCAACGTTTGCAGGCTTGCTTTCGTTTTTGATGGTGCAAATATAATGCATTATTCTGAAATAATTGCTATGTTTGCGAAAGAATTTGAAAAAATAAGTTATGCTGATATATAATACCACTTATCATGTAGAGGAAGGAGAAGACAAAAACTTCCTGATATGGATGCAGGAACACTATCTTCCCGAGGTAGAAAAGAACGGAACATTGTATGCTCCACGTATAGCCCGTATCTTGAGTCATATTGAAGAAGGAAGCATCTGCTATTCTGTTCAGTTTGAGGTGGAAAACTCTGCCAAACTGCATCGTTGGCATCAAGAGCAAGGAGTGAAACTGAACGAGGAATTACTGAATATCTTTAAAGATAAAGTGATTGGCTTTCCTACATTGATGGAGGTAATAGTGTGATACAACCGGTCAAAGAGAAAATTATATTGGGTATAGACCCTGGTACCACCATTATGGGGTATGGAGTATTGCGTGTGGCAGGTGTCAAGCCGGAAATGATAGCCATGGGAATTATCGACCTCCGCAAATTTGGAGATCACTATCTGAAGTTACGCCATATTCATGAACGGGTACTGAGTATCATAGAGAGTTATTTGCCTGACGAGCTCGCTATTGAGGCCCCTTTCTTCGGAAAGAATGTACAGTCCATGTTGAAGTTGGGGCGTGCGCAAGGCGTGGCAATGGCAGCTGCTTTGAGCAGGGATATTCCCATTACGGAATATGCTCCTTTAAAAATAAAGATGGCCATCACCGGAAACGGACAAGCATCCAAGGAACAGGTGGCAGACATGTTGCAGCGTATGCTGCATTTTCCTAAAGAGGATATGCCTACTTTTATGGATGCAACGGACGGGCTTGCTGCTGCCTATTGTCACTTTCTGCAGATGGGGCGTCCCACGGTGGAGAAAGGCTATCATGGCTGGAAAGACTTTATTGCCAAAAATCCGGATAAGGTGAAGAAGTGATAAGAATTGAAATGTAGAATCTAAAAATAATATCATGAAATTGAATGAACTTGCTATCATTGGAGTGGCTGCAACGACGGTTGTAAGCTGCACTCCCGCGAAGACGGAGTATGCTTCGTACGAACTTTACCCTGTCCGTTCGGGTAGTCTGACAGAGATGGAATATACACCTGCTGCCACGCAATTCACATTGTGGGCACCTACGGCAGATGAAGTTCGCCTGATGTTGTTCGAAGCAGGAGACGGAGGGCATGCCTATGAAACTATTTCAATGGAACCCTCTGAAGAAGGAACTTGGAAAACTAAAGTTGAAAAGGACTTGATGGGTAAATTCTACACATTCAATGTGAAAATCAATGATAAGTGGCTGGGGGACACTCCGGGTATCAATGCCAAAGCTGTAGGGGTGAATGGAAAACGTGCCGCCATCATCGACATGAAATCCACGGACCCTGAAGGATGGGCAGATGATAAACGTCCGGCATTGGCCTCTCCTGCCGATGTGATTCTTTATGAAATGCACCATCGTGATATGTCCATCGACCCGTCGTCGGGCATTGAGCATAAAGGAAAGTTCCTGGCACTGACAGAACAAGGAACGGTAAGTCCCGACAAGCTGGCAACCGGCATTGACCATCTGAAAGAATTGGGGGTGACACATGTACATCTCCTTCCGTCTTATGACTATGCCTCCGTTGATGAGACAAAGCTGGACGAGAACAAGTATAATTGGGGATATGATCCGCAGAATTACAATGTGCCTGATGGCTCTTATTCTACCGACCCCTACAAACCGGATGTTCGTATCCGGGAATTCAAGCAGATGGTGCAGGCTTTGCACAAAGCAGGTATCCGTGTTGTTCTGGATGTGGTGTATAACCATACTTTCAATACATCCGACAGTAATTTTGAACGTACAGTGCCGGGATACTTTTACCGTCAGCGACCGGACGGAACGTATGCAGACGGTTCGGCTTGTGGCAATGAAACTGCCAGCAACCGTCCGATGATGCGTAAATACATGATAGAGTCTGTATTACATTGGATTAATGAATATCACATTGACGGATTCCGTTTTGACCTGATGGGTATTCATGACATCGAGACAATGAACGAAATCCGTAAGGCGGCAACGTCTGTAGATCCGACTATATTTATATATGGTGAAGGATGGGCGGCATCGGCTCCACAGATGGCGGAAGATTCTCTGGCAATGAAAGCCAATACTTATAAGATGCCGGGTGTTGCTGCTTTCTCTGACGAAATGCGTGATGCTTTACGCGGTCCGTTTAATGACAATCATCAAGGTGCTTTCCTTGCTGGATTGCCGGGAGGAGAGGAGAGCATAAAGTTTGGTATTGTAGGAGCCATCAGGCATCCGCAAGTAAATAATGACTCTGTGAATTATAGTAAGGCTCCGTGGGCGGAACAACCTACACAGATGATCAGCTATGTTTCCTGCCATGATGATATGTGCTTGGTGGATAGGCTGAAAGCAAGTATCCCGGGTATTACTCCCGTAGAATTGGCAAAGCTTGACAAACTGGCGCAAACAGCCGTATTCACTTCCCAAGGTGTACCGTTTATTTATGCCGGTGAGGAAGTGATGCGTGACAAGAAGGGAGTACACAATAGTTTTGAGAGTCCCGATTCCATCAATGCGATTGATTGGAGACGAAAGGCGGAGCATGCAGATGTATTTGCTTATTATAAAGGGTTGATACAGCTTCGTAAGAAGCATCCGGCTTTCCGTATGGGTGATGCGGATTTGGTGCGTAAGCATTTGGAATTTCTACCGGTTGACGGCAGCAATGTGGTGGTTTACCGTCTGAAAGAAAATGCCAACGGTGATGCATGGGGAGATATTATACTAGTCTTGAATGCCCGTAAGGAGCCTGCCAAACTTACCGTACCCGAAGGTAAATATACAGTGGTCTGCAAGGATGGCTTTATCAATGAACAAGGTTTGGGCACACTGTACGGCCCCGAAGTTGTTGTTCCGGCCCAATCGGCACTGATTATGTATAAATGATGATTGGATGATGCAACAACATACAATACACATAGCGGGGGGCGTAGTACGCAACCCGCTTGTTCGTTTGACAGAGCCTGCCACCCTTGATTTCCTGGCAGGAGAACACATTGCCATTGTAGGACCGAACGGAGCCGGAAAGAGCCTCCTGGTGGATATGCTGACGGAAAAGTATCCTTTGCGTGATGGTGAGCTTACCTATGATTTCTCTCCCTCCCTCACGAAAACTGCCTATGACAATATCAGATACATTGCCTTCCGTGATACTTACGGTTCTGCCGATGCCAATTATTACTATCAACAGCGTTGGAATGCCCACGACCAGGAGGATGCTCCGCTAGTACGCGAAGTGCTGGGAGAGGTAAAAGACGATGTCTTGAGGCGGCAGCTATTTGAACTTTTCAGCATAGAGCCGATGCTTGACAAGAAAATCATTCTTCTCAGCAGTGGGGAGCTGCGCAGGTTTCAGTTGACTAAAGCTTTACTGACTGTTCCCCGAATTCTTATCATGGACAATCCTTTCATAGGGCTGGATGCGCCTACCCGTGAACTGCTTTTTAATTTGCTGGAGCGGCTTACCCGGCTGGGCGAGTTGCAGATTGTCCTTGTGCTTTCCATGTTGGATGACATACCTTCATTTATTACACATGTTGTGCCGGTAGAGGACATGAAGGTGGGCGAAAAGATGGAACGTGAGGAGTATGTGCAGGCATTCTGTGCGGGCAATCAGATGCGTATTCAGGAAGAGGCCGGAGCGTTGGAGGAATTGCAGCGGCGTATTCTCGATTTGCCCTACGAACATGCGAATTTCACTTCGGACGAAGTGGTGAAATTGAACGGGGTTAGCATCCGTTACGATGACCGTACCATTCTGAAGGAGCTGGATTGGACAGTGATGCGTGGTGAGAAGTGGGCGCTGAGTGGCGAGAACGGTGCCGGCAAGTCTACCTTGCTTAGTTTGGTTTGTGCGGATAATCCGCAGTCATACGCCTGCGATATCAGTCTTTTCGGACGGAAGCGCGGAACGGGGGAGAGTATTTGGGAAATCAAGAAACACATCGGTTATGTCAGTCCGGAAATGCATCGTGCTTATCTGAAGAATCTGCCTGCCATAGAGATTGTCGCTTCCGGTCTGCACGACAGCATCGGATTGTATAAACGTCCTCATGCCGAACAGATGTCGGTATGTGAGTGGTGGATGGAGATTTTCGGTATTGCCGCCTTGAAAGACAGTCCTTTTCTGCAACTCTCCAGCGGGGAACAGCGTCTGGCATTATTGGCACGTGCTTTTGTCAAGGACCCGGAACTGCTGATATTGGATGAACCGCTTCATGGACTCGATACATACAACCGCCGTCGGGTCAAGAAGATTATAGAGGCATTCTGCCATCGTCGGGATAAAACGATGATTATGGTAACCCACTATGAGAATGAATTGCCGCAAACAATTACTAACCGTTTATTCTTGAAGCGAAACCGCTGACCGGATAATAATTACGTCAAGCAAAGATAATAAAGGACTGGCGGGAACCATTTATGGTGTAAATCGTTATATTTGTAATATCAACCATCTAAACATTTATATCATGAAGTTTTTTATTGATACGGCAAATTTGGAACAGATTCGGGAGGCCTATGACTTGGGCGTACTCGACGGAGTTACCACGAATCCTTCGCTTATGGCAAAAGAAGGTATCAAGGGAGTGGAGAACCAGCGAAAACACTATGTGGACATCTGCAACATTGTGCAGGGAGATGTGAGTGCCGAGGTGATAGCCACCGACTATGAAGGTATGATTAAAGAGGGTGAAGAGCTGGCAGCCTTGAATCCGCATATTGTAGTGAAGGTACCTTGCATTGCAGAAGGTATTAAGGCCGTTAAATACTTCTCGGGCAAAGGTATTCGTACAAATTGTACTTTGGTATTCTCTGCCGGGCAGGCATTGCTGGCAGCCAAAGCAGGTGCAACGTATGTTTCCCCGTTTGTAGGCCGTCTCGATGACATCTGTGAGGATGGCATTGCTTTGGTTGCCAAGATTGTGGAGATGTATCGTTATTACGGATATACCACCCAGGTGCTTGCCGCTTCTATCCGGCATACAGCACATATCATGCAGTGTATAGAGGTGGGTGCTGATGTGGCTACTTGTCCGCTTTCGGCCATTAAGGGCTTGCTCAATCATCCGCTGACCGATTCCGGTCTGAAGAAGTTCCTTGAAGATTACAAATGCGTGAACGGATAAACTTAAAATATCCTATAAACCTATCTTTCAATGTAATTATTGACTAATATTGGTGAGAAATAGAATAAAAAGATTTATTTTTGATTCGTGTGCTGAAAATCAAGTATTTAAGAACTATATTTCTCTTTTTTCGTACTTATATGCTTTAAGTAGAACACCACAAGGATAGGAATTCTTTTTTATCCGAAGACATTTTTACCCTGCCATTTCAACTTGGCGGGGTATTATTTTTTTCTCCATTTCCAATCCCCTCAAAGCCTTATATATGAGAATGATATATAAGAGAAATAGAGAATAGAAATAACAATATTAATAACTTAAAATTTAGGAGACATGGGAAATTTAATTAAAGGATTGAAGGTTACAGCTTATGTGGCCGAGATTATCGTGGCAGGTTCAGTAGTAATCGAGCTTGCGGAGAAGTATAGTGGCAAATTCGGGAAAAAGAAGATTGCCACGGGTACAGTCAAGGCCGTTGATGCTGCGACTGAAAACTGATGGTACGTCTGATGAATGGATTATGACAAGAAAGCGGACGTAATAATAACCGTATTGGAGGTAGCAACTTCAATACTCAAAGGGATAAAGAAGCTAAGAGGTATATTCATAAAAGCAAAGAAATTCAGCGGAACGCACATAATATTGATATCAGTCCAGGAGTTGTCATTCCCTTTCTCGGTCATCAACAGGTTTCCGGATACTCCTTGTGTATAAGCAATATCTGCCAATAAGACATCTTTTACCCCTGCATGTTGCTGAAAACGTTCTACCACACTTAACTTCTCTTCATTTTTCATAAACGAATAGTCTAATGGAATGCTAAGAATCGCTTCTTTTTCTTTTTGGTTAAGCGTATGAAACAATGTTTGGGTTGTTTTCTCCGACTGTAAAAACAATGCGACAGTGAATGATACAAATATCCAGCAGATAAAGAACTGGATTCCCAGCATAAGGTTACGTCCCCACTGCTTACCTCGACGTTTATTTACTCCTCCATGAATGCCTGTTTGTATCGAAATTCTGCGAATACGGACAGATACAAACAGACAAATTGCAGCACAGAGCAATATAAGAAGAATGATATATTGCATAGCGTGTATCAAAAGAATTTCGGGCGGAAAAGTCATTGTAATGCCCTGTAGAGAAAAATCCATTCGGTTGCCAATCAATTCTATTCCCCATATTACTAAAAAGGAAGATATAACCACCACAATCAATGATTGTACAAACAGCAGGCAGAATTAACCCCGGAGCTTTTGGATGTGCTGGAATTATACCGTGCAGAAGCAGACCTGGAATTACAGAAATGGTCGTAGAAAAAAAAGAGAAGTTGAAAAAAGCTTCTCTTTTT
>OLRV01001394.1_pt1 | contig 20609 bp, 37 predicted proteins | sample 1672421 | NCBI WGS metagenome assembly OLRV01 (sample SAMEA3136684, study PRJEB25190) | human gut metagenome | biome: human gut; feature: human-associated habitat; material: faeces | place: Austria | collected 2013
AGGAAAAGGTAAAAGAAGTCATGGTTCCATACATTGAGAGTTATGATTTTTCAGAGTATCTTCCCAAACTTGATTCTGTTTTAACAGAGATTGTTAATTCGGATTTCTGTATTGGAAATAAAAAGATTCTGGAGAATTTTAAAGACCTTATGGTGGAGCCGGAGCAGAAAGAAATCAAACTTACGGATTTGTTCAAGGCATGGATTAAACAATGCGAAAGGGATATTGACACAGAAGATTTAGACATTGATTACGATGATGGCGTTTCTTATCAATCCGTGGAATGTGAAATGCGGTTTGAGCTGGAAGATAAGCCATCATGGAGCAGTGTGCAAAGAGCAGTTATCACATTTGAAAATGAGCATGATGAAAAACTGAATGTTGAAATTCCTGTGTCAAAGCGGATATGGGGCAACGGAAAAGAAGAACCATATACACTTTCTTCCTATAAGGATTTGACGATTTCGTCACTTAGAAACTTGAGTGAATTTGAGGTGCTACTCTTGAGATTATCCAGAGCTGGAACGGCTATCGTTATTGATAAGGAATATGATGACAGTTATATTCAACCGGAAAAAGAACCGGAAGCGGATTTTCACTAAGAAAGCGGGGATATTGAATGTCGAGAGTAGGAATTGGAAACAACATCACACAGCCTGATGCACGGTGCATGTCATGCAAGCGTTGGAAGAGTGCAAGTAAAGGGTTCTGGGGAAGAGACGGACATTGTTCTCTTCCGTATTGTGAGAAAGACGCGAGGAATAAAGGAAAGAGAGGTCGTGTACATGGATGATATTGAAAAATTGAAGGCTGAAAACTCAGATTTGCGAACAAAGGTAAATGACCTTGAGCGTAATGAATATAGCCTTATAGAAAAACTTAGAAAAGCCTCAGAAACAAACGAAAGACTTTTGCGTATTCTTGAAAATTTGTCAAATGGATATGTGAAAAAGGAGAGGTAATTATGCAGTATATCAAAGCGAAATTTCCAAACAGCACAAGAAGCTACGTGTATCGCACCGAGGATTATGTGAAAGCTGGTGACATGGTTGTAAATGCCAAAGGTGCAAAGCTGACTGTTACGGATGAAACCGTGGATATGAAGTGGGTAGAAACCTACGGTGCTGATAAGATGTCGGTTGTGAGGAAGTATGATGAAAGCGAGGAATGTGCATGAAGCTGATTAGTAATGCAAAGTTTGGGGAACCGGTGGAAAGTGGAACGGTTTTCAGAACTCAAAGCCACGGAATTGACATTTGCATACATAAAATTTGCGGTTGCGGTGACGCGTGGTATCTTAATTGCAACGAATTGGGAATTGATAATCTACAGCTCAAGAGCGAAAATCTTTTCCGGTGTGTGGATGAAGCAAAGGAAATTCTCAAGCAACAATTAGAACTGTTAAATGAGCGGTTCAATAATTTTTATGAAGATAACGATGTTAAGATTTTAAGATATTAAGAAAGTGAGGAATAATTATGGCAGAAAATACGGCAGTATCTACACAGGGAAAACAGGAAATGAATACACAACTTTCCTATTATACGAACCAGTACATAGGGCTTATGGAACGCGACTTCGCAGAGCATGGGCTTGTGCTTAATGATTATTCAAAGCAGTGCGTCATGGCATCTATGAGTGCTATTTACAACCTTGTTACATCTAGCAAAGCCGCTATGAGTAACTTGAATGGATCTAATTTGAGACAGATTATTGGACAAGTATCAAGCCTTCAACTTAATGCCAATGCAGTGCCGAGGGAGTGCTACTTCCAGTTGAGAAGCAAACAGGATGTAAATGGAAATTGGTACAAGGAAGTAGAAATGGGAATTGAGGGAGACGGAAATGATGCACTTCTTCGAAACTTTGGTGTTGATGTTAAAAAGGTATATCCGGTATGGCTTGTGAAAGAAGGTGACGATTTTACATATCCAAAGCATAAAGGAATTGAAGTTACACCGCCGGAATGGGAAGAAAAAGGACTTTCGCAGAAAGTTATCCGTGTTGTTTACCCGGTGGAAATGAAAGACGGGAAAGTTGAATATATGATAGCAGAGCGTGAAAGCGTAAAAGGAAACCTTTTTGCTCATGTCCGTAATAATCTTCTGAATGAGACTTTCGGACTTGTAAAAGGCGGTAAAAAGACACGTTATGATGCAACGGAAACAGAAAAGAAAGCTATCGCAGAAAAGAAAGGCGAAATCTTGAAAGCACTTTTAGACTGTAAGACTATTGAAGATATGCTTTCGTGTGAAGTCGCAAGACCATACATGAGTGCCGCATGGCTTGATACATCTGAATCAATGATCGTTCGAAAGATGCGCAATAATGCAATCAAGAAGCATCCAAAAGACCTTAATGCTATTGCAAAACAGTCTCTTATGCAGATGAATGAAACTTATCAGCAGACGCAGGAAGAAATTGCAGAAAACGCCAATTCAGAGCCGTTTGTTGTAGCAGAATCCGAAGCGACTGACGGTGCAGCAGTCGAGCCTGAGAAAGTCGTTGAGAATGACGAGAATGTACCGGACTTTATGAAAGATTAGGGAGGTTGCCATGAGAGTTATATCACAGGACGGAGCACTTGATATTCCGTATGAGTAAGTAGTTATTCAGAGGTTTAATGGAGAAATCTATTTTTTGAACAAGAACCTTACAGGGATAGATGATCTTGTCAGTGACATTGTTATTGCTAAATACTCCACCGAAGAAAAAGCAAAGAAAGCCATGGAAGAATTGAGATATGCCTATATGTGTCACAGCCTTGTAAAGATGGGGCAGACACCGCCAGATGGAATTGACGAAAATATTGACGAAAAACTCACTATGGGTTTGAGCGGAGTATTTCACTTTCCGGCAGAGGAAGAATTGGAGTAGGGTATGAAAAAAGTATTATTCGGACTAATAGCATATATTCCTTGGCTTGTTTGGGTGATTGGATTTCATATTTACAAGAAAATTCGGCGAGGGGAAGTTTGGGAAAGTGATGTATTCATCCCAGTTATGTGGATTCTTATGATATTCGGTCAGTTTTTTATACCCGATTCTTCAGTATTTGTATTAAGAAAGTGAGGTGGTATATTGGTTGAAGAATGGAAATGGGTAAAGGGTTTTGAGGGTGTATATCAAGTATCAAACCTTGGAAGATTGAAGAGTTTTAAAAAATATTCTGACGGTTATATTCTTTCTGAAAAGAACGAAAAGGGAGGATACCTGAGTGTTATCCTTTATGATTCAATTCAGAAAAAACGACGTTGTACTAGAATTCATGTGTTGGTGGCAGAGTCTTTTATCGGAGAAATTCCTAAAGGTTACCATGTTCATCACATTGACGACAACAAGCAGAATAATGTTGTTACCAACCTTGAAATTATACATCCAAAGAAACACCGAATAGAAACGCATAGACAACATCCACAAATCAGTACAGGAATGATGAATTACAATAAGTTTGAAAGGCCTAAACATATTTTACAGTATGATTCAGATGGACATTTTATCGCTGAATATGCAAATGGACAAATTGCAAGCGAACTTACAGGAATTTGTCAAAGAAATATCTTGCAGGTGGCAAACGGAGAAGAATACAAACCGGGGAAGATAAGAAAACAAGCCGGTGGTTATATTTGGAAACTAAAGGAAAGTGAGGTGGTTTAAATGCTTATGCGTTGTTGCGGTTCGTCATCAGCAGGCAACAGTTACGCTTTAATCAGCAATAGTGGCGAGATTCTTGCAATCGAAGCCGGATGCAAATTTCTTGACTTTAAGAAAATGATTGATTGGCGTATTTCTGATGTCGCAGGATGCATCGTCTCACATGAGCATGGTTAGGAGACCATGCGCGATACATAAAAGATTTCATGAAATCCGGCATTCCGGTTTACACGGCTTTTGAAACGCAGACCGCACTTGAAACCATAACCGGAGAACGTACAGCACCTATTCCACCGCGCAGACCACGGCAAATCGGCAGTTTTACGGTTACCCCATTCAATGTGCCGCATGACACGGAAATCGAGTGTTACGGCTATTTAATCGAGCATGAGGAAATGGGTAAGCTATTATTCTTGACCGACTTGGAATATTGTAAGTATGACTTTTCCGGCATAAAGGTTGAGCATATCATGGTCGAAGCCAATTATAGCATGGACTTGGTAGACCGGAATGAGCCTAACTATGAACACCGTCTACGAGGACACATGAGCCTTGATACGGCACTTAAATTTATTCAGACGAACGACAACCCAGCTTTACGAAATGTCGTTTTAATACACTTATCGGACACAAGCGGAGATCCCGCGTTATTCCTACAACGAACGAAAGAAGAAATTGAATACGGAGCAAATGTTTATGTTGCAGAAAAAGGGTTAGAGGTTGATATGAACATTTGTCCGTTCTGAAAGGAGAAAGCATGAAATTATACATTTACAGATTTTGGGGCGATAAATTTTCTTGTGGATAAGTAGACGTAGAAGAAAAGCCAAAAACGTATATCATTACTGAAGAATCCGAATTTGAATATAAAGGACAGAGAATCCGCAAGGACGAAATTGGTGTGTTAAGCGGTTGCAGCCGGGATAGGGTCATTCTGACGGAGAAAAACAAGAAAAAAGCTGTTGAAATGCTTATTAGCAGGCAGGGCGCTATTGTTGAGAGTTGCCGAGTACGTCTTGAATATGAAGAGAAAAAACTTGAGACCATCAAAGCGGAACTTGAAAAAGAATAATTAGGTTGAAACACCTTGGCGAAAGCCTAAAAGAAACTATCTTGTTTGGCGAATAGTTATCACAAACCTTATTGAAAGCCATGTTTTGGCGGTGCGTTTACCGCACCGCCCTTACAAAAGATTGGAGGTAAAAATTGAAAATATGTGAATACTGTATGGCTGAATTTGAGCCGAAGCGACCAGATCAAAAATACTGCAGACCCAAATGTGCAAAAAGATACGCACAGTTTAAGAATTTTAAAAAGGCTGGAAGAATTGTGTATACAAGAATATGCCCGAAATGTGGCAGGCTGTTTATGACGATAGATGAACGCAAAGTTGATTGCCAAGACTGCATCGGCATTGACATTAAAGAACGATTGAGAAAGCCAAAGAAAAAGGATGATGCAATCAAGGCTGTGAATCATATGGCACGCGCTTCCGGAATGAGTTACGGAAAGTTTGTGGCTCAAATGAGCATGAAGCCATTGGAGAGGAAGTGATTGGGGTGGATTATAAGAAATTTAGACAGGCAAAAGCCATCGAAGCCAAAAATAAACAGAAGTGGCTTGCGTTGAATCCGAAACTGAATGATGAAAGCGGAATATACTTCTTACTTCGTGAGGATGAAAATGGTTTCCGGTATGCGTATATCGGGCAGGCACTGCATATAATCAGCAGATTGTGTAGCCACCTTACAGGCTATGAACAACACATAGACCTTAGTTTACGGAAGCATAAGTTGTACAACGAGAGCGACAATCCTTATGGTTGGCGAGTTGAATTTCTGAATTTCTCAGAGAGCCAGCTTGATAAAAAGGAGAAATATTACATCAAGTTATATGCAGATAAAGGCTATCAATTGCGTAATGTCAGTTTGGGCGGTCAAGGAGAAAATCGCGCAAGTGGTTCAATCGGAGAAAGAAAAGTGGTCAAAGGTTATATGCGGGGCGTACAACAAGGCAAAAAGACTCTTGCTAAGGAATTATCGCATATTGCTGAAAAGCACCTTGAAATCCGCTTGAAGCCGGATAAACAGGGTAACAAAGTTTCTGAAAAGCAGTATGAGAAGTTTATGGCTTTGATTTCTGAAAATACATATGAGGAGAGTGATTAGATGGCAGAAGTCAAGTGGATTAAAATCACAACAGATGTCTTTGATGATGAAAAGATTCTGCTGATTGAGAGTATGCCGAGTGCGGATAGCATCATTACGATTTGGTTCAAACTTCTTATTCTTGCCGGAAAACAGAATAACAACGGTGTGTTTATGATGAGCAACAAATTGCCGTTTACGGATGAAATGCTTGCCACCATTTTCCGCAGAGATTTGAACACGGTAAGGCTTGCGCTTAAGACCTTTGAAGAATTTGGAATGATTGAAGTTGTTGACAATGTGATAACGATTCCGAATTGGAATAAGCATCAAACACTTGACGCTTATGAGAAGAAAAAGGAACGTGACAGGCTATATCAGCAGAACCGGAGAAAGAAGCAGAAAAACCTAATTGAGCAAAAATCGCTCGATAAATCGTCTGACGTCGTTGTTTCAGATAAAGAAGAAGAAAAAGAAGAAGATAAAGAGAAAGAAAATATAAAAGAAAATTCGCTGTCGACCGATTCCAGAGATTTTTTTGATTTTGACGATGCATGGAAAAAGACTTTTAGTATATACCCCAAGAAAACAGCGTACAGTACCTCTAAAACGGCTTGGATGGATAAGGTGCTAGAAGTTATCGAAGAGAACCAACCGGACATTGCACGGCTGTTATACAAAGCCACGGAAGCATATTTGAGTGACTATCAAGAAAAGAATCCGGACGATACGGATTTTCGATACATTCCAAAATATGTCGATTGGCTGAAAAACGATTGCGACTATTGGTTGCAGATTGCGGAGAAACGAGGTGATTGTAGTTGACAGAAGCGGAGTTCGGAGTGATCGGGTGCGTACTGATTGACAATGATGTGCTAAATAGCATCTGGCGAACACTGAAACCGGAAATGTTTAGTTCGGATTTCGCGCAGGACACATACAAGGAAATGCTTGCCATGTATGACCGGAATGAAAACATTGATCCCATGTCTTTGTCAATGGCACTTGAGAATCACAAATACACGCAGGAGCAGATTAGCGAATTGATGAAATCCTGTATTACCGGAACAATCACTTCAACTATGGTTAAAAGCTATGCCGATGCGGTTGCGAAAGAATACAAGGCAAGAATGGTTCGTGACATGTATCAGAAATCCAGTTTAAAACCATGCGACATTGATGATACAATCAGCGATCTTCTTACAAGACTTGAACATTTGCAAGAGGGGAAAGAAGTAAAGTTAAAACCAATTAAGCAGGTTTCAGTTGAGAATAAAGACAAATATTTCAACGAAAGTGTTGGAGAGGGAGGTATAAAAATCGGGTTATCGCAACTTGATGATGCACTTGGAGATCTCGAACGCGGTGACGTAACAGTAGTTGCTGCAAGACCGGCAGTCGGAAAATCCGCACTCACAACGCAGATTATTGGGAATATGGCAAAGAGAGGTCTTAAAGTTGCATATTTCAATTTGGAAATGAGCGATAAGCAGGTGTATGAAAGATTCGTTTCAAGGCTTGCAGAAATTGGTTTAACGAGAATAAGGCGGGCGAAAGCATTTCTTGGTGATGAGCAGGAAAAATTTAACCAAGCAAATGAGGAAATGAGCGATTATCAATTATGGATTGCGTCCGGTACTGTATCTCCGAGGGAAATAAAGTCAGAATGCAGACACCAAAACTTTGATGTTATCGTTGTTGACTATCTGCAGTTGCTTATGCCGGATAACAGATATTCCGGAAGAAATGAAGAAGTAGCATCAATTTCAAGAGGTTTAAAATCGGTTGCAAGAGACTTAAATACACATGTAATAGCACTTTCACAGATAACAAGAGCTTCCGAAAGCAGAGACACAAAAGAACCTACCATGGCAGAGTTGAGGGAATCCGGGGCAATCGAACAGGATGCGTCAAACATAATTATGCTGTGGAATCTGTCAGACAATGACAAGGGAGCCAAGGGTGTAAAAATCGAGAAGAACAGACAGGGAATGACAATGCGTGAAGCAATGGAGTTTGATGGAGATCACATGAAATTTGTTGAAATTGAAAAACCGCTTGATGATGTTGTTGCAGAAATCAAAAAGAAAGAACGTGGGGACGGATTTAAGCCATACAATGGCAAGTGTCCGTTTTAGAGGTAGTGGCTATGGCAAGTGCAAAGATCGAAAAGGGTTCGGAAGAATGGCAAGTGTTTATGGATTATTGGCAATTCATTCAGAAATACTATTCACCGGACAACGCTGATTCTTGGTGGGATGAAGTCGTAAAAGCCGGAGAATCATTGATAAACAAATACAAAGGCATGGAGATTGAAGAGCGTGCAAGACAGCTTGTATTGAGCCATTTTGCATGGTTGGAAATCACATACAGAAAGGAGAAATCAAAGAAATGAGCAATGCGTTGAGACGGAATAAAAAGCCAACATTTTACACAAAACAGGAAATGCGGATTATCGGGCGAAATGATTTTGAAAAGAGAAATGCTGATAAGGTTATATCAAAATCGTACAAAGATTTTGTCGTGATCGGGTACATAATTCTGCATGACAAATTCGGTTTCGGACAGGCAAGAATCATCCGGTTGCAGGATTTTTTGAAATCCTACTTAGATGAAGTAGCATCCGGTGGAAATACTGGAAAGGACTTGTCTTTTTATCTGAAAAGTAAATACGGAATCGACATCAAAGAAGAAGTCGGAAAAATTCCACAGAGACAGTTAATGACCCTGTATGCAAAGAAAGGGTTCTGTATCGAGCGTGAAGCCTACAGGCTTTCCAGCGCATCTTTGTTTAACTATTTTGCGCTGACACTTACGATTCTGAAAAAGGAGTTTAAGATAACAGCGAAACAGTTGCAGTATTTCACGGACAAATTCATCGACTACATTGATACACTGGCTAATTACAAGCAGTTTCAGTTGACCGTGCCGATGATAGCGCAGAGTTTGGCGGATGAGATTAAGTTCGTGTGTGACTTGGAGGTTTAATATGACGAATAAAGAAAAATATGCGGATAAAATCATTGATATTACAGTAAGTAAACTTGCACTCAAAGATGGCGAGCCTGTTCCATGCGCAGAGATGAGATGTTCAGAGTGCGGATTCTATATTTCTAATTATTCATGTAAACATAAAATGCTGGAATGGTTAGATTCAGAATATGTTGAGCCGCCTGTTGATTGGAGCAAGGTAGCGGTCGATACGCCGATTCTTGTGAAAGACGTAAAAAGCGGCGAGTGGAATCGGGGATATTTTGCAATGTATGAAAACGGCACGGTGTTCACTTGGTATCATGGAGCAACATCATGGAGCGCAGAAGGTGAATCAGATATTGCAAGTTGGAAATTCGCCAAGCTGGCAGAAAGTGAGGAATAGGAATGGAGAGATTAACAGAGCGAACAGCGCTTGGAATCTTAGTAAAAGAGAATTACGAGAAAAAATCCTTAAAAACCTTGTATTCGTGCTATGGCGAAAAGCCTAATTCATATCATTCCAACTGCGAAGAAGGTTATTGCGCAATGGAGAAGTTAGCGGATTACGAGGATGCAGAGGAGCAGGGATTACTTCTGCGGTTGCCGTGTGGAATTGGCTCAGATGTATATATAATTCCTAGCAAAATCAATTATGAATTAAATATTTTAAGTCTGCACCCGGAGAACAACAAAGTTTATCATCAGAAAGTAGCCTTGATTACTTTTACAGAAAAAGGATGGTACATGGAGTGTGATAAGGATCGAGAATATGCAACAGACCGAATCCTGTCAGAAAAAATGTACAAGGAAACCTGGTTTTTATCACAAGAGGAAGCCGAAGCCAAGCTGAAAGAAATGAGAGGTGGAGAGAATGGATAAATTTCTTAAAAGCGTAAGCGAGCGTGACTTTGATAGAAGAATATCGGAAGTTGTTGAAATGCTTGAAGAAAAACAACTCTACGGAACTATCAGTTTGATAAAAGATTTGAAATATTACCTTGACTTAGCCACAAAAGAAAAGGCGCACACTTGTAACTGTCAGCACAACAGCAATTCAAGAGATAATGAGCCTTGTTGCAGATGCGATAGCAAAGTTTCAGAAAATGATGATGCAAAAAACAAAGTTACATCTCTTGAAATTATCGTAAGGATGATAGAAAACAAGCCATATTACGAAATCAAGTACAAAAAAGTCGGCGAAGATTATTACCATGTAGGTTACAGTTCATTCAATATTGATAATGTATTGAAATGGCGTAATGAGTGTTTTGAACTTGTTGATTTGAAAGTGACCAATGCCGACATGATAAGGAATATGTCAGATGAAGAAATGGCGGAACGTATTGCAAGCAGTTCGAACTTTAATTGTGCTGATTATTGCGATAGCTTTACACAGGGATGTACTTTTAGCTGCAATAAGAAAGGCAGAGAAATAGCATTAAAATGGCTTCAATCAGAAGCGGAATAGGAGAGAATATGGAAGATAGATATTTATTCAAGGCAAAGAGACTTGATAACGGAGAATGGGTTATAGGAAACCTTATTCAAAATCCGTTTTTTAAAGGAGTGCGAAGTTGGATTTCATCCGAGCAAGAAGATAAAACACGATTAAGGTCGATATCTAGAACTCAAGCATTATGGAACTCTATTGAAGTAGATTCATCCACTATCTGCCAATGCACAGGCTTGAAAGATAAGAATGGCAAGCTGATTTGGGAAAATGACATTTGTGACAGAAAAGAAGAATATCCGGAAATAGTAAAATATAATAATGGCGATTGGACGCTTGATTATAGTTATTTAAAAGGTAAAGAAAGCGGATATTGCTACTGTAATTTAGGATTTTATGTACTTGAACGAAAGTGCGTTGAAGTTATCGGAAACATTTTTGACAATCCAGAGTTATTAGAAAGTGAGGAAAAGTAATGAATCGTGTAATCCTATGTGGAAGAGTTGTTAGAGAGCCAGAGATTAGATATTCACAGACAGTAAACGGAAGTATGGCTGTAGCAAGATACACATTAGCTGTTGACAGAGCTTTTAAGAAAGAGGGTGAACAGGCAGCAGACTTTATTAACTGTATCGCATTTGGTAAAAATGGAGAGTTTGCAGAGAAGTATTTACATCAGGGAACTAAGATTATCGTTGAGGGTAGATGGCAGACAGGCAGCTACGCTAATAAGGACGGACAGAAAGTCTACACTAATGATTGCGTTGTTGAAAAACACGAATTTTGTGAAAGTCGTGCTAATCAGCAGAATAATAACAACGGAATTATGGGCGGTAATGCTAGCTCGGACAACTTTATGTCAATTCCGGACAATGTAGCTGATGAGGGATTACCATTTAATTAAAGAGGTGTGAGTATGACAGAGAATGAAGCAATAGAAAAGCTAAGAGCATATCATAAATGTCAAAAAATGCAAGTAAAAGGTATTTATGAAGATTGTAATGCAAGATTATGTGACAACTGTGATTTATGTTATGCACAAGGTAATACTGGAGAACATATCAAAAGTATAGAGATTGCAATACAGGCACTTGAAAAGCGGATACCAAAGAAGCCGAGAAAAACCGATTCGTACAGAGGTGTATTAAAAAAAGTATATGCTTATGTATGCCCTACTTGTGGAAATGCATGTTTAGAAAAATACATGAACGAACGGCAGAATACAGTGTTTTGTTGGGATTGCGGTCAAAAATTAGATTGGAGTGATGAAGAATGATGTTTCAATCGTACATAAATTTCTTTCTACTAATACTTATAGCCATTAGGTTAGATATTCTAACAAAATTTGGAGTTAACCTTTTTTGCGTTCTGTCAGTTGTAGGGATGATTGGACATGAGATTTTTGATTATTTGAAAAAAGGAGATGAAAAACGATGAGCTTGATTGACACAGATGCACTAAAAGAATATTGCATGCGTGCGAGTAAATCTGATGATGATTTTAGGAGAGTAAGTTTGACAACATTGGCGAGCGTGATAGATGCACAGCCGACCGCCTACGACCCAGACAAGGTTGTGGAGCAGTTGGAAGAATGGACTTTTAACGCAGATGTGAACATTGGTGACGGAACGATGATGAACCATAACTTGATAGTAAGCAAAAATGCAATCGAGATTGTGAAAGGCGGTGGAGTAGATGGTTAATTTTGACAGATTTGACTTTCTTGTTGATACACAAGATGTATATATTCTCCCGACAATTAGGATAAGCACACAGCATGAAATGATTGATAAAAATTTCAACATTCAGATTCATTTTGCAGTATTTCATTTTAGATGGAGGTGGGTAGATGGCAATTAAACCGATTTTATTTAACACCGAGATGGTTCGGGCGATTCTGGACGGACGGAAGACTTGCACCAGACGTGTGATAAAGCCACAACCACAATCAGGGCTATGTTATACATATGCAGGTAGCCACAAGGATTGTATAGGAAAATGGACATATCCAAACAGGGGAGCACACAAACTTTGGGGCGAAGGATATAAGCTTCCGGAAAATATAAAGGATGAGGAATTAAGCAAACGATGGAATCCGCCATATCACACGGACGATATACTGTACGTGAGAGAAACATGGAGCGAAGGATATGAAGATGGAACATATATTTACAGGGCTGATGATAAGCTGGCAGACTTGCCTACATTTAAGGAATCATCAAAACTGATATACCGTCCGTCCATTCATATGCCGAAAGGAGCGGCACGTATCTGGCTCCGGGCTACGGATGTGAGGGTGGAGCGGTTGCAGGATATTGACGGAAAAGGGTGTGTGAAAGAAGGAATTGAAGAAGAACATTTAAAATACGTCGGAGACGAGTTCGTAAAAGGTATGTTTCATGACCTTTGGGATTCAACCATCAAGAAATCTGATCTTGATCGTTACAGTTGGGATGCAAACCCGTGGGTATGGGTGATCGAATTTGAGCGGTGTGAAAAACCGAAAGGAGTGTGAGGTATGAGTAAAAGCAGAGCCAGTAAAATGAACGGCTATCGTAGCATGGTAAGCCGTCAGAAAAATGATGTTTTTAAGTTTAAGCCTAAGAAGAAAAAGAAAGGGTGATTCGAAATGAATTTACTTGAACACTATGTAACAAATATAACTCACGAAGAACCGATTGAAAAGAATGGAATGTTGCTTTTCAAGGTTGTATGTGATGTTGATTGCTATGGTAACAAAGAGATACAGAAAGAAGTTTTGCTTTCAGAAGATGATTATGCAGAAGCTAAAAGTAAGGGCTATTATTTAGCCTAAAAAGAAAGGGTAATTCAGAATGAAAATTTTAAGTAAGAAAAAATATAATAAACTTATTGAAGATCTTGAGGAATCGCAGAAAAATGTCGAGGAACTCAAAAGGATAAACGAGAGTATCGGGAAAAAGCTGGAAGATAAAAAGACAAGTTGCAAATTGAACAATGGCAAGGATTTCTGCTTTAAATGCGAAAACTCTTACAGATATAAGACATATTGGGGAGGAATGGAAACCGAAAAATGCGGTTGCTTGCTTGATGTGCCTTGCGAGGATTTTAAGAGAAAAGAAGATAACTAACTAAAAATCAAAGAAAGGAATAGGTTGTGCGCACATAAAACCGAGGTTTCCTTTTGGTAGATTTTATGAATTTTGAAAATTATTCTTGTGATAATCAAATGAGCATATTTGACTTCACAAGAGAACCAATTAGCATAACAAAGCCTATTCGCTTAATAGAACTTTTCGCCGGCTACGGCAGTCAGGCAATGGCACTAAAGAGAATAGGCGCTAAGTTTGAACATTACAGAGTTGTTGAGTTTGATAAGTACGCTATTGCAAGCTATAACGCAGTACATGGTACGGATTTCCCCACAATGGACATAACAAAGGTTCATGCAGAAGATTTGAATATTTGCGGCACAGAAACCTTTACTTACCTACTTACTTACTCGTTTCCTTGCACGGATTTATCAGTTGCCGGGAAACAAGCTGGAATGTCTAAGGGAAGTGGTACAAGAAGCGGTCTGTTGTGGGAAGTTGAGAGAATACTAACAGAAATTAGAGATAGTAACGGAGAATTACCACAGATTTTGTTCATGGAGAACGTGTCACAAGTACACGGCAAGAAAAACATCAATGATTTTGAGAAGTGGTTGGGTTTCCTGGAAAGTTTAGGGTACACAAATTATTGGCAAGATTTGAATGCTAAAAATTATGGAGTGGCGCAGAATAGAAATAGATGCTTTATGTTTTCGTTCCTTGGCAATTACTCATATGATTTTCCACAGCCTATACCACTCAAAAAGAAGTTGAAAGACTATCTTGAGGATAATGTAGATGAAAAGTATTACATCAACAATGAAAAGGCTGACAAGCTGATAAAACAGCTTATTGACAACGGCACATTGCCACAACACAATCTTGACAGACAGACAGACAGACAGACAGACAGACAGACAGACAGACAGACTTGCGTTGACGGAACAATCAATAAGCCGCAGCAAAGAGAAGTTGCAAACTGTATCAAAGCAAAATACGACTGCGGAATATCAAACTTGCGGTCAGACGGAAACCTTGTTGTTAAGCAATCAAGCAACGCAGTTTGAAAAGCAGATTGATATTGCAACAACTCTTATGGCAATGGATTATAAAGGTTTTGGGAATCAATCTATGAATGGAGTGATTGAATGGAAGTAATAGGCAGTATATACACCGGAGTATCAGCAGATTTTCAAAGAGGTGTATATCCGATTGCAAGATGTGTAAAAGCTGAAAACCACGATTTAGGAGTAATTATGGCAGATGTAAATGTAATAGGTTCTCTTTAGGCAAAATTTGAGAGTACCAGCAGAATTTATGATGTAAGGGGGTGCAGTCCAACATTGAGTACAATGCAAGGTGGAAATCGAGAGCCGAAAATTCTTGAAGTGAAGCAGTTAGGATTTATGGATAATGGAACAGGCAAGCACCAATCAAACACAGTATATGACGAAAATGCACTTTGCCCTAATATCACAACAGTCGAGGGCGGCGGTACAAAACAGATTAAAATATGTGAAAGTCAGATAGTTGCTATGCGTGGCAGAAATCCAGACAATCCGTCAGATAGAACCGCAGGAAACCCAACGGAGCAGAGATTAGAGGTAAATATGCAAGGTACAAGTAATTGCTTAACGAGTGTGCAAAAAGACAATTTATTACTTGAAAATAATATCCAAAAAGTCGGTCAAATATCAAGCAATGGATCCCAATGCGGTACAGTTATTTCTGATAACGGCATATCTGCTAATCTTGTAGCTGGCACACACGGATATGCAAATAGCCATATAGCTACACAATATCGTATCAGAAAGCTAACACCGAGAGAGTGCGGACGGCTGATGGGTGTATCTGATGAAGATATTGACAAAATGGCAGCAGTAAACAGTAATACGCAGTTGTATAAGCAATTCGGAAACAGTATTGTCGTAGATGTTATGTTTGCTATGTTTAAAAACTTAAATATCAACAAATAAAATAAGGAGAAATGGCTTATGAAATTTACAAAATTCATTAAGCCAGAACTTGAAAAAATCAAAGAAAATGCCAATTTCACGGAAGAAGAGGAGAGGATTTTCTCTCTTCTCTGCCGTGGTTTTTCACAAAAGCAAATATCCGCAAAAGAAAATCTATCACTAAGAACGATAGAGTACAGAGTGAGAGATATAAAAGATAAAATAGAAAGAACGGGGGTATTTGATTGGATGAAAAAGAACTGTTGAAATATGCCGTTGATAGTGGTATTCTCGACATAGCACTTGTGCAAGAACAAGTTGAAATGAACAAAAGAGAAAAGATACTAAAGAAACACCCATATGATATATGGGAAGGGAAAGATGGGTATTGGAGAACCTATATTCCATGCAAGGAGAAAGGGAGAAAGCTACTTAAGAAAAAAGATAGGGTCGATATTGAAAATGAGGTTATCGATTATTTACAGATTCAAGAAGAAAATCCAACCATTGATGAAGTGTTTGAAGAGTGGAACGACAGGCGGTTGGCACTGAACAAGATTGGAAATGCAACGCACCAAAGGAATCGCAACTTTTATCAAAGGCACTTTAAACAAATGGGTAAAAGGCACATAAAATCAATATCGGAAGATGAATGGGGAGATTTCCTAGAAGAACAGATTCCGAAGTTTAACTTGACGGCAAAGGCGTTTTCCGGACTAAAAGGGATAACCAAAGGGTTTCTGAAACGAGCCAAAAAGCGGAAGTTGATTGATTTTAATGTTGAAGAATTGTTTGAGGAGCTTGATACATCTGATTCCGATTTCAAACGAACGATCAAGGAAGATTACGAAGAGGTTTTTGACGAGAATGAAACTGATATTATGATTAAATATTTGGAATGCAACCTTGATTTATCAAACATAGCAATACTTCTAATGTTCGTGACCGGAATGAGAATCGGAGAGGTTGTGTGCCTAAAACATGATGATTTTGACGGTAATACGGTCAAGGTTCGGCGAACCGAAACAAGGTATCGTGGAGAGGACGATGCAAAATATACGGTTGCGATAAAGGATTTCCCAAAGACGAGAGCTGGGGCGAGAACAATTATCATCCCAAAGGACTACGAGTGGTTGTGTGATAGGATCAGAAAAACGAATCCATTTGAAGAATTTGTGTTCATTAAAGAAAATGGAGAGCGCTTGAATGCGAATTGTGTAAGAATGCGATTACAGAGATTGTGCGATAAGTTAGGAATCTATCGAAAGTCTCCACATAAGATCCGAAAGACATACGGAACCATCCTTCTTGACAACAATATTGACGAGCGGTTGATCCTTGGTCAGATGGGGCACGCAAGCCTAGGAACTACAGAGGAACATTACCACAGAAACCGCAGATCTATCGAGAAAAAGTCAGATATTTTAAGTAGTATACCAGACTTCAAAGCACGAACAAGTTAGTCGTTTGATTACTATTTTGAAAAAAGTAATCAAAAGTAATCAAAGTAAAAACGCTACAAGCCGCATAAACACTGAAAAGTTGATGCTTTGTGCAAGGGTTCGAGTCCCCTTATTGGCTTCGTTTCAGACACGTTTTGTATCGGGTATCCGATGGAAGACGTGTCTTTTTTACTTTAAAAAGTGCTTGTTTCTTAGGCATGAAATTGGTATAATGGGCGCAGACAAAGAAAATAAGAATAAAGGTTGAGGTAAAAAATGGACAAGAACAAAAAGACGTTTCAGGTACCGACATTACTGGCCTTTGCAGCAATTGTTGCAATTATGGTGATTGTAGGGGTGAGAGTCCTTAACGTTCCGGTAGTTCCTATGTGTCTGCTTGTTATCATTGAGGCAGTTATTGCAGTGATGCTGCATCATGCGGAACTCTGGGTGCATGGACTTCTTATTCTGGCAGAACTTTGTGCCGGTGTTGCCGGGAAAAAAACAGTATTGATTATTTTATGTGCAGTTGTTTACATTGCAGCGACGTTTGCACTGCAGATGTTAGATAAAGGAGAAACACACAATGGACAGTAGTGACAGTAGTTATTACAGCAGGCAACAGCTGGATGAGCTGTTTTTACAGATGATCGCCTTTTTTTCCGGAGATCCGAAACGGATTCAGCATTTCATGAAAGTGCATAGTTTCGCAAGAATCATCGGAACAAAAGAAGGGCTTGACGAGACATCCCTTTTTATATTGGAAGCAGCCGCTTATACCCATGACATTGGAATCCGTCCGGCAGAAGAAAAGTATGGACGGTGTGACGGAAAGCTGCAGGAGCAGGAAGGACCGATTGTGGCACAGAGAATGCTTTCCGATGTGGGAATTGAAAATTATCTGATCGACCGTATCTGCTATCTGATCGGACATCATCATACATATGATAATATCGAAGGACTGGATTATCAGATTCTGGTGGAGGCAGATTTTCTGGTCAATTTATATGAAGATGACGTCAATCGTCACGGAATTGAACAGGCATATCAGCAAATTTTCCGGACGCAGACCGGAAAAGAAATTTTTAATCAGATGTATACAGATGAAAGATGAATAAAAAAAATTATCAGAAAATAATGGAAGATCTGATCCGTGAAAACTGTACGGCAGGGGAGGCTCCAAGCCTCCTTTTGCACAGCTGTTGTGCACCGTGCAGTTCTTATTGTATTGCATGTCTTGCAGAACATTTCCATGTAACGGTATTTTATTACAATCCCAATATTTATCCGCCGGAAGAATATCATATGCGGGCAAAGGAGCAGGAACGTTTTATTGCTGAGTTTCCTACAAAATATCCGGTTACTTTTGTGGAAGGTGCATACGATACACAGCGGTTTTACGATATGGCAAAGGGCATGGAAGAGATCCCGGAAGGGGGAGAGCGCTGTTTTGCCTGTTACCGGCTGCGGCTTTCCGAGGCTGCGTCCTATGCAAAAGCGCACGGATTTGATTTCTTTACGACAACACTATCCATCAGTCCGCTGAAAAATGCGGAAAAGTTAAATCAGATCGGAGCAGAACTGGCAGATACCTTTGGTGTCCGTTATCTGTTTTCGGATTTTAAAAAGAAGGAAGGCTATAAAAAGTCGACCGAAATTTCTAAGGAGTATCACATGTACCGGCAGTACTACTGTGGGTGTGTGTATTCCAAGCGTGACCGCGACCGTGAAATCGTACTGCGCAGACAGCAGGAAGAACAGATTTTATAAAAATAAAACAAAGAATTTAAGAAAGAGAGGAATTTAGATATGGCACAGTTATGGGGCGGAAGATTTACGAAGGAGACAGACCAGCTGGTTTACAATTTTAATGCATCCATTTCGTTTGATCAGAAATTTTACAAGCAGGATATTGAGGGTTCCATTGCACATGTGCGTATGCTTGGAAAGCAGGGCATTCTGACACAGGAAGAGATGCAGGCGATTGTTTCCTGTTTACAGGAAATTCTTGCGGATGTGGAGAGCGGAAAGCTTGCCATCACTTCGGAATATGAGGATATTCACAGTTTTGTGGAAGCAAACCTTATTGACCGTCTGGGAGATACCGGAAAGAAACTGCATACCGGACGAAGCAGAAATGATCAGGTGGCATTGGACATGCGTCTGTATACCCGGCAGCAGGTTCTTGAGATGGATGAACTGCTGGAACAGCTGCTGCAGGTACTGCTTCGCATTATGAAAGAAAATACGCAGACGATTATGCCAGGATTTACCCATTTGCAGAAAGCGCAGCCGATCACACTCGCACATCATATGGGGGCGTACTTTGAAATGTTTAAGCGTGACCGTTCCCGTATGCACGATATTTACGAGCGCATGAATTACTGCCCGCTCGGTTCCGGCGCACTGGCAGGAACAACCTATCCGCTTGACCGCGAATATACTGCAGAGCTTCTTGGCTTTTACGGACCGACCTTAAACAGTATGGACGGTGTTTCCGACCGCGATTACCTGATCGAATATCTGTCTGCCATGGCAACCATTATGATGCATTTAAGCCGCTTCTCCGAGGAAATCATCATCTGGAATTCCAACGAATACAAATTTGTAGAGATTGATGATGCATACAGTACCGGAAGCAGTATCATGCCACAGAAGAAAAATCCGGATATTGCAGAACTTGTCCGAGGCAAGACCGGGCGTGTGTATGGCGCGCTCATGTCGCTTCTGACCACGATGAAGGGGATTCCGCTTGCTTACAATAAAGACATGCAGGAAGACAAGGAACTTTCCTTTGATGCCATCGACACAACGAAAGGCTGTATTGTGTTATTCACGGGTATGCTTGATACCATGAAATTCAATAAGGATGTTATGAGAAAGAGTGCCGCACACGGCTTTACCAACGCGACGGATGCTGCCGATTATCTTGTAAATCACGGGGTTCCGTTCCGCGATGCGCATGGAATTATCGGACGTATTGTTTTGTACTGTCTGGACAAACAGATGCCGATTGACGATATGAGTCTGGAAGAATTAAAACAGTTTTCTCCGGTATTTGAGGAGGATGTCTATGATGCAATCTCCATGGAAACCTGTGTCAACAAGCGTCTGACGATCGGTGCACCAGGGGAAGAGGCGATGAAGAAAGTGATCGCAATCGAAGAGGCATATCTGGAGAAAAAATGAGACAAAAGGAGCACATCGCATGCAGAGTCGCTTGTCGATGCGATGTATGTAATTGCGGTACATCTCTGATATATTGCCTGATGTATTGCCTGAAATACCGCTTAGTCGGTATTTTAGATTGTGCAAGTCCTACATATATTTGAGGAATATTTTATTTATTTAGGACAATTTGTTCCTTGTAATTTTACCTGGTTTCAAGTAATATATTTCCTATAAAGACACATGTTCGTGCAACACGGACAAAAAACAAAAATGTTTTTCTGTAAAAGACAGGTGTCCGCGTATAAAGAAAAGAACAGAGGAGATTGGAAAAATGAGTGAGAAGTTAAAAGTTGGTATCCTTGGCGGAACAGGTATGGTAGGACAGAGATTTATCTCTTTGCTGGAGAATCATCCATGGTTTGAGGTTACCACGATTGCAGCAAGCCCAAGAAGTGCAGGAAAGACTTATGAGCAGGCAGTAGGAGATCGTTGGAAAATGGATACTCCAATGCCGGAAGCTGTAAAGAATATTGTAGTAATGAATGTAAATGAGGTAGAGCAGGTAGCTTCTCAGGTCGACTTTGTATTTTCTGCTGTAGACATGACAAAAGAAGAGATCAAAAAGATCGAGGAAGATTACGCAAAGACAGAGACACCGGTTGTTTCCAACAACAGTGCTCACCGTTGGACACCGGATGTGCCGATGGTAGTTCCGGAAATCAATCCACAGCACATGGAAGTTATCA
>OLRV01001398.1_pt1 | contig 20593 bp, 17 predicted proteins | sample 1672421 | NCBI WGS metagenome assembly OLRV01 (sample SAMEA3136684, study PRJEB25190) | human gut metagenome | biome: human gut; feature: human-associated habitat; material: faeces | place: Austria | collected 2013
TAAAAACTACGGTATCTAACAAAAACAACAGCAACAAGGGTAACACCGAAAAGAAGGAAGATACTAAGTCAAATACATCTTCAAAGAAAGACAACTCTTCAAAGACAAATACATCAAAGGTTGACACTTCTAAGAATGACAAAAAGCCAGCGTCTAAGCCGAGCAACTCTTCAAAGAACGACACAAAGCCAGCTCAGAAGCCAACATCTAAGCCAAGTGAGTCATCAAAGACTGAAACACCTACAGCAAAGAAGGTATGGGTAGACGACTACAAAACAGTACACCACGAGGGTTATTGGAAAGTAGTAGGTACAAAGGAAGAGCCAGTATATGGTTGGGTGAGCTATGATGTATGCAATGACTGCGGTAAACAGTTCTCCGATTCTAACACTTTGTTAGATCATTTGGAGTGGGAAGTGGATAACAACGGTGGTAGAGGTTCATACCATACTGAAGAAGAATATGTACAGACAGGCACAAAAACAGTAGAAGACAAGGAATGGGTAAAACCTTGGGATGAAAAGGTTAAAGATGGCGGTCATTGGGAATACAGATAATTAAATTCGATAACAAGTATAAATACTAAATAAGATAGGGCTGTGAAGAAATGAAGTTTAAGACTTCGTTCTTCACAGCCTGACTTGTTTTGTACAAAAGCACGGCGCACCCAAGTTTCCTGTTCGTAAAATATGCCCGAGCATAGTATTGTAATCGTTTGTGAAATCAATTGTAGGGGAGAACCGTGTTTTCTCGTTCGTGTGCAAAGCAGGATACATAATTTTGGCAAAATTAGAATATGTTATGTTTAAGCTCAAATATTCTGACACAATAAAAGCCGTGTTTATTTTTGTCAATTGTATTTTTAAAATTCCGTCAGAACAATGTGCGCCTGTGAATTGTCAAGTACAATGGGTTTATCCATATCTACTCTCTTTAGTTCTCCGTACAGTCTGCCGAAAATCACCGTTGTTTTGTCCATATATGCCGCCATTGCCTCGCCTTTTACCGTAAACGGCTTAAATGTAATGTCAACTGCGGAATAACCTGCCTTGAAGTACCACGGCCTGTCAAGCTTTCCGCCTGTGCTTTTAACATTTATCTGTGACAGCTTTTCAAGATGCCCGTCTGTGAAAAAGCAATTTTCGTTGCCGTAACGGTTGTCGCCTACTCTGCTTGCAAGGCAGAGGGAAAAGCGTTTTCCGTCAATAAAGCAGTCGGAGCTTAATCTTTGATAATTATGCTTTCTTGGCTTTGAAAAGCGTGTCCAGTCAAAGTAAGCGTTTGTGGTTGTTTCGTTTAAAGAATATTCCATACCGCCCACACGAATAATTCCGCCTGCGACAAATTTGGGAACAAAGCGTTTGAGATAAAAATATTTTCTGTCCCTCTCAAACGGTGCAATTTCGTTAAGACTTTCGCCCGCCGTCTTTTTGAGATTGATGTTAAAGTAAAGATTTTTTATGCCGCCAAAGTCGATAAAATCACATTTTAAAAATCTTCCGTCCGGTGTGTTTGTAAGCTGCAGCTGAAGCCTTTTGTCCGTGTACAAAAGCTCCCCCGAGCTGCCCGATTCGGGAAGCTCGTTCTTGCTGAAAACAAATTTCTTTACAACACAATCATAAATCACACCGCCTCTTTTAAGGTCGGCAACCGCAATTTTTACCGCAAATTCCATGCCCAAATTTTCAACCGAAAGATAGAGCGATACCTCTGTGTTGCTTATGAAATAGCAATCCCTTTCGCTGTGTTTTCCTCTTGTTTTGCTCTGTTCGCTGTTATATTTAAAAACAGGCGTTCTTGCCCAGCCTGCACACATAACCTCTCCGTTTTTTTCAAAAACATTATGCTTTTCGGTTATCTCATGTTGCAAAACAATCCCTCCGTGTTCTCGTTTTTAAAATTTTCCATAAAATCACACCATACAATATACACAAAATAATTATGCTTTTCAAGAATTATAACAAAACTGTAAATTTCGTTTTCTGCCGTCAACGGTATATGTACTAATTTTCTGATTTCATGAATAATCTGTAATAATATCATACACCTGTGAGGGCGGTTTTTATGAAGAAATTTGTCATTTCGCTTTTAATCTGCTTATGTTTTCTGCTTTGTTCATGCAGTGCCGACACATCGGGATATCAAAACGAGCTTACCTGCACAGACTGGAGTGCAGAGCTTGACGGCGGCGGAAAGATAAGACTTTCGTTTGACGACGACAATGCGTCCCTTATTATGATAAGCGGAAAAGACAAGGCGGAGCTTTGCGGAAAATATGTTGCCGATGATACAACGCTTGTCATATTTGTGCCGAAACTTTACCGAAACTACACCTTTGAATATATTCCCCACGGAAAAAAGCTTGATTTGTCATACAACGGTTCAAAAATAACGCTCAGCCGTGCCGATAACACGCAAAAAACCGAGTAAATCAGCCGTTCAAAGTTTCTTATGTACATTTTGAGCGGAATACGCAGATTAACGAATAATTTTATTGATAAATAAAGTTGTGTGTGTTATAATGTTTTAAACTATGTTATTATGCCATTTTTGGATTTTTTCGGAGGTATTGTTTTGGTAGTGTTTGGAATTGACCCCGGATATGCCATTGTAGGCTGGGGAGCAATCAATTTTCAATCGAATACATATAAAACTCTCGGTTACGGTGCAATTGAAACTGTTGCCGGAACTGATTTTAACAAACGGCTTGAGTACATCTATGACGAAACCTATGCTATTCTCAACAGATGTCGCCCCGACGCTCTGGCAATCGAAAAACTTTACTTTCAGACCAATCAGAAAACGGCTATCAATGTTGCTCAGGCAAGGGGAGTAACCCTGCTTGCTGCACAAAAACTTAAAATACCAATCTTTGAGTACACGCCTCTTCAGGTCAAAACGGCTGTAACTGGATACGGCAAGGCTAAAAAACCACAGGTTATGGAAATGACCGCAAGGCTTTTAAAGCTGAAAGAAATTCCGAAACCCGATGATACCTGTGATGCACTTGCAATTGCAATCTGTCACACACAGGCGGCAGGCTCACAGCTCAGAAGAGTAATGTACGGAAAGGGACTTTAAATATGCTTTATTCCGTAAGAGGAAAACTTATTGCAATAGAATCAAATGCGGCGGTAGTAGAGTGCGGCGGTGTCGGCTATATGTGCCAGACAACAATGAACACACTCAAAGCCGTAAAGCTCAACACAGAGGTAACGCTCTACACCTACCTTAATGTAAGGGAAGATGCGGTTGACCTTTTCGGCTTTGCAACAAAGGCAGAGCTTGAAACCTTTAAAAACCTCATCAGCGTAAGCGGTGTAGGTCCAAAGGCAGGACTTGCGGTTTTGTCGGAACTCAGTCCCGAACAGGTTGCAATGGCGATTGCCTCCGATGACCTCAAAACAATTACAAGAGCACAGGGAATAGGCAAAAAAATTGCACAGAGAATTGTTCTTGAACTCAAGGACAAGCTTGCAAAAGCGGCTAAAGAGGACAGTTCCTTTGCACAGGCGGCACAGAACAGCGTGAATGTTTCAACGGGAAATGTTCCGAAAGCAATCGAGGCACTCAGAGTTTTGGGCTATTCTCCTTCGGATGTTTCGCCCGTACTCGCAACACTCGACAGCGCCTTGCCTGTTGAACAGCTTATTTCGCTCACATTAAAACAGATGGGAAGACAGTAACATATGAGTAAAATGGAATTCTCGGATGAATTTGATTTTGAAAACAGAATAACCGATACTTCCGAAATTCCCGAAGATACGGCAGAGAGCGACAACCCTCTGCGGCCGAAAACACTTTCGGAATACATAGGACAGGAAAAGGCAAAGGAAAACCTCAAGGTCTTTATCGAGGCGGCAAAAATCAGAGGCGAAACCCTTGACCATGTACTGCTCTACGGCCCTCCGGGACTCGGCAAAACAACTCTTTCGGGAATAATTGCGAATGAACTCGGTGTGTCAATGAGAATAACCTCAGGCCCTGCAATTGAAAAGCCGGGCGACCTTGCGGCATTGCTTACCAACCTTAACGAGGGCGATGTGCTTTTTATTGACGAAATTCACAGACTGAGCCGTTCCGTTGAAGAAATACTTTACCCTTCAATGGAGGACTTTGCAATTGACATCATCACGGGTAAAGGTCAGATGGCGGCTTCGTATCATCTGCCGCTGCCAAAATTTACACTTGTCGGAGCAACCACAAGAGCAGGTCAGCTGACCGCTCCTTTGCGTGATCGCTTCGGTGTGGTGTTAAGACTTGAACTCTACACTCCCGAGGAGCTTGCACAGATTGTTGAAAGAAGTGCCGGAATCCTCGGAATAAAAATTGAACATGACGGTGCGCTTGAAATTGCGTCCCGTTCGAGGGGAACACCGCGAATTGCAAACCGACTTTTAAAGCGTGTGCGTGACTTTGCACAGGTTATGTCAAACGGCGTCATCACACTTGAAACCGCAAAGACAGCACTTGACAGACTCGAAATTGACGAACTCGGTCTTGACCGCAACGACAGAAGAATGCTTGAGGCAATCGTTCGTTTTTACAACGGCGGTCCTGTCGGACTTGAAACACTTGCGGCGGCAATCGGTGAAGAGGCTGTAACAATCGAGGATGTCTATGAACCGTATCTTTTGCAGATAGGTTTTGTCAGCAGAACACCGAGGGGCAGATGCATAACTGCCGAGGCTTGCAGACATCTCGGCTGTGAATTTCCTAAGGGCGTTGTAAATGCACAGCCAACACAGCCGACTCTCTTTGGTGACAGGGAGTCATAAATCAGTCACAATATGAGTGTATAATTCAACAGAGTGCAAGGTTTTTACTTGGGTTATACCGAAAATTTCAGTTTTGAAAATTTACAATCTACAAATTATTTAACGGAGGAATATATATAATGGGAAGATTATTCGGTACAGACGGTGCAAGAGGTGTTGCAAACGCAGAGCTTACACCCGAACTTGCAATGAATATAGGCAGAGCGGCGGCAATGGTTCTTATCAGCGATGAGGTTGAACACCCCACGATTTTAATCGGTAAGGACACAAGACTTTCGGGCGATATGCTCGAGGGCGCACTTATTGCAGGACTTTGCTCGGTAGGTGCAAATGTTCACATTCTCGGGGTAGTTCCTACTCCCGCGGTTGCTTATCTTGTAGGCAAATACAATGCCGATGCAGGTATTATGATTTCCGCATCACACAACCCGTTTGAATTTAACGGTATCAAAATTTTCAGCTCTGACGGATGCAAGCTCCCCGATGCCCTCGAAAACAGAATTGAAGAAATCGTACTTGACCATGTTGTACCGTATGCATCAGCAACAGATGAAAATATCGGCAGAGTAACATATGATACAGAGGCGGCTGATTTGTATATTGACCACCTTGTTTCGGCAGTTGACTGCGACTTTGATGGTATGGAAATTGCACTTGACTGCTCAAACGGTTCTTCTTCAAGAACAGCCGAAAAGCTTTTCACAAAGCTTGGTGCAAAGGTTCATATGCTTTTTGACGAGCCTGACGGTGTGAACATCAACCGTGACTGCGGTTCAACTCATATGAGCAAATTGCAGAAGTATGTTCGTGAACACAAGCTTTCATGCGGCCTTGCCTTTGACGGTGACGCCGACAGATGTCTTGCGGTTGACGAAAACGGCAGCCTTGTTGACGGCGATTACCTTATTGCAATCTGTGCAAATGATATGAAGCAGAGAGGCGTACTCAAAAAGAATGCTGTTGTCGGAACAATTATGACAAACATGGGCTTTAATAAGTTCTGTGAAGAAAACGATATGCACTTTGTTTCAACAAAGGTTGGCGACAGATATGTTCTTGAGGCTATGATGCAGGAGGGCTACAACATCGGCGGCGAGCAGAGTGGTCACATCATTTTGCTTGACTACGCAACAACAGGCGACGGTCAGCTTTCAGGTGCAATGATTCTCAGCATTATGAAGAGAACAGGCGAAAAGCTCAGTCAGCTTGCAAAGATTATGGAGCGTCTGCCGCAGGTGCTTATCAATGTTAAAGTAAGCAGAGAGGGCAAGCTCTCATTCTATACAGACAGGGAAATCAAGGCTGAAATCGAAAGAGTGAGCGAAATCCTCGGTGACAGAGGCAGAATCCTTGTTCGTGTGTCGGGAACAGAACCTCTCGTAAGAGTAATGCTCGAGGGTGAAAACCTCGAAGAAATTCAGAACCTTGCGGAAGAAGCCGCACAGGTAGTAAGGGAAAGACTTGCATAATGCGATTATCTGATAAATGGAAAGATTATGAACTTATAGATACCTCTGACGGGGAAAGACTTGAAAGATGGGGAGATATAATCCTTATCCGTCCCGATCCGCAGATTATCTGGTCAAGCGAAAAGAAAAATCCTCTTTGGTATTCGGCACATGCCCGTTACCACCGTTCAAATCGTGGCGGAGGAAGTTGGGAGCAGTACAAAAAAGTTCCCGACCGCTGGACTGTAAATTACGGCGACCTCGTTTTCAACATCAAGCCTATGGGGTTCAAGCACACGGGTGTGTTCCCCGAACAGGCAGTTAATTGGGATTTTGCCGCGGAAAAAATAAAAAACGAAAACAGACCGCTTAAAATTCTCAACCTTTTCGGTTACACAGGCTGTGCAACTCTTGCGTGTATGAACGCAGGCGCAACCGTTTGCCATGTTGACGCATCAAAGGGCATGGTTCAGTGGGCAAAGGAAAATGCCGCATCAAGCGGTATTGCCGACAGACCTGTCCGTTGGCTCGTTGACGATTGCGTAAAGTTTGTACAGCGTGAAATCCGCCGTGGCAACAGGTATGACGGAATTATTATGGATCCTCCGTCATACGGCAGAGGTCCGGGCGGTGAGGTCTGGAAGCTTGAAGAACAGCTTTATTCGCTCGTAACCCTGTGCAAGCAGGTTCTTTCGGACAATCCGCTGTTTTTCATTCTCAATTCCTACACAACGGGACTTTCTCCCGCTGTAATGGAGTATTTGCTCGGAGTTCTTTTGCAGAAGGACTTCGGCGGAAAAGTATCAAGCGATGAAATAGGACTGAAGGTGAGCGACACGGGACTTGTATTGCCGTGCGGCTCAACCGCAATATGGGAGAAATAATAAATGAGCTTTATTTCACTTGACAACATCAGCTTTTCATATTCCGACATTGAAAGCGGCCAGCCGTACAAAAATGCGGTTGACGGTGTTTCTCTCAATATCGAAAAGGGTGAATTTGTTGCCCTTCTCGGTCACAACGGATGCGGAAAGTCAACTGTTGCAAAACATCTCAATGCAATGCTATTGCCGGATAAGGGCAAAGTGTATGTTGACGGAGATGACACATCAGATGAAAACAAGACATATGACATAAGAGAAAAAGTGGGACTTGTGCTTCAAAATCCCGACAACCAGCTTGTTGCAAGCGTTGTTGAGGAGGATGTTGCTTTCGGCCCCGAAAACCTCGGAATACCGCCAAAGGAGATTCGACAGAGGGTTGACGATGCCCTCAAAGCCGTTGATATGTACGATTACCGTGAACACGCTCCGTTCAAGCTTTCGGGCGGTCAGAAACAGCGTATTGCAATTGCGGGAATTCTTGCAATGCAGCCGCAATGCATAGTTCTTGACGAACCCACTGCAATGCTCGACCCTAACGGCCGTCACGAGGTAATGACAACGCTTTTAAAGCTCAACCGTGAAAAAAATATGACGGTTGTCCTCATCACACACTATATGGAAGAGGCAGTCCTTGCCGACAGAGTTGTCGTTATGGACGCAGGCAAAATCCTCACTCAGGGTACTCCCGAGGATGTTTTTTCACAGGTGGAACTCCTCAAAAAGCACCGTCTTGATGTTCCGCAGGCAACAGAGCTTGCATACAGACTCAGGGGGTGCGGAGTGAAATTTGACAAACTTCCTCTCAATGCAGAGCAATGTGTAAAAATGCTTGAGGAGGTGCTGTCATGAGCAAGGTGCTTGAACTGAAAAATTTAAGCTATGTTTACGGAACAGGCACTCCGTTTGAGAAAACCGCAGTCAATAATGTTAGCCTTTCAATTGAAAAAGGCGAGTTTATCGGCATTATGGGACACACGGGTTCGGGCAAGTCAACACTTGTTCAGATGCTCAACGGACTTATGAAACCAACTTCGGGACAGGTTCTTCTTGACGGCGAGGATATCTGGGCAAATCCCAAGGATATCAGAAAAATCCGTTTCAAAGTCGGAATGGTATTTCAGTATCCCGAATATCAGCTTTTTGAAGAAACCGTTGCCAAGGATATCGCATTCGGCCCTACGAATATGGGCAAGAGCGGTGCAGAGCTTGAAAAAGCGGTAAATGACGCCGCAAGATTTACCGGACTTAAAGATGAACTTCTTGAAAAATCTCCGTTCGACCTTTCGGGCGGTGAAAAGAGAAGGGCGGCAATTGCAGGTGTTATTGCAATGAATCCCGAGGTTCTTGTTCTTGACGAACCGACCGCAGGTCTTGATCCTATGGGCAGAGATGTGCTGCTGAGCCAGATTATGCAGTATCACAAGGAACGCAAAAACACAGTTATCCTTGTATCCCACAGCATGGAAGACATTGCAAGGGTTGCCGATAAGATAATCGTTATGAACAAGTCAAACCTCGTTATGTTTGATAAGACGAAAGAAGTTTTCTCAAAAGGAAGAGAGCTTGAAAAAATAGGACTTCGAGTACCGCAGATAACCAAGATTATGCTTGATCTGCGTGAAAAAGGTTTTAATGTTCCCGAAGGAATACTTACTGTTGATGAGGCAATGGACTGTATTTCCTCACTGCTTGACAAGGAGGGTAAAATATGGTAAGAGATGTTGCGTTCGGTCAGTATTTTCCTGCGAACAGCGTAATCCACAAATGTGATCCCCGTGCAAAGCTGATTATGCTTGTCGGATTTCTCGTAATTATTTTCTGTACTTTTAATTATGCTTCGCTTGCACTTGTTGTGCTTTTTACCGCACTTTTTGTTGCGGCAAGCAAGGTGCCTGCTAAGTTCTATTTCAAAAGCATGAAAGTAATTATATTTATTATAATAGTAACCTCAATTCTCAATGTGTTCTACGGTTCGGGTGATCCGCTTGTACAATGGGGAATTTTCAAAATTACCTTAAACGGTATTAACAGAGCAATTTTTGTTTCGGTAAGAATCATCTGTCTTATCCTTGCAAGCTCCTGTCTTACATTCACAACCTCTCCGACAGAGCTTACGGACGCAATCGAAAGACTGATGAAGCCGCTTGCAAAACTGCACTTTCCCGTTCACGAGATTGCAATGATGATGTCGCTTGCTTTAAGATTTGTTCCCACACTTCTTGAAGAAACCGACAAAATTACTCAGGCTCAAAAGGCACGAGGTGCCGATATGGAGTCGGGTAATATTATTCAGAGGGTAAAGGCGTTTATCCCTATTCTTATTCCGCTTTTTGTTTCGGCATTCAGAAGAGCCTATGAGCTTGCAACAGCTATGGAGTGCCGTTGCTACCGTGGCGGAACAGGAAGAACACGAATGAAAACTATTCATATGGCAAAGCGTGACTATGTATCCTTTGTAATGGTCGCACTTCTAATCGGCGGAGTGATTTTATGCAACATATTCCTGCCTGCGGCAGTTTAAGAAATCTTCTTCTCACAATTTCATATGACGGAAAAAAGTTTCACGGCTGGCAGATTCAGCAGAACGCAATGACGGTTCAGGAGGCTTTTCAAACTGCTCTTTCTAAGATTATCGGCAATGACTTTGATGTAAAGGGATGCAGTCGCACAGACAGCGGAGTTCACGCAAATATGTACTGCATCAGCCTTAAAACAGAGCATCCCATAAAGCCCGAAAGACTCAAGGCGGCGCTTAACCGCTGGCTGCCGCTAAGCATTGCGGTTCTTGACTGCAAAGAGGTTGCACCCGATTTTCACGCCCGCTATTCCTGCACAAGCAAGGAATATATCTACAAAATCTGGAACAGCGAGGTGCGAAATCCGTTTCTTGACGGATACGCACTTCATTACAGATACAAAATTGACGAAAATCTGCTCGACAAAGCCGCTCAGGCATATGTCGGCAGACACGATTTCACTTCCTTTTGCACGCTTGATAACCGTGAAAAAGGGGATATGACCAGAAATGTAAAAGCCTTTTCGGTAACCCGTGAGGGCAACCTTGTTACAATGAAGGTTGAGGCTGACGGCTTTTTGTACAATATGGTTCGTATTATGGTGGGAACACTTCTAAGGATTCAGCAGGGTAAAATTGCTCCCGATGAAATCCCCTCCATTATAGAAAAGAAAAACAGAAAATATTCGGGTCCTACCGCACAGGCTTGCGGATTGTACCTGAATCGTGTGAATTATGAAAATGACAACAGTTCACAAAAAGGAGTGAACACTGATGTTTAAAAAGTTTAAAGGACATTATTCAAAACGAAAAACACATAAATCCGACAGAGATGTAATGAGCTATGAGGATATGCCTCTTGACGATTATGAACAGGAAAAAACCGAAATGTCGCCCCAGGCTGTCAAGAAAATCGTACTCGGTGCGTGTATTGCCATTGCGGCAGGACTTATAGTTTTTGCCTTTGCAAACCGTGATAAGCTTACATGGGAGAACATCTCAAATTGGTGGACTTATGATGTGCTCGGAAATGCAGGTCATGGCTATCCCGTTGACATTATCGGCTCTGAGGTTTCATCAGGTAACTTTGCCGTGTCGCAGGGACACGCAGTGTATGCTTCCGATACCTCTTTTGTAACCCTGACAAGCTCCGGTACAGAGGTTGCACGACTTCAGCTTACACATTCAAATCCCGTAATGAAAAACAATGAAAACAGATTTCTTACATACGGAATCGGCGGTTCAAGCTATGAGATAAGCAGCTTTGACGAAAAGCTTTATTCGGGTACTGCCGATAACAAAATCTATACCGCAGATATTGCGTCAAACGGTACATATTGCCTGGTAACAGAGGATACCGGTTATCTTACTACGCTGTATGCTTACAGCAAAAATAACAACAGAATCTATAAATATTCTTTTTCAGAATATTACATAACTTCGGTTGCTGTCAACAAAGACGGTTCCGGCTGTATTGCAACAGGCATTTCAAGCGATAAAGGCTCGGTTGTAACAGGCGTTTATGTTCTTGATTTTTCACAGGACAAGCCTGTTTCAACATACACCGTAAAAGGGGATTCTGTTATTGACTGCAAGTATCTTACATCTGACACAGCTGTACTTATCGGTTCACAGGCAAGCTACATTGTAAACAAGGGCGAGAAAAATTACAAGACCGTCAGCTACGACGGAAAGACCCTTTCAAATTATTGCTTTAACACAGACACTTCATCATATACAATGGCTCTTTCAAGAAGCGGTGACGGCAGGAGCGTTGCTCTCATAAACTATAATAAAAACGGCGAGGTTCTGAACACAATCAATACCGAACACAAAGCCGACTCAATTTCGGTTTACAAGGGAACGGCTGCAATTCTTGACGGTAATGTTGTTTACGGTTATAATCAAAAAGGTGATTTGCTATACTCGGCAAATTCGGGAACGGGTTCAAAAAAGGTTGTGCTTGCGTCCGATTATACCGCTTATATTCTAAGCGTAAATCAAATCAGATTCATCGACCTTGACAGCGTATCCAGCAGCGATACCGCCGAAACTTCAAAACAGGAGTAATAAATTTGATTGCAGATATAATAATTATTGCAATATTTGCGCTTTTGTTCATGATTGACTTTAAGCGTGGAATTGCAATTACAATTCTCAATATCGCAGGAGTGGCTCTCACGGGCTTTCTTGCGTATCACATTTCAGCTTTTCTTGCATCGTGGGTTTATACGGCATTTGTTCAGCAGACTTTGATAACAAATTTGCAGCAGATGATAGACACACAGGGCATTAACGCAGCAATAGCAAACAGCTTTTCTGCTCTTCCGGACTGGGCAATGGGGATGATGGGATTTTTCCTTTCTCTTTTTGGAACAGATGCAAGTATCTATACTAATGACTTTCAAATTCCGAATCAGACGGCTACAACCGTATCCGTATCGGTTGAACAGCTGATACAGCCGATTATAACAGGATTTTTTCAAATGGTTATCGGTGCGGTAATCTCAATAATTGTCTTTATACTTATCAAGTTGCTTGTTAATAAACTTGCAAAAGTATTCAAAATACCGGTTGTTAAACAGGTCAATCAGTTATTGGGCGGTGTATTCGGACTTGTGGAGGCGGCAATCCTTGTATTTTTTGCCGTAAATATCTATTCGGGAGTGCTTGAGTTTTCAAATCCCGAAATGCTTAATAGCCCTATGATTTCAGGTGCTGTTTTTAAATTTTTCAGCGTTGTGGTTTAAATTCAAAAACAGGAGGGAACAGAAATGGAAAAAGAAAAAGAAGTGTGGAGCTTTAAAACATCCGATTTGGTTACTATACCTAATATTATAACTTATGTAAGATTTGTGCTTATAATCCCGTTCGTATATTTTTTCCTTGCGGAACAGTATATATATGCGGCAATATGTATAGGTTTGTCGGGACTTACCGATTGCTTTGACGGAATGGCTGCCAGAAAACTCAATCAGGTAACTCCTCTCGGAAAAATCCTTGATCCCATTGCAGACAAGGTAACGCTTTTTGCGGTCGTTATCTGTATGGTGATTTATGTGCCTATGGTTCTTCCGATTCTTGTAACACTTCTGGTCAAAGACCTTCTTATGCTCATCGGCGGTGCTGATTTAATCAAAAAAAGGCTCACACCGCCTTCCGCTAACTGGTACGGAAAGGTCGGAACAATTATTTTCTACTTTTCCGTATGTCTTATCGTATTTTTGAAAGCATTCTTCGCTTACGAAAATATGGTGCTTGACCTTGTGTTGCTTTCAGTTACCGCAGCGTCGATGCTTTATGCACTTTATCGTTACGGAAAAATCTATTTTGCAATGATTAAAGAGTACAACGAATCACTTAAAAAGACAGCTGACATTAAAAATAAATAAATTCCGACAAATAAATATTGAATTATTTGTTAAACAGTTGTATAATTCTTATATTACCATGACAGCAAATGTGCAATTTGGTGTCCTAAAAAGGAGTATGCTATGCTTTGTACAAGATGCGGAAAACGGCCTGCGGTTGTTTTCGTTTCAAATAATAATTCCAAAGACGCCCCGACAGCAGGTTATTGCCTTACCTGTGCAAAAGAGCTTGGAATCAAGCCGGTTGAGGATCTTATCAGCAAAATGGGTATCTCGGATGAGGACCTTGAAAATGTTCAGGATCAGATGAACACCCTCATGAACAGCATGGGTGACGGCGATATGTCGCAGCTTATGGAACAGCTTGGTGCGGATAACCTTGCCGAGCAGATGGGCGATTTTTCTAAAGACGGTGACGGCAGCGAGGATGATGACTTCTCTCACGGTGCACCTGCATTCCCTGCATTTTTCAACAGTATGTTCGGCGGACAGAACAACAATGCGACAAATCAGGATAATAATAAAAAGGGCAAAAAAGAGAAAAAAGAAAAGAACAGAAAGCACATCAATCTTTACTGTGAAGACCTCACACGCAAGGCGAGAGAGGGCAAAATCGACCGCATTGTCGGCAGAGACAGCGAGATTGAGCGTGTAATCCAGATTCTTTCAAGAAGAACAAAGAACAACCCTTGCCTAATCGGTGAACCCGGTGTAGGTAAAACCGCTATTGCAGAGGGACTTGCTCTCCGCATTGCCGCAGGAAATGTTCCGCAAAGACTTAAAAACAAGGAAATTCAGCTTCTTGACCTCACCTCACTTGTTGCAGGTACTCAGTTCAGAGGTCAGTTTGAAAGCAGAATCAAAGGACTTGTTTCCGAAATCAAGGAGAACGGCAACATAATTCTCTTTATTGATGAGGTTCACAGTCTTGTCGGCACAGGTGACAACGAGGGTACAATGAATGCCGCAAATATCCTCAAACCGGCTCTTTCAAGGGGCGAAGTTCAGGTTATCGGTGCTACAACATTCAACGAATACAGAAAATATATCGAAAAGGATTCTGCACTTGAAAGAAGATTTCAGCCTGTAAAGGTCGGTGAGCCTACAATCGCTCAGTCAATTGATGTTATCGCAGGCGTAAAAGGCTATTATGAGGCACATCACCGTGTAATTGTTGACGATGATATCGTTCGCAAGACGGTTATCCTTTCCGAAAGATACATAACAGACCGTTTTCTTCCCGACAAAGCAATCGACCTTCTTGATGAAAGCTGTGCCTGTGCCGCTCTCCGCAATAAAAGCATGGAGCGTCACGATAAGCTTGAGGACGAAAGACAGAAGCTTCTTATCAAAAAGGACGCTCTTACAAATGCCGATGAGGTAAACTACGAACAGCTTGCCGAGGTCAACACAAGCCTTGCAAGAATTGACAGCGACCTTAAAGAAATTGACCCCGAAACTCTCGTTTCAAAGGTCACAGAGGAGGATATCGCCAAGGTAATCGAACTCTGGACAGGCATCCCCGCATCAAGAATCAAGGAAAACGAGCTTTCAAAGCTTGCCACCCTTGAGGACGAGCTTAAAAAGAAAATTATCGGTCAGGACGAGGCTGTAAAGGCTCTTGCATCTGCAATCAGAAGAAGCAGAGTTCAGATTTCACCTCGCCGCAGACCTGCATCGTTCATCTTTGTAGGTCCTACAGGTGTAGGTAAAACAGAGCTTGTAAAGGTTCTCAGCAAGGAACTTTTCGATACCCCCGAAACTCTTATCAGACTTGATATGAGTGAATTTATGGAGAAACATTCGGTTTCTAAAATTATCGGTTCACCGCCCGGATATGTCGGTTACGATGAGGCAGGACAGGTAACGGAGAAAGTTCGCCGCAGACCTTATTCGGTTCTCCTCTTTGATGAAATCGAAAAGGCTCATCCCGATGTTCTCAATATTTTGCTCCAAATTCTTGACGAGGGCAGAGTTACAGACGCTCACGGCAGAACAGTAAACTTTGAAAATACTGTTATCATTATGACCTCAAATGCCGGCTCTGCATCAAAGGACAGCGCATTGGGCTTTGGCAAGACTGAAGAAGATGCCTCAAAAGAAAAGGTTATGAAGGCACTTTCCGAGTTCCTCCGTCCCGAATTTATCGCAAGAGTAGACGAGGTTATCGTATTCAACAGCCTTAAAAAGGACGATTTTGTTAAGATTGCAGACCTTATGCTCTCTGAGTATGTTCCGACTCTTGAGGAAAAGCACATCAAATTCACATTTGACGAAAAGGTTTGTCAGCTCCTTGCAGAAAAGTCTTGCAACGGTGCAAGCGGCGCCCGTGACCTCAGAAACACAATTCGCAGAGAGGTTGAGGAGAAAATTGCTAACGCAATGATTGAGGCAGGCGCAGGCGGAGTTACTGCAATGCACCTCACAGCCGAAAACGGTGAGCCTGTCCTTCAGTCAATCTGATTTTTTACGGTAAAAGTTAACACATAAAATTTCCGCATATCGGGCAGTCATCACGATTGCCCGATTTTTGTATGCAGTATAATTTTATTAAATAACAATCATAGACGGCGAGCCACCGTACCTTGTTCGTGTAGATAGTTTGTAATGTCAAAAAACATATTGCATCATTACTTTCGGGAGTCCAAAGAACGCTCATACGGTTGGATTACACAGACAATTGTAATGTTACGCTCGGGCATAATTTGTTTTGCATTATACAAACTGTCTACACGAGAGAAAAAAATACGAGAGAAAAAACACGAACAAAAACGGCTGTGTAGCATAATGTACACAGCCGTTTTTTGAAAATAAAATGAAAGAAAGATTTAACCTTTTACAGCACCTGAAACAACGCCCTCGATGATGTATTTCTGACATGCAAAGTAGAAAATAATAATCGGAACGATGCTCAGTACGATAAGCGACATAATAGCGCTTGTATCCGTATGACCGTAACTGCCGTTAAGATACTGAATGTGAATCGGAATAGTCTTGTAATCCATATCAAGAATAAGATAGGGGAGAAGGTAGTCGTTCCAAATCCACATTGTTTCAAGGATTGCAACCGAAATAAAAGTAGGCTTCATAATCGGAAGAACAATACCGAAGAATGTTCTCAAAGGACCTGCTCCGTCAACATCTGCGGCTTCCTCAATTTCAACAGGAATTGATTTAACAAATCCCGAGAACATAAATACCGCAAGTCCTGCTCCGAATCCGAGGTATATAATCAAAATACCCCACGGAGTTGTAAGCTTGAGACTGTCGGCTGTCTTTGAGAGGGTAAACATTACCATCTGGAAAGGAACAACCATTGAGAAAATGCAGAAATAGTAGATGATTTTGCATATACGGGAATTTGAACGCTGCAAGTACCACGCACACATTGATGTGCAGAAAAGAATAAGCACAACACCGCCGATTGTAATGAAGAAGCTCCATACAATTGACTTCCAGAACGGATAGTTGCCGTGGAACATACCTGTCATATAGCTTTGAAAGCCCTGAAAACTGTCTGCATTCGGAAATTCAAAGATTGCACGGCTGATTGCCGCATTGCTCTTAAAGGAGTTCATCAGTACAATGAAAACCGGAGCAACATAGAATACTGATACAATAGAGAAGAGGATTGTTAAAATTTTCATTCCTGCGGTCTGTTTTTTCTTTACAGGCCTATCCTTAGCCTTTGCTGCAACTTTTGCCATTACTGCTGAACCTCCTTTCTTCTTGTGAAGTAAAGCTGAATCAGAGCGATAATTACAACAATTACAAAGAAGATAACACCCTCAGCCTGACCGACACCGCGAGAGTTCTGGTTAGCGTAGAATGTATTGTAAATGTTGAGAGCCATCATTTCTGTCTGATAAACCATTGTACCGCTTCCCTGTGATACAATACCCGGAGCACCGCCTGTGAGTGCAAGGTTCTGGTCGAACAGCTTAAATGAGTTTGTAAGTGTAAGGAATGTGCAGATTGTGATAGAAGGCATCATCATAGGCAATGTAACATTTGTAAGCAGCTGCCTTTTGCCTGCACCGTCAATTTTAGCCGCCTCATAAAGATCATGAGGCACGCTCTGGAAACCGGCAATGTAAATAATCATCATATAACCTGCCTGTTGCCAGCACATAAGAATTACAAGTCCCCAGAAACCGAAGTTTGCGTTAAGCGCAAGGTTTGTTCCGTAATACTGAAGAATACCGTTAAAAATGTACTGCCAGATGTAGCCGAGAATGATACCGCCTACAAGGTTAGGGACAAAGAAAACAGTTCTGAATACATTTGAACCCCTGATTCCGAGCGTGAGTGCATACGCCACAAAAAACGCAATGAGGTTAATGAGTATAACAGATACTATAACAAACACAACTGTGAACCAGAATGAATGTAAAAAGCCCTCATTCTGAAAGGCCTTGACATAGTTTCCGAACCCGATGAATACTGCATCGCTTGTTGTTCTGAATTTACAGAATGAAAGGTAAATGCCGTTAAAGAACGGATATACAAAACCTATAAGGAAAGCAGCCAGAGTGGGAAGAACAAATATCAGAAAATAAATTTTTCTTTTAGGTTTTCTAAACATAATATTTTGCCTTTCCGTTCATAAGAAAGGGGAGCGGAATGCCGCCCCCCTACCGAACCTGTTAAATTAAAACAGAAATTTTACAATCAGCCGTTAGCCTTTGCATATTCTGTTTTCCAGCCCTGTACGAATGCAGTCTTAACAGCATCCCAGTCGCCTGTGCCTGCCGCATACTGTGTAAGAGCTGTACCAACACCGTTTTTCCAATCCTCACTTGGCATTGTTGTGAAGTTCCAGCTTACAGGAGTTTTGCCTGCTGCTGTGAGTTCGTTATCAATCTTAACAAATACATTGGTTGCTTCCTTAGCATTCTTGAAAGGAATTACAAATCCCATATCGTCAGCAAGAGCAGATGTACCTGTTTTGTTTGTTACACACCAGTTCAAGAATTCAAGAGTAGCTGCCTGATCGTCAGCACTTGCCTTGTTGTTTACACACCAGTAGTTCTCTGAACCTGTGCAAAGACCCTGATTAGCTTCATCGCCTACACCGATGTAAATCGGGAGCATGCCGAGTTCGTCGTCCTTCATACCTGCCTTGGTAACTGTTGAATATTCCCAGCTGCCGTTCTGGAAGAATACTGCTTCGCCTGATGTGAACTCTGTTTCAGCGTCTGTACCCTTCTTGCTTGCGAGGTCTGCAGGCTTACATGTTGAATCTGTGATGTAGAGATCCCAAATGTTCTTATAGTTTTCAAGGTATTTACCCTCGATAGCGTCTGTTGATTTGATGTTCTTATCCTTGTACTCAAAGTAGATAGGAAGGTTTGCAAGGTGAGTCTTAAATCTCCAGTCAGATGAAGAATCCATACCTGCTGATGTGAACGCACCCTTAACGCCGAGCTTATCCTTATTCTTCTGGATTTCATCGGCTACAGTCTTTAACTTCTCAAAGCTGTTGATGTCTTCAATCTTCTTAACCGAAGCAAAGTCAGAATCGCAATACTTCTGGAGAAGAGTCTTGTTGTAGATAATGCCGTATGTTTCAATTACATAAGCAATACCGTAAACCTTGCCGTCCTCTTCAAGTGCATAATCCTTTGAAGTAAGCTGTTTATAAATTTCTGATGAGCTGAGGTCTGCACAATAGTCTTTCCAGTTTGCAAGACCTACAGGACCGTTAACCTGGAAGAGTGTAGGAGCGTTGTCCTTGTCCATCTCTGCTGTAAGTGTTGACTCATAAGTACCCTCGGCAGCTGTCTTAACAGTTACCTCAACACCTGTTTCGTCCGTGTACTTCTTAGCAAGAGCCTGCCAATCCTTGTCCTGCTCAGGCTTAAAGTTAAGATAGTAAACTTTACCGTTTTTTGCGTTGCCTGCTGCATTTTTTGAATCATCTTTTGATGAACCTGATGATGAAGAACCGCCGCAGCCTGCAAGAGCAGTAGCAGTCATCATACCTGCAACTGCAAGAGCTGCAGCTCTTTTGATTGTTGATTTTTTCATAGCTTTCACCTTAATTAAAAATATTTATCCGCTAAACCCGGATATTGGCGAGAGAACAACATTCTGTGTTCTCTCTATTGCAACAATCATAACACACTATTTATGAAAATACAATAGATTTTTTTAAAAATTTTCTCTGCGATTAGTCAAAACGAAGGTATTGACCAAATGTAATTTCAAAATCAAACAAAAAACAACCGCATATTATCTGAGTTTTTTGACTTATTTGTCAAATAAGAAATATTAAAGTAACATTAAAGTTACAATATTGTAACCTGTCAAATATGGTCATTCTATTGAAAATGACAAGTGCTTTGTGCTAAAATTATGTCAAATTTGTTTTTTAAGAAGGTTAATTTAGCAATTATGAAAAATTTCAATCAATCATCACTTGCACGATTTTTCACCCGATTTCCTAAGCTGTTATTTGCGGGATTGATGTACTCAATTCCGTTTGCCGTATTTTCCGGAATATTCATTCTCATAAGCTTTCTGTCCGGATTCAACAATGTAATATTATGGAGCTTGGGTATAATTCCCGCAATGCCGTTCTATTCCGGACTTGTAATGGTAATCCGCAAAATTTCGGTTGAAAAAGAGGATGTAAATGTATTCAAAACTTTTGTACAGGCATTTCGTGAAAATCTGAAAAAATCAATCTTCAACGGATTTGTCGCCTACCTCATAGTAGCATGTTCGTTTTTTGCAATTCTCTATTACGGAACACTTGCTCAGACAGATATAGTTTATGGCTCTGTCTTTACCATATATATAGTATTCTCAATCGCAATGCTTATTATGCTGTTCTATGTACCGCTCCTAACAATTACCTATGACCTCAGACTTCGTGACATTTATAAAAATTCACTCCTGTTGATTTTCGGTAAAATTCTCAGAAATATTGTCGCACTTGTGCTTGTCGGCATAATTTCTTTTGCGGTCTTCCTCGCTGTAATCTATGCAAAGGGTGCAATGCTTGTTGTTGCAGTTGTTCTCTCGGTAATTTTCTACCCTATGATTACAACCTATATAATAGTATCGGTAATTGCAAAAGGAGTGCAGGAATCTGTCGGCTACTTCACCGGCGATAATGTGCAGTATGTCCTCACGGAAGAAGAGGTTCAGCGTGAAACCGAAGCTGTAGAGAATGCAAACTCAGATGACGACTACATCTTTGTCAACGGCAGAATGATTAAAAACCCGTCGAAAACGAATACAACAGAGTAATATTTTAGCACTTTGCAGAATGCATAGTGTTTTTACATCAAAATTAAAACCGCACCAAAGAGTCTTAAAACGGCTTTTTGATGCGGTTTTTGTCGTTGAACTAAAGAAGGTATATGCCCCAGATCTGATGATTTCATCCCATTCGACAGATATAGAAAATGTTGATATTATCCGCCTCTGAGTATTTGCTGCAGTCAAGGTATTAAGTAAATTTTGGTATATAAAAATAAAACAGTCGGCAACAAAAAAGATACCGACTGATAAACACCCCAACATTTTTATTATAACATAATACAGATATTACTTCAATAGATTTTTTAAAAATAAAATTATAAATATT
>OLRV01001411.1_pt1 | contig 20506 bp, 15 predicted proteins | sample 1672421 | NCBI WGS metagenome assembly OLRV01 (sample SAMEA3136684, study PRJEB25190) | human gut metagenome | biome: human gut; feature: human-associated habitat; material: faeces | place: Austria | collected 2013
CTCTTCCAAATTCCAAAACCAACAAAAATACAGGTCAAAATTGCTCAACTTATTCCTTCACCATTACTAAACGACACGTCCTCCCTCGTCGTCGTGGTTGGTTTTTTGTCGAAGACAGGTTGCGTCACTTTGCTGGCGGGCGGTTGTGGCAGTTCGGTGTAACTGTCGTCCTTGTCGCAGCTGCACAGGGCCAATGCCCCGCCCAGCAGAATGGTGTTGAAAATGGTTCTCATAATTTGAATGTGTTTTATATTTTCTTTTCCCCAGTCGTGAAACCAGTGGATGATGCCTCTTTATGAAGGAAGGAGCGTGGAAGTAACCATTTTCTATCGGGAAAATAGGAGGGATTTTGATTTTTAATTGTAAATTAGCCTGCAAATAACACTTCTAAAAACTTGCTTATGCTACAAGATAATTTGATTGGAGCGGCTTTGCGCTTCCGGGATACTGAATTGTGGAAGCGTCTGAGAGATTCGCAGCTGTTCGTGGTGAAACTCCCCGACGGGGAGATGGTTTATTGTGCTGTGATGGGAAACAAAGGTGAATACTTTGCGTTGGGCATGTATAAAGGAGCAGAAGGACTGTCTTCCTATTTCAACTCGTTGCGCATGAGCAGAGAGTCTGCCATAGACATTCTGTCTACGAAAATGTTGTTCAACCACATCAATTGCACTTTTGGAAATGCGTCGATGCTGCATTTTCCGGAATATAAGGCGGAGATACAGGCGTATGCCAAGGCCAACGGACTGAAAATCCGCCGTTCGCGCGGCTACCCCGAATTCTTGTGCATGCGTCCTTGCAAGATGGATACGCCCATCTCTGATCCCGAAGAACAGGCGTGGGCAACAGAGACGCTGGATGCCGCCACGGCCCTTGCCCTCCGCATGAAGACAGAGGATCCGATGGCAATGGGCTTTGCCAAGCCCGGCAGTTATCCGCCCGAGAAAGGCGGCCGGAAAATTCCGATGCTTGAGCGGCAGGCCGACGGCAGTTTCCTCTTCTCGCAATTTGTGATGCCGCCTTCCTCTGCGCCGAGTTTTCCCACGGTGCCGTTCGAGGATGAGCAAATTGCACGCAAGTTTAAGTCAACAAAGAAACATCCGAATTTCGCGGTGCAGTGTAGGGCCATGTCGATAGACGTTGCAGAAATGGCAGAAGAAAATCGCTTTGGCATTCTCCTTCTCTCCAGCTGTGAAGACCAGGACGGAGTTGCTCTTAAGCCCGTCATCGGCCAAAAGTTTCCCAACAACAGTGCGGACATGCTGACGGAATTTGGAGAGTATCTGATTGAAACGGTGGATTGTCTCCCTGTTGCCATTGAGGTGAACGACGAATTGACGGCGAGCATCATGAAGGATTTTTGCGAGAAATGCGGAATCAAACTGCGTGTGGTGGATGACGAAAGGAGAATGAGTAGCCTTATGGAGCAGGTCTATATATATCTGATGGGAATTGGCTACAGAATAGGATTTTAATTCAAATTTACAAACATTTCATAATTAACTAAGTAATGTTGAAAGAATAAGTTCTGCAATTTTGCACCTGCATTTTTTAGCTATTTTTGAGCTTATTCGAAGGAGCAATGCGAGCATTGTGACTGAGAATAAGTTCGAAAAGAGCCGAAAAGGCAGGGGAGGAAATAAAATATTACTTGCCAACGGCAAAATTGCGGAAGTTATTTTTTCAACATTACTAAATACATCAAAAACAATGTTGAATCCAAAAGTAGAAGCTGCGCTCAACGCGCAAATCAATGCCGAATTGTGGTCGGCTTATCTTTATCTCTCTATGGCAGCCTATGCCCATGCCAATGGTAATCCCGGAATGGGAAACTGGTTTGAAGTGCAATTCCAGGAAGAGCAAGACCATGCCAAAATCATGTTCAACTACATCATCCAGCGTGGCGGCCGTGTTGACCTGAAGCCCATCGAGGCCGTGCCGACCACTTGGGAGTCGCCCCTCGCCGTCTTTGAAGCCACATTGGCCCACGAGCAGAAGGTCACGTCGCTCATCAACAACCTCTTTGCCCTGACAACGGCTGAGAACGACTACGCCACGCAGAGCATGTTGAAGTGGTTTGTCGACGAACAGGTGGAAGAAGAGGAAAACGCCCAAAACATCATCGACAACCTCAAAATGATTCAGGGCAACGGCTACGGCCTTTACATGCTCGACAAAGAACTCGGTGCCCGCACCTATGTGCAGGCTTCTCCTTTGGCTGCCAAAGGTTGAACGCAGGCCCGAGGGGGTAGGTAGCGCCCTCGCGGTGGAGATTAGCGCTGGCCCGCACAATCGTCTGTTGCGGCGCCAGCATTGTAGCTCACTTTGCTCGCAAAGTGAGGGTCACGAACATGTAGCGAACATGGCCAGCGCTCTGGGTATGACCTTCTTGGTTTTTTAGCCCATGTTTGGCCGCTGTAATATTCGTCCTCCTTACTTAGCGAGCAAAGTGAGCGACTTTTTATGAACTATTTCTTATCCCGATCTGGGCTATGCTATATGAAGGAGTGCATCACAGGTCAAATGTAATCATTCTTTCAACCATCAGCTTGATCCACCAAACGGTAATTTTTTTGTTTATAAATATGAAGAAGATTTTTTTACACTCGAAAAGGATTGCTGCCAGGCGGTTTGTGACGATACTGATGTGTTTGCCAATATGGGCTGGCCAGTTGTCGGCACAAAATGCCTATGCCGTGTTTGACGAAAGCCAAAGTACACTAACATTCAAGTATGACGTAGGCGGAGGAATACAGTTAAACAAGGATAAAACCATACCGGCATGGGCTAAATACAAAAGAAAGATAAGAAAGGTCGTTTTTGACCCCTCTTTTGCCAATGCGCGTCCCACGAGCTGTTATTATTGGTTCAATGAGTTCTATGAGCTCGAAAGCATCGTCGGCATTGAAAACCTTAACACCGATGAGGTGATAAATATGGCTCACATGTTCAGTCTTTGTCCAAAGCTCGCAGAACTTGATGTCTCTAAATTCAATACTTCGAAAGTGAAGAGCATGAGACACATGTTTCAAAGCTGCAGTAATGTTCCTCGACTTGATGTTTCAGGATTTGACACACGCAACGTGACGGATATGTCTTATATGTTTAATGACTGTGTCGGTATCACATCTCTTGATGTGTCAAAATTTGATACACATAATGTGATAGACATGAGCGGCATGTTCAGCGCATGTTTAGGCATTACAAGTCTTGAACTCTCAAATTTCAACACCCAGAAAGTGACGGATATGAACAAGATGTTCTCCAATTCTAAGAATATCGTCACCCTCAATCTCTCTGGTTTTGACACACGTAACGTGTCGGATATGGATGGCATGTTCTTTTTCTGTAAAGCACTCAAAACCATCTACGCCACCGATAGTTTTGTCGTAACAGCTTTAAAAAAAATTGACGAGATGTTTTATGGATGTGAGTCGCTTGAGGGCGCGATTAAGTTTAACCCTAATAAAATCAACAGTTGGTATGCAAACTGCACTGATGGTTACTTCACCTGTCCCACCCAAAGCGGCATTGATGATTTCTCTGTTGCAAAATCCCACAAAACAGTGTTTTACGATTTGCAGGGGCGCCGCCTGAGCAAACCGCAATCGGGAGTCAACATTGTGAAAAGCGTGAATGGAACCAGCAAGGTCATCTTACGTGTGCGCTGACTTGTGCCATTGGGCAAATGAAGCGTGCTTCGCCTCAGACCTCCACCGAATGTTCGCGCAACGCCCTCGCGGTGGAGATTAGCGCTGGCCCGCACAATCGTCTGTTGCGGCGCCAGCATTGTAGCTCACTTTGCTCGCAAAGTGAGGGCCACGAACACGTAGCGAATATGGCCAGCGCTCTGGGCCATGACTTTGTTGGATTTTTAGCCGTGTTTGGCCGCCACAATATTCGTCCCCCTCACTTTGCGAGCAAAGTGAGCTACAGTGCTTCGCCTCAGACCTCCGCCGAATGTTCGCGCAACGCTCCTTGCAGCGGTAGAAGCGTAAAACGGGGAACTGTGGCAGGAGATAAGGGGTCACTATCTCCCGCCGCAACGTCCGTTTCCTGAAATGTTTGTTGACTGACGAGAGTACGACTTCGAGGATGCCCGAAATCAGCATCAGCCACCCGAACAGGAGCGACATGCCCAGGTAACTTTGTGTGGGGTAGACGAATACGAGGATGCCGACTACGAACAGGGCGATGCCGATGATAAGCAGCAGCCACCAATAGCGCACGGCGCGTTTCGAATTTTCGATCAGGGTTGAAAAATTTTCCATAGCATACGGATTTTCCCTTCCTTAAAGCAATTTACATACCAGAGTTCCCGACGGTTCGATCGGCGGACGGTTGGTCTGGGATGTACGCCCTATATTCCTTTCGCGGCAGGCGGGCGCCTGTCTGCGGGGCTGGGCGTTCTGCCCTGCGGGCGGCCGGGAAATAGGAATGCCCGTTACCGGCCGGAATGCCGGGCTCCGGTTGCCGGGCTCAGGGTACGGGGACGGCTGCGGGTGCATTCCGCAACGGGACTACTTCGCCGATCTGGGGGCGCAGTACATGCAGTGCGGTGTCTGCGGCCAGTGCCGCTTCGGTCGCCAGCGGTTCGTCCCAGCGGTGTTTAGCGAGGGCGAACTTGGAGTGGTGGACGGTCATGACCTGCTTGGCTCCAAGCTCTTTGGCCGCCCGGGAAAGTTGGTCGGGCATCGTGTGGATGTATTTCCATGCTTCGTTGTACTGTCCGTTTTCGAGGATCGCCAGGTCGATGGCGGGGAACTGCCGGCCGATCTGCGCGAAATGGCTGCCGTAACCGCCGTCGCCGCCCATGTAGACCTGCCGTGCAGGGGTTTCCAGCAGGAACGATGCCCACAACGTCCGGTTGGGATTGAGTCCGCGTCCCGAAAAGTGCCGCGACGGCAGGCAGTGCACCGCGAACCCGTCGCCGAGCGCAGCCGTTTCGAGCCAGTCGAGTTCGATGATTTTCTCCGGGTCAAACCCCCAGTATTCGAAATGCTCTCCGACGCCGAGCGGACAGACGACCTTCCCGATCCGGGATTTGAGTTCGGTGACCGTGCGGTAGTCGAGGTGATCCCAGTGGTCATGCGTGATGACGAGCAAATCCACGTCGGGCATGTCGCCTGGACGGTAGATGTCGGTGCCCTTGAAAGGCCTGTTGAGGAAGGAGAACGGTGCGGCGGCCCGGAATACGGGGTCGACGAGCACACGCCGCCTTTCGGCCTGGAGCAGGTAGGAGGAGTGCCCGAACCACACCAGCAGGTTGCTGTCCCGATCCAGTGCGCGCAGGTCGGTCTTGAGGGCCGGGACGGCCGCGTCGGGGCGCAACCCCTCCTTTTTGCGGAACAGGAATTCGAGCAGGCCCCGCAGGCGGCTTTTGTCGCCCGTCATCATCGGGCTTGCTTCCAGGTTGCGGAACTGCCCGTCGCGGTAGTTCGGCGATTGCAGGATGCGTTCGAGCCGGCTGCCCCGCGGCAGGCGTCCGAAGGCCGGGAGGTTGAGGGTTATCAGGCCGGCGATTGCGGCGGCGAGTATGATTCCTGTCAGGATTCCCATTTTGCGTCTTTTTTTCGTGCTGGACATATTGTTTCCCACTGGTTGTACGATGCAAAGATACCGTTTCTTGCGGAATGGCGGTTATACGGATTACGGTTTGGTTTACCATAATCCCCGGAATTCCCGCCGCCTCCCGGAAGGCGTCCTGAAAATATCCCGCTGCATTTGTCATGCAAAAGGCTGTTCCGGGCTGTTTTGGGTGTCTGATAGTCGGAATAGTTGTTGAAATTTCCGATTTGTATACGATTTATATACTAATTTTTATAAATTTGTGCTTAATTGTTCCATAATAGTGATGCCTTTTACGTATTGTCTGAGAAAATTGTGGCCGCTGCACAGGGGATGGAAGTGCGTGGCCGCCTTGCTTGCCTGCCTGTGCCTGTTGCCGGACATGGCGGCGCATGCCCAGTCCCCGCCCCGGAAGGTGGTTATCAACGGCCGTGTCACCGACGAGTCGGGCGATCCTGTCGCCGGGGCTACCATTGTCGAACGGGGGACCTCGAACGGGGTCGCGACCCTTTCCGAAGGCGAATTCTCGATCGCCGTCCTGCCCGGTGCCGTGCTCGATGTCTCGTGTCTGGGGTATATCGACCAGAGTATCGGGACGGGAACCCGTACCGAATTCGAAATCGTGTTGCAGGAGGATGTGAAGGCGATCGCCGAGGTGATCGTGACGGCGCTGGGGCTCGAACGCAACTATGCCGACCTGACCTATTCGGCCGATAAAATCAAGGGGTCGCAGCTCACGGCGGTGAAGGCTCCCAACTTGATCCTGTCGCTTTCGGGCAAGTCGGCCGGCGTGCAGGTGAACAAGAACTCCTCGGGTGCGGGCGCTTCGGCCAAGGTAAGCATCCGCGGCGTGCGGTCGGTCGCCAGCGACAACCAGCCGCTCTATGTGGTCGACGGTATGCCCATTCTCAATTCGACCTCGGAGCAGGCCTATTCGGCCATAGGCGGTGTGGCCGATGCCGGGAACCGCGATGGCGGCGACGGCATCTCGAACCTCAACGCCGAGGATATCGAGAGCGTCTCGATCCTCAAGGGTGCCCCGGCCGCCGCCTTGTACGGCAGCCAGGCCGCCAACGGCGTGATCCTCATTACGACCAAAAAGGGCAATGCCCGCAAACAGCAACCCGTGACATTCACCTCGAACCTCACGTTCCAGTCCCCTTTCAGCCTGCCTTCGTTCCAGAACCGCTACGGGGTGAGCGGCGGGGTGGAAAGCTGGGGCGCCCGTGCGCGGATGAAGGCCTACGACAATGCGGGCGACTTTTTCCGGACGGGGGTCACGGCGATGAATGCGGTCTCGGTCTCCTCCGGGTCGGAACAGGTGCAGAACTATTTTTCCTATGCCAATACGGCCGAGCGGGGGATCACGGGTTCGAACCGCCTGATGCGCCATAACTTCAACCTGCGCACCACGACCGGGCTTTTCCGGCAACGGCTCAAACTCGACGGGAATATCAGTTTCATGCGCCAGGTGGTCGAGGACAAACCCGTGCCGGGCGGTTTCTATATGAACCCGCTGGTCGGGCTTTACCGCTTCCCCCGCGGGGTGGATATCACGCCTTACCGGGAGCATTTCGAAGTATATGACGCAGGCCGCAAACTCAACGTCCAGGACTGGATCGCCCCGAGCGACGATTTCGAGCAGAACCCCTACTGGATCGTCAACCGCATCCGCAGCAGGAGCCTGCGCAACCGGGTCATGGCCTCGTTTACGGCCGACTGGACGGTGAACGGCTGGCTGCGGCTCAAGGCGCGCGGCAATGTGGACTATGTGAATGACAAGGTGCGGCAGAAATTCTATGCCTCGACGGCGCCTGCGCTGGCCGGTGCCAACGGACGCTATATCGAGAGCAGCTACTCGGAAACCCTGTTCAACGGCGAGGTGCTGGCGATGTTCGACAAACGCCTCTCCCCGGACTGGGAGTTCAGCGCGACCGCAGGTGCGGGGCTGAACGACCGGACGGTCAATTCGCTGCGTATAGATTCCAAGACGGCGTCGCTCTATTTCCCCAACGTGTTCAACGTCGCCAATATCGTCATGAACGGTTCGGCCTATGTCGACGAACAGATCGATGCGCGGCGCCAGACGCAGTCGCTTTTCGCCACGGCGTCGTTCAAGTATGCCGGAAGCCTCAATTTCGAAGTCACGGGACGCAACGACTGGGCATCGACGCTCGCCTACACCTCGCACGAAGGCAGCGGGTTCTTCTATTATTCGGCTGGCGCATCGTGGGTGATCGGCAAGATGTTCGAACTGCCCCGGTGGATTTCGTTCGCCAAGGTGCGCCTGACATGGAGCCGCGTGGGGAACGACATCCCCATGTTCATCACCAATCCTAAGTCGCACGTCACGGCCGGAGGGGGCATCAATGCCGCCGACGCCGCCCCCGGCACCGACCTCAAGCCGGAGATGACCAACGCCCTCGAGGCGGGGCTCGAATGGCGGTTCCTCGACGACAGGCTGGGCATCAACCTGACCTACTACAAGACCAATACGCACAACCAGTTCTTCAAGCTTCCGGCCCTTTCGGGCGAGGCGTACGCCTACCGTTACGAGAATGCGGGCAATATCGAGAACCAGGGCGTCGAGGTGTCGCTGAACGCCTACCCGGTTTACGGAGGTGCGCTGACGTGGCAGTCGACGGTGAACTTCGCACATAACAGGAACCGCGTGATAAAACTCCATGACGAGCTGCGCGAATATGTCTACGGCCCGTCGAGTTTTTCATCGTCCTATGCCATGAAACTCGTCGAGGGCGGTTCGATCGGCGATATTTACGGGCGGGCGTTCGAGCGCGACGCAATGGGGAGGATCGTCTACGAGGCCGAAGGCGATTCCGCCGGGTTGCCCCGCACCGTGGGCGACGGCAATACGGTGAAGGTCGGCAATGCCAATCCCGTGTTCTCGCTCTCCTGGGGCAACACCTTCTCCTATAAGGGCATGTCGCTGTCCGTGCTGCTGGACTGCCGCTATGGCGGACGGCTCCTGTCGCAGACGATGGCCGACCTGGATTCCTACGGGGTGTCGGCCGCAACGGCCGATGCCCGCGACCGGGGCTGCGTGATGCTCGAAGGGCAGCGGATCGACGACGTGAAGGGTTTTTACAAACTGGTCGGCGGCCGCGCAGGTGTGACCGAGTATTACATGTACGATGCGACGAACATCCGGCTCCGCGAACTGGCGGTGTCCTATGCGCTGCCGCAGCGTCTGATGCGCCGTACGCGGGTATTCAGCGGCATGACCGTGTCGCTGGTGGCGCGCAACCTCTTCTTTATCTACAATGCCGCGCCGTTCGATCCCGACCTCGTCCTTTCGACGGGCAACGACAACCAGGGGATCGACGTCTACGGCATGCCGACCGTACGGAGCATCGGCTTCAACATAAAACTGGAGTTCTGAGAATCATGAAGCGCTTTTACATATATCTGTTCGCCGCATTTTGCACAGTCTTTTTGGGGGCCTGCACGGGGAATTTCCGGGATATGAACGACGACCTCTCGGGGATTTCGGACGGGGATCTCGAGGCCGACGACAACGGCTTCGGATACCGCCTGCAGATCGTTCAGCAGGGGATTTATTTCAACTACGATTTCGGCAAGGGCAAGAACTGGCCGTTCCAGATGACGCAGAACCTCAATGCGGATATGTTCTCGGGCTATATGCACGATCCCAAACCGTTGCAGGGCGGCAGCCACAACTCCGATTACAACCTGCAGGACGGTTGGAACAGCGCCATGTGGCAGTTTACCTATTCCTACGTCATGCCCCAGATTTACCGGCTGGAGCAGACGGCACGCGAGAAGATGCCGCCGTTCTATGCCATTACGAAGATACTCAAAGTCCTGGCCATGCACCGCGTGACGGACTACTACGGGCCGGTGATATACAGCCATTTCGCCGACCGCGGCAGCGAATACGTGCCCGACAGCCAGCAACAGGCCTACAATTGTTTCTTCGATGACCTGGACGAGGCGGCGGACATCCTGGCGGCCTGGGTCGAGGAGCAGCCCGAGGCCGGCGAGTTTTCCAGGTTCGACCTGCTGCTCGACGGCAGCTATACGGCCTGGCTCCGTTTTGCCAACTCCCTGCGCATGCGCCTTGCCGTGCGTATCGCAGTTGCCGCGCCCGAAAAGGCCCGTGCGGAATTCCGGAAGGCGGCGCAGGCGGCCGGAGGGGTGATCGAGACCAGTATGGAGAATGCCGCCGTGAAGACCTCGGGCACCTATTCCAATCCGTTGGGCGAGATCAACCTGAACTGGAACGAGGCCGCCCTGAACGCTTCGATGGAATCCGTACTGACCGGGTACGGGGATCCGCGGCTGCCGAAGTTTTTCAAGCCCTGCGGCAGTGACGTGGTCATTGCCGGCGATGCGGGCGACGGGACGGTCGTCCTGAAGGGGCAATACCATGGAATCCGTCAGGGGACGGGGTTCTCGCATAATTATTACGCGGCATTTTCCCGCCTTACGGTGGATACGGATACCGATGCCGTCCTGATGACGGCGGCCGAGGTGTGGTTCCTACGTGCCGAAGCGGCATTGCGCGGCTGGACGGACGAAGATGCGGAGCGCTGTTACCGCAACGGCGTTGCGGCATCGTTCGCGCAATGGCAGCTGTCCGGGGCCGAAAGCTACCTGGGGAGCGACGCCATGGCTGCCGATTACCACGATCCGGTAGATCCGGGGAACGACATTGCCGCCCGGTGCCGCGTGTCGCCCCGCTGGGACGCTGCAGCGGACGCCGAACTGAAGCTCGAGCGGATTATCACCCAGAAATGGATTGCCATGTATCCCGAAGGGTGCGAGGCCTGGGCCGAACAGCGGCGGACGGGATATCCTCGCCTGTTCCCCGTACGTCTGAACCACAGCAAGGGTTATATAGATACTGAAACGATGATCCGCCGGCTGCCGTTCCCGGCCGTGCTGGCGACGTCCGATCCCGAGCAGTATGCGGCGCTCGTCGCGGAACTCGGTGGCGAAGACCACGGGGGGACGCGCCTGTGGTGGGACGCGGGGCGTAATTTCTGATCCGGAAGCCCCGGACTGTTTTTGCCCGGGCGTTGCGTCGTGCGGCGGTTGTCAGAATTTCCAGCTTGCGCCCAGCAGGATATTGCGCGGGCGGATGGCATAGCGGTAGGAGCCCGAGCTTACTCCGTCGAAGGTCGTATAGGCATATTCTTCGCGGCCGAAAAGGTTTGCGGCGGTCGCCGTAGCTTCCCATTTCCCGTTTATTTTCCAGCGAAGCGATGCGTCGGCCAGTAGCAGGTGTTTGCTCCGGTCGACCGAAAGCTGCGAGTAATAGTGCTCCGCCGTGAATTGGATCACCCATTTCTTCGACGGTACGAGGTTTACGGTCAGCCGCTGGTTGAAATCGTGCCGCCCGTCGGGCTCCCGGCCGCGGATGGAGAGTGTCGTATAGCGGTATTCCAGCCGGTATTCGGTGTTTACCCAGGCGGCGAACCGGAAGTTGAAACGCGGCGCGACGGTCAGGGTGGAATTTTCATAGGAGGTCGGCACCTCTTCCAGCAGCAGTTCCGTGCCGCTGAGGTTGTAGCCGACGTTCAGGCCTGCCTGACCGTTGAGGGCGTCGATATTCTGGCTGACGTCGCCCGACAGGTACCATGACCGCACGCGGTTCGAGCTGCGCACGTAGTAGTTTACGATATAGTCGCCGTCGAAGCGCTGCGCAGGCAGGAACGGCAGGTCGTTCCACGACCGTACCGCGAGCAGGCTGGCGAAGAACCCGCCGATCGGGTTCTTGTAGGCGATGCCTGCCGAGAGGCTGCGTTGCAGCGCCTGCCGGTATTCGTTTACGCCGCAGAGCACCGAACGGTAGTTGCGCAGGACGGCGCCGTTGCCTATGCGGCTGTCGTCCGCCGCGTCGCGGCCGACCGTACCCGATGCCGAAAGCGAAAGGCGTCCCGTGGGGCTCCATTTCACCGCGAAGCGAGGCTTCCAGGTGAAAATGCCCGCCGGGTTTCGACTGCCGTCGATCCTGTCGTGCAGTCCATAGCGGCGGTAACCTGCCGGCAGGTCGAGCGTCAGCCGCAGCCGCTGCGAGCGGTAGGTGATGCCCGGCTGGAGGTAAACGCCCGCGTAACCGGCCGAAAGGTCGTTCGCGGTGCCTGTCCCGAGCCCGGTGCCCGTCAGGTCTGTTACGAGCCCCCGGAAGAGTGCCGAAACTCCGCCTTTGAATGCGAAGGCGAACCGCCCGGCCTGCGTGCCGAATGCCGCGTTGTGGTTCATGTAAAAAGCGCGGTCGGCGATCGTCTGCCGCTGGCTGCCCGTTTCGCGCACCACATCGAGCGACTGAGGGCGGGTAAGGTATTTCAGGTAGGAGGTGACGGTGAGCGAACGTGTGCCGGTGCGCCGGATATATTTCAGGTCGTTTTCGATGCCGTAGGCCGGGGCGTCGGCACGCTGGCGGTTGGGGTAGCTGCCCGAGAGCACGGCACGGATGCCGTTCCATGCCAGCGAAGCTTCGAGTTTTTCCTGCATGTAGAACCGCTCGGTGTTGGCTTTTAGTGCGATGCGTGCCGAAAGCTGTTGCCGGCACGAAGCGGCCGACTCCTGCTCGGTGTCCACGCGCGTGCCGTCCGTTAGGTACCAGCTTTGCCGGGCGGCGCGATCCGAGGCCAGGCGGTCGTAACCCCAAGTGAGCGAGCTGCTGAGCTGGTAGTCCTCGGAGAGTTTGCGCAGGTTGTTCAGCCCGGCCATGTGCGAGCGGTTGAAGCGCGTGCGTGTATCGTCGAGCGGCGCGGACGAAGTGCCGACCGAAAGGTGTGCGGCGGGATTGTAGTCGTTGGCTCCGCCGTTGAGGATGTCCTCGACCGAAAGCCGTTCGGTCTCGGCCGAGGGGTTTTGCCCCGTGTTGTCGGTTTTGAGGTTGACCATCGACTGCCCCCGGGCACCGATGCGCATGGCGAAGAGCGCGCCGTTCCACAACGCCGGCGACCAGCCCGCACCGCCGCGCAGCGTCCCCGTCCAGCGGGCTTTGGCGTGCGGCTTCAGCCGGAGGTTGATGGCTGCGCGGTCGCTGAATACGATGTCCTTGAGCGCCTTGATCGGCTGGTGGTTCTCCATCACTTCGACGCTCGCCACGTCCTGCGGCGCGATGTTGTTGGTCGCCTGTCCGTAACGGCCGTCGAGCATGTCCAGCCCTTCGATGTAAAAGTTGTTGATCGGCTGGCCGTTGTAGCGTATCTCGCCCGATTTCGCCACCTCGATGCCCGGCATCTTGCGCAGTACGTCGGCGATCGAGCGGTCTTGCGCCTCGGTGAAGCGCGACACGTTGTAGCTTACGGTGTCGCCCCGGAAGCTCAGCCGCGGGGCGCGGATCGTCACCTCGCGGATATCGGTCGTCTCGGGCGTCAGCAGCACGAGCATCCGCCCGGCGTTGGCCGGAACCGACTGCCGGCGGTAGCCCATCGTCGAGAAGTCGAGCTGCGCGGTTGTCCCGTCCCCGCGCGACCTGAGCACGAAATCGCCCGAGGCCGAGGTCGTCGTGTAACCCAGCGGCTTGCCCAGGGAGTCCCGCGCCGTGACGATGGCCCCGGCGACGGGCGCCCCGTCCTCCTTGTCGGCTACGTGGCCCGTATACTCCTGGGCCTGGGCGACGATTGCGCCCAGCAACCAAAGCAGGGTCAGCAGGTACTTCATCGCGCCGCGGGGTTATTCTGTTTCCAGCGGATTGTATTCGCGGAGCAGGTCGGCACCCTCGCGCGGCGTCCCGTCCTCGTTCCTTACCGTGATCCTGATGTTCGAATTGGCCTGCATGTAGCCGATCGGGTCGGTCATGAATTTGCGCTCGGTGGCCAGGAATTTTTTGCGCGAAGTTTTCAGGTAGTTCAGGTCGGCCATCGTCACCGGGACTTCGGCGCGGCGGATCCCGGTCGCCTCGAAGCGGATGATGCCCCCGTCGTCGCCCGTGTCGTTCACGGCCAGGATCAGTCCGGGCAGCCCGTGGAATTTCCAGGGGCCGGTGGCGAGCGGGAGCTCCTCGGTGTACCAGGCTTCGTAATCGCGCCCGCGGAAGCGGCAGGTCGCACGGCGGCAGTCGTAACCGATGACCTCGCGCGTCCCGTCGCGGAGCGTCCACTCGATTTCGGGCAGCGGCTCGGTGTAGAGCATGTTGTCCCGTGAGATCTTGTCGGTGCAGGTTATCTCGCCTGCGGGGTAGTTCTGGAATACGACGGCCTCCAGGCCCCCCTTGAAGTTGCCCACGTTGGCCAGCACCTGCTCGGTCGGGGTGATGCGCAGCAGCGAGTCCCGCTGGAGCGTCTTGTAGGAGAAGAATTTCGTAACCTTCCCTCCGGCCTGCAACAGCAGCAGGTCTTGCATCGGCTCCTTGCTGTCGGGGTGCCGCAGCCACTCCATGCGGTAGCTCACTTCGAGCGTGGCGGTGTCCAGCACGGTCTGCCGTACGCTGCCCGTTTCGAGGGCCTGTGCCCCGCCGTCGGTCGAGTAGGAGATGACGGTCTGCGCCCGTCCTGCGGTTGCGGCGGCCAGCGCAGCGGCGATGATAAGGAAGGTGAGTTTTGTTTTCATGGCTTCGGTGTGTTGGTTTACGGTGCAATATTACCCCGAAAAACGAAGGGCGATGGTTAACGCCGCGTTAAGAAGTGTTAAATAATGTTAACGCCGGCGGCAGGAGTGTTTTTATTCGTATTTTTGTGGTATAAACCCCTCGGCCGTGGATAAGAACCGTTTCAGAAATATCTCGTTCTGCGCGATCGGCGCCCTGCTGGCGCTGGCCTTCGTGCAGGCGTGGAGCTTGTGGCGGATGTATGCCGACCGAGCGGAGGAGTTTTCGCGTAAGGTGACCCTCGCTATGAACCGCGCGGCGTACGACGACCTGCTGATGGGCAACCGGCGCCGGACGTCGCAGACCCGGACGTCGGTCGTGACGACGGGCAATATCGACTCCGTTAAGCTGGATATGATCGACACGATCTCTGTGAAAAGCCTTGGGGCGGCCGGCAAGGTGCTTTCCATCCGGTCGAAGGTCGACACGCTGCGGACGAATATCGCCCTGCGCCGCGGCGACAAGACCCGTTATATCTACCAGGAGGTGCGCATGCCTTCGTTCACGGCGCTCCAGTTCAACCTGTCCCGCTACGACTCCCTGCTGACGCGTTACCTGGCAGATTCCGGCATCGGCCTGCCACACAGTGTCGACGTGATCCGGGGCGGTGACGACGGGGATGTTACCGAAATCCGGCTCGACAGCCTGGCGGCGCGGCCAGCGGGTGCGGCGCGGGAGGAGGCGGTCATCGCCTCGCAGAAGGATGCTCCGCAGATACGGAACCCGAAGGTGTTCACCTCGCGCGTCACCACGGATGACAAGCTGCTTTTCCGGGTGAAGATCGAAAACCCCCACCGGGAACTGCTGCGCGAGCTGTTCGGCATCATCCTCACCTCGGTGCTCATGCTGCTCGTCGTCGCGTTCGTGGTCATCTACCTGTTGCGGACGCTGTTCCGGCAGAAGACGCTCGAGGAGATGCGGATGGATTTCACGCACAACATTACCCATGAGCTGAAGACCCCGATCGCCGTGGCCTATGCGGCCAACGACGCGCTGGAGAATTTCGGGGCGGCCGACGATGGGGTGCGGCGTGCGAAATACCTGGGTGTGATCCGCAGCCAGCTGACGGCTTTGTCGGAGATGGTCGAGCGCATCCTCACCATGTCGCGCGAGGAACGTGAGGATTTCACGCTCCGCCGCGAGCGTATCCCCCTGGCCGGGATGCTCGGGGCGCTGGCCGAGAAGTTCCGGATGCAGGCAGCCAAACCCGCACGGGTCACGGTGGATGTTTCACCCGAAGGGCTGACTGCCTTCGCCGACCGCTTCCACCTCTCGCATGCCCTGGACAACCTGGTCGACAATGCCCTGAAATATTCCGGCGAGGAGGTGCATATCCGCATTTCGGCCGGGCGGGACGGCGGCCGGGTCGTCCTGCGAGTCGCCGACGACGGCATCGGCATTCCGCGTGCCGCGCAGGCGCATATCTTCGATAAGTTTTACCGCGTGCCTACGGGCGACATTCACAATGTCAAGGGCTTCGGCCTCGGGTTGTACTACGTCGGGCTAATCGCCGCCAAACACGGCGGCTCGGTCGCGGTGGAGAGCACCGAGGGGCGCGGTACGACCTTCACCCTGATACTTCCGGACGATGGGCGATAAGATCAGACTGCTGCTCGTAGAGGACGAGCAAACCCTCGCGGGGATCATCGCCGATACCCTTTCCGAAAAGGGGTTCGAGGTGACGGTGGCCTACGACGGCGAGGCCGGGTTGCGGGCGTTCCGCGGGTCGCGCCCCGATGTGGTCGTGTCGGATGTCATGATGCCTTGTATGGACGGGTTCACCTTCGTCGGGCGCCTGCGCCGCGAAGCGCCCGGGGTGCCTGTGCTTTTCCTCTCGGCGCGCTCGGCGGCCGAGGACGTGGTGCAGGGATTCGAGACCGGGGGCAACGATTACCTGCGCAAGCCCTTTGCCATGAGCGAGCTGATCGTGCGGGTCAGGGCGCTTGCCGGGCGTGCGGGCGTCGGGAAAGCGCGTACGGAACGTGTGTTCGAACTGGGGCGTATGCGTTTCGACGCCGAGCGCCAGCGGCTCACGTGCGACGGCGTGGTGACGGAACTTTCGGCCCGCGAATCCGAAGTGCTGCAATACCTCTGCCGGAATGCGGGCGAGATCGTGCCGATGAAAACCCTGCTGGTGAATATCTGGGGCGACGATTCGTTTTTCAACGCCCGCAGCCTGCATGTCTTCATCACCCGCCTGCGCCACCGCCTTGTGGCCGACCCGTCGATCCAGCTGGTGAACGTGCGGGGAGTGGGGTATAAGCTGCTGATGCGCTGAGGCGGGGATTGCCGCACTGTATTGAAACCGGAATTTATTCCCTCTCCGGTTGCCTTTTCCGAAGGGATCCGGTTTACGGCAATGCAAATTCTATGACTAAATTTCCAACCTGATTGTTGGTTAGTTTATTTGTGCTAAACCCTAAAGGCGTGATATTCAGCGAGCCGATCTCGTTCACGAATCTTCCGATCAGTTCGCTGCCTCCCGTAACCGTTTGCGGGTTGTTGCCTTTGTCGAAATAGACATAATAGACGAGAAGATCGGCTTTAACCTGAATGTCATCCGCACTCAACTCTTCCTTTTTGATAATTTTATCAACAACGCTTATTGCCTTCGTATATTCCAGGTCTGTCTCAACGAAAAGCAAAGACATTCGGCCAAAGGTCAGGTGGGTAATATAGGACATATCGGGCAGTTGTTCCTCGCTGATTGTTTCTCGGATTAATTTATCAGGATAGTCCATCATAATAGTAAACATTTCCCGGGAATAGTTATAGAAAAACCCCGTCCGTTTCCCCATTTCTTTTTCGGTGTAGGGTTTCCCGCTTAGCAGTTCATCGAGGTTGAGGCCCAGGTTTCCTACCCCCAGCAGGTGCAGATGCCTGTGTGAGTGGTATTGCAAAGGGCCGATATAGTTGAATTGCTGACTTTGAGCTGGTAATTCGGAGGTTATTTGCTGCACCATTTCATTCATACCGTCGAACGTGGGCAGCATTTCCTTTTCATAAAGCTTCCCATTGATAGAGGCACTGATGTTAATCGGGTTGTAAGTATATTGGTCGTAGACCGTCAATGTCCGGTTGTCAGTATGGCAGTTAATCAAATGTCCCGGATAAACCTGCGTCCTGAACGCCGGGTTTACAAATGACTGTTCGGCCGAAAGCCGATATTTGCGCGTGACATTGTCCGGCAGGAGGTCGTATTTGTTATCGTTGAATTTATTAACTGCGAACGTATGCCACTGCAAAGGGTCGTATTCCGGCTTTTTTTGCCCGGCTTGGGAAACGAACAGGTCGGCGGTTGTCTGTTTGTACCTGTCATGCAGGCAGGCAAGCGTTATTGTTGTCTCGCGCGGATTTTCCGTGTCGTTCGGCAACACCTCTATATCCAGATACTCAGCGTTATCCGCAACGGTCTTTTCGATAATGCACCATTGCGGAATATTTCGGATACTCCAGTCGCAGTTGGCCGAAACTGCTATACGTTGCTGAATCCCGGAATAATCTGCCCTGATTTCATCTTCATCGAGGGTGATGTAATACTTCTGCTCCGGTTCATCGTTGTGACAGGCTGCGCAGCAGAGCGCCAAAAAGAAAAGACCCCAATGTTTCATCCTAAAAAGTGTTTTAGTTAAACGATTGGGGGAAGAGGCAGATTGAAAATATGCGTGTCCCTGCGCGGTGTTGCCCGCATCGGTCATAAGGGTTGGTTTCAGTTTCACCCCCCCCCTCGGATTTCGATTTAAAGGTATGAAATAAACACGCATTTGCAAAATAAATCTGCAATTTCCGCCCAATACGGGGATGGAAGGCTTCTGGGGTTTATCGGCTTGCGATTCGCATTTGTCCGGCCTGCCGCCCGAAAAAAATCTCCCAAGGAGGCGACTTCGATGTGCGGATAAAGGAGGACAAAGGAATACCCGTTTGGATTTTCAGCAGCCTGAATGTCAGTCTATGCGTTATTTATCTCTTTCGGCAAATGCAGTCCGTCAGGTGATCGTCGATAAATCCTGCCGCCTGCAGGTGGGCGTAACAAATCGTGCTGCCGAAGAATTTGAATCCCCGTTTTTTCATGTCTTTGCTCATGGCATCGGATTGGGGCGATGATGCCGGAATCTCGCTCAACGACCGGAAGGTGTTGGTAATCGGCTTCCGGTCGGGAAAGAATGACAGGGTGTAGTTGTAGAAACTGCCGAACTCTTCCTGTAAGGCGAGGAATAGCCTTGCGTTTGTGATTGTGGATTTGATTTTCAACCGATTCCTTACAATGCCGTCGAACCGCATCAGCCGTTCGACGTCGTAGTCGGTCATTTGTGCCACCCGTCCGGCGTCGAAATCGCAGAAAGCCTTGCGATACCCCTCACGCTTTCTGAGTATCGTTATCCAGCTCAACCCGGCCTGGGCACTCTCCAGGACAAGAAATTCGAACAGCGTCTTGTCGTCGGTCACCAATTTCCCCCACTCCTGGTCATGGTATTTCACATACAGCTCGTCGGTTCCGCACCAGCCGCACCGTCCGTTTATCATGTCCTGCATAGTCATCATGTTTGTAATATGGAGTAAAGATAGCTGATTTCCAGCTTCGTGCCAAATTTTAAGCCCGCTTCGGCCCGCTACAATTTGTCAATATAATAAACGTTGCGATGAAAGAATCCGAATCGGTAGGTGCGGAACGTGCTTTTATCGGAACCACTTTTGCTTTGGCAGAGAATTGTGCTTTCGAGTATAATATACTGACAATCAGCTTAAAATGTGCTTATTTGTAACATTGTGTCCACAAAAAAGTCTCCGAAAGGAGACTTCAACGTGCGGATAAAGGTGCTTCTGCACTAAATGAACCTATATGTATATCAGTTGTTTGCGATGCTTCTTCGAGCCTGATTCCCGCATCGCCTACCGTCCTTTTGCACGGTCTTGCGCCCATCTGCCCGGATTGCTTGCGTTACCGCCGTATCTCCTTGTATGACAATGCAAATATAGCGATTTTCGGCGAAAAATCCAAAAGCGAAAACTTTTGGAGATGCGGGCGGATTTTCCTATATTTGTTCGTATGGACAGAGGAGAAATTATCATATACCAGACAGCCGACGGCGAGACCTGTATAGACGTCCGCATGGAGAACGACAGCGTGTGGCTGACGCAGGCGCAGATGGTCGAATTGTTTAACTCGACCAAACAGAATGTCAGTCTTCATATAAACAATTTGTTCAAAGAAGGCGAACTCGAACGTGAGGCAACTGTCAAGGAATACTTGATAGTTCAACAGGAGGGACATCGCTCCGTGAAGCGTAAAATTACGGCTTATAATCTCGACGTGATTATCTCTGTTGGCTACCGTGTCAAATCGCAACGCGGTACGCAGTTCCGTATCTGGGCGAACAAGGTGCTGAAGGAGTACCTTATAAAAGGTTATGCTATCAATAGCCAAGCGAAGATCGAGCAGTTGGAGGAACTGAAACAGACTGTCCGTCTGCTCTCAAATGTGCTGTCGGCAAAGGCCGTCACGAAATCCGAGGCGGTCGGGTTGCTGCGCGTGATTACGGACTATACTTACGGTCTCGATACGCTTGACCGCTACGATTATCAGCAGTTGGAAGTGTCGGCTACTACGACCGAGGAGCCGTTTCATGCGACCTATGAAAATGCGATGGAGACGTTACAGGTATTGCGCAACAAATTCGGTGGCAGCGAGCTGTTCGCCCATGAGAAGGACGAATCGTTCAAAAGCACGATGGGCGCGATTTACCAGACCTTCGGCGGGCGGGATCTCTATCCGAGCGTCGAGGAAAAGGCGGCTAATCTGCTCTATCTGACGGTCAAGAACCACTCGTTCAGCGACGGAAATAAACGCATCGCCGCTTTCTTGTTCCTGTGGTTTTTGGAGAATAATCGGATTCTTTATCGCGCTGATGGCTCTCGCCTTCTGGATAACAATACACTGGTTGCCCTGACGCTGATGATTGCCGAAAGCCGTACAGAAGAAAAGGATGTGATGACGAAGGTTGTGGTGAACCTGATCAATAAAAACAATTAAAGCATTTATGAATGTGTCGGACTTTTGTTTGCTGATTTCGAGTACGGAGATCCAATAACGCAAGTTATCAATGCCATTGTAGCTATACCATAGAATTTTATTGCTATTTCAGAAGAAACCACCTCGCATTTTTTGCGAGGTGGTTTCTTTTTGTTACCCCTCGTGGCGGAAATTAGCAGGGTAATAAGATATATTATCCAAACTATTTCCCGCTACGATATTTGATGCTAAGTATCAAAGAATTAAAAAATAGAGTATCACCCTAAATTATGTACAAAAGGTAGAATCCAATTTCGTTAAAATTAAGTTTGGTACATTAAAGT
>OLRV01001414.1_pt1 | contig 20474 bp, 13 predicted proteins | sample 1672421 | NCBI WGS metagenome assembly OLRV01 (sample SAMEA3136684, study PRJEB25190) | human gut metagenome | biome: human gut; feature: human-associated habitat; material: faeces | place: Austria | collected 2013
GGGTAACCGATCTTCACCGTGAAGGCCGCCAGTTTTTCCTGAGCCTTGGCCTTCGTGGCGTCCGACATCCAGTCCAGCGCCGCGATATGCTGCCCGAGCGCCGTCTGCAGGTTCTTCACCAGCCCGAGCATACGCTCTTTGTCCTTTGCGGGGAAATATTTGGCGACATACATCTCGCCCACGGCCTCGGAAAGGATGCCGTTGGGCACCGACATGGCTCGCTTCCAGCGGGGTTTCATCTCCTGCTGGCCGGCCATCGCCTTGCCGTAGAAATCGAACGATGCCTGCTGGAAATCGTCGCTCAGGTACGACGCGGCATCGTCCAGGTACTGCGCCGCGAGGTAGTAACGGATATCCTCCAGCGGAGCGTTCTTCATCAGGTCGTTGGCGTTGGCGATCGACGATTTCGTCGTCACGATGATCGTGTCGAAGTCGCCGATGCCCATGGCTTTGTAGTAAGCGGGCCAGTCGATGGCGTCGTAGGTCTTCTCGAACTCGGCCTTCGCCGTAGGGTTGTACTGTGCCGGTATGTCGCGCAGCTCGGTGTTCGACCAAGACTTCTCGGCCAGTTTCGTCTCGATGTTCATCACACCGGCCACGGCTTTCTCGATGTCTGCCTCAGGAATGCCTGCAAGACGGAAAAGCTTGCCCAGATACTCCTTGTAGGCCGTCCGGATATTCTCGTTCTCGGGGTCGAGGTAGTAATCGCGGTCGCCCATCGTGAGGCCCGACTGCGAGATATAAAGGGCATTGATATCGCTGTTCATCAAGTCAGCCTGCACACCCACGGAAAAGAAGGGGTTGGCGATCGCCGTGTGGAGTCCGGCAATGGCACCGGTCAGCTGTGCACGGTCGCCGATGGCGAGGATCTCCCCGACGGCGTCCTTCACCGGGGCTACACCCTCGGCGTTCAGGCGCACCGAATCGAGCCCCATCTTATAGAGGTCGGAGATTTTCTGCTCGATGCTGCCGGGCTCGGCCTTCATCTTGGTCATCTCCGAGAAAAGCTCGTTGATACGCTTTTCGTTGTTGTCGCGCAGGATATCGAACGAACCGTAGCGCGAATATTCCGGTTTGAGGGGGTTGTTCTTCTGCCAGCCGCCCGTGGCGTACTCGTAGAAATCGGCGTTCGGGGCTACCGAAAGGTCGAAGTTGGCCAGGTCGATGGCCGGGGTTTTGGATGTATTCTGACAACTTGCCATACAAGCTATTGTTGCAGCGAAAAGAATGATTTTTTTCATTGTGTTCGGGTTTTTTAGTGACGACAGGGGTGTCCGACCATGCCGGAACACCCCTTGTCTTTATTTCGGATCTGGATCGGAATGTCGGCTTATTTGCGGATCGCCGCCACACCCGGAAGCACCTTGCCTTCCATGTATTCGAGCAGGGCGCCGCCGCCGGTCGAAACATACGAAACCTTGTCCGCCAGGCCGAACTTGTTGATGCACGCCACCGAATCGCCGCCGCCGATGAGCGAGTAGGCACCCTTCGAGGTAGCCTCGGCGATAGCCTCGGCCACGGCGCGCGAACCGGTTGCGAACTTGTCGATCTCGAACACGCCCACGGGGCCGTTCCAGAGGATCGTCTTGCACTTGAGGATCTCCTCGCGGAACACCTTCTTGCCTTCCTCGGCGATGTCGACGCCTTCCCAGCCGTCGGGAATATTGTTGGCGGGAGCCACATCGGTGTTGGCATCGGCCGAGAATGCGTCGGCGATCAGCGCGTCGGGCGACATCACGACCTTCACACCCTTCTGCTTGGCTTTGGCCAGGATATCGAGTGCCGTCTGGAACTGGTCGGGCTCACAAATCGAATTGCCGACCTTACCGCCCTCCGCAGCCGCGAAGGTATAGGTCATACCGCCGCCCAGGATGAGGACGTCCACCTTCTCCAGGAGATTCTCGATGATGGTGATCTTGGTCGAGACCTTCGAACCGCCCAGGATGGCGCAGAACGGGCGCTGCGGGTTGAGCATAATGCCGTCGATGGCCTTCAGCTCGTTCTCCATCACATAGCCGAACATCTTGTCGTTGGGGAAATAATCGGCGATCAGCGCCGTCGAAGCGTGTGCGCGGTGCGCCGTACCGAACGCATCGTTGATGTAGCAATCGGCATACGAAGCGAGCCGCTTGACGAACTCTTTCTGCGGGCCCTCTTTGAGCGCCTTCTTGGCAGCCTTCTTCTCCTCGTCGGTAGCGTCTTCGGCCAGGCCGCGGGGCTTGCCCTCCTCCTCGGCATAGAAACGCAGGTTTTCGAGCAGCATCACCTCGCCGGGCTTGAGGTTTGCAGCCATCTCGGCGGCCTTCTCGCCCATGCAGTCGCCGGCAAACATCACCTTCACGCCCAGGCGTTTCTCGATGGCGGGGACGATCTGCTCCAGCGAGAACTTGGGATCGGGATTCTTCTTGGGACGCCCCAGGTGCGACATCAGGATGACCGAGCCGCCCTTTTCGAGCACCTTCTTGATGGTGGGGATCGCCGCACGGATGCGGGTATCGTCCGTTACCTCGCCCTTCTCGTTGAGGGGCACGTTGAAATCCACGCGGATGATCGCGCGCTTGCCTTTGAAATCGTAATTGTCGATTGCGAACATAGCTCTTTGATTTTGAATTATTTTGTTGAATTGATCTTTCAAATACGCATTACCGGGGCAAATTTATGAAAATAATTTAAAAAAGTGTTATTCCGATAACAGAAAAAATAATGCGCCCGGCGCCACGGCACGCTAATAGAACGTCCCCTTGGGCGCGAAGATCGCGTACCCGAAATTGAACGTCAGGTACATGTTCTTCCAGTTGCGCAGGTCGTATTTGGTCAGGGCCAGGCTGACCGGGCCGATCGGCGTATGGTAGACCAGCGACGCCTCGGCGATATAGTGCCAGCGCTTATCTTCCACCGGGCCTGACACCCCGGGTACGAAACTGCGTTTCTCGCGGAACATGGCGTAGAAACCCGTGCGCAGGAAGAAGTTGGGCATCAGGTCGAAAGTCGGCATCACGCCGCCCGCCGCGAACCGCTTGCCCCGGAAGTCGGGCATGTAAATCATCTGCGCGTGAGGCACCGGCTCGTAAGCCGGCATCGACATCACCGTGGCCCCCTCGGTCGTGAACTCGGGGTGGTTCGTGATCACGCCGTCGACGTTCAGCCCCAGCGAAAACCAGCTGCAGCCCGGCATGTCGAAATACTTGTCCCACGTAAGCCGCGCCCCGACCCACTGGCGGGACGTCCGCGACAGGAACTTTTCGGCATCGAACGGCTCGTATTTATCGCGCCCCGTGACGAAGATGCCCGACAGTTTCAGGTCGGAACCCCGGCGGGGATAGAGGAACTTGTCGAGCGTATTACGCGCCAGCTCGGCCTTGATCCCGAAGAACGAATAGCGCGAATGGTCGGTATCGTCGGCGAAAAGCTCGTCGGAATCGTACCGGTAATTGACATGCCCGCCGTTGGCGCGGATCAGGAAGACGCCGCGGTGGGCGAGGGGCATTCCGGCGGCCACCGAGAAGAAACTTTCGCTGTTCTTGACCTGCCGCGTGTTGTCGATTTTGGTGATGTTGCCGAATGAACCGTGGCGGAAATTCCGCACGGCGAAATTGTAGGAGTAATCCAGGAACACGGGTTTCCACATGTAGAAATCCGTGCGCCCTCCGATCGTACCCCACGTATAGATCGGCCCGAGGTAGAGGTCGGCGCCCAACTGCTGCCCCACACGGCCGATCGTCTGGTAATTGACGCCGATGTAGGCCTGGTTGAAGGCCGTCGAGGAGACGTTGCCGCCGATCGTGATCTTGAAGTTGGGTTTGGTATGGAACTTTGCCCGGAACGAATAGCGCTCCGTCACGGTGTCGTATGCCACGTGCGGGAAATCCATCGTGAAATCGCCGTCCGCAAGCACCGCGTAGAGGTTGTCGCGCAATTCGGAAAAACCCATCGGGCGCTGGCGCCCGGGAGTTCGGCGGTCTACCTTCACGAAGTCGCGGATATAGGCCTCGGGCGCCGAGGAGAGCCCTTCGAGCTTATAGTCGTTGAAGACCAGCGGCGGGCATTTGGCGCGGAACTCCTCGCGCCGCTCGGCATAGCGCCGGGGTGACCAGCGTTCGGAAACCCGCTCCAGGATCTGCGGCATGACGGCCATCGCATCTTCATAACCGGCATCCATCACGGCCACGGCGCTGTCGAAATCGAGCATGTTGACATCCACGGCACGGCGAACCGTGACGCTGCGCCCTTTGGGCAGATCGTAATCCGTATCGTGCATCGCCAGCATGAAAGCCTGGTCGAGGATGTTGATGTCCTCGCCCGGCGGGGTATTGCCCGCCGTGCAGATACTGCCCACGATCAGGTCGGGACGGAACCCCACGTCGAGCGGACGCCACGGGAAGTTGTCGTAAATACCGCCGTCGTAGAGCAGCATCGAATCGACTTTCATCGGTTTGAACACCAGCGGGATGGACATCGACGAGCGCACGGCTTCGCACAGGTCGCCGTTGCGCATCACCACCGGCTCGCGGGCGTTCATATCGCTCGACACGCAGAGGAAAGGCACCATCAGACGGTCGAAGTCGCCGCCGGCAGCCGCCGAGGCCGGCGCGAACAGCTCCGTAAGCGCCATCTCGATCGGCGTCGAAGAAATCAGGTTCGTCACACGGAAACGCTTGCCCGAATTACCCAGGTTCAGGCGCACGCTGATAAACGACGGGTTGTGGCCGATCTGCCGGTAGTAGGGGGTATAGCGGGGGTCGATACGCCCCGACACCCACTCCTTGACCACGCCCGAAGCGACAATCTCCCGCATCTGGGCAGGGGAGTAGCCCGCGGCATACATGGCCGCGATGATCGAGCCCATCGAGGTGCCCGCCACGTAATCGATCGGCACGCCGTTCTCCTCGAGGGCTTCGAGCACGCCTATATGGTAGAGTCCCTTTGCGCCGCCGCCGCTCATCACGACGCCCACCGAGCGGGGACGTGCAGTCCCGTCGTCGGGGTTCTGCGCCCCGGCGACCGTCGCAGCGAGCAACAGCACCGAGATAAATGAGAGGGTTTTACGCAACATATCTCAATTTTTTTATAACTTTGCACGTTATACTTAACGTAATAAGACGGGTAAAAATACGGAAAAAGCGTAAACAATCAAAATATGACCGACAAAATCAATGAACTTCTCCGACGTGTCGAAGAGTTCAAACCGAAGGCAGCGGCCGAGATCGAGGAGTTCCGCATCAAAGTGCTCGGCAAGAAGGGCGAACTGAACGCCCTGATGGAAGAGTTCAAGACGGTGGCCCCGGAGCTCAAGCGCGAAATGGGGCAGCAGCTCAACAAACTCAAGGTCACGGCCCTCGACCGCATAAACGCCCTGCGCGAGCAACTTCAGGACGCAATCGCCGACGACGGCGCTGCGACCGAAGACATGACCCGTCCCGGTTCGGCCGAGCAGTTGGGGTCGCGCCACCCGATCTCGATCGTCAAGAACCAGATCGTCGAGGTCTTCTCGCGGCTGGGCTACACCGTCGCCGACGGGCCCGAGATCGAGGATGACTGGCACGTTTTCTCGGCGCTCAACTTCCCGCCCGAACATCCGGCGCGCGACATGCAGGACACGTTCTTCATCGAAAAGGATCCCGACATCCTGCTGCGCACGCATACCTCGTCGATCCAGGTACGCACCATGGAGCGCCAGAAACCGCCCATCCGCGTCATCTGCCCCGGCCGCGTGTTCCGCAACGAAGCCATTTCGTACCGCGCGCACTGCATCTTCCACCAGATCGAGGGCCTCTACATTGACGAAGGGGTGTCGTTCGCCGACATGAAACAGTCGCTGCTCTACTTCGCCAAGGAGGTTTTCGGCGAGCAGGCCGTCATCCGCATGCGCCCGTCGTATTTCCCCTTCACCGAACCTTCGGCCGAGGTCGACGTATCGTGCAACCTCTGCGGGGGCAAGGGCTGCCCGGTGTGCAAGGGTACCGGCTGGCTCGAAATCATGGGCTGCGGCATGGTAGACCCCAACGTACTCCAGGCAAACGGCATAGACCCCGAAAAATACTCGGGCTTCGCCTTCGGCATGGGTATTGAACGCATCGCAATGCTCAAATACGGCGTGAAAGACCTGCGCCTCTATTTCGAGAACGACGTGCGTTTCCTCCACCAGTTCGACACGGCACTCTAAAACACCGGGCCCATGAAACGTCTGACAGCGATCACGGTACTGTGCGTGCTCTTCCTTTCGGCCTTCGCCGCCGGGAAAGGCCCCGCCGGCGTGCCCGGCTATCCCGATTCGCTGCGCAGCGTATGGCTGTATACCGAAGGCATCAAACAGAATGCCATTGCCCGAGACACCGTCCGGGCGCGGGAATTCTTCGCCGAGGCCATCCGCAACGACTCGACCTTCGCACCGGCCTATTACGAAATGGCCGCCAACGGCATGTATTCCACGCCCGACGAGGCGGTGGATCTGGCACGCACAGCCTTCCGGCTCGACACCGCCAACAAGTGGTACCACCAGTTCCTCGGGCAGGCACTCATCTATGCCCGCCGTTACGACGAGGCGCTGGCCGTCTACCGCCGCCTGCGCAGCGACGAGCCGCAGAACCCCGACAACTACCGGATCCTGGCCGCCCTCTACGAGCAGGCGCAGCAGCCCTTTTCGGCCATCGCCACGCTCGACTCGGCCGAAGTGCGCTTCGGCCGCATCCCGGTGCTGAGCACCATGAAACGGCAGCTGCTGGTCGCTACGCGCCAGATGGACAAGGCCGTCGAAGAGGCCGAGGCCATGGTCGAAGCGGTGCCTTACGAGGCCGAACACCACGTCGTGCTGGCCGACCTCTACGGCATTCTGGGCAAGGATTCGCTGGCCAAGGCCGAATACGACCGGGCATTGCAGATCGACTCGACCGACGTGGGGACGCTCATGTCGCTGGCCGATTTCTACAACGGCCGCCACGATTACCGGGCGGTGCTGGACGTTACGCAGCGGCTTTTCGAGTCGGACAAGATGCCGCTCGACACGAAGATCAAGCGTTTCGGGATCTTCACCTCCGACATGCGTTTCTACCGCGAATATTACCCCCAGCTCAATACGCTGGCCTCGACGCTTGCCGTCCGCTACCCGCAGGACAGGCGCGTCGTGGAACTTTATGCCAAACACCTGATCGCCTCGGGCGAGCTGGAACAGGCGCTCGCGCTCTACAAACTCCACCTCGACGACCAGCCGCCCGTCGAGGAGTATTTCCGTTCGGTGATCGACATCGAGAGCTATCTTCAGCATCCCGATTCGGTGAACCGCTATATCGGGCGCGCCCTGGAGCTCTTTCCCGGGCAGGTCGATTTCCACCTCTCGAAAGGGCATACGCTGAATTATTCCAAACAATATCCCCAGGCGATCAAAGCCTACAAACAATCATTGGGCTATGCCCGGACAGATTCGCTGCGCAGCGTGATCTGGGGATTTATCGGCGACACCTGGCACCAGAAAGCCACCGCCGGCAAACAGGACATCGACGACGATTTCGCCCGGGCTGTCCGAAAAGGTTCGTTCCGGGCGGATATGAAGCAGTGCTACAAAGCCTACGACCACAGCCTGCGCTACGATCCGGATAACGCCATGGTACTCAACAACTACGCCTATTTCCTCTCGCTCGAAGGGCGTGAACTTGAAAAGGCGCTCACGATGTCGAGCCGCGCCATCGCCCTCACGGACAACAACCCCACCTACCTGGACACCCATGCTTGGGTGCTCTTCAAGCTGGGACGCACGGCCGAGGCCAAGAAGGTGATGCAGCAGGCCATCGCCCTCGACGGGCAGGAGAGTGCGGCGCTGCTGGTTCATTACGGGGATATCCTGCATGCCATGGGCGAACAGTTCATGGCCGAAATATACTGGCGCAAGGGACTCGAAAAGGGCTACGACGCCGACCAGATCACCCGCCGCATGGAACAGGGCAAAGCCGAAAAAGAGTGACCGTGATGAAGCCCGCCCGCATACTGACCCTCCTTTTCCTGTTCGCCGCCTTTACCGCTGAGGCGCAGGGGGGCCGCGATGCCATCGAAGAGCAGAAACGGGTCATCGCCGCCCTGGAAAAGAGGATTGCCGACGAAGAACGCGCGATCTCGAAGATACAGGAAGGCCGCGCCGCCACCGAGGAACGGGTTCGCCGCCTGGCGCGCCAGCTCGACTCCCGCAACCAACTGCTCGAAGAGACCGAGAAGCAGGCGCGCCTGCTGCGCAAGGAGATATCCCGTACGGACAGCGTCGCCGGCGATCTCAGCTCGGCCCTGGAGCGCAACCGCACGCAGTATGCCGAGATGGTACGCGAGGCCTACCGCAACTATAAGCACAACAATTACCTGACCTACATTTTTTCGTCGCGCGACTTCGCCGACGTCGCGAAAAAGATCACCAACCTGCGCGAAGTGGCTTCGATGCGCGAACGCAAACTGCACGACATCGCCGCACTTTCGGAACAGGTCGCCCGCGAGAAGGAGCTGCTCGACCGTCGCAAACGCTCGTTGGACTCGGTGACGCAGAACCTCACCGCCCAGAAACAGAAGCTCCAGCGCGATTCGCGCAACGCCCGGGCCAACATCCGCCAGATGTCGCAAAAGGAGAAACAGGCCCTGCAACGCAAACTGTCGCAGGAACAGCAGCTCGACGTGGCCATCAGCGAGCTGCGCAAACTCACCAAAGGCAATACCGAGGGTGCGTCGTTCTCGACCAAGACCACGGGGCTGAGGCTTCCCGTCACGGCCGGTTCGGTAAAACGCTACAAGGAAAACATGGCCGAGATCGCCGGCCCCAAGGGTGCGCACGTCATTTCGATCTACGACGGAAAGGTCGTCGAAATCAAGCGCAACCGCATCACCAACAAATACGACGTTTTCGTGGCTCACGGCGAATATATAACCTCCTATGCCAACATGGGGTCGATATGCGTTGAAAAGGGCCAGAAAGTGGCAAGAAACGAACAGTTGGGCACCATCGGCTCGTCGGTCAACATCATGACGATGGAAACCGAGTACAAACTGGTATTCGGCATCTACCCGCCGAACCCCGGCGAGAAGCTCCGCGCCGAAAACTGTTTCAAACGGTAAACCCCGGCGATAAACACCGAACCGGGAACCCTTCCGAACGATAAACACCGATAATAAATACCGGATCGGGAATCCTTCCGAACGGTAACCCCGGACACGCCACGCCGAAAAACCGTTTCGGGCGAAGGATAAATCCCATCAAATATTTTTGGCAACGGCAGGCAAAAATCCCGCTCTAAACCTGGCCACCTCTCCCGTCGACCTTTTCCGGATCAAAAAAACCTTTTCCGCAGCCCTGTATCTGGCCAGAACGGAATACAACAGCGGGATCCCGCAAAAACAGGATCCCGCTTATCGGTTTTTCCGAAAAGTCTTCAGACCTCCGGCGAATCGAGAATAATCACCGGATCACCTACGTTGGCGGGAATTTCGACCCAAAACCAGTTCAGGTCGCCCGGTTTGTCGGCCGCATCCACGCCCACGACATAGTAGAAGAGCTTGTCCCCTGCCTTGAACCCGGCGCCGTTGTTATTGAACTTGTGCTCGGCCGTGTCCATATAAACGCCCGGCACACCGTCCTCGTAATCCATCAGGATATAACCGATCAGCGTCTTTTCGTCATCATACCCTTCGCCGATAACATTCACCGTCTCGGTACTCGAATAAAAATGCGCACACTTGACATTGGCTTTGTTGGCGACACGCAACGTCCCCTTTCCGCCGACTGTCTCATAGGAGAATTCGACATTGACCCACGGCGACGTCACGACGACCGGCTCGTCGGCTGTCGTCGTCGAAGCCTTTGCCGGATCCGAATCGGTATATCCGGGGTCGTCTCCGGCCAGCGCAACGACTTCGAGCGTATATGCCGTAGCAGGTTTTAGCCCCGAAAAAGAGACTTCCACGGCATCATACGAAGCGACCTCAGCCACGACGGTTTCACTGTCCCCGTCGGTCGCCAGCAGTTTATAACCGAAAGCCGCAGCATGTTCCACGGCCGTCCACGAGGCCGCGAACGACGTGGGTTTGACGTCCTTGAAGACAATCCCGGGCGAAGCGAGTTTCACCGGCTGCGGATCGGGTTCGGATCCTTTGTCGTCATCACATCCCGAAAACAACGCCACGGCAAAGAAAGCCGCAAGCGCGGTAAGCATTTTGAAGATTTTCATTTTGAGAGATTTTTGGGTTAATACTTCGTGACAAGGCAAATATAACGGTTTTTCCGTATCGTTATACGCCCCTGTACACCAATAACAAATTGTATATCAGAATAATATGAAACAAAAAACCAGGACATGGCGGCAATGTATCCCCGGGTCGGAAATAAAAGTTACGATCCGTAACTAAAACCGCTCCCTTTCTGAAAAAATATTTTTTTAATTTTCCGGAATTTCCCTGCGGGGAAGGCAGATGCAGCTTCGGAATGCCACCCGGACACGGACAACGAGAAAAAGCCCGCCGGGACGTTTTCATCTGTATTATTTTTGTACTTTTGCAAAGATTTACAGACTGATTACGGCCTCGGGCCGTCCTTCAAACATGGCAATACGATACTATAACGACGATTGTACCTTCCGGCTGCCGCAGAAACGCCTGACGGCGGCATGGCTGCGCGAAGTGGCCGAAGCGGAAGGGTATACGCTGGGCGATGTGAGCTACATTTTTTGCTCGGCGCAACGGCTCCTGGAGATGAACCGCCAGTGGCTCGGGCACGACTATTTCACCGACGTCATTACGTTCGATTACAGCGACCGCAAAGGCGAACGCATCGTTTCGGGCGACATTTTCATCGACGTCGAGACCGTAGCCGACAATGCCCGGCAATACGGCTGCACGACGCTCCAGGAAATGCGCAGGGTCGTCGTACACGGCGTGCTGCACCTCTGCGGCCAGGGCGACAAGACGCCCCGCACCAACGCGCAGATGCATCGCAAGGAGGATAAATACCTTAAATTCTGGGAGAACCCGGAGAATAATACCTGAATCCATGAAAACACGACTGTTGATTCTTCTTATCGGATTACTGTCCGCCGGCTGCCTGGGACGCAGGACAGCGAATGACAACACGGATAACAACGTTACGGCAGCCTTGCCTGCCGCCGATTCCGCCGTCGCCGAAACGGCCGTCGCCCCCGTGTGCGATTCCATCCCCGAAGCAAACCCGGAAGCCCGGAATTTCGAACGGCACGGGCCTTTCGTGGAGAACGACACGACGTTCCTTTACCAATCATCGGTTTACGATCCCGAACACGACCGCACCTCGCATTGCAGGGCATATATCGAAATGAACCGGGAATCGGAGTCCTACCGCCTGCTCGCCTCGTGCACGACACCCGGTTACAACGATTGGAACAGGGATAGTTTCGCGCAATACCTTGAATTACTCAAGGAGCAGCATCCCGAACCGCTCCCGGTCTATTCGCTGCAGGAGTGTCCCCGGGCATGGATTCCGATATGTTCCTACCGGGGCAAGTATTACGTGGACATGCTCTACTGGTATCCGATATGGATCACCGAATCGCTGTTCGTCCGGCAAATGATGGACGGCCCTTTTCCTTCGATCATCGACGCTTTCGAGCGCATCGACCCCACGCACTACTGCTTCCGGACAACGGCGGGTTATCTGGATATACAGCAGGTAGACGTCTACATCGTGGATCCCGTACGCAAAATCGCCGTTTTCGCGTTCAGCGGAGAGGAGCCGGAAAATCCCCGGTACCTCGGTCTTTATGCCCCGCCTGAAACAGTCCGCGAAATGGATCTTATCGAATGGGATTTCACGGAGTCGCCCGACGGAGACGAAATCGATTGGGACGAGCCTGATTACGAGGCCCTGATCGCCGGGAGGAACACCGGCAGCGTCGATCTGCAGACAGAAAACAAACCAGAAGAATGACACTCGACTACGATATAATCGTCATCGGAGGCGGACATGCCGGCTGTGAAGCGGCCTCGGCTGCCGCACGCCTGGGGTCGCGCACGCTGCTGCTCACGATGGACATGTCCAAAATGGCCTCCATGTCGTGCAACCCGGCTGTCGGTGGAGTAGCCAAGGGACAGATAGTCAGAGAGATAGATGCTTTGGGAGGACAGATGGGACGCATTACCGACCTCACCGCTATCCAATTTCGGATGCTCAACCGTTCGAAGGGTGCGGCCATGTGGAGTCCCCGTGCACAATGCGACAAAACCCGTTTCTCGGAGGAGTGGCGCCATACGCTCGAAAACACGCTGAACCTTTACATCTGGCAGGACGCCGCCACCGAACTGCTGTTCGATACCTCTGCACCTAAACCACGCGTGACGGGCGTACGGACACGCATGGGCATCGAATTCGCTTGTAAAGCCGTCATACTTACCGCCGGCACGTTCCTCGACGGGCTGATGCACTGCGGCACATCGCACGCCGAGGGCGGCAGGGCAGGGGACGCCGCTTCGCACGGGATCACGGAATCCCTGCGCGCAATCGGATTCGAAACCGGGCGTATGAAAACCGGGACACCCGCACGCCTCGATGCCCGCACGATCGACTTCGAAATACTCGAACCGCAATACGGAGACGAAAACCCGGCCAAATTCTCCTTTTCACCTGACACACAACCGGTTAAAAACCAACTCCCTTGTTTTTTGGTCTACACGTCGGCCGAGGTGCACGACATCCTGCGCACAGGGTTCGACCGCTCGCCGCTGTTCAACGGGACGATAACGGGAATCGGGCCGCGCTACTGCCCGAGCATCGAAGACAAACTGCGTACATTCGCCGACAAAGACCAGCACCAGCTCTTCCTCGAACCCGAAGGACGCAGCACCAACGAATACTACCTCAACGGCTTTTCTTCGTCGCTGCCCTGGGAAATACAGTTGGAAGCACTGCATAAAATCCGGGGATTCGAAGACCTGCACATCTATCGCCCGGGCTATGCCATCGAATACGACTATTTCCCACCCACGCAACTGCACCATTCGCTCGAAACAAAACTCGTTTCCGCCCTTTATTTCGCCGGGCAGGTCAACGGGACGACCGGATACGAAGAGGCCGCAGCCCAGGGGTTGATGGCAGGGATCAATGCACACCGGATGCTGAAAGGGGAGGAGGCCGTCGTATTGCAGCGCGACGAAGCCTATATCGGAGTGTTGATAGACGACCTTGTGACCAAAGGGGTGGACGAGCCCTACCGCATGTTCACCTCGCGTGCAGAATACCGCATCCTGCTCCGGCAGGACAATGCGGACATCCGGCTTACTCCTATCGGATATAAAATCGGGCTTATTACCCAAAAAAGATATGACTATTTCGTCAAAAAAAATACGCTCGTAGAATCGCTTATTTCTTTCACTCGCCAACAGAGCATCAAAACAGCCGAAATTAACGACTATTTAAAAGCAATAAATTCCGAACCTTTATCACAGGGAAGGAAGCTTTACGACATACTAATGCGGAATAATGTTTCGTTCGATTCGCTGCAAGCCGTCCTGCCGAAGCTCCGAAAATTCATCGAAACGAACCGGATGGAGGAAGAGGTGATCGAAGAGGCAGAAATTCAAATCAAATATAAAGGGTATATTGAGCGCGAAAAATTTATTGCAGAAAAGCTACATCGGCTCGAAAACATACGGATTCCCGCGGATTTCGACTTTCACTCGATGAATTCCCTGACTATCGAGGCCCGGCAAAAACTATCCCGAATTCGGCCTGAAAACATCGGGCAAGCCTCTCGCATACCCGGAGTTTCACCCGCAGACGTAAATGTTCTCTTGGTAAAATTCGGAAGATAGGGTAGTGTTCCACGTGGAAGTATCAACCCACAAACACCTTTCAAAATAATTAAACCACGAGATTCTACAAATGTAATCATCTCAATTTTCTTCCCAAACAACCACCAAAGAAGACATGTTCCACGTGGAACATATATACAAAACCCTTAAACACAAACGAAACAAAAAGAGGCCGCTGTATAGCGGCCTCTTAACAATATATTCGTATTCTACAAAACAATCGTACACCAATTGTATTTATCCTCAGCTCGTCCGTACTGAATATCCTGCAATCGGGTATATAATTCCAGAGAAATCTCACCAACCTTATCACCATAGGAGTAGGTTTTCTCCGTCTGCATGTCATAGATAGTGCCGATAGGGGAGATCACGGCAGCCGTTCCGCAGCCTCCGCACTCCTCGAAAGAGGCAAGTTCTTCGACCGGAATTTTTCGGTCTTCTACCTCAAGCCCCATATCGCGGGCCAGCTGGCGGAGGCTCATATTGGTGATCGACGGAAGCACCGAAGGGGATTTAGGAGTGATATATTTGCCATCCTTGATGCCGAAGAAATTGCATGCACCGCACTCTTCGATGTATTTATGCTCCGCAGCGTCGAGATACATGATATTCGAATAGCCCATTTTATGCCCTTTTTCACCCGACAAAAGGCTGGCCGCATAATTTCCGCCGACTTTCACATCGCCTGTTCCACGTGGAGCAGCACGATCCTGCTCTCGGTCAATGGCAACCAGGATCGGCTTGATTCCCTCCTTGAAATAAGCACCCACAGGTGAACAGTAGACAATCAGCAAAGCATCCTTTGCAGGTTTGACCCCCAGGCCGGCCGTCGTGCCGAACATCACCGGACGCAGATAGAGCGAAGCCCCTGTTCCGTAGGGGGGAATATAAGCTTCATTCCGCCGAACGACCTCGACGCAGGCATTAACGACCATTTCGACGGTCGGCAGCGGAAGGCAAAGACGTTCGGCCGAAGACCGGAGGCGGCGGGCATTGTCCTCGACACGGAACAGGCGGACTTTCCCATCGACTCCACGAAAGGCCTTGAGACCCTCGAAAAGTTCGATGCCATAATGCAGGCACGAAGCCGACATGTGCATCTTGATGTACTCGTCGCTCGTAACCTCCATATCACTCCATTTACCATCCGTAAAATAATAACGGACGTTGACGTCGGTCTTGTGATAGTCGAACCCCAAGGCACTCCAATCAATATTTTCCATTATAGTAAAATTTAAAGGTTTTTCTAAATTATCCCCACAGCAAAGTAAACCGGGCAAAAACAAACCTTGAACCGATCCTTTCCTCGCATTATCCTACGATAGCACCATTATTCGTATTTCCGTTGGGGCCCAGCAGCAGCAGTTTCCCCGAAGCATCTTCGGCCATCAGGATCATGCCCTGCGACACGATCCCTTTCAGTTCGCGGGGAGCGAGATTTACAAGAACCAGCGCCTTGCGCCCTATCAGCTCTTCGGGCGTAAAATATTCCGCTATTCCCGAAACGATCGTCCGCTGGTCGATCCCCGTGTCCACCGTCAATTTAAGCAATTTCTTCGTCTTGGCGACCTTTTCCGCCGCAAGGATCGTAGAAACCCGGATATCCATTTTCTGGAAATCGTCGAATTGTATCGTATCTTTCTGAGGTTCAATATTTTGCAAATTTTCAGCAGCCAGGTTAGCCTCTTTCGTCGCCGCAAGCTTGTCCAACTGGCGCTGGATCACGTCGTCCTCGATCTTCTCGAAGAGCAACGACGCCTCGCCGATCTTATGCCCGGCAGCGATCAGATCCATAGCCCCGAGGCGCTCCCATCCGAATTTCTCCACGGCGAGCATCTTCAGGATCTTCGACGCCGAGAAAGGCATGAAAGGCTCGATGGCAATCGCCGTATTGGCCGTAATCTGCAACGCAATGTTGAGAATCGTTTTCACGCGCCCGGAATCGGTCTTGATGACTTTCCACGGCTCGGTGTCCGCCAGATACTTGTTGCCGATACGCGCAATGTTCATGGCATCCTTCAGGGCTTCGCGGAAACGGTAGTTCTCGATATTGGCCTCGAGCGAACCCTTCACGGCAGCTACCTCCGCAACTGTCTGACGGTCATAATCATTCATCTCTCCGCAGGCAGGAACTTCTCCGCCGTAATATTTCTGCGTAAGCACCAGCGCACGGTTGACGAAATTTCCCAGCACAGCGACCAGCTCGTTGTTGTTGCGGGCCTGGAAATCCTTCCATGTAAAGTCGTTATCCTTGGTTTCGGGGGCATTGGCACACAGCACATAGCGCAATACGTCCTCCTTTCCGGGGAACTCCTCCAGGTATTCATGCAGCCATACCGCCCAGTTGCGTGAGGTCGAAATCTTATCGCCCTCGAGGTTTAGGAACTCGTTGGCCGGCACGTTCTCGGGCAGTATATAACCCCCGTGCGCCTTGAGCATCGAGGGGAAGACGATGCAGTGGAACACGATATTGTCCTTGCCGATGAAATGCACCATCTTGGTGTCTTCCGACTTCCAGTACTTTTCCCAATCGGGGGTAAGGTCTTTCGTGGCGGATATGTAACCGATCGGAGCGTCGAACCACACATAGAGCACCTTCCCTTCAGCACCCTCCACGGGCACGGGGATGCCCCAGTCGAGGTCACGGCTCACGGCACGGGGCTGCAATCCGCCGTCGAGCCAGCTCTTGCACTGTCCGTAAACATTCGTCTTCCACTCCTTATGCCCATCGAGTATCCACTCGCGGAGGAAGCCTTCGTATTGATCCAGCGGGAGATACCAGTGCTTCGTCTCCCTTTTGACAGGAACCGAACCCGACACGGCGCTATGCGGGTCGATCAGCTCGTCGGGCGAGAGGGTAGACCCGCATTTCTCGCACTGGTCGCCGTAGGCACGGTCGTTCCCGCATTTGGGACAAGTACCGACGATATAACGGTCGGCAAGGAACGTCTGCGCCTCCTCGTCGTAATACTGCATGGTGGTCTTCTCGATGAATTTCCCCTCGTCGTAGAGTTTGCGGAAAAATTCCGAAGCGGTCGCAGCATGGGTCGCCGACGATGTCCGCGAATAGATGTCGAACGACATTCCCAACCCCTCGAACGACTTTTTGATCAGGTTATGGTAACGATCCACGATCTGCTGCGGGGTCACCCCCTCCTTGCGGGCCTTGATGGTGATGGGCACGCCGTGCTCATCCGATCCGCAAACCGAAATCACGTCGCAGCCCTTCAGCCGCAGGTAACGCGTGTAAATATCCGAAGGTATATAAACTCCCGCCAGATGGCCGATATGCACCGGGCCGTTGGCATAGGGGAGAGCCGATGTAACGAGGTAACGCTTGAACTCTTTTGCCATATTAAGATATACAGTATTACTAATTTCTGTCAAAATTAGTAATTTTTAGGGAAAGAAAAAGCAAAGCCCCATTATTTGTTTACAAACTACAAGGACACCTTGCCGCAAGAAAACAAAACGGAAACCGCGCGAATGAATCGGCCCGCATTAAGCAGCGGGTAAAAATATGCCCCGGCGTAGTCCGGGGCATATTTCCTAATTATCGGCGGTCGGAATCGCTATTCGAACACCAGCTCGTCGAGCAGCCATCCTGCGCCCGCGTACTTGTCGATGATGAACAGCACGTAGCGGATATCGACCGATATCGTACGCTGCAGATCGGGCTCGAAAGCTACATCTCCCGACATGGCTTCCCAGTTGCCGTCGAAAGCCAGCCCGAGCAGTGCACCCCTGGCATTCATCACGGGCGAACCCGAATTGCCGCCCGTAATATCGCAGTCGGCAAGGAACGCCACCGGAAGTTCGCCTTCGGCATTGGCATAACGGCCGAAATCGCGCGCCGCATAAAGTTCCTTGAGTTTTTCGGGCACGGTAAACTCCGTGGGGTTCTGCGGATTTTCCTTCTCCATTACGCCCTTGAGCGTCGTATAGTAGTTGTATTCGATGCCGTCGGCAGGCGAATAGGGCAGCACGCGGCCATAGGTCAGGCGCAGCGTGAAGTTGGCATCCGAAGCCCACGCCTTTTTCGGGTTTTGGAGCATCAGCCCCGCCACGTATTTACGGCTTCCCTCGTAATATTTCTCCACGATCGGCTTGCGTGCCTGAGAAAGCGCATTATACTTCTCCCACACCGATTTCACAAACGGGGCAATGGGGTCGGCGGCATATTTATCGGCAGAAAACGAACCGATCAGCTCATCGACCTTTTCCTGCGATGTAAAGAGCGAATTATCGAAAATATAATCCACATAGGCATCCGTATCGCCGTTGAATTCCTTATCCACGATCTCCGTATAGAACGACGGCAGGTCGGTCATGTGCTCGCGGGCGATCTTCAGCATGCGCTTGGCCACCTTCCGGTCGGTCGGGGCGTTGTAATCCTTATACCAACCGGCCATCGCCTTTCGGGCCTCTTCGGGATCCTTTATCTCCGTCCGCCCGTCGAACATTTTTGCAGGGGTCAGTATTTCGACCGCACGCAGGAAAGCCTCTTCCAGATACTGGCGGTTATCGTCGATGCCGGCCAGCCCCTCGATCGCTTCTCGGATTTTCGGCAGCGCGTCGATATACCCTTCCTCGGGCAGCGTATTCTTCTCGGCCCACGCCTGGAAGGCAGCTTCCTGCTGCTGCTTGCGCTCCTTGACACCCAGTTTGAGAATGCCGCGAGACTTGCCGATCGAATTCTTCCAGTAGTTCGACGACGTGGCGTATTTCGAGGCATACTGAATACGCACCTTGTCGCTGGCAGCCATATCCTCCTTGAGGATGGCCTGGCGCTCGCCGCGGATAAAGATCCGGTTGGGGTTCGAAACATTCAGCATGTCGTCGATCTCGTACGAAGTCATATAACGCTGCGTGGAACCCGGGAACCCCATGATCATGGCGAAATCCCCCTCCTTGTAACCGTCGAGCGAAATCTTAAGGAACTTCTCGGCCTTGTAAGGACGGTTTTCGGGCGAATAATCCGCCGGCCTGTTATCCTGTCCGGCATAGACGCGAAACACCGAGAAATCGCCTGTATGGCGCGGCCACATCCAATTATCGGTGTCTCCGCCGAACTTGCCGATCGACGTAGGGGGCGTTCCCACCAGGCGCACGTCGGTATAGACCTCGATCACGAAGGCAAAATACTGGTTCCCTTCGAAGAAGGGCTTGACCTCGACCACCATGCCGGGGTTGGCCTCCTGCAGCGAAGCGGTCAGGCCGGCGATATTCTCCGAGGTGATCCGTTCGTACTCCTGCTGCCCGGCCGTGGAAGGCACGTTGCCCAGAATATCCGCAGTCACGTCGCTGATCGAACGGATGAAACGCACCTTGAGCCCCGGGGCGGGAATCTCCTCCTGGCGCGACATGGCCCAAAAGCCGTTCTTCAGGTAGTCGTGTTCGACCGACGACAGGGATTGTATCGACCCGTAGCCGCAGTGGTGGTTGGTGAACAGCAGGCCGTCGGGCGAAACGATCTCGCCCGTGCAGCCGCCGCCGAAAATGACGACCGCATCCTTGAGCGAAGATTTATTGATGCTGTAAATATCCTCGGCCGAAAGTTTGCATCCGCGCGCCTTCATGTCCCGGATATTCATTTTCTGCAGGTAAGGCAGCATCCACATGCCTTCGTCGGCCACAGCAGTCAGCGACATGCACGCCGCTGTAATCAGTAAAAACAGTTTCTTCATATATATAAACGATTATTTGATGTTGATCATGTTCAGGATCGAACGCTCGGCCTTGCGGCGCACCTCTTCGTCGAGCACGATCTCCGGGGCCTCCCGCTCGAGGCATTCGCAGATGTTTTCCAGCGTCACCATCTTCATGTACTTGCAGTTGTTGCAGCCGCATGTCTCGTCGTCCGGGGGCGCCGGGATAAATGTCTTGCCGGGATAGCGCCTCTTCATCTCGGCGAGGATGCCCGATTCGGTGACGACGATGAACTCATCGGCCCCGCTGCGGCCGCAATAGTCGAGGATCGCAGCCGTCGACCCCACGAAATCGGCCACCTCGATGATATAGGCCCGGCATTCGGGATGCACGACGACCCGGGCCGCCGGATGCTCCTTTTTGAGCCGGAGCAGTTTTTCGAGCGAAAACTCCTCGTGGACATGGCACGCCCCGTCCCAGATCACCATATTCTCGCGGCCGGTCAGCTTCTTGATGTAAGCGCCCAAGTTGCGGTCGGGCGCGAAGATGACGGGGCGGTCGGCCGGGATCGACTCCACGACTTTCAGGGCATTCGACGAAGTGCAGCAGATATCGGTCAGCGCCTTGACCCCGACGGTCGTGTTGACATACGAAACCACCGTATGCCCCGGATACCTGGCCTTGAAGGCCGCAAAGTCGCGGGCGTCGCACGATTCGGCCAGCGAGCACCCCGCCTCGGGACAGGGTATGAGCACTTTTTTGCCGGGGCAGAGCACCTTGGCGGTCTCGGCCATGAAATGCACGCCGGCGAACAGGATGATTTCCGCATCGACCGACTGCGCCCTGAGCGACAGCGCGAGCGAATCGCCCAGGAAGTCGGCCACCTCCTGTACTTCGGGCAGCGTATAGTAATGGGCCAGTATGACGGCATGTTTCTCGCGTTTCAGTTCCTCGATCCGATTCCGGATTTGCACGGAGTTATCAACCTTCATTTTTTATTTTTACTTTATAATTTAATTTTAATA